>Ga0126383_10003289_pt1 | contig 10653 bp, 10 predicted proteins | sample PanSoiMetPlot_35_FD_96882 | JGI IMG/M metagenome (GOLD analysis project Ga0126383, IMG submission 96882) | Tropical forest soil microbial communities from Panama - MetaG Plot_35 | ecosystem: Environmental > Terrestrial > Soil > Tropical forest > Bulk soil | place: Panama | collected 2016-02-17
CCGGCGCGAGCGCACGGGCCAGGGCTCCTACGTCACCACCTCGCTCCTGGCAGAAGGCGTGGGGTCGGCGAGCGTCGCAATCCAAGCCGCACTTTGTGAGGCCAAGTTCTTCCCGCAGCACGATCGGAAGAATCCGGCCAGCGCCGCAATGAACCTCTACAAGAGCTCCGACGGCATCTGGTTTCTGCTTGTCGTTACGCCGGACAAGATACCGTCCCTAGCGGCAGGCTTAGGTCGCTCCGACCTCCTGAAGGATGTGCGGTTTGCCGAGCCTGCGAGGCTGGCGGCCAATATGGGGCGGCTGACGGCGATCGTCGACGAGATCTTCAGCGCCCAGCCGATGGCCCATTGGCGCCAAGTCTTCGACAAGGCGCACATCCCGTATGGCTTAATCCACGATCCAAGCGAAGTCGTGAAGGATCCGCAGCTGCGCGCGAACGGCATTGTTGTTCCGCTCGAGGGTGCTGGAGGGAAGCTGACCTCGACGGTCAGCAGCCCCATGCAGGTGCACGATGTCGCCAAGGTGAACGCAAAGCGTGCCCCGGAACTTGGAGAGCACAACGAAGAGGTTCTGACGGAGCTTGGATTCGACGCGCAGGCGATCGGTGAACTGCGCGCAAGCGGCACCATCGCGCAGACAAAGGAGCGCGCGGCCTAAGGCGCGCATTTGCGCCCACGCGCTTGCGGGCAAGTCCGAGGGGCCTCCACGCAAAGGCAGCAGCAAGAGAGAGCAGCGCTACCATGAGCAATACCACGGCTTCTAAAGCAACGCCTGCGACCGGCCTCGATGCCGGTGACGGCCGCCTGTTTGTGCTCGATTTGAGCAGTGGGCAAGTGCTGTCGGTGAATTCCGATGGCTCCGACCGACGCGTCATTGTGTCGGGGTGCCGGCACCCGGATGGCATCGCTGTTGATGCCGCAGCGGGCCACATCTACTGGACCAACATGGGCGTTCCCAACCTGAATGACGGGTCGATCGAGCGTGCTGACATCGACGGCGGTCATCGTCGGATCATTGTTCCGCAAGGGTGGACGTTTACTCCAAAACAGATCTACCTCGATAAGGACAATGGCAAACTCTATTGGTGCGACCGCGAGGGAATGCGGGTCATGCGCGCAAACCTCGATGGTTCACAGATTGAAACGCTGGTCGAGACGGGTAGCGGCGATGCCGATCGACGCGACCAGACACGATGGTGCGTGGGCATCGCCCTCGATCCCGAGCGCAAGCAAATCTACTGGACGCAAAAAGGCCCGGACAACGCCGGATTGGGGCGCATCTTCCGCGCAAATGTCGAGATACCAAAAGGCGAGACTGCCGCCAACCGCTCGGATATCGAGATGATCTTTGACGGGTTGCCCGAACCGATTGATCTGGAGCTCGATCGCAAGAACCGAATTCTGTATTGGACCGATCGTGGGGATCCTCCACGTGGCAACACCGTCAACAAAGCCGCAATCGATACAGAGCCGGGGACGGGCGCGCCCGAAATTGTGCTGACCCACTTGATGGAGGGAATTGGCTTTGCCCTGGACGTGCCACATGACCGCATGTTCCTCACCGATTTCGGTGGGTCGATCTATTCGGCCAGATTGGACGGGTCGGACGAGCGAACGTTGCTTTACGCCCAAGGGAATCTCACGGGCATCGCCTACGCCGCAAACCCCGCAAAGGAGCAGTGACATGTCCGCCAACAAACCTGTCCGCCGCGTGGCGGTCATCGGCACCGGCGTCATCGGTGCAAGCTGGACCGCGCTTTTTCTGGCGAGAGGCCTCGAGGTCGTGGCAACAGATGTCGCCCCCAACGCTGAGACTTCGCTGCGGCGTTTCATAACGGCGGCCTGGCCGGCTCTGCAACGATTGGGGCTGGCGCCTGGTGCGTCACAAGCGAAGGTGACGTTTACGGCCGACCTTTCGACAGCGCTCAACGGCGCAGATTTCGTGCAGGAGAACGGGCCCGAGCGAATAGACTTCAAAAAAAAGCTCTATGGGCAACTCGACGAATTGCTGCCGCCTCAGGTGATCATTGCGTCGAGCTCCTCGGGTCTGACCATGAGCGAGATTCAATCGGGTTGTCGGTCGCATCCTGAGCGCTGTGTCATCGGCCATCCTTTCAATCCGCCTCATTTGGTCCCCCTGGTGGAGATCGTCGGCGGGGCCAAGACCTCGGAAGACACCATCGAACGCGCCGCCAAATTCTATAGAGAGATGGGGAAACGGACCGTGCGCCTTCGCAAGGAGGTCCCAGGGCATGTCGCCAATCGCCTGCAGGCCGCCCTGGCGAGGGAGGTCTATTACCTCGTCGCGGAAGATGTCGTCAGCGTTGCTGATGTAGACACCGCGCTTTGCTGGGGACCGGGCCTGCGATGGGGTATCATGGGTCAGGTTCTTCTCAACCATCTCGGTGGCGGTCAGGGGGGCATCGAGCACTTCTTCCAGCAGTTCACCGGTCCCATGACGGCATGGTGGAAGGTTCTCGGCTCGCCACAGTTGACGCCGGAGGTCCAGCGCAAGCTCATCGACGGCGTTCACGCCGAGGTCGGATCGCACTCTATCGACGAATTGGCACAAGAGCGGGACGAGGTTCTGCTTGGGCTTCTTCAGCTGCGCTCGAAAGTTGGCCGGGAGGGTGCGCTGCCATCAGGACGGCAAGTGACATAGCGGAGCACGCGACGTGACCGATGTCCTTGTTGTTGGCGCTGGGCCAGCTGGTGTCGTCACCGCCCTGCGCGCTGCGGACCTGGGTGCTCGCACCTGGTTGATCGCCAGCGGGGGATTTGGCGGCATGGCAGCCAACGATGGGCCGGTTCCAGTGCGCACGCTCGCCCATGCCGCCAGACTAATGCGCGAGGCTCGGCAATTGGCGAAATATGGCGTCAAGATAGGCGCACCGGAGCTTGACTATTGCAGGTTGCTTGGGCGCGTGCGCGACGTTGTGGGTGATGTGCGTTCGCATTCCTCGTTGCGCCAGCAAATCGATGCCTTGGGTGTGAAGGTGGATGAGCAAGCCGGCGCCGCACGCTTCGTCGATGAGCACACCATCGAGGCTGCGGGAGGCCTGCGGCTGCGGGCCGACAAGGTCATTCTCTGCACGGGCGGCGTAAGTCGGCGCCTGCCGATCCCCGGCTTCGAGTTGACGAGCACGCATAGCGACGCCTGGAGCTTGACTTCGATTCCAGCATCGATGTTGGTGGTCGGCGCTGGGGCAACCGGCGTGCAAGTCGCCTCGATTTTCAATGCATTCGGCACCCGCGTGCAACTCTTCGAGGCCGGTCCCCGCATTCTGTCGACGGAAGACGAAGAGGTGGCAGCCGCCGCCGCAGCGGCGTTCCGCGGCTGTGGCATGGAGGTTCGCGAATGTTTTGGTGCAATCGACTCGTTCGAAAAGGCGCCGGCAGGCGTTCGCATGAACTTCTCGAAGGACGGCAAGCGGGACAGCGCCGAGGCGGAGCTGGTGGTTGTCGCGGTTGGTTGGGTCGCTGACATCGCCGGTCTCAATCTCTCGAAGGCAGGGGTCGAGGTCAATGAGCGAAAGTTCGTGAAAGTTGACGCGTACCTGCGGACCTCTGCACCGCATATCTTCGCCGCCGGAGATATTACAGGTCGGCTCATGCTGGTTCCCCAGGCACTACAAGCAGGTTATGTGGCAGCCACGAACGCCGTCCTTGGGCCGACGATGCCGCTCAGAGACGAGGTGATGACAACCGGCAGTTTCACGGACCCGGAGTACGCCCAAACCGGTCTTATCGAGGCCAAGGCGCGAGCAACGCATGACATCGTGACGGCGGTGGTGCACTTCGACTCGACGACGCGCACGATCATCGACGAGCGAACTTTCGGCTTTTGCAAGCTGATCGCCGACCGCAAGACCTGCAAAATATTGGGCTGCCACGTGATCGGCGAGCGCGCCGTGGACATTGTACAGGTGGCATCGATCGCCATTGCCGCGGGCATGGGTGTCGACGATTTGGCGCGCATACCGCTCGCCTATCCAACGTATGCAGGAATCTTGGTTCGCGCCGCGGTCAGCGCCGCACATCAGCTCAACCTCGATATTGGCTGGCACGCGCGCCAGGCCGATGCCTTGGCCAGCGACTAGCCACGAGACATCAAGGAGTGGCTTGCCTTGTGACTTCCTGCCCATGTCCACCCTCGACGCCTCGTTGGCCTCCGCCTGACGGCTACTTCCGCCGTGCAAGTCGCCGATCTCAGAGGGATGTCTCCATGGCAACCGAGCCAAGCTTTACGGGCGCAACGGGCGCCATGGCAGGAGATCCGTCATGGCACTGTGGCGCTCACGCACGGGGCTTCCAGACCACGATCGGCTGTTTGCATGAAGCATGATGCATGATGCATCGGCCCGGCAATACAACCCCAGGGGTGCATCAGCTCTGCGGTGGCTGGCGTTTTCCGCGTGCGACCTCGGTTGCGAGTGCCTCGAGCCGGTGCACCCAGAAATGACGGAAGTGATTGAACCAGGCGTCGACCTTCTGCAGCGGCGTGGCGTCGATCGCGTAGATGCGACGCGTACCGTCGGGCCGAACCGAGGCAAATCCGCTCTCCCTCAGTACCTTGAGGTGTTGCGATACGGCAGCCTGCGTGATGCCAAACTCCTGGTGAATGACCGCAACCAGATCGCCCGACGAGGCCTCGCCATTTGCAAGCACTTCCAGGATGCGTCGTCGGACAGGATCGCCCAGGACATCGAAGGCATGCATGCCGGCTACTTCTCTGACGCGGCCGCGCCGCTGTAGGCGGCGGTCGTCCTCACTGCCGCCGCTTTCGCCTGTGCGGCATCTGTGCCGAAGACGACCGACGCGCGGGCCCAATCGTCGCTGCTCGCGGCCACGAAGATCTTGCCGTCGGGCGAGCTGAGCCAACCGATCGCCTCCTTCGGATCGGCGCTGGCGCCGGTGGCCAGGTGCTGCCCGAGCCCCATCAAGGCCATATCCCATCCGACGCCGACCGCTCCTGGCCCGAATTGCTTCCAGCGTTCATCGTCGACGTGTGCAACGTGTTCCAGCTCCAGTAAGGTCATAGCTTTGGCGGGTTCGCTCAGCCGGACCATGAGCCAGCTCACTTCGCCGCCAAATTCCCAGGTGACCGCGAGCAAGTGTGGGGGTTCGCAGCGGTTGATTTCGCCTCCCGCATTGCCTTTGAGCTGATAGCGTCCCCCAAGGCGCAGATCGCCGGTAATCGGCAAAAACCATCTGGGAATGCGTTCGGCATTGGTCATCGCGTCCCACACGTCTCCAACTTCGGCAGCGAAGGTGCGCGTGACGATAACAACCCGTGCGGGCCGGCCGTCGTGATCGCGCTGCTCGACCGTCCGCGTCACAGCGCCGATAACCTCTCCAACATCAATCTTCATGCCGCTCCTCCATCAGGCGCTTTTACAAGCGCCGGCTTATATAAGTTAACGCTTATTTTTTAGCGCAAGACGCCAGATGCTTGAGACCGCGATCGGCAAAGGCCCAGGCCAGAGCAGTGGAGGGACCATGCGCCCAGCCGGCGAGCACTCTTGACCTGCTGCTTCTAGGCCCATTATGCTGCACCGCAGAACGATCATGCTGCAATGCGACAGAATGGGATTTTCATGCCCAATCTCCAAGCTTCACTAGCTCAGCTGCAGCATCTGCGTCGCAAGTTCGAGAGCCTTCTCGTTGCCGCTCGCGCCAATTCTCCCAGTTGGGGGCGTGGGCAATTCGCTCGAGCAACGACGCGGCTGCAAGAGCTGACCGCGTTCGGTGCAAATCCCGGCAATCTTCGGATGTTTGCTTATGTTCCCGTCCGATTGCCGAGCATGCCGGGCCTGGTGGTCGCTCTGCATGGCTGCACCCAAACCGCCGTTGACTACGACCATGGTACGGGCTGGTCGACGCTCGCCGACCGGCAGGGGTTCGTCGTCGTGTATCCGCAGCAGCAACCCTCCAACAACGCAAAGAATTGCTTCTCGTGGTTCCTGCCGGGCGACATCCAGCGCGACCGTGGCGAGGCGCTTTCGATCCGAGAGATGGTCGGACATGCGTTGGTGAGTTTTGGCATCGACCGTCGGAAGGTATTTGTGACCGGTCTGTCGGCCGGCGGCGCCATGGCATCCGTGATGTTGGCGACGTATCCAGAGGTATTTGCCGGCGGGGCGATCGTGGCTGGCCTTCCCTACGGATGCGCTGCTTCCGTCCAGGAAGCGTTCGAGGTCATGTTCGCGCAGCGATCGCCTTCTGAGCGCGCGTTGGGCGATAGCGTCCGGGCTGCGTCGAGGCATCGGGGGCCCTGGCCCAGGATCTCGGTTTGGCACGGGACCGCTGATCCGATTGTAAGCGCCTCTAATGCGGACAACATCATTAGGCAGTGGACGAACGTGCAGGCGCTTCAAGGACATCCTACCCATGAGGAAAAGTCCGCCCACCACACGCGTCGTATTTGGAGCGACGCAAGCGGCAAAGCGCTAATCGAGGCTGTCTCTATCAATGGCATGGCGCACGGCGTGCCGATCGCAACGGCCATGGGAGCGGAAGGCTGCGGTGCCGCCGGTCCGTTCTTCCTTGATGTGGGAATTTCCTCAACGCACCAGATCGCCAATTTTTGGGGCCTGGGCGACGATTTGATCGACGTGGCGACCGCGGCTGCCATAGGGCGGCCGGAGCCCGCCCTGATGGAAGGGGCGGCCCGCAAAGCTGAATTAGCAGCAAGAGTTGGGCAGGGCGCCATCGCATCAAACGAGCCGGCATTTGAGCGGGATGAGATCTATGGTGGCCATGGGCCTGTCGATCCAAACCGGGTCATTGCGGCGGCCTTCAAGGCCGCCGGTTTGCCCATTCCGGAGGTCCCAAGTCTGCACCCGGAGGCCGGACCATGGGCCATGCCCGGTCCGATCATCGAAGCTGCCCTGAAGGCTGCCGGGCTGGTAAGGCGCTAGGTTGGGAGGCGACCTTTGCGGCGAAGTCATGAGGTGCCGACGAGGCCCAGACTTTGCGCGCGCGAAACGGCCTGTGCTCGCCTCTCGACGTTAAGCTTGGTGAAGATGCGCTTGAGGTGCGATTTAACGGTCTCGGGCGCGATGGAAAGAAACCGAGCGATCTCCTTGTTGGAACGGCCTTGGGCGATCAAATTGAGGATTTCACCCTCGCGGACGCTGAGCGGCTCCGCAATTGCGGAAATTGCGCCCGCCTTGACTCGAGGCGGATCGTGCGCGCGACAACCCTTGAGGAGGCGGTCGAGGTAAGACACGAAGTCCGTAGCATCGCCGGTGCGCGCCGCGTTGTCCCGAACGCTTAATAGCAGGGTACCAATCTCCGGTCCCTGATCTAAGATGGTCTGATAGAGTCCAACCTTTAATCCTACATTGAGAATCTTGCGAAAAACCACCAGAGCATCGGTGTTTGCGCCGGCACGGAGATAGGCCGTCGCGAGATGGGTACCGACACCTAGGCCAAAGTAATAGCTGTGTGTGTTACCGGCCTCGCGCTGGAGGTTCATCAGGACCGCAATCGCACTCTGTGGGCGCCCTTGCGACAAGGCGACGTGCGCTCGCGCCAATGCGCCATAACGGTGAATGTCCGACCAGACGCAGGATTTTGGCGCAGGATGCTCCTCTACCACACGCTCTAATCGATCAAGGCAGGCGATGCTCTCCGACATTCTGCCTTCCTGGCAAGAGAGCCGCACGCGCTCGAGCAAAGCCGCCGCGACGAATCGCCCCCAACCGCGTGAGGCCCAGATTCTCTGCATGTTCAAGCAGCGTATATGCCCGCGAAGGATTGTTACGCGATATGGCCAAGCGCACCAGTACGAAGTAGGCGCTCAGCACACAATCCAGCATTGCGGTGGCGCTCAGGATCGGTAAGCGGTCGAAGAGCATATCTTCCGCTTCGTCCATCCGGCCCTGCTCGTAGCGAATGAGCGCGAGGAGGCTGAGCGGGAGGGTAACGGCGACCGAGTTCGTTCCCACTGTTGTTCCGCCAATGCCACTGCGTCGAGGTAGTAGCGTTCTGCCGTGGCCAGGCGGAGCTGCTGAAGCTCCGCTAATCCCTGGAGACAACGTCGATAGACCGAGGCGAAGACATTACGCCTGTCTTCGTCAAAGGAGTAGGGAATCCACGGTGTGGCATAAAATTTGGTCAGATCGCCAGCTTCAAATAGCCGAAACGGACAACGTTCGAAGCAACGTTCGCGGTCCATGGATCGTTTGATCGGCTGAGGCAATCTTCGGCAAGCGACAATGCACCTTGGCTATCGTCAGCCAAGGCGATCGCGACAGAGCGTATCGTTGTGCACTCACATGCAAGCGCCGCGCTTTCTGCCGAATGTTCGTCGCCGAAATCGCTCTCGATCTGCCGGAGGATTTGCAGCACCTCTTCGATGCGGATTGCGAGGGCCATTCCCCAGGCAATCGCCAGTTTGAGTTCCGTTGGGCTGCGCACTGTTGGAAACAGGTGCTGCCAGCCAAGAAGGGTTAGCAAGTCTCCCTTCTTCACCAACGCCATGGCGCAATTCTTGATCCAGCTTACTGCTTGCTCTGTGTCTTCGGCAGCGATGGATGCTGGACCGCTTCGGTCCATAGTTCCTGCGAGGCGTACCAGTGCGATGCTCGCCGGTGAATTCCAGTCTCCGACGAAGATAAGCCGACAGGAGAGTATGGTAGCGGTACCAGCTCCCGTCGTGGTCTAGGGGTACCAGGAGCAATTGGCGGTTTGCTATCGATTCTAGGAAATCCCGGCTCGACTTGTGTTGCGTGACGGCTTGGCACAAGGGTGCGGAAAACCTATCGAGGACGGCTGTGCGCAGCATGAATAGGGCCATGTCGCGCGGAATGCCGTCGAGCATTTCAGCGAGGTAGGCACCGATCGGCCGCAGCGTCCCGGACAGCTGCCCGGCACAGTGGCCGAGATTTTGTCCTGATTGAGAAGATATGGAAGCAGTGATCCGAAGCACGGCGGGCCACCCTTCAGTCCTCTCGTGCAAAAGTCTTAGCTGCGCCGGGTCCAACGGCCCAAGACCCTCGTGCTCGAGAAATTGCCGCGTTTCCTCGAGATCGAAACGCAGCGCCGCGGAATCGACCTCGAGCAACTGGTTTTGCGCGCGCAGTCCTGCCAGTGGGAGAGGGGGCTCAATCCTCGTAACAAGTACGAGATGAAATTGCGATGGGGCATGTCTCAGTAGGAACGCAACTGCCTCATGGATTGTTGGATCGCTTACCCAATGAAAGTCCTCCAGAAATAGGCAGACTTCTTCATCAATTTCCGCCAAGCCGTTAATCAATGTCGATAGGATCGCTTGTGGGCTGATCAAGGAGGTCTCGAGGATGAGAACGATAGCGGGACCCCCCAGCCCATCGCAGGCGCGCTGCAACGCCTGGGACACGTAGAACAGAAATCGCGTTGACTGATTGTCACTGGGATCGAGCGAAAGCCACGCAACTGAATTGCCACTCTGCAAAAGTCGATTGGCCCATGCGACCGCGAGAGACGTCTTGCCGAAGCCCGCAGGGGCCTTCACCAGGCAAAGGCGCTTCTTCTGGAGGTGAGTGACAAGCTCGAGCAGGCGGGGACGCTCGATAAGCCCGTCGCACCGCGGTAGCAGCACCTTGGTCGCAATGGTCTGTGGACGCTTGCCTGGCCGCATTCGGTCCTCGGTGACAGGCCGCTCGCCCATGTACCAATACGTCCCTTCGCATCCCCCTTCGACCTAGCCTGCCAACCCCCGATGTGGCGGCACCTGCCCGCTCGGCTCATTCCGGCACGGCTCCAGCTCGAGATAGCGCTGTGGCCAGCCTTGCAAGATCACCAACCCCGACCGCCGCCGCGGCCGCGGCGTCGGCACAGGAGAGCCAAATGAGCAAACAGGTTCAAGAGACTGTGACCTCAAGAACAGCGAAGGTGACCAGCGTTGCCGCCGCAACAATCAGCCGGCCTATATCGCCGTGCCATCGGACCACGCATTGTCACCCATCATGCCGGGCGATGTGAAACCGCTCGTTCTTCAATCGAACAAGGCAGCACTACAGAAGGCGATAGCCGGCATTGCTGGGCGCATCAGCGCTGCAACGTCCGTCATAGTCTTTCCGGCTTTCACGATTTTGCGGCTTGGGCTGCAGAAGCAGGCACAGAAGGCCATCGAAGCGCTGGGCTGTCCGTTCACCACTACCTTGATGGAGAAGTGCGTCATTGACGAAGGACATCCCCAATTTGTCGGCATCTATGCCGGTGCGGTGTCGGATCCAAAAAGACGGCAGATTGTCAAGGGGCCGTTCGGGCAGAACGTGATTGTGTTTGTCCTCAATAATGACGGCTATCTGATCGAGCGGGCGTTGGAGGAGAACCCGAATTGGACCTACAACGATCTCGCACCTTGGAAGTATGCGGAACTACCGAAGGCGCTTGGCTGTGCCGACTGGTTCACCGCCCGCGCGACCACGCTCGGCGAGCTCGACGACGCGATGAATGCGGCGCGCGCAAGCAAGACCGGAGCGTATATTGAACTCATTGGCGGCAAAATGGATATGCCGCCGGCGCTTGCCTTTGCCCATGGCCGCTGAAGGCCATGTACGGCGACACACCACAGTAGGCATGAGACCCAAAAAGCAGATGGCAGGCGAGGGTGCCATGAGCGAATTCGTGCCGAGATCGACGGCTTGCGATGGAGAGTATTCA
>Ga0126383_10003290_pt1 | contig 10653 bp, 9 predicted proteins | sample PanSoiMetPlot_35_FD_96882 | JGI IMG/M metagenome (GOLD analysis project Ga0126383, IMG submission 96882) | Tropical forest soil microbial communities from Panama - MetaG Plot_35 | ecosystem: Environmental > Terrestrial > Soil > Tropical forest > Bulk soil | place: Panama | collected 2016-02-17
AAGGGCCACTTTGTCGTTGCGTCTCACTTTCCCCCTCCCCCCAGCTTAAGGACGCGATAGCGTACAGGCTCCGTTTTACCCCCTTAAAAGGGCATGTCCGCTTTGGATCAAAAGCGGACATCCAGCACTACCCCAGGCAATTTCCGCTTTGCCGCTCGCTGGTCGCGGGGGGTTCCGCTTCCCTGCGGCGTGAGAAGTGCAGAGGAGATTGCGCATGCGCATGACGACGCGATAGCCAAGCATCATCGGGATCGCGATCAGAAATGGCCACTGATACCATACTCGAATCCGATCAATGTATCGCGCGAACCATCGCAGTGCGCGTCCATGAAGCGGAATGGCCACGGCTCACCCTCAGTACATGGTCTTGTGACAATCAATGATATTGTAATCCACAAGAGCGAATAGCCTATATGAATTCAACTTGTTAAGCGACATCGGTTTTGTTGCCGTAGTTTTTGAATTGCGTAGAGGTGGGCAACGACGCGACGTGCGACGCTTCATTCGATATTTTTCTGCAAGCCTCCCGTATTGCCGCATATGCGGATGTAGCTTACGTTCCGCAGAGAAGGGGGTCTGCTGTGGCTTCCGAGGTGGCAATCGAGCGTGCGGCCGGGCAATCGGCCGAATTCGGCACGCAGTTCAAATTTCACGAAGTTTTTCAGGAAGAGATCGCGCTGATCAACCAAAGGCGTGTGCGGGACCCACGCGGCGAGATCAAACTTCAAAAGGAAGCACTTGAAGACATATCCGGCGACCCGGTTTGGGCCCCACCTGAAAACGCGAAGGTCGTCGGTCTCGCGCTATCGGGCGGGGGTATTCGCTCGGCGGCCTTCTGTCTTGGCGCGCTCCAGGCGTTGCATGAGACAAGGGTCCTGGATCGCGTCGACTACTTGTCGACGGTGTCGGGGGGCGGGTATGTCGGCTGCTCGCTGACGGCCGCGCTTGAATGGACTGGTCGCACGGGGAATGCGCCCGAATTTCCCTTCACTAGCCGGTTGATGGAGGACGAACCCCCATCCCTGCAATATATCCGCGACCATTCGAATTATCTCTTTCCACGTGGCGCGAGCGACCTGCTCTACAATGCGTCGATCTACGCGCGCGGACTTGCTGTCAATGTGGTGCTAGTCGCGCCGTTCCTGCTTGGCGCATCGGCACTCACTCTGCTCGCTTACGCAGCAGCGAGCAGCAATTTCGCGAAGTGGTTTGGTTTTCTGAATCCTTTCCGTTTGATGCATTTCGTTGTCACCGTCGATCTCGCATTGTTTCTTATCGCCGCTGGCGTTGCCTGGGGAATGTTTCGATCGACACGCGCGCAACAACGTGAACCGGAAATCCCGGGCGGCCTGACGCGCTGGGTGGGCACGTTGGTGATTGTTCTGTTCGCCTCAGCGTTTTGTGAGGCGCAGCCATTCGTGCTCGATGCGTTACTGGCTAAAACATCACAGACACCGTTTATTCAGTCGGCGCTCGAAAAAATCAACAAGGTCTGGGCGCTGCTGGCGCCGATCGGTGCAATCATTGCGTTTCTAGCGAGTAAGATCGGTGAATTCATCAAAAGCGCCGCCGAGTCACCGAAGATACGCGTCCAAATCGCGGGTTTCATGGCAAAAGTCGCGATTTACTTTGCGGGTCTGATCGTCCCGCTCTTGCTTTGGATAATTTATCTCAACCTTACACTTTGGGGACTAGGTGGAAACTGGTATCTGTTCTCCGCGCTCTATTGCGCCGCCGCGTTCGTTTTCTTTGTCCTGACACTTTTTATGCGGCCGAATGCTAACTCCCTAAACCCGCTTTACCGTGATCGTCTCGGAGACGCGTTCATATTCAAGCCACAAGCGCGTCCGGATCGATGGCGGCCTCTTCTCAGCGACATCACATCGAAGTATGGGCCATACCATTTGATCAATACGGCGCTGAACGTCCAGCGTTCGGAAACTGCAAATAAGCGCGGCCGAAATGCCGATTTCTTCGTATTTACCCCAAAATTCATCGGCAGCAAGTCCACAGGCTATGTCGCCACTTGCGACGCCGAGAATGTAGCGGTTGGTCTCGATCTGCCGACTGCCATGGCGGTATCGGGCGCGGCGGTGTCTTCGAATATGGGAGCGCGAAGCATCAAGCCGCTTACCGCAACGCTCGCTTTACTGAATATTCGGCTCGGCTATTGGATGCGAAACCCGATGTGGCTTGCAAAAGCAAAGCAGCCGGGGCCTCAGGTTCGTTTCCGTGCAGTGACCGAGTTCCGGCGCAAGCGCAACTTCTTCGCCAACTATTATTTTCTAGCCGAGCTTTTTGGGCAGCTCAGCGATCAGTTCAAATCGGTCTACCTGACTGACGGCGGTCACATCGAAAATCTCGGTATCTACGAACTACTCAGGCGGCGCTGTAGCGTCATCATTGCGATCGATGCCGAAGCCGATCGACAAATGGCGTTCAGCTCGTTCAACACGCTAGAGCGCTATGCACTGATCGACCTCGGCATCAGAATAGACCTACCGTGGCAGCAAATCACTAATGAAAGCCTCAACACCAGCAAGGAAATTGATGAAAAGGGAGATGCAGACAAGCATCACGGTCCCCATTGTGCGATTGGCGAGATAAAATATCCAAGCGGCCGCAAGGGCATCCTGATTTACATTAAAGCTTCGCTCACCGGCGACGAAAACGATTATATCTTTGACTATAAAAAGCGTTACGGCGACTTCCCGCACGAGACCACGCTCGACCAGATGTTTACAGAGGAACAATTCGAAGCTTATCGCGCGCTCGGCTTCCACACCGCCTTCGGACTGTTCAACCGCAGTGACAGCGTCGCCCATCTTGATCCGGTCACAAATGTTGATGTGCGGCGGCAGATTGCTGATCTCGATCAACTTTTCCCACGCATCTCCTCCGCGACCGGCGACCCACCTGGGCAGAAACAGACATTTACAGAATGGTTACCCCGCGTCAGGCGGCCGCCGCGTCGCCAGACCAACAATCAAGCGGGCACTTAAAACAGCACAATCGGGTGGGCACGCAGGTCGTCAATGCGGCCCGCACGAAACGTACTGACGCCAGCATATTTCCAAACGTTTGATCGTGAGCGACCGTGGCGATCGAGTTCAATGGTGTTGAGGTGGGGGGATGCCCCAACCCGAAACACACCAATGAGTTCGTGCTGGCTCCTGGGCGAGGTAGCCACGGGCCTGGTTCAGGCCCAGACTTGCCCAGTTGGCATGCTCGATGGCGGCAGCGGTTGCGACATCCAGACGCCGTTCAGTTTCGTAGTCGTGATAATGGGATAAATCGGAGCTGACGACGATCAGCGTCTCCGGCCCGCCCCACAGCCGCTGCACCAAATGAGCGACGTGCTGTGGCGCCGCATCGCCCGAAGGAAGTTTTCGGTACACATACGGCTCCTCGACTTGCAGGGCAAGGTTAAGATGACAAACACAAGGCATAAAAGCGCAACCAAAGCAGATAAGGTTTTCGGTACACACACCCGATTCTCTTCCTCCTCACGCATCAAATGACAGATGGAATTTTCGGAAAGGACACGTCTGGAAACTCTGGTCGATGTCATGAGGGTCCCGGCGGCCGGCGACCCGCGATCAGCCCTGGTTTCCGTCGCCGAACATAGCCATGCCGTCGACGTGCCGTGCGACGTACTCGTTGTCGGCGGAGGGACGGGTGGTGTAGCGGCGGCGCTGGCTGCGGCACGGCGCGGATGCAGCGTGTGTCTGGTCGAGGAAACCGATTGGCTCGGAGGCCAGCTCACGTCCCAGGGAGTCGCCGCTCTCGACGAACACCTCCATATCGAGACATTCGGCGGAACCGCGAGTTATTATCGCTTTCGAGACGCCTTACGGGACCATTATCGTACCTGGGCATCGGCCGCAGGGGCCGGCCCCGATTTCAACCCCGGCAATTGCTGGGTGACAAAATTGGCATTCGAACCCCGTATAGCCGCCGCATATTTGAAGGATCTCATCGACAAAGCCGGCAACGTCACGACCTATCTACGCGTCAAAGCTGCGGCCGTTACGGTAGAAAACGATTGCATAATTTCTGTGGTCGCGGTGTCACTGGTCGGCGCCGAGGCATGGCGCTTCCATCCCAGGATCGTCCTTGATGCTACTGACCTCGGCGATCTCCTGCCACTCTCGGGCGCCGAATATCGCTGTGGCGCTGAGTCCATTGACGAAACGGGTGAGCCGCACGCGCAACCCGACACGCCAAACCCTCAATGCGCGCAGAGCTATACGTACACATTCGCGCTGGAACGACGACCTCGGCACGAACATCACGTGATTCAGCGGCCAGAGCGGTATGAATATTTCCGTGATCGCCAGCCATATAGCCTTACGATCGAGGTGCACGGCGGAGAAATCTACTCGGAAGACAGCGGTCGGCTTTCGTACACGATCTTTGAAACGATGCCGGGCACCAAAGGAAGTCTGTGGACGTATCGCCGATTGATCGCAGCCAGTCAATTCGAGGACCGCTTCCCTGCCGACATAACGATGATCAATTGGCCGGGCAATGACTATCGCGATGGCGGTCTCATCGACCGGCCGGCGGCCGAGGTTGCGGCGACCCTACAAGATGCCAAGCGAGTGAGCCTCGGATTTCTATATTGGCTACAGACCCAAGCGCCAGCCGGCAGCAAGCGCGTCGGCGCGCCCGAGCTGATGTTGCGGCCTGACATAACGGGCAGCAAAGACGGACTGTCGAAGCATCCGTATATTCGGGAAGGCCGGCGAATCCGTGCCGTCAAGACAATCACGGAACAAGAGGTGTCTGCCGAGCATCAGCCTGGGCCGCGTGCGGCACATTTCATGGATTCTGTCGGCATAGGTTGGTACCCTATCGATATTCATCCGGTCGCAGGCGACGTTGGGGTTAGTTGTCGAACTCGCCCATTTCAGATCCCGCTCGGGGCTCTTCTGCCTATTCGGCTAACGAATCTCATCGCAGCGTCCAAAAATATCGGAACTACACATATTACCAATGGCTGTTATCGTTTGCATCCGGTGGAATGGAACATAGGAGAATCCGCCGGCAGCCTTGCGGCCTTTGCGGTCCAACAAAGGATAACGCCAAGATCTGTGCGCGAGGACCGCTTCAGCTTGGAATCCTTTCAGACAACTCTGCTCACTGAAGGCATTCCGTTGGCGTGGCTGGTCGATGTCTCCGTGGATGACCTGGCTTTTCTATCTGTGCAGAAGCTGTTTATGAACGGCCACCGAGAGACTGGGGTAGAATTGAAGTTCCGGCCAGAGGATCCGATCACGGCCGACGAATGGCTGGCATGGGGAGGAGGGGATCGCGAACTTCCCCAATCGCGGGCTGCGGCGGCGCAACTCCTGTTTGAGAATCCTCGCACGCGGATGACCACGTAGGGACGTTTGGGATGGCGCTCACATCCCCAGATAGAGAAGAGACACATGAGGGCGAGCCGGAGCTGAAGCTGTCCAGGTCCGGCTAGCGGCAGGACGGTGTCTCGACTAGCATGCGACCGGGAGCCAGCCGCAAAAAGCGGTGCCCACACTCTAACGAACGTAGAGGAGGAGCGTGCGATGCCGAAGCTCCTATCGTCCAGCCAGATCAAGCAGTTCCAAGAGGAAGGGTATCTCTCGCCGGTTCGCGTCATATCGGAAACCGAAACGGCCGGTATTCGCGAGCGGCTCGAGGAGTTCGAGGCCCGCACCGGAGGTCCCCTCCGCGGCGATCTGCGGCACAAGACCCATCTGCTTTTCCCCTGGCTTGCCGAACTCGTGCGCAACGAGAAAATCTTGGATGCAGTCGAGGACCTTTATGGTGGGGAATTGCTGTGCTGGACGTCGAATTTCTTCATTAAGGAAGCCCGGAACCCGGCATTCGTGTCTTGGCATCAGGATTCGACCTATTGGGGCTTGAGCGAGCCAGATATCGTGACCGCCTGGGTCGCATTGACGTCGAGCAATGAAGCCAACGGAGCGATGCAAGTGATCCCCGGCACTCACACGATGGATCAGATCCCGCATCGAGATACGTTCGACAAGCACAACCTACTGACGCGTGGGCAGGAGGTCGAGGTCGAGGTAGATCCAGCGCAAGCCGTGACCTTGACGCTGCGACCCGGTGAGATGTCGCTCCACCATGTGCGGCTAGTGCACGGCTCCCCGCCTAATCCATCCGATGATCGGCGTATCGGTTTTGCAATTCGATACATTCCGACCCGCATCCGACAGACCGCGGGCGAGGACAGCGCAACTTTAGTGCGAGGCGAAGACCGATACCATCATTTCGAACTGGAACCGCGGCCCACACAAGAACTTGCGCCCGAGTTTCTCGCTCTGCACAAGAAGATTGCCGAACGCAACGCCCGAATTCTGTATCGTGGGACCGACGTGAAGAGCTACAACGAGCCGGCCGCGATCCGCGGCTGACGCCTGTCTGGGCAGGGATCAAAAAGCCTAGCGCGATGCCGAACGAACGAGGGAGGATGGGATGAGACAATTAATTTGGTTGGCCATCTTGGCGCTGATCGCCTCACCAGTCGCTGCCCAGAACGTCGTGAAAATCGGCCAGATCGAAGCACAGACCGGGGCGAATGCGATTTATGGCTATATGTCGTCTCAGGGCTTGGCGCTTGCAGTCGATCAGGTCAACAAGGCCGGCGGCTTCAAGGTCGGGGATAAGACTTACACAATCGAATTGATAGCATCCGACACTCGGGGCGATCCCAAAGAAGCCAGCATTCAGCTTAAACGGCTGTTGGAGACGGATGGGGTCAAGTTCGTGTTCGGGCCGTTCCTGTCGAACGTATTCGTCACGATCGAACCGTATGCCAAGCAATTCAATGGCAAGTTTCTGCTGATGGGCGGTGCGACGCGCATTCACGATTTCCTCGGAACGCCCGATCACGATTTCCTGCTCCGCACCTGGAACTGGGACGCCGGCCCTAAGGGCTTCGGCAACCTCATGGTGGACAGACTCGTCAAAGAAACGGGTGCCAAGAAAATAGCCATGCTGTTCCAGAATGATCAGGGCGGCAAGGTGCTCGTTGATATTTATACCCCCCTCTTCAAACAGAAAGGAATCGAGGCCCAGCTCGAACTATTCGAGCCGGGAACCAAGGATTTCAGCGCGGTGCTGGCCAAGCTCGCTGCCGCACACCCGGATTACCTGTTCCCGAGTTACAGCGACGCCCATCTTTACGACATCGTACGGCAGGCGACCGAGGGGAACTATTTCCGGAAGTTTTTCCTGGTGCGGGGTTCGCTTGGCCCAGGACTCAAGAACAAGGACGAAATCGACGACTATTTCGTCTATGTCCCAAAATATTTTGAGCAGGCAGAAAAGACCGACCCAAAGGTTGCCAAGTTTGTCGCCGACTACAAGGCCTTCTACAAGCGCGATTTTCCCTACGACCAGGCGCCGCTTTGCTCCTCCTCCTGCTACGACCACCTATTCATGCTCATCGAGGCGATGAAGAAAGCGGGAAGCGTTGACGATGTGGCGAAGATCCGCAAGGAGCTTTTGTCGATGACCTATGAGGGCCTCTGGAAGATTCGCTTCGACGACAGGGGCGAGGAGATCTTCAACTTCGACGTTGTCCGAATGAAACGCGGGGGCCAAATCGACGTCACGGGCGTCGACGCGCAATAGCGAAGATCGCCGACGGGGCAATGGGGCTGGCGCGGGCGATGCTGCAGCTGCTCGTTGGTCAGGCATTGAACGGTGTCATCGTCGGGACGCTTTATGGGATCATAGCGCTCGGGGTGACGCTGACCTTTGGGATCACCGGTATCGTGAATTTCGCATTGGGCGAATTCATGATGATCGGCGCGTATGTCACTTGGTACCTCTTCGACATTGTGGGCCTCCCCTACCCGATCGCAGTCTTGCCCGCGGTCGCCGTTGCAGCCGGATGCGGTTTTGCGGCCGACCAGCTTCTGTTCCGGTTCACCCGAAACAACCTGATCAACGGGCTGCTCGTCTCGATTGGGTTGATCTCGATTGTCGAGGCGACAGCGCTCCTGCTGTGGACCACGACGCCAAAGGACATGGGCTACGTGCTTTCCGGTGCCTTTCGTTTGGGTGCCGTCAGCGTTCCAAAGATGAAAATCGTCGTGTTCGCGCTATTGGCGGCCGTCATGTTCCTGACTTATGCGTCGCTATCGCGCACCTGGATCGGGCGAGCTGCGTACGCCTTCTCTCAGAACCCAGAAGCGGCGATGTTGATGGGAGTCAAAACCGAGATCCTCCAGTCTGGGGTGGTCGTGTATTCGACCGCACTCGCCGGCTTCGGCGGCGCGCTTTACGCCAGCCTCTATTCCCTCGAGCCGGCGATGGGCGGGCTTTATATCCTGAAGGGCGTCGAGGCGGCTATTCTCGGCGGCATCGGATCGCTCATCGGATCCCTCGCGGGTGGCATTATCCTTGGCGTAACGGAGGCCATCGGCTCGATCTATCTGCCAAGCGCGTTTCGCGACGCCTATGGCCTAGTGTTCGTAGTGGCGATTCTACTCTACCAACCCTCGGGTCTGTTCGGAACTGAACGATGAAAGTCTTGCTTTGGGTGCCGTTTTTCATCTTCCCTGTTCTGGTCCAGAGCAATTTCGTCCTTACGATCTTCATTTTCAGCTTCATTCTCGCAATTGCCGCGGTCAGCTTCAATCTGATCTTCGGCTTCACCGGCCAGCTTTCCATGTTCCATGCCGCTGCATTCGGAATCGCGGCATACATCACCTCGCTCACGGTATCGATGTTTCGTGTTTCATTTTGGGTGGCTTTGGTCCCGGCGATATGCTTCACGATCTTGATCTCGATAGTGATCGGCAGCATCTGTTTCAAATTCAAGCTCAAGGCCTTCTACTTTGCTGTCGTGACCCTGGCGTTTTCCGAGTTAGCGCGATTGGTCATCCTTAATTGGAATAGCGTAACGAACGGTACGCTCGGGTTGATGGTGCTCGACAAGCCTTTTGTCTGGATACCTGGCGCCGGCTTTTTAAAAATCGACGGAGCGCTAGGTTGGTATTTCCTCACCTTAGTTGCTCTCATCTTGACGGTTGCTGTCTGCTCGTTGGTGTAGCGCTCGTGGATTGGCCGCTGCTTCGCGGCGATCCGCCTAAACGAGGATTTGGCGGAGACGCTCGGAATCGACATCTTCCGTTACAAGCTGCTGTCCTTCACTCTGGCGAATGCGCTTGCCGCGATAGCTGGCGGTCTCTATGCATTCTACACGGGGTACATTGAGCCGAATTATCTGGGCATCAATCAATCGCTGGACATCATTTCGATGGTGCTGCTTGGCGGCCGGTCCTCGATCATTGGGCCCATTGCCGGCGCCTTCGTGCTGACTGGGCTTCCGCATATCATAGACCTCTCCGGCGAGGCCCGTGCCATACTCTACGGCCTGGTGCTTATTCTAACCATTCTGATTCTCCCACAAGGCGTGATCGGCACGCTTGAGGGCTGGCGTCGTGCTGCTTGAGGTCATCGATCTGACCAAGCGCTTTGGTGGGCTTACGGCCGTATCGGACATGACGTTCGCTATCGCGCCGGGGGAGATCGTCGGCATCTTCGGGCCGAACGGATCGGGTAAGACCACGCTACTCAATCTGATTACCGGCGTTCTGGCTCCGACGGCGGGTCGTATTCTTTGGAAATCGGCAGAAATTCAGGGCCACAGTCCACATGCCATCGCAGCTGCGGGAGTAGTCAAGACGTTCCAGACTCCACAGCTGTTCTTGGAGCTGTCGATCTATGACAATGTCGCAATCGCGAGCCATCTTCGGCTGCAGCGCCAATTTGGGATGCGCCGCCTTGCGGAACTCCTGCCTTGGCGCGACGCAGCTCGCCATGTCGCGGTGATGCAACGCATTGACAGCATCCTTACGCTTTGCCGCCTCGACGGCGTTCGTGACCGGACAGCGGCGAGCCTGTCCTATGGCCAAGAAAAGATGTTGGGGGTGGCGATAGCCATGATGTGTGAGCCCGAATTGCTGCTGCTCGATGAGCCTGCATCGGGACTTGGCGAGGATGAAATTCGCACCCTAGAGGAGGTGTTGCGCGATCTGCGCGATGCCGCGACCACCCTGTGCGTTATCGACCATAAGGTTGATTTCCTCGCCCGCGTTGCCGACCGGGCAATCGCGCTGCAGCAGGGTTTGGTAATTGCCGAGGGAGCGCCGGCGAACGTGCTCCAGAATCCCCGCGTCATCGAAGCTTATCTCGGCCGTCAGCATGCTCGAGCTTAACGACATCAACGTGCACTATGGCAAGATCCACGTCCTCCATGACGTGGGCTTCCGTGTCGCTCAAGGCGAGGTCGCAGCACTCATCGGCCCGAACGCGGCAGGCAAGACAACGACGCTGCGGACGTTGGTCGGTCTGAAGGATTGCACAAGCGGAGTGATTCGCTTCGAGGCGCGCCCAATCCAGGGGCTCTCCACTCCCGATCGCGTTCGGCTAGGGATCGTGCTGGTTCCTGAGGGGCGGCAGATTTTCGCCAAGTTTCCCGTTATCGAGAACCTCAGGATGGGCGCGTTTCAGCGTACCGATCGCGACCACCGCGACGCTGATTTCGAAGCCATCTTCCAGCTTTTTCCCAAACTTGCCGAGAGGCGCAACCAGAAAGCCGGCCTAATGTCAGGGGGAGAGCAACAGATGCTCGCA
>Ga0126383_10003291_pt1 | contig 10652 bp, 7 predicted proteins | sample PanSoiMetPlot_35_FD_96882 | JGI IMG/M metagenome (GOLD analysis project Ga0126383, IMG submission 96882) | Tropical forest soil microbial communities from Panama - MetaG Plot_35 | ecosystem: Environmental > Terrestrial > Soil > Tropical forest > Bulk soil | place: Panama | collected 2016-02-17
CGTCAGCCGCGCGCCCGACATGCCGAGCGGGTGGCCGAGCGCGATCGCGCCGCCGTGCGGATTGACGTGCTCGGCGTCCTCAGGCACGCCGAGCTGGCGCAGGCAGGCGATGCCTTGCGAGGCGAAGGCCTCATTGATTTCGATCAGGTCGAAATCGCCGATCTTTAAGCCGAGCCGCGCCAAGAGCTTCTTGGTCGACGGCACCGGGCCGATGCCCATGATGCGCGGCGGCACCGCCGCCGAGGCCATACCGAGTACGCGCGCGCGGGGAGTAAGCCCGTGCGCCTTGGCGGCTTCTGCGCTGGCGAGAATGATCGCGGCGGCGCCGTCATTGATGCCCGAGGCATTGCCGGCGGTGATCGTGCCCGGATTGCGCACGATCGGTTTGAGCTTTTGCAAGCCCTCGAGCGTCGTCTCGGGGCGCGGGTGTTCGTCCTTGGTCACAATGATCGGCCCGGCTTTGCCGCCGGGGGCCTCGACCGGCACGATTTCCTCGGCAAAGTAGCCGGCGGCGGCAGCCTTGCCGGTGCGCGCTTGCGAGCGCAGCGCGAAAGCATCCTGATCGGCCCGCGTGACCTGGAATTCTTCCGCCACGTTCTCGCCGGTCTCCGCCATCGAATCGATGCCGTATTGCGCTTTGAGCACCGGATTGACGAAGCGCCAGCCCAGCGTGGTGTCGTAGACTTCCGCCGAGCGCGCGAACGCCTCGCCGGCCTTGCCCATCACGAACGGCGCCCGCGTCATCGATTCGACGCCGCCGGCAATGGCGAAATCCATTTCGCCGCAGCGGATGGCGCGCGCTGCGTCGCCGACCGCGTTCAAGCCCGACGCGCACAACCGGTTGACGGTGACGCCGGGCACCGAGTCCGGCAGCCCGGCCAGGAGCAACGCCATGCGCGCGACATTGCGGTTGTCCTCGCCGACCTGGTTGGCGCAGCCGAAATAGACGTCGTCGAGCCGCGACCAATTAGCCTTGCCGTTGCGCGCGACCAGCGCCTTGATCGGCACCGCGGCGAGATCGTCGGTGCGTACCTTGGCGAGCGCGCCGCCGTAGCGGCCGATGGGCGTGCGCGCCGCATCGCAGATGAAGACCTCCCGCATCGCTCGCTCCGTTTTCCGGAAGATATTGTCTGGACTGCGGTCCTTGCAGGCTATTTACGGGCCGCGGCGGACAGGGTCAAATGGCGGCACGGGCCCAATGCGGCGCCTGCCTCGAAAAGCAAAATTTAAAGGTGCCGCGCCAAGCGGGAGGATCGCATGTTCAAGCACGCCATTGCCGCGGCTGCGCTAACCGCAATGCTGTGGTCGCCGGCGCAAGCCGAGATGAACGGCGCCACCCGCATCGGCGTTCTCAACGACATGTCGAGCGTCTATTCCGATTTCCAGGGTCCGGGCTCGATCGTCGCCGCACAGATGGCGGCGGAAGAATTTGCCAAAGGCTCGAAGCGCAAGGTGGAAATCCTTTCCGCCGACCACCAGAACAAGCCGGACATTGGCGCTGAGATCGCACGGCGCTGGTTCGACGTCGAAGGGGTCGACATGATCGTCGACGTGCCGAATTCGGCGGTGGCGCTCGCCGTTGCCGACATCGCCCGCGACAAGAACAAGGTCTTCATCGCATCAGGGGGCGGCACCGCGCTCCTGACCGGCGCGAAATGTTCGCCCAACACCGTGCACTGGACCTACGACACCTGGGCGATGGGGCACGGCGTCGCCCGCGGACTCCTGCAGCAGGGCGGCAAGACCTGGTTCTTTGTCACCGCCGACTATGCGTTCGGCGAGGATCTGCAGAAGCAGGCGAGCGAAGAGGTTCTGGTTGAAGGCGGCCAGGTGCTCGGCAGCGTCCGCCATCCGATCGGCACCAGCGACTTCTCCTCATTCCTTTTGCAGGCCCAGGCGTCGCGGGCCCAGGTGATCGGGCTCGCCAATGCCGGGGGCGACACCGTCAACACCATCAAGCAGGCTGGCGAGTTCAATCTCGGCGGCCAACAGAAGATCGTGGCGCTGATCTTCGATCTGCAAAGCGTCCCGGCGCTGGGCCTGAAAACCGCGCAAGGCATTACCGCGCTTAACGCCTTCTACTGGGACCTCAACGACCAGACCCGCGCCTGGTCCAAACAATATCAAGCGCGACACCCGAAACGGGACATGCCCAATCACATGCAGGCCGGCGTCTATTCCGCGACCATGGATTACCTCGCTGCCGTGGATAAAGCCGGCTCGCCCACCGATGGACGCGCGGTGGTTGCCGCAATGAAGCAAAGCCCGGTGGATGACCCGCTGTTCGGCCGCGTCGTGATCCGGCCGGACGGGCGCGCGGTGCATTCCATGTACCTGTTACAGGTCAAGGCGCCGGATGAATCCAAAGACAAGTGGGATGTGTTCAAAGTGACAGCGACCATCCCGGCCGAGCAGGCGTTCCGGCCGTTGGACCAGGGCGGCTGTCCGCTGGTGCCGAAGCAGAATTGATGACGCCGATGTCCTGGTCCGATCTTCCTCCCTCGCTAAAAGCCGAAGGTCACGGCGCGGTCGCGGTCTTACGGCTTAATCGCGCGCAAAAGCGCAACGCGCTCGACGATCCGATGGTCGCCGGCATCGAGACATTCTTCGCGACATTGCCCGAGGACATCCGCGCCGTGGTGTTATGCGGCGAGGGTGAGCATTTTTCCGCCGGGCTTGATTTGACCGAACTGGTTGATCGCGCCACCGTCGCCGGCATTGCGCATTCGCGGTCCTGGCACCGCGCCTTCGACCGCATCGAGTTCGGCGGCGTGCCGGTGGTCGCGGTTTTGCACGGCGCCGTCGTCGGCGGCGGGCTCGAGCTCGCGGCGGCGGCGCATGTCCGCGTCGCCGAGCGCAACGCGTTCTACGCGCTGCCGGAAGGCAGCCGCGGCATCTATATCGGCGGCGGCGGCTCGGTGCGGCTGCCGCCCTTGATCGGCACCGCGCGGATGATGGACATGATGCTGACCGCGCGCACGCTCTCAGCCGAAGAAGGCCAGACGATCGGGCTGTCGCAATATCTGGTCGACGACGGCGAAGGTTTCGCCAAAGGCTTGGAGCTTGCTCATCGCATCGCCGGCAATGCGCCGTTCACCAATTTCGCGGTGATGCATCTCCTGCCGCGCATCGCGCGCAGCGATCCGGCGGCCGGCTATGTCACCGAAGCGCTGGCCGCGGCGATCGCCCAGGGCGATGAGGAGGCCAAAGCGCGGCTCAAGGCGTTTCTGGAAAAACGCGCACCGAAAGTGGCGCGCACATGATGCGATCGCCGCCGACGGCGCCGCTGCGGCCGGTTAAGCTTGGGCCGGCCGATGTCACCGTGGAGCGGCGCAGCGACGGCGCGATCCTGATGCGCTCGCCGCATCCACTGCCGGCCTATCCGCACACGCTCAGCGAACGGCTCGTGCATTGGGCCAAAGTCGCGCCGGATCGAATCGTTCTGGCGCAGCGCGATGCGGCCGGCGCGTGGCGCAAACTGAACTATGCGCAAACGCTTGTCGCCGTGCGCGCGCTCGCGGCGGCGCTGCTCGCGCGCGGGTTAAGTGCCGAGCGTCCGGTCGCCATTCTCTCCGGCAACGATACCGAACACGCACTCCTTGCTCTTGCCGCCATGCATGTCGGCATTCCTTACGCGCCGATCTCGGTACCTTATTCGCTGCTGTCGCAAGACTTCGGCAAGCTCAAAACCATCATCGCGATTCTTTCGCCGGGGCTGGTCTTTGCCAATAACGGCACGGCGTTCGCGCGCGCCATCGCCGCCGCCCTGCCGCGCGACGTCGAAATGGCGGTCACGACCAATCCGCCGGCCGACCGAGGGGCGACGTCGTTTGCGCAACTTCTGCAAACGCCGGCCGCAAGCGCAGTCGAGGTCGCACATGCGCGCGTTAAGCCGGACCAGGCGGCCAAAATTCTCTTCACCTCCGGCTCGACCGGCCGCCCGAAGGGGGTGGAGAACACCCATCGCATGCTCGCCGCCAACCAGGCGATGATCCGTGCCGCAATGCCATTCGTCGGCGAGGAGCCGCCGATCCTGGTCGACTGGCTGCCTTGGAATCACACCTTTGGCAGCAATCACAATTTCGGTCTCGTGCTCGACAATGGCGGCTCGCTCTATATCGACGAAGGCAAGCCACTGCCCGGCTTGATCGAGGCCACGGTGCGAAACTTGCGCGAGATCGCGCCGACCATCTATTTCAATGTGCCGAAGGGCTTCGAAATGCTGTTGCCCTATCTCGCGGCCGATCGCGCATTGCGCGAAATCTTTTTCAGCCGTTTGAAGGTCCTGTTCTACGCCGGCGCCGGCCTCGCCCAGCACGTGCTCGACGGCTTTACCGAGCTCGCCGTCAAGACGACCGGCGAGCGCATCCTGTTCATGTCGAGCCTCGGTTCGACCGAAACCGCGCCGGCGGCACTATCCTGCAACTGGCAATCCGAACGCGCCGGCAATATCGGCCTGCCTTTGCCCGGCGTCACACTCAAGCTCATTCCGCAGGAGGGCAAGCTCGAGGCGCGGCTTCGCGGCGACAACATCATGCCCGGGTATTGGCGCGCGCCGGAGCTGACCGCCGAGGCTTTCGATGAAGAGGGCTTCTACAAGATCGGCGACGCGCTCAAATTCGCCGACCCCGGCGATCCGGCGAAGGGGATGCTGTTCGATGGCCGGCTCGCCGAGGACTTCAAGCTAGCGACCGGAACCTGGGTCAGCGTCGGGCCGTTGCGCACCGCCTTAATCGCCCATTGCGCGCCGCTTGTTCGCGACGTGGTGTTGGCGGGAGCGGAGCGCGACGAGGTCACGGCCTTGATTTTTCCCGACGTCGACGCCTGCCGCGGCATCGCGCCAGATCTGGCGAGCGACGCTCCGGTGCCGCATGTGCTTGGCGATCCTCGCGTGCGGGCCGCATTCGCCCGCAAGCTCGGCGGCTTCGCGGCGGCCAGCACCGGGACGTCGGGCCGCATCAAGCGCGCCGTGCTGCTTGCCGAGCCGGCTTCACTCGACATCGGCGAAATGACCGACAAGGGCTCGATCAATCAGCGCGCCGTGCTGGCGCATCGGGCCGCAATGGTCGAGGCGCTTTATGCCGACCCGCCGCCGCCGCAGATCATCCTCGCGAAGCAAACCGCCGAGGTAAACTGATCATGGATATCCGCGGACAGCCAGCGATCGTCACCGGCGGCGGCTCCGGACTTGGCGCGGCGACCGCGCGCATGCTCGCCGACGCCGGCGGCAAAGTGGCGGTCCTCGACATTAACCACAAGGCCGCAGCCGAAGTCGCAATCGACGTCAACGGCATCGCCATCCATTGCGACGTGACCGACAGCGCGTCCAGCGAAAAAGCGCTGGCCAAAGCCGCGGCCGATCACGGGCCGGCGCGCATCGTCGTCAATTGCGCCGGCGTCGGCCCGGCCAAGCGCATTGTCGGACGCGACGGACCGATGCCGCTTGCCGAGTTCGCGCGCGTCATCGAGATCAATCTCATCGGCACGTTCAATGTGATGCGGCTTGCCGCCGCCGCCATGCACGGCCTCGAGCCCGGCCAGGACGGCGAGCGCGGCATCATCGTCTGCACTGCCTCGGTCGCGGCCTATGAGGGTCAGATCGGCCAAGCGGCCTATGCGGCGTCGAAGGGCGGCGTAGTGAGCCTCGTTCTGCCAGCGGCGCGCGAGTTCGCCCAGCTCGGCATCCGCGTTACCGGCGTCGCGCCCGGAATTTTCACAACGCCGATGCTGCATGCGCTGCCCGACGCCGCGCAACAAAGTCTGGCCGCCTCCGTGCCGTTTCCGAAATTGCTGGGCCAGCCGTCGCAATTCGCCGCGCTGGTGCGCCACATGATCGAGAACCGCTATCTCAACGGCGAAGTCGTGCGGCTCGACGGCGCCTTGCGGATGGCGCCAAGATAGATGTCGGATGGCAGATGTCAGATGACAGAAAAGAAACAACAGATCATATCTGACCTCTGACATCCGACCTCCGATGTTCACCAGCACCCGCAAAACCCGGATTGAATGGGGCGACTGCGACCCGGCCGGGATCATTTTCTTTGCCCGCTATTTCGAGATGTTCGATGTTTCCACCATCGTGTTGCTCGAACGCGCGCTCGGCATGAAGAAGATCGACTATCTCAAGGCTTACAAATTTTCCGGTCACCCGCTGGTTGAGACCCGGGCGCGATTTCGGCTGCCAACCCGGTTCGGCGACGAGGTCACGATCGAAACCGCAGTGGTCGGCTGCGGCCGCTCGAGCTTCAAGATCGAGCACCGCCTTACCCATAACGGCGCGCTCGCGGTCGAAGGCTTCGAAACCCGCGTCTGGGTCGCTCGCGATCCCGACGATCCCAAGCGCATCAAGTCGCAACCGATCCCGGCCCGGGTCGTGGCCCGACTGACCCATGGCAGCCTTGTCACGTCCCGGTAGAGCATGATCCGGAAAAGTGGGCACCGATTTTCTGAAAAGATCATGCTTCACAAATTGAGAAGTGACGCAGCAAAAACACGATGCTAGAAGCCTAGCCGCCAAAAGGGAGAGAATTGCTCATGACCATGCGTATTGACGGATATACCCACTTTTTTCCGCAAAAATTCTTCGACAAGCTCAACGAGGTCGCCGGCAATTACAAGGACATGGGCAAGCGGGTGCGCTCGCTGCCGGCTTTGTTCGACCTCGACGTGCGAAAGAAGATCGTCGACGGCCATAAGGACTATCAGCAGATCCTGTCCTATCCGCAGCCGCCGATCGAAAAGTTCGCCAAGACGCCGAAGGACATCGACGAGTTCTGCCGCATCATCAATGACGGTTTCGCCGAACTCATCGCTAAGGAGAAGGATCGCTTTCCCGGCTGGGTGGCGCAGGTCTCGCTGGAGGCCGCCGATGCCGGCGTCGGCGAGGCGGAACGCGCGCTCAAAAACGGCGCCCTCGGCGTGCAGATCTACACCAATGTCGCCGGCAAGCCGCTCGACCGGCCGCAATACGCGCCGTTCTGGAAAAAAATGAACGAACTCGGCGCGCCGATCTGGATGCATCCGGCGCGCGGCGCCGAAGTGCCAGATTACATCGACGAAAAGAAATCGCTCTACGAAATCTGGTGGACCTTCGGCTGGTCCTACGAAACCGCCTGCGCCATGATGCGGCTGGTCTATTCCAAGATCATGGACACGCATCCCAATCTGAAAATCATCACGCACCATTTCGCCGGCATCGTGCCGATGCTGGAAGGTCGCATCGGCCCCGGCAATGACGTGATGGGATCGCGCACCACGGATGAGGATTACGTCGCGCTGCGCAAAAGCCTGAAGAAACGCGTGCTCGATTATTTCAAGCAGGACTTCTGGACCGACACCGCGGCGTTCACCGCCGTGCCGGCGACCAAAGCCGGCATGGAGTTCTTCCCCATAGACAAGATCGTGTTCGCCTCCGACTGCCCGTTCGATCCCGAAGGCGGCACCATGTATCCGCGCGAGACCTTGAGCATTCTGGATTCGCTCAAGCTCGACAAAGCGACCGCAGAGAAAGTGTTCTACAAGAACCTCGAGGCAGTCACCGGCAAGAAGCTGGTGAAATAGCCACTTCCCGGGCGAAACACAGCACCATTTGCCAATCGTTCATGCTATTTAGTCGTGGATGCCCAGCGCGAAGCCGGGCATCGCGCGCCAAGATTTGCTAGCGTCGGACGGAATGGACGCTGCACGCACCATCATCCCCGAAGCTGCGGATACCGCTGCCAAGAGCGCGGAGGAAACTTCGCGCGTCACGCCGATGATGGAGCAGTACATCGAGATCAAGGCCGCCAATCCGGATTGCCTGTTGTTCTACCGGATGGGCGACTTCTACGAATTGTTCTTCACCGATGCCGAAGTCGCCTCGCGCGCGCTCGGCATCGTGTTGACCAAACGCGGCAAGCATCTCGGCGCCGATATTCCGATGTGCGGGGTGCCGGTCGAGCGCGCCGACGAATATCTGCACCGGCTGATTGCGCTCGGCCATCGCGTCGCGGTTTGCGAGCAGCTCGAAGATCCGGCGGCAGCGCGAAAACGCGGCGGCAAGAGCGTGGTGCGCCGCGACGTGGTGCGGCTGGTCACGCCCGGAACGCTGACCGAAGACTCGCTTCTTGACGCGAGACGCAACAATTATCTCGCCGCGCTGGCGCGAAGCCGCGCCTCGGCCGGCGAGGATCGGTTCGCGCTGGCCTGGATCGACATATCCACCGGCGAATTCCGCGTTGCCGAATGCGAGCGCGCCGCACTGGCCGCCGCCGTTGCGCGCATCGAGCCGGGCGAAATCATCGTCTCCGATGCGCTTTATGCCGATGCCGATCTGGCGCCAACGTTGCGCGGGCTCCCTGCTTTGACCCCGCTCACCCGCGATGTGTTCGACGGCGCGACCACGGAGCGCCGGCTTGCCGCCTTCTTCGGCGTCGCCACCACCGCCGCGTTCGGCACGTTTTCGCGCGTCGAACTGGCAGCAGCCGCCGCCGCGGTCACCTATGTCGAGCGCACGCAAATCGGCAAACGCCCGCCGATCGCGCCGCCCGCACGCGAAGCCGCCGGCGCCACGCTGGCGCTCGATGCCGCGACCCGCAGCAATCTCGAACTTAATCGCTCGCTCGCCGGCGAGCGGCGCGGCTCGCTTCTGGCCGCCATCGATCGCACCGTTACCGCCGCAGGCTCGCGGCTGTTGGCGCAACGGCTCGCCGCGCCGCTCACCGAGGCCGCGCAGATCGGTCATCGCCTCGATGCGGTCGCGGTCTTCGTCAGCGATGCCACCGCGCGCAGAGAGATCCGCGCGCGACTGAAAAGCGCGCCGGATCTGGCGCGCGCGCTGGCGCGCCTGGTCATCGGCCGCGGCGGCCCACGCGATCTCGCCGCCATTCGCGACGGCATATTCGCGGCGGCGGAATTTGCCGCGCGGCTCTCAAGCCTGCCCGAACTGCCGCGCGACATCGCGCAGGTCACACAAACGCTGCGCCAGACCGATGCCGCGCTCGCCGAGGAGCTGCACAAGGTACTCGCCGACGAGCTGCCGCACTTGCGCCGCGACGGCGGCTTCGTCCGCGCCGGCTATGCACCTGCGCTCGACGAGGCGCGGGCGCTGCGCGACGAATCTCGCCGCGTCATCGCGGCGTTGCAGGTGCGCTATGCCGAGCTAACCGGCATCCGCGCGCTCAAGATCCGGCACAACAATGTGCTCGGCTATTTCGTCGACGTTCCGGCGCAGCACGGCGAGAAGTTAACAAGCGCGCCGTTCAACGCGAGTTTCATCCATCGCCAGACCACCGCCGGCCAGGTTCGCTTCACCACCACCGAGCTCGGCGAACTCGAGTCGAAGATCGCCACGGCTGCCGAGCGCGCGCTGGCAGTCGAGCTTGAAATCTTCGAGCGCTTGGCGAGTGCGGTGGCGGCGGCAAGCGCGACGATCAAGGACGCCGCCGAGGCGATTGCCGCGCTGGATGTGGCTTGTGCGCTGGCCGCGCTCGCGGTCGAGCGCGATTATGTGCGGCCGCGAGTCGACGACAGCCTCGCCTTTGCAATCACCGGCGGGCGCCACCCCGTCGTCGAACAGATGCTGAGTACTGACGGCGGACCGTTTGTCGCCAACGACTGTGAGCTTTCCCCACCGGCTGATGCAGCCGCCGGCCGCATCTGGATCGTGACCGGGCCCAATATGGCCGGCAAGTCGACCTTCCTGCGCCAGAATGCGTTGATCGCCATTCTCGCGCAGATCGGCAGCTTCGTGCCGGCGCGCGCCGCGCATATCGGCGTGGTCGACCGTCTGTTCTCGCGTGTCGGCGCTGCCGACGATCTCGCCCGCGGCCATTCGACCTTCATGGTCGAAATGGTCGAGACCGCCGCCATCCTCAATCAGGCCGCCGAGCGCGCGCTCGTCATCTTGGACGAAATTGGCCGCGGCACTGCGACCTTCGACGGGCTGTCGATCGCCTGGGCGACGATCGAGCATCTGCACGAGCAAAACCGCTGCCGCGCTTTGTTCGCCACGCACTTCCACGAAATGACCGCGCTCGCCGCGAAATTGCCGCGGCTGCACAATGCGACGATGCGGGTGAAGGAATGGCAGGGTGACGTGGTGTTCCTCCACGAAGTCGTCGCCGGCGCCGCCGACCGCTCCTACGGTATTGCCGTGGCGAAGCTCGCTGGCCTGCCGGCAAGCGTCATCGAACGGGCCAAAATGGTGCTGGCGCAGATTGAAGCCGAAGACCGCGTTTCGCCGGCGCGACGGTTGATCGATGATCTGCCGCTGTTCGCAAGCGCGCGGCCGGCGGCGCCACCGGCGCGGACAGATTCCGCGCAAGATTCTGCACTCATCGCGTTGGTGGAAGCGCTTGCCGCGCTCAATCCCGACGAGATGTCGCCCCGCGATGCGCTCGAAGCGCTCTATGCACTCAAGGCGCAGCTGGCGAAAAAGAACGGCTAGCTCGTTTTCTTTCCGCTTATTCCCGCGTAAGCGGGAACGCAATTTGATTTGTTTTTCTGGGTCCTCGCCTTCCCAGGGACGAGCGGATCGAAGAGCCGTCACCTCACCGCGTCTTCCTCCGCAACAGCACCAGCATCCCGCTCCAGGCCACCGAAATGCAAAGCCCGATGGCGAGCGCCGACCACGAGCCGAGCGGCTCGGCAAGATAATGGACCGCCATAAAGGC
>Ga0126383_10003293_pt1 | contig 10652 bp, 15 predicted proteins | sample PanSoiMetPlot_35_FD_96882 | JGI IMG/M metagenome (GOLD analysis project Ga0126383, IMG submission 96882) | Tropical forest soil microbial communities from Panama - MetaG Plot_35 | ecosystem: Environmental > Terrestrial > Soil > Tropical forest > Bulk soil | place: Panama | collected 2016-02-17
AGCGATGCTGGAACGGTTGGACATGAATTTCGTATAGCTTCTGGGGCAGATATTTCTCGTACTGTTGATGGGCCTTCGGATCGGGGGGCGGGTTGAGGGCGTTCACCGGCTGCGCGATGGGAGGGATTGGCAACGCCTGAACGAACGGGCGCAAAACAGTGTTCTGGTCCTGGCAGAAGTCTCCGGTCTGCTGCAGGCAATTGAATTCATCGAACGTCACCGGATCGATCGCCGAGCCGTCGCGACGCACAAGGACCGGATACGCATCTGGAGCAATGGACCCCCCACGGGGGTCGGCGATGATGGGTCATATGACCCAGGGGAATCCGTCTGAACCGTCCTCGTTGCGTTGCCGCAATAGCACGTATCCCTCGGCCTCGAGCTCGCCGATCTCGGAGAGTCGCTTGATGACCGGAGTGCCATCGAGATCGACCCCGTTTCGCCGTGCGAGCTCGGCAAGGGCTGCTTTGCCTTTGGCTGTGTTCAAGGCCGCCGGCGTGTAACTCACGAAGGTGATCCTCCACAGCCCGAGCGGGTTGTTGCTCAGATACCCCATCGTCGTATCAAAGACGTTGTCCTGCCGGCGGCAGCTCGGCGCCGGACACAATTGACCGGCGCTGCGCTTGGGGAAGAGAAACGCCCGAAACTTGTTGGCGGTCTCGTGAGCGCTGATACCTCGTAAGTCGGGTGTGAACGAGTCTTCAAAGAGCGTCCCCATGATGTTGTAGGAAAGAAAGCTGCCCGAGGCGTCATAGCCAGCGGTCGTCTCGATGACGCGAACGTTGTCGTGCCGCTCGTCGGGGATCTGGTCGATAACCGAGATGCCGTCATTGCCATTGACCCGGTCCCTGATTGTCGGCGGATTGATGCCGTTCTCCTGATAGTAGGGGTTGGAAAAATCGAACGGTGGAGAACCGGGTGTTGGAAAGATGAATCCCTGGCCCCCGGCATTTACCGAGCTCAGCGCCGCGCTCAGGACGAGCGCGGCCGTCGCCGACCGACTGCCGCTGAGAGCCAGGCCTCGCGGCGAAACAATTCTGAGCCTCCATGACTTCACCGCGTACCTCGATGCGCAAAACGCGCGATGCATGGAGCGAGCGATTGGCATTTAGTTCGTGGCGTCAGCCAGGTTTCCCCCGAGGCGCCCTTCCCATTCGCCGCAGCCGAGGGCGGCAGGGTCGCCGATGTGTCGACCCGGAACGTGACCATGCGTCACGCCGTCGAAATGTTCGGCCACGGTGAAACCGGAAACCTTGCCACGGACCAGCCTCGGCTTCACTTGCCCATCAAGCACCTGAAAGCTGGGCGAGGCTTCAGGTGGGTCCGCAACGATTGAAGTATCGAACACCCGCATGTAACCGGTATCGATCCAGGACTGAACTGAGCTTGCATCGGCAGGAATGCACCGACCGCTATTGGGATCCGGCATCACCGACACCGTCTGGCTAACCACGGGGCGAAGGAGGACGGGCGCGCTCTCCGGTTGAAAAATGTCGTAATTGAGCTGGATGGTGAATTTCGCGCTTCCTCTGTCATCGGTGATAAAGCCGTTCGGGTCCAGTCCGTTGCCCGCGGTAAAGCCGGCGTTATCCGCTGCCACTGGGCCAAATCCATAGACGTCGGCCGTAGTTCCGGTCTGCGGATCGGTCGCCACGAAATTGGGACGTTCTCCAGAAAAGGGCGAGCTCGTGGTGTCAAACCCCAACCAGACGCTGTGGACCCTGTTCGGTTTGAGGCCTGAAACGGAGAATTCAAGAATGCTTCCCAGATTACTTGCCTTAATCGTTACCCATCCCGCTTGGCCGGCAAGCCCGTAGGGTCCGTCGGTGTTGCCTGCAGCGGTAAGTGTTATTTGTCTCTGCCTGTTCTGCGCGTGGGCGACTGAGGCCGATAGACCAACAGCCATTACAGTAACCAAACCCGCCGTGGTGACGACTTTGTAAACTTGGTGTTTCATGAGATTTGTCGCTCCTGCTAGCGCATCGCGTTCGCGAGACGTCCGTTCAGCCGGCCTTCCCAGTCGCCGCAGGTGCTGGCGGCCGGATTGCCGATGTGCAAACCCGGTCGATGTCCATGGGTCAAACCATCAAAGTGCTCCGCGATTTCGAAGCCGGTAACGGTGCCGCGCACCAGCCGAGGCTTCAGTTTCCCGTCGAGCACTTCGTATGCAGGAGACACTCCGGGCAAGTTTGCAACGATGGAAGGGTCATAGACGCGCATGAAGCCTGAATCGACGGCAGCAGGGAAGTCCCCGGTCTGCAGGCCCACGCAGGAACCCGGCATCGGCGTCACGGGCACGCTTTCGGTAGTGCCCGCGCGGAGCACAAGCGGCGCTGAGGCAGGCTGAAAAATATCGTAATTGAGATTGATCGTGAAGGTTGCGTTGCCGTCGGCATCCGCCACGAACCCGTTCGGGTCGATTCCATTTCCCGCCGTATAGCCGGCATTGTCCGCTGCTCCTGGACTGAATCCGTACACGTTGGCCAGCGTCCCGGTGTTCGCGTCGCGAGCGACACAATTGGGACACGTCCCGGAAACGAACGGGCTCTGTGCTGTATCCAGGAGCAACCAGACGCTGTAGACCGAATCCGGTGTGAGCCCGGAAAGGGAAAAGTCCAGGATCGTCATCCCATCGAGCGCTTGAATGGCGATGGTTCCCGCCTGACCCTTGTGTCCGTAAATTCCGTCGGTTGCGCCGTCAGAATCCAGGGTCAAGGTTGTCTCGATGCTGGTGGCGCTCGCAGAGGCATTCGACGCCAAGAATCCGAGTACAGCAAAAAGACTGCACGCTTTTAAAAGGTGTTTCATGCGATCTCCCACGGTTAATTGTCAGAACAACAGTGCCCACCCACTAACGCGTAATCGGCGAGCAAATTGGGTCACTCGATCCAGCGCTCGAGTTAGTTCGGTATTCCCTTGGGGCGAGGGTCGAAGCGAACCGCCCGCCGGTTATCAATTGGTGGAATTGGTATCTCGACCAATTGCTTCACCACCAGCCATGAGATTTGTGACCGCGACTTCGTCGCTTCTTGTAGAAACGAGAAGTACGGCCATTTCGGATCACAGCTCCGCAGGTTTGTGCTTGCGGATGCGAAAGCGCGTTGTGTGGCTTTCGCGCGGGCCAAGCCAAAAGCAATCGCCGGCCCGAACTAAAATGGCAGGAATTTGAACTGGTAAAGCTACTTTGGCCCCAAACGAGACCAGCTGCGCCAACGAGCTCGACTTGGGTTCGCTAGCCGGCTCAACTGCAACACTGCAACCGTTGCATGCTACGGCGAAGTTTGTAGCACCCCGATCCGAAACCGACTGCTGCCGGGAGCTGAGGAAACGCGGTCGAGGATTCCGGCGGAAGGTTCGCTTCTGAGCGAGTGGACGAAGCGAAGCTGTTCCAATGGTTGTGTTGCCGCGCTCGGGCATGTGGCATCGCCACACGTCGGCATGGTCATTGCTTTCATTTCTCGAATTCGAAACGAGACCTCCTAACCGGCGACCTTAGGCTCTTCACATTCAACGGATTCCCGAATGCTCTAACTGCTAACGCGTAATCGGCGATGAAATCAGGTCACACGATCTTCGCTCGAGTTGGTCGAGCACCCTGGACATGGCTATGGGGACGCCGATAAACGGAGCAGGCTCTCGGACGGAACCCGGAGGGCGCTCAATGAGCGCCGCCGCACCGGACCCGGTTGCGCGGCTATTGGTCGAATGGGGGCAAGGCAAAGAAGAGGCGCTCCAGGCGCTGATGCCCTTGGTGTACGCCGAGCTGTGCGGCCTGGCGCGCCGCTATCTGCGCCGCGAGCCGGCGACGAATACGCTTCAAAGCGCCGGGCTGGTTCACGAAGCTTACTGCAAGCTGGTGGAGCAGAAGCACACCACTTGGAAGAACCGAGCACAGTTCGTGGGCGTTGCGGCTCAGCTGATGCGGCGCATTTTGGTCGATCGCGCCCGAAAACACGACGCGGCCAAGCGCGGCGCCGCGATATCCAAACTCTCATTGGACGAAGCATTCGATTTCCCAGAAGCGCGCGATCGGGACCTGCTCTCACTCGATGAGGCTCTGAGGAGTTTGGAGCGACTCAGCCCTCAGCATAGCCGAATCGTGGAGCTGCGATTCTTTGGGGGGCTGTCCATCGAGGAGGTGGCGGAGGTTCTCCATGTATCGGCGAGCACCGTAAAGCGCGACTGGGCGATGTCCAAAGCATGGCTGCATCAGCAAATCAGCCAGAGGGCACCAGCATGACAGCCGAGCGCTGGGAAAAGATTCGAGAATTATTCCACGCCACATTTGAGCGCAGTGGGGACGACCGCGCCGTGTACCTGGCCCACGCGTGCGCAGCGGACCCTTCGCTGCGCGAAGACGTGCAGAAGCTCATCTCGTCCGACGAGTGCGCGGCGCCCAGCTTTTTGGAGCGGACGGAAACGACGTTACCCGGAGTAGAAAGACTACCCGTTCTCCAGCCAAACCAGCGGGTAGGCCACTACCGCATCATCGGCCCGATTGGGCAGGGAGGGATGGGCGTCGTTTATAAGGCGGAGGATACAAAACTGGGCCGGTTCGTCGCGCTCAAATTTCTCCCGTCCACCTGGGCCGAGGAGCTGCAGGCGCTCGAGCGATTCAGGCGCGAAGCCCGAGCTGCTTCCGCACTGAGTCATCCCAACGTGTGCACCATCCACGCCATCGAGGAGGACGAAGGGCGGCCATTCATTGCGATGGAATTATTGAGTGGCCAGACGCTGGCTGCCTGTATTGCCGGCCGACCTCTTGCGACGGGTCGCCTGATTGAGCTCTCGGTTCAAATTGCCGATGGCCTGCAAGCAGCTCATGAGCAGGGAATCACCCATCGGGACATCAAGCCGGGGAACATTTTCGTGACGGATAAAGGCCAAGCAAAAATTCTTGACTTTGGCCTGGCGAGAATGATGACCACGCCCGAGAACGCAAGCGAAGGTCACCCCGCCGCAATCTCCTCGCCCGCAGATGGAAGTGGGTCGTCCCTCACGCAAGCGGGAACAATCATGGGGACGGTGCCGTACCTTTCGCCCGAGCGATTGCGTGGTGAACAGCCAGACCCGCGCAGCGATTTGTTTAGCTTTGGGACAGTTATGTATGAGATGGCCACGGGCAAGCAGGTCTTTTCTGGGAGTCATGCGACCGCGGTTGATGCAATTCTCAACGTCCAACCTCGGTCGCCGCTGCTCTCGAATCCTGAGTTGCCTGTGGAGCTCGGGCGGATAATCGCTAGGGCTTTGGAGAAGAATCGCGAGGTTCGATATCAGAGTGCCGCCGATTTGAAGGCCGACCTACTGCGAATCGGCAAGCCAACAGAGCACTCCCGCCAAGTGATTCGTGAGTTTCTGGCGGGGTGGGGGATGGAGCTCTGACGGAGCAGTCCACCTACTGAGCCCCGCGCGTGCCATCTGGGAAGGAGTCGCGGCGAAAGTTTGGCCCACCACTGGTTAAGGCATCGCTCAACGCCCTAAGGATGATAACCTCGCTTACTGCTCATTACCGCCGTGGTCGTCGTCACCCCGCGCAGGGCCTAGCCTCTTTCCAAAACCCAAATTGAGGACTGGACCACCCGTCGTGGCGGGAATGGTAAAGAATTCCTCGCCGTTTTCTAAGGCGACCAAATCCGCGTCTGTTCCTGTCGTGCCACGGCAATCTGCATTCAGCTGATAAGTACTGATAACGACATCGCGCGTGACCACGCCATTATCATTTACGGTGAAATGATTTTCAAAGTGCCCCGCGCCATCAAAGGTAATCACAGCAAGATTCACGCGTCTGGTTCCGGCAGGAAGTACGATTCCATCCGTGTGGAATACATATCGACCCCTGAGAGTGGCGTTTGAGCAGCGTGCCTCTGCGCGGGAAACCGCGATGCCAACGCATACGCTGGCGGCAATAATAGACAAGAAGATATCTCGTTTCATTTTGTCTCCTTTTGCCTTCGCCGGCGTTGCGACCACGCTCGAACAATCAGTTGACCACGTCCAGCGAAGAGCTCGGCCCGGCTTAGTCGTCGTCCTCGTCGTGCCTCCCGCGGAAGAAGACTCCGTTCCGCTCGCGTCCGATCACCGCGTAGACGCTTTGCGACGTGGACGCCGGGTCGGAGACGAATTTGAATCCGTCCTGCCCCGCCGACCACTCAGCCGTCGCCTTATCCTCGACGTAGGAGCCGGCGAAACCGTCCGTCTCATTTTCGATCCTCAACCGCCTCAGCACGCCGCTCCACTCGATGTCGAACGAAAGCATCGCCGTCGCCATGGGAGGCTGTTGCTGAAGCGCCCTCACCACGTCGTGGAAATCGGGAACCGGTAGGTTCTCGACACGGAGCGAAGCGGTTTCGGCTTCCAAATTCACTTGCGCCTCACTTGCCGAGACAGGAATCACCCAGAAGGCCGTAGCCGGATCGGATCCCGGATTGTAATCATGGATTTGATGTGCCAGGTCCAACGGACCTGTGAAGAGGTCCAGTCATATGAAGGCGAACGCCCCTCGGTGGCGCCGGTCGTCCTGGCCAATGTACAGACCGTCCATGATCCCCATGTCCACCTGGAAGGTCAGGGGCGTTTCGGCACCGGTGTTCATGTCGACTCCGATCCCGCTTCCGGTCACTCGACTGTTGGCGACCAACCCGCGGAAGTCCGAAATCTGCGACGGCTCACTGGCGGAGCCGGGCGGGAAGTGATGAATGAACACGCCCGACGGCGGGTGAAGAACTCCTCCGGGGAGTGGGCGGGGGTCGGCAGTGCCGCCTGCAAATGCGCGCGCCGAGCCGAGCCGAGGAAGTGGAATTGCCCCGAGCCCGAGCCCGGACCCCAGCACGACACCGGTTCCGGCTGCGACCGTTCCGATGAAGCTTCGCCGCGTCAGCGGCCGATGGAACAAATGCGGCCGACCCAACCCGTCGTGAGAGTGGTCCGAGCTCATCTCATGTTTCGATTTCATCGCACTCCTCCCAAATCAAAGCAGCTCGTTCGTGCCCATCCGCGGTGTCCGGCTGGACACCTCCGTTCGCTCATTCCTCCTTTGATGGCAGCCTGCCGGCGCCGAGTTCCGCACCTACTGAAACGAGAAATCCGCCAATTTTGGATCATTGCGCGGCGGCCAACGCTTCGGACGCCCGCGCTCATCGTCGATGATCAGGTTCTTCGCTCCGGGCGGAAGTATTTGCAGCGACTTCAGAAACTCGATCACGTAATCGCGCTCCTTTGAATTCATCGCTTCAAATGCCACTCGCGAGTCAAGTGCCTCGCCGGAATGAGCCAGAATCGCTTCGCGCATGGTGGTGAATTTTCCGTGGTGCATGAAGGGACCCTGGTTCGCAAGGCCCCACAACTTGCGGGTGATGAACTTCCGATTGCCGGCGAAGAAATTGCTCGACCCGACGACCTCCTGCTGGTCGAGGAGCTCGGCGTTGGGATCCCCCGGGCCGGTGCAAATGTCGTGAAGCTTGAGGTCGGTGAAGGCCGGCACCATCACTGCGCCGTATTCGTTGACCTTGAGCCGTGGCCCCGGCAACTCGTCACTGGTGAGATCGATAGCGAGCGTCGGCGCTTCGCCGTCTCGCAAATTGCCCGGCGGGTTGTACGGGTTTGGCTCGGTGTATATCCAGGCGAGTGCTGTCAGGGGCAAGGCCGGGACGTGGCAGGTTGCACAACCGATGTCGCGGAACAGCTGCTCGCCGTGGAGCACGGCGCTCTCTACCTCGGGATCGTTTGGAATCACCCGCGCGGGAACGGGCATGGTGGCTTGAAAGACCGTTACTGCCGTCACATCGGCGCGGGTCAGCTCATTGACAAAGCCGTCGCCGTCCGCGTCAGCGTCCCGTCCAAAGCGCTTTTCCGCCTGGATTCCGTGATGATGATTGAAAGCATTGTTGGTGAATTGTCGGAGTGAAACAACGGCACCGGCCTGGTGAAACGGCCGAATGATCAGGGAAGGAGGACTTTTCGGGGCCCGATGAGAGCAGGCTTGGCTTCGGCAAGCCCTCCACCCGCGAGGTGTCCCAGCCGCCATACAACCTTGCGCCGGATGACTCCGAACGAGATCCCCTTCGAGGCCAGGTCCATCGCGCCTCCCGGCGGGGTGGCGTCGCGAAGGCTTTGCAGCTCCTCTGTCATCTGCCGCGCCAGCATTTCCACGAAGCCAGACCCATTCATGCCTACCGTCTTGCGCTCATTTGAGATGGAGCCGAAGGTTACGAAATTTCCCGCCTCGTCGATGGCTCCGCGGGTCATCATCGAGTCGTTGTGATCCAAGCTGGCGAAGTCGAAGCGTTGTCCCAGAACAAAAACGCTGCTGACCCGGTCGCCGCCGCCGCCGACGACCGGTTCGTTGTGACACCCCGAACACGAGTTTGAGTCGGGTCCAGAAACGCGATTGAAATTGCGCGGAAAAAGCAGGGGCGACAACGGGTCGCTCAGGGGGTCTCCAGTGCCTTTCGACAGTGGTCGCCCTGCCCTTCTTGAATCGTCCACCTGGCAGAGAACAGCTTCTGCCCAAACTCGACCAGGTCGCCAATTGGTAATTGAAATTCCTGGTCGTTTTGCAGATGTCGGGGAACCGCAACTTCGCGTCCGATCAGCGATGCTTTTTCCCCCGCCACCGCGATGGCGCAGACCGTCAACATCAACAAAGTTGCTGAGCAGACGCAACACTTCGTTTGGGCAGATGCCATCATAATTCAATTCCTCAGCGAGAAGAGGTCACGGAATCGGATAAAACTTGGCAGCGCCGACGTTCTCCCCCTGAGCCACCGGACCGCTTACCCATACGCCCATACCGGGAGTGCCGAGCTCGGGATCTTGCGGCGAGAGCAGCTGACGGGCACGTTCGCGGTTGTCATCGCTGGCCATCGGATGGCGCAGGACGACCAAGCGGACGTCTGATCCGCTGGAAAGACGCAAACCGTTTATTGAACCCGAAAAAATCATCTTGCTTCCGCTCGGGATCCCCGAAGAGAAGCGACCGAGGACGGCCTGCGGATCGTAAGGCGAGATGACATCCGGGTGAGCGCAAGCCCCCGGCATTTGGCAATTGTCGGGATTGTCGAAGTAGACAATCCAAACGGTGTATGCGTGGCCCGGAAACAGATCCTGTGCATCGACTTCTCCTCGAACGCCACTGTCTTCGATGCAGAGGGTCGCGGTCCCGGTAATGGGAGGCTGTGTTGGACCTGGACCGATGTTTGCTTTCAACACCGTTCCCTTACAGTCATTTCCCGCAGCGGTTGCCCGATTTGCCGAGCAAAGAAACGCCAAAGTTAAAGCAGACAAAACACTGATAATACTTTTCATCGGAAATTCTCTTCTGGTTAGAGGCTCCTGCTGAAGCGAACAGGGGCCTGATTGGCCTCGGTGGAACTGAATTGCTTCACCACCGTACACAAGGAATTGGCGCTCGAGTCAGCTCGAGCAGAGGGGCTCGAACAGGCATCCTGCCCTCCCGGTTAGAAGTCCGGCCCGCCGAGGATCCGGACCCCGGTAGGGTCCTCAAAGAGGAAGGCTCGATCTGGGGCGCAGAACTCACCGGTGCGCATCCCGAGAGGTGTGATCTTGACGCTCTTGGCATGCGCCAGCGATCCGCCGAGGGCAAGAACCAGCGCTGAAGTCAGCCAAAGGAGAGTTTTGCGTTTCATAATCGCGTCTTCCGTGTGTTTCGGATGGCAAGAGCGACTGCCAGCCACCACCGGCGTCGCTTCAGATTGTAGAAACGAGAAATACGGACATTTCGGATCACAGCTCGACAGCGAAAGGCGCGGTAGACACCGAATCCGAGGCGCCTGATAAGGGCTCTTGTGTTTTCTATCTCCGCTGGATCGCGCGTTGCTGCTCCGCAAAGCTGACGAAGAAGATGATCAACTTTGCGCGCTGCTGCGGCGGGAGGTTGCGCCCAAGCTCGTCCAACATCTCCAAGTCCAGCTGCTGGACTTGGACACGGTTTTTGAACATCGTCTGGATCGCGCGGTCCAGTTGACCGACCGCGGCGGCCTCGCCCTCGGACGCGCGCTTGATGATTTTGGCCGCCTCGGAGTTCTGGACCTGCAGCGGAGCCTTCCGTTCGTCGTGCCGCCGCATCACTTCGGCCATCCGCAGCGCTTGAGCCTCGTTAAGGTCGAGGGCTTCAGCAAGGCCGACCAACTTCATCAGCCGTACTCGGTCGAGAGCGCGCTGTCTTTGGGCCACCCGTGCGCGCGGCGTCTCGAGTTGCGCGCTCGCGGCCACGGCAAATATCGTGATGGCTGAGACCGCTATCCACAGGCGCTTCATCTCTCAATACAGCGACGCGATCCGAAAGGCGCGGTAGACACCGACTGCGGGCACGGGGCTCGAAAGGTCCCAAACGACTTCTCCAGCGGGATTGACCTCCTGAACTCGCGGTTAAGCCGACCAATCGCGAGGACGTCGTCCTTGCGAGAGCAGCCCGCCAAAGAGGAAGCTGCCAGCAAGAGGATAATGATGCGGCGACACATCAAGATTGTAGAAACGAGAAGGACGGGCATTTCGGATCACAGCTCGACAGTCGGGTGCTTGGGCGCGTCGGCCGTGTGGTGCTCGAAGCGAGCGAGAACACGGCCGTCGGCGGAACGCCAGCTTAATACAGCGACGCTATCCGAAAGGCGCGGTAAACACCGAAGGAGGGGGCG
>Ga0126383_10003294_pt1 | contig 10652 bp, 6 predicted proteins | sample PanSoiMetPlot_35_FD_96882 | JGI IMG/M metagenome (GOLD analysis project Ga0126383, IMG submission 96882) | Tropical forest soil microbial communities from Panama - MetaG Plot_35 | ecosystem: Environmental > Terrestrial > Soil > Tropical forest > Bulk soil | place: Panama | collected 2016-02-17
CTTGGTGATGGGCCCGCCCGAGGACTGCTGCTTGCTCTTGTCATTGCGCGTGAGGTCAGGGCTGATGATGTTCCAGCTCATCCCGCCGTCGGTGGTCTTGAAAAGCACTTCGCTCGAAAAGTAGAGGGTTTTGGGATCATGCGGCGAAAATACGATGGGTTCGGTCCACTGGAAGCGATGTTTCACATCCGCGGCGGCCCATCCGATGGGATTCACCGGCCAGGGCGTCACATTCTGCCGGTCGCCGGTGCGGTGATCGTAGCGAGTGATCTCGCCGCCATAGGAGCCGGCATAGACAATCATGGGATCGCCGGGGTCGGCGGCGATGTATCCGCTCTCTCCGCCGCCCACGTCATACCAGTCAGGACGATCGATCGTTCCATTGGGACTGGCGCTGGCGATCCCCACCGTCGAATTGTCCTGCTGCGCGCCGTAGATGAAATAGGGAAACCGGTTGTCGCTCGAGACGTGATAGAACTGCGCGGTGGGCTGGTTGTACTGGCTGGTCCAGCTTGCGCCGCCATCGGTCGAAACCGTCGCCCCTCCGTCATTGCCGTTGATCAGGCGCTGGGGATTGGTCGGATCAATCCACAAACCGTGATTGTCGCCATGCGGAGCGCGAATCGCCGCGAAAGTCTTCCCTCCATCGCTCGAGCGATAGACGCCGGTATTGAGAATGTAAACCGTGTCCAGCGATTTGGGGTCAGCAAAAATATGCGAGTAGTACCAGGCGCGCTGGCGGAAGCGGTGGTCGTCGGTCATCAGTTGCCAGGTATCGCCGCCGTCATCCGAACGGTAGATTCCGCCCTTTTCATTCTCGATCACCGCCCAGACGCGGTTCGGGTTCGCGCCGGAAACGGTGACTCCCACCCTCCCCCAGATTCCCTCGGGCAGGCCGTGGCCTTTCAGCTGCTTCCAGGTTGTGCCGCCGTCCAAAGAGCGATACAGGCCGCTTCCCGGCCCGCCGCTGTCCATGCTCCACGGTGTTCTTCGTGCCTGCCACAGCGCCGCGAACAGGATGTTCGAGTTGCTGGGATCGAAGGTGATATCGATGCCACCGCTCTTTGCGTCCTTGTAAAGCACCTTTTCCCAGGTTTTGCCTCCGTCGCGCGTGCGGAAAATGCCGCGTTCCTCATTGTCGGCGAAAGGATGGCCGAGGGCGGCCACAAAGGCGACGTCGGGATTCCGGGGGTCGACGATGAGCCGCCCGATCGCATGCGTGTCCGCCAGGCCGACGAATTTCCACGTCTTGCCGGCGTCGATGGATTCATATACGCCGTTGCCGCCGACAATATTGCCGCGAATGCAGGCTTCCCCGGTTCCAACATAGATGACGTTCGGATCTGACTCTGCCACGGCGATGGCTCCAATCGAAGGCGAAGCATCCTTTTGCTTGTCGAAGATGGGCTTCCAGTTGAGTCCGCCGTCAGTGGTCTTCCACACTCCGCCGGCGGTCGCGCCGAAGTAATACGTATCGCTCTGGCCGACAACGCCCGTCACCGCCACCACCCGCCCGCCGCGAAACGGGCCCACGAGGCGATATTCGAGCGCCTTCCAGGGATCTTTCTTTTCCTCGTCGCTCGCCTCCGCAGGAGCGCTGGCGGGGGCCGCGGATCTGATTTCTGGCTCCTTGTGCCTGGATTTCGCGGGGGGAGTCTGAGGGAACGCCAGGGTGGCCAAGCTGGCAATGAAAATGACGAGACGGAACTTTCGCACGTGCCTTTACCTCCAGGAATCGTAGTAATGAAACAGAGGCGACAAATCTTGGGGTGTAGCGGCTTATTCGGTATCGCCCTGGTCGTCGCCTTTTGCGGAATCTGTCTGCAACTGAAGCTCAGGCAAGCCTGCTCCACGCAGGACCTGGTTGAGAGCCGGAAGATCGGTGCTCGTCAGGTTGTCAAACGCATGCAAGACCGAGACACTATCTTGTTCCGCGGTTGAAGTCGCGTTCAGCAGAGCCGTTGTCGGCGCGGCATCGGAGCGCGTTGCGTCGGCGTACAGGGTCGCTGCAACGCTGTTCACGCGGTTAAGGTTCGGTGCCGTTGAGCCTCCGGCCGGCTGCGCCGCCCCTTGCAGTACGGCCGCGAGTTTCTGTTGAAAACCCTTGAGAGCGTCGCCGGCAGGGCCACTGGCTTTGGCGTTGAGCGCCTGAGCCTGGTGCTCGAGGGAACGCGCCTCGGTCACAGCCACCGAGCTGCGCGTGAGCAACGATCGAAGCCGCGTCTCCGCCTGGAACAATTGCTCAAGGCCCGCCACCGACGTTTTCACGCGCGGATCCATCTCGACCGTGAGCGGCGCGGTGTAGCTGTGTCCGTTGACTGTCAAGCGCACGGTGTATTTTCCCGGCAAGGCATGCGGTCCGAGCGGCTCCCGCGGAGTATCTCCCGGAATCGCGGCAATGGGATACTCGTGCTGGGTGGAAGTGGGAGCTGGGTAGTGCAGGTCCCAGACCCAGCGATGCATGCCGGCCTCGGTCGACAAGGCTTTCGGCAGGCGAATCCAGTAAAGCGGAATCAGTTGCCTCCCGAGTTCCTCCCGGCTCACTTCCGGCTGGTCCGTGCTTGAGAAGCGGCGCACCAGCTTGTCGTGAGAGTCGAGGATTTCAAGCGTTACCGTCCCCGAAGCCGCGGTCGCCAGGTGGTAGTCGAGCATTGCGCCGTTCGGCGGGTTTTCGGCCGTAGGCTCGTCGGGAGGAATCGGGGTATCGGTGTTGGTGTCGCGGCGAACGCGATAAGCCCGTGCCGGCCTGAACAGGTAATCCGCATTTACCACGGCATCCGTGAGCTGCCGCAGAGGCGTGATGTTATCTAGAATCCAGAACCCGCGCCCGTGCGTCGCCACGATCAGGTCATTCTCGTGAATCCACAAATCGCGCATGGAAGTATGCGGCAGGTTCTGCTGCAGGGACTGCCAGTGGTCTCCGTGGTCGAACGACACCCACACCGCTTTCTCGGTTCCGGCAAACAATAGCCCTTTGCGTTCAGGATCTTCGCGTATCGTATCGACGGGAGCGTCGGGCGGCAGCCCTTCGGTGATCAACTTCCAGCTCTTTCCCCCGTCGTGCGTGCGATAAATATATGGGCGAAGATCGTCGATGCGGAAACGGCTCACGGAAACGTACGCCGTCTCGTCATCAAAATGGGAGGCGCTGATCTGTGTCACCTTGCTCCACGGGGTCAACTCCGGGGGCGTAATGTTACCCCAGTTCTTTCCCCCGTCCCGTGTAATCCAGACCAGCCCATCGTCGGTTCCCGCCCAAAGGGTGTTCATCGTCTTGAACGACGGAGCCAGGGCATAGATCACGCCGCGTTGCCGGTCGGCGCCTTCGGGAAAGAGTTTCCCCACGCTCAGTGGAGGCCCGGGTTTCTCGCGCGTCAGGTCGGGGCTGATGGTTTGCCAGTTCTGTCCGCCGTCGGTGGTCTTGAACAAAACGTTGGCCGCGTAATACATCACGTGGGGATCGAGCGGCGAAAACATGACGGGCTGGGTGCGGTCGGTGCGATATTGGCCGCGCACCGGGATGGGCGTGACGTTCTCGACTTGTCCGGTAGACCAGTGGTACTTCGAAACCTCGCTGCGTCCAGCCCCGTAAATGACATCGGGGTCGAGGGGGTCGGGCGCAACGTAGCCATACTCGATCACGCCCACCGGGCGCCAGTCACGAAACGTGATCTCGCCATCGTTTCCGCGGCTAGCAATACAGACCGAGCCGCTTTCCTGCTGTCCGGCGCAAACCCGGTAAGGAAACGTGTTGGTGGTGCTCACGTGATAGAGCTGCGCCGTGGGCTGGTTGTACCATGAGCTCCAGGTCTGGCCTCCGTTCACGGTCACGATCGCGCCCTGATCGCTCACCAGGATAATTACGTTCGGGTCATTGGGGTTGATCCAGATGTTCTGATAGTCATCGCCGCCGGGCGCGCCGCGAAAACTCACCCAGCTCTTGCCGCCGTCGGTCGACTTCATGGTGACGATGCTGGTGGTATAAACCACGTCCGGATTCCTGGGATCGACCTTGGGAATCGGGAGATCGCCTCCGCCAATGCGGAATCCGGCCCGCGGATCCGTGGTCACGTGATACCAGTTCTCCCCGCCATCATCGGAACGATATACCCCAAGCCCCGCCCCTGATCCGCGTTCCCCGCGATCGGTGGTGGCAAGGGTCGCGTACAGGCGCTGCGGCTCGCTGGGAGCAACCGCCACGTTGACCTGCACCAAATTTGGGGGCAGCCCCCTGGTGAGCGGCCGCCAGGTTTCGCCCCCGTCCGTGGACTTAAATAATCCGCCGCCAGTCCCGTTGAAGGTATTGTTGTCCTCCCACGGGCCTTCCCTCACCTCCCACAGGCCGGCGTACAAAATATCGGGATTCGATGGATCCATGACGACCATGGAGCCGCCTGTGTTCTCGTCCTTGTACAAAACCTTTTTCCAGATATTCCCCCCGTCCGTGGAGCGATAAATGCCGCGCTCCGTGCTGGCTCCGTAGGGATGTCCCAGCACCGCCGCCACCAGATTATTGGGATCGCGCGGATCGACCACCAGCGCGGGAATCTGCTGTCCCTCGCGCAGTCCCAGGTGCATCCAGGTCTTTCCTCCGTCGGTGGACTTGTAAATTCCATCGCCCACCGATAGGTCGGGCCGGTGCAGACCTTCCCCGCTGGCCACATAGATGACATTAGGGTCCGACGGAGCCACTGCGATCGCGCCAATGGACTGCGTCGGCTGGGAGTCGAAAATCGGGACCCAGGTGCGGCCGTAATCGTCCGACTTCCAGACACCGCCGTTTACCTGGCCGATAAAAAAAACACTCGGCTGACTCGGAACACCAGTGACCGCCCGTGTCCGGCCCCCACGAAAGGGTCCGACCATGCGCCAGCGCAGTCCCTGATAGGAACTCTTGGGAAACGGCTGGCCGAAACAGAAAGGAAGGATGACGAAAACGGAACAACAGGCAGCAAAAAGCATTACCCCACGACGGGAGAGGGTCACTTGGCAGTCTCCATGATGGAAGCAGCAGAATAAATCAAATCTCCCGGCGGCGTCACACCTTCTTTACAAATTTCAGGGCGCTCAGTACTTGCCTAAGGCCGACAGGTCGACGTAGGCCGTACCCAGATCCGCGACGGAGGCGCAGCCCAGCAGCCGCAGCGTGCGTTCCACGTCTGCGCGCATGAGTTCGAGCGCGCGCCTCACCCCCGCCTCACCCGCCGCTCCGAGTCCATAGGCGTAGGCCCGTCCCATCAGCACGGCGCGCGCTCCCATGCAGACCGCCTTCACGATATCGCCGCCCCGCCGGATGCCCCCGTCCATCAGCACTTCCACCTGACCGTTCACCGCAGCCACTACTTCCGGCAGCACTTTGAGAGTGGGCGGCGAGCTGTCCAGTTGCCTGCCGCCGTGGTTGGACACGACCACCGCAGAGGCCCCGGCATCGATGGCTCTGCGCGCATCGTCACCGGACAAGACACCTTTGATGACCAGAGGACCGCGCCAGGCTTCGCGAATCCAGCGCATGTCCGCCCAGGTAACCGCCGCCCGCGCCAGGGCCGCGCTCACATCAATGAGCGGAAGCGGTCCTTTCCCCGGAATGATGATGTTGGCGAGCTTGGGAACTCCGCCATCCAGCAGGAAACCTGTTAGCCATGCGGGATGGGCAAGCAGCTGCGGCAGGAACGGAATCTTGGCCAGCCAGCTCTTCCCCAGAAGTTCGATCATGCCATTGCGGAAGTCGCGCTCCCGCAGTCCTGCCACCGGGGTATCAATCGTCACCACCAGCGCCGAACACTTTGCGTTTCGCGCCCGCTCGATGGTCGCTTCCGCAACCCCACGACCTCCGATCACGTACAGCTGGTACCACACCGGCCCTTTCGAGGCCGCGCGCACGTCTTCCAAGCGGTGCCCCGAGAGCGTGGAGAGGATGTAGCCCGTCCCCACTTCCCCGGCTACGCGAGCCGCAGCCACCTCTCCGCGGGGGTGCATGAGGCGGCTGTAGCCGACCGGAGCCAGCATGGCAGGAAGCGAAATTTCCGTGCCCAGGACTCTCGTATTCAGATTACAAGCCGGGGTGGCGACCGCGTTTCGCGGCCGAAACGTTACTGTGTCAAAGATGCGGCAGTTGTCACGGAGCGTGATCTCGCCGTCCGCACCGCCGTCGAGATAATCGAATACCACTTGCGGCAGGCGACTCTTCGCCATGGCTCGGAGATCCGATATGTTCACCACGCGGGGAGATGCGACTGCGCGGGATGCTCTGCTCATTTTGCGGGTCCTGGCCCCCATTTCCCCACCGCCCGGCGCCACCGCAGCGGAAGAGGTAAGAACGTGACATTACATACCGCATGATTCTTTTCGGCAAGCTGGTTCCTCAGTCCTCGTTTTGCAGTATGATGTCCTGGGCCTACGCGACGAAAATCCCGCAAGGAGGGAAACCATGTCAACTTCACCTCTGGGGCTTATCAACAAGACAAGCGGTTGGAGCATTGCAATTGCGGTGCTTATGATTGTGTTGGGCATTCTCGCAATCGCATGGCCTTTCATCGCCGCCATCGCGGTGACGAGGCTTGTCGGATGGCTGCTTATCTTTGGCGGCATTACCCACATTGTGGCTGCCTTTCAGACGCGCGGTGCGGGTGCTGTCCTCTGGGAAATTCTGGTAGGTCTGGTTTACCTAGTGGGCGGCGGCTATATCTTGTTCCATCCCCTGCTGGGAGTCGCAACTCTCACGCTTTTCCTGGCCGCGGTTTTCCTGGCCGAAGGCGTGTTCGACATCATCTCCTTCTTCAGCATCCGCGGTCAAAAAGGCGCCGGCTGGATGCTCTTCGATGGCCTGGTTACGATCCTGCTGGCCGGGTTGATCTGGGTTCACTGGCCTTCGAGTTCCGTGTGGGCAATCGGAACCATCGTTGGTATCAGCCTGTTGATCAGCGGCATCAAGTGGCTGATGATTTCGATGGCCACTCGCAAAGCCCTTAACGTCGTGGCAGGAGAAACTCAGGGCCGCTTTGGATCAGCGGCCTAAGCTTCTCGACATTGCGGATAAGCCACTGCCGCGCATTGATGCGCAGGACTTCCAGGCTGCGCCTGCATTAGAAGTGTTCCCAAGGCAATGTGCCCCGCTACGCCGCCACGACGTGTTTCGAGAACACCGACACGGCCTCGGCGATTTTCACCTCGTTGGGAAACACGTCTTCGATTGGTTCGCAGTAGCCGATCGAAGTGCCAAGGCCCGTTGACCACGCGGATCTGCGCCTTGACAAACTCAAATGCCTGTTCCACAAGTTCGGCAGTGACGGCTGTCGCCGAGGCGTGCGCGACGCCTGTAGGAGCACGACCATCAAATTGATCCCGCCCGTTCGCCCGGCGAAAGTTCCGGATCCTGGCGGTGATCCTCCAGGACGCGCCTTGGGCAAGCGCCGCATCGGACTGGCCGAAAAGAGCTTTTGTCTCAGGGGCTTTCCGACTCATGATCGACTCGTGGCACCGGTTCTTTATGGCTCGCAGCTCAGGGGGAGCAGATGGCGCTGGTACGGACCCTTATTGATTGCGACCAGGATCACTTTGACCCGGCACTCACGCCAGGTTTGAGAGAGCTGTACGATGGGGATCTGCACTTCCGTACATCGCCCTTTCAGCGGCCCTTTGTCTTTGCGAATTTCGTTTCCACTCTTGACGGGGTTGTGAGCTACGAGATTAAGGGTCACTCTGGGGGCTCGACCGTCAGTGGTTCTGACCCTGCAGACCGCTTCATCATGGGCCTGCTGCGAGCCTCTGCTGATGCCGTAATCGTCGGCTCTCGTACTGTCCATGACGTGAGCCGCGAGGCTCTTTGGATTCCGGAATACACCTACCCCGACGCGAGGAATTTGTACACGGAATACAGGGTAAACGTACTGCATAAACCCGAATACCCCCTCCTCGTCATCGTTAGCGGCAGTGGCAGACTGGAGCTGGAGAGAGCAATTTTCCGAACTCCAGGAATGCGCACAGCAGTGATCACAACCTCGGGAGGAAGGGATGCACTCGCGAGGGCAGGCGCAACGAAATTGCCCTCTCTTCAGATACATTCTCTGGATGCGAAATGTGGAACCATCGCTCCGTTCGAAATCCTGCGGTTGCTGTATGCGCAGCTTGGGGTAGGAAGGCTCCTTCACGAAGGCGGGCCTGCACTTTTCGGACAATTTCTGGCGGCGGAAGCGGTAGACGAACTCTTTCTGACTTTATCGCCGCAAATCGCCGGCCGCAGGGCGGACGCAATTCGACCGGGTCTCGTTGAAGGAACGGAGTTTATGCCGGACTGTGCTCCCTGGTTTCAGCTGCTCAGCGCCAAGCAAAGGGCTCAGCATCTGTACCTGCGTTACCAGTGCAAGGCAGGCCACCCGCCGATGGCGTAGACCAGGACCTCTCGTTCAGGAGGGATTGCAACTGGTTCTTCGACTACCGTATCAAGACAATCACGACCAGAGATGCATAGAATCCAACCGGCGTACTTGCTCCTCGAAGACTTCCCTTCGGCTCAGGCGACCTCTCGTCCCTGCGACCGCAGTTCACTCTCCATGGCAGCCTCAGCCTTCAAGCTTTGAAAATCGCGGGATATGGTCGCCAAGGCTAGAGCGCGACCTCTTTTCTTATACGTCACGGCGCAATCGCGAGCGTCGAGGCTCCCATCGATGTCGACAGCGTCCCAGTTCTCGGCGTGCCCGACGTAATTGATACGCACATCGTAATGTTGACTCCAGAAGAATGGGACAGCGTCAAATTTTTCGCGATGGCCAAGAATGTTCTTGGCTGCTACTTGCCCCTGGCGTTCAGCGACGACCCAGTGCTCGACACGAATACGCTCGCCGGTGTGCGGATCTGGCCAGCGGGCCACGTCGCCCGCAGCGAAGATCCCGGCCACACTGGTTTCCAGATATTCGTTGACTTCGATACCCCTGTCCATCGCGAGCCCAACTTGCTTGGCCAAAGTCAGGGACGGCTGCACGCCTACACCCAGAACCAGGAAGTCTGCATCGACAACAGTTCCGCTGCTTAACGTCACTGCCCGATCATGCACGCGTCTGACGGTCTCCCCCAAGTGAAAGGTCACGCCGTGAGCTTCGTGAAGTTTGCGTATGAACAGGCCAACCTCAGCTCCCATAATCCGTTCTAGCGGCTGGCTCTCGCGGGCTACCACATCTACGAGGATTCCTCGGGCGCGCAGTGATGCGGCAACTTCCAAACCGATAAAGCTGCCGCCAACAACCACCACACGCTTTGCCGAAGTTGCCTTGCGAATGATGGCCTTGCTGTCCGCGAACGTGCGCAAATAGTGGAGCTGAGAATCAGTCGCGCCTTCAATCGGCAAATGAACCGGGTCGGCTCCGGTTGCCAACAGGAGTGCGTCAAATTCGAGCGTCTTCCCGTTCTCGAGCAATATCTGCTTTTTTCTTGTATCGAGCCATGAGATGGGCGAATGGAGGAGAAGATCAATCTTGCGATCGCGATAGTAGTCAGCAGGCCGCAAAGGAATCCACTCCTCCTGAGCCGTGCCTGCCAGGTAATCTTTGGAAAGATTAGGACGATCCACCGGCGGGGAGTCGTCGGCACTTATGATCGCAAGAGGGCCTTCATAGCCTTCGCGCCGCAGCATGTCTGCCGCCGCCAGGCCAGCACCACCTCCGCCTACAATCACAACCGAGCTTGGTTGGTCAGCGACACGCTTAGGAACGGGTGGTGAGACTTTCTCACGAACAAAGATTTTGTCGCCAACCCTTTCAACTCGCCAACAAGAGACTGCATCCAGGGCCGGCGCCCGCAGCGCCTCGCCGTTCCGCAGACTGAAGCATGCGTGGTGCCAGGGGCAGCGCACGGTGTCGCCTGCCACTAACCCGTCTGCGAGCGGCCCGCCGTAGTGCGTGCAATGGGACCCAATGGCAAAGACCTCGTCACCGCGGCGCACCAGCAGTGCCTCTTCGCCGTCGGCCTGGCCCGATATCATGCCTCGATCGCCGAAATCGCCAATCGGAAATCCATTCTTAAAATCGGGTTTTCTCGTCTCTGGTGTCTCTGCCATGACTTGGCTCCCGCGCCGGTTGGCTAGCCCAGTTGATGGACGGTGCCGGGGGTTGTCGAAGTGATAGCTCGGCTCATACTACTCGCCATTGCGCGAGTTCTCAAATATCTCGCTGGCTTGAGGTTACCTTCCTTCCGCAACAGTGGCTGCAGACCCCGATCCTCAGCTCGATTTTGGCAGCAGGAACTGTGGCTGGCAGTCGCAGATCTCGTGCAGCAACCGATGCTGCTTGTGATGCGAAGGTATCGATCGTTCAAGGTCACCGGTGGACAAGTACAGAGTCACAGCCACAGCAATGGAACGAGGCCGAGCGCAGCGAGACCTGCCAGCAAGCTGAGGCTCTCGATTCCCGTCCTCCTGTCAGCCAGACTGTAAGAGTAAATGCCTTTAATCAGGTTGTTGCTGGCGGCAGCGATCAGAACCGCCGCCGCAGCAATTTTTAGCGAGGTGAGGCTACCTGCGGCTTGGGTCATTCCCATAATAAACGGATCAACATCTGTAATCCCCATAATTGCTGCAAGAGTGTTGACCCCGGTTTTTCCAAGGTAGGTAACAGCCAACTGAGTTGCCACGAGCATAATAAGGAACAAAAGCGCGAAGAGAA
>Ga0126383_10003295_pt1 | contig 10650 bp, 4 predicted proteins | sample PanSoiMetPlot_35_FD_96882 | JGI IMG/M metagenome (GOLD analysis project Ga0126383, IMG submission 96882) | Tropical forest soil microbial communities from Panama - MetaG Plot_35 | ecosystem: Environmental > Terrestrial > Soil > Tropical forest > Bulk soil | place: Panama | collected 2016-02-17
CAAGACGAAGATTATCTACAACAGCCACGTTACACTGAGTGGCATTCCCTTAGACGCCTACGAGTACGTTGTAAACGGCAAGCCTGCGATCGAATGGATTCTCGAGCGGTACCAAGTGACCCGTGACAAGGATAGCGGGATCGTGAATGACCCGAACGATTGGTGCAGGGAGCACAATCAGCCCCGCTACATCATCGACCTGCTCAAACGCGTGGTGCGGGTAAGTATGGAGACAATGAAGATCGTGAGGCGGCTACCGGCGCTTAATGAGCGTTCGGAGATTTTGGGACAAGCAGAAGCTAAGGTTCACTTGCGATTTGTACAGCCAAAGCTGGAAGAGCGTTACGTAACCTGTGTACCGTTTGTCCCGCTTAAGGTTGCGGCGGGAACATTCGGTGAGCCTCAGCATCTCGAAAATGAGAACTTCGAATGGGTTGGAGTCCAAAGTAAGCATCGGCTGCGATCCGGTATGTTTGTTGCTCAGGTCATTGGAAGATCGATGGAGCCATTGATTCCAGACGGCTCTTATTGTTTGTTCGCGTCGCCAGTCCAGGGCTCACGTCAGGGCAAGATAGTACTTGTTCAGTTGCGCGATTCAGTCGACCCAGAAACGGGAGAGCGCTTCACGGTTAAACGCTACGAAAGCGAGAAAGTACACATCGGCGATTCGTGGCGACACACAAGGATTACGCTCAGGCCACTCAATCCTGAATTCAAGCCTATTGAACTGAGCGATGCCCAAGAGGAGGAACTGCAGGTGATTGCGGAGTGCGTTGAGGTTTTGGAATCGTGATTCGCTGACATCAAAGAAGCGGGAGAGGGGTCTGGCTTGCGATTTTTTGCGATTACAGATCGAAGCGATGAGCACAGACAACTTTGTCCTCAGACGGCACCGCGAAGTGGTTGAGAAGTCGAGCCTGCGTGTCAGAAAAGCTAATGACTAGTGCCTAGCCTGCGATTTTTGCGATTCAAGGTCTCTTAGCTTGAATTCAACTGACGGCTGACACGGTGATTTCCCGTCAAAGGCAAAGCCTTCGTCTAAGTGAGCTTCAGTTTCAGACTTTGAGTTCGAAGTCCTCAATCATCTTCGAACCGACAAGGAGAAGAAAAATATGACCATTCTTCAGGAGATCCTCGCCTGGTCACAGACTCTGCCGGCATGGCAGAGTGACGCAATCGGCCGCCTCTTCACCAAACAAGATCTTGCGCAAGCGGATTTGGACGATCTTTATGCTCTCCTTAAAGCAGAACATGGCATTCCCGATCCACAAGGCAGACCTGCTCGCAGGCTAAGAGCCGATCAGATACCGGCTGTGCCGACGACGGGCTCTCACGTCGAACTCCTGGCGATCAAAGATCTTCAGTATGTGAACGCGATTGCCGAGAAACAACGATTACCATTTGGGGCTAAGGGGCTGACGGTGATTTATGGCGATAACGGATCGGGAAAATCTGGATACTCGCGAGTTCTGAAACGCGCTTGCCGCGCTCGCGATCAATCCGAGCCGATACACCCTAGAGCAACGCTAGCTGCAGGTGAGGTTGGAACTGCGCAAGCCACATTTGAGATATCGGTGAATGGGACACCCGAGGAGGTTGTGTGGAAAGACGGAGAAACCGCACCGAAAGCGTTATCAAGCGTCGCGATTTTCGACACTCGCTGTGCGCGCGCATATTTGGACGCGGAAGATGATTTTGCGTATATCCCGTATGGTCTCGACATTCTCAAAGGCTTAGCCCAAACGTGCAATCAACTCGACGCGATGGCGAGAAGCGAACTCCGGCAGAATGAACCCGACACTACAAGTTTTGACGATCTTGGTGATGTGGGTACGGCCGTAGCGACTCTTATTGCCGGGTTGTCAGCTAAGACAAAGCCTGAGCGAGTGGAAGCGCTCGCAAAGCTGAACGCAAATGAAATTGCGAGACGAGACGCCCTTGAACAGAGCCTGCGAGCTGATGATCCAATCTCAAAAGCTGCCCAGCTTCGGTTGCTTTCAAATCGAATCGCTAAACTCGCGAACGGCATTATTGAAAAGTCCGCCCGCATCGATGATGAAGCGGTTTCGAAGTTGCGATCACTCGCTAGCGCTGAACAAACGTCGAGAGAGGCAGCCGCGTTAGCAGCGACAACGTTCACCGCGGATAAGACACTGCTTCCGGCAACTGGGGGTGACGCTTGGAAAAACTTATTCGAAGCGGGCCGCAACTTTTATCGTGAAGCCTGTCCGACGACCGACTTCTCACACCTTGATCCGACCATGCAGTGTCCGCTTTGTCAGGAGCCATTAAATGAAGGCGCGGATCGCTTAATGCGATTTGAGAAATTCGTTCAAGACGAAACCGAAAAGAACGCGCGGCTCCGCAAAGTTGAGTTCGAAGAGGAACAAAGAAGGTTTGCAGGCCAGAGCGTTGAGGTTGGATTCGATACTGAGCTCCAGACTGAGATCGAGTCGAAAGTTAAAGGTCTCGGTAACGCCGCTCGTGACTTCGAGAAATCGATGATGGGCCGTCACCTTAGCATTAAGGAGGCTTGCATTTCGCGAGACTGGACGTCGATTGTATCTCTGCCGGAAAGTCCGGTACAGCAACTTCAGACGCTTTCGGAGACGATTGCTCTTGAAGCGGCGAATCTGGAAAACGCAGCAGATGCGACCGCTAGAAGAGAGATGCAGGCAGAGTTCAACGAGCTTGATGCGAGATTGAAGCTAAAAAAAGTTAAGGCCTCAGTCATTAAGACGATTTCATGTCTTGATCTGGACGCCAAACTCAATAAATGCCTTAAGGCCGTTCGGACGAATGCGATTTCCAGGAAAGCTACCGAACTCGCAACGGCAGCGATCTCGCAAGAGCTAGCTGAAGCGCTAAATAACGAATTCAAAGCGCTCGCTGCTGAATCTCTCAGCGTCGCGCTCCATAGTCGGACGGCAAGGGGAAAGACTCTGCACAAGCTAAAGCTCGGATTTGCACAAGCTAAGAAACCCGGTGAAGTGCTCAGTGAGGGCGAACAACGCGCAATCGCGATTGGATCTTTCTTAGCTGAAGTTAATCTGGGCGAGGGGAAAGGCGGAGTAGTTTTCGACGATCCGGTTTCCTCCTTGGACCACAAGCGTCGGGAACGAGTTGCGATGCGGTTGGTTAGAGAAGCCCTGAAGCGTCAAGTCATCGTTCTTACTCATGACGTATATTTCGTGAGCTTGATGGTTGACGAGGCTGCGCGCTTAGGTGCAACTTGCGTTACACAAAGTCTGACTCGAAGGCCGGAGGGTTACGGCGTTGCCGATCCGACATTACCATTTGAAGTAATGGGAACTAAGGCTCGCGTGGGTGAGCTTCGGAATATGCAGGTTCAGATCGCAAAGCTGCACAAGAGCGGTGATGAGCCCAATCACAGAAAGGAAACCGCTGATGCCTATCGATTCCTACGCATTGCTTGGGAGCGTGCTGTAGAAGAAATTCTTTTCAGCAACGTTGTTATCAGGTTTAGGAAGGGCATCGAGACGCAGCGATTGGCCGGCGTCGTAGTCGAAGACGCTGATTTTGCCGTTATTGAAACTGAGATGAAGAAATGCTCAAACTACGCCCATGATCAAGCACTATTAGGTGGCACCGTGATTCCAGATCCGCAAGAACTCTTGGCGGATATTAGCATTTTGGATGATTGGCGTCTGCGAGTAACAAAGCGAAGTGAGGCAATCCAAAAGCAGCGCAAGGCGGGCCCACCTAAGGTTCCATAATGTGGCAAAGGTAGCGGGCGCGCTAAACAAGATAATGCGTACAGAAGGGGGGGCTGGCCGTCGATTCTGAGAAGTCGTGACGTTCTAACGATCTAACGAGTACATGGCACGAAAGCACGAAGCCGAGGCATTGTTAAGGAGTGGTCTTGATCCTTCTGCCATTGCCACGACAATGGGAATCTCTTTCGCATCGGTCGTGCAATACCTCTATACCCGTGTGGGCGAGGGTGCTTTACGTCATTCCGATATTTACTTTGCCATCCCAAAAGATAAGCGACAGAAACTCCAGAGAATACTCGAGGCGCAAGCCGATCAGCGTTTTGTGAATCTGGCTGAATTTGGTGATCATTTAACTTGGGAAGATGTCGCGTTATTCAAGGCGCTCAGAGATAGAAAAATCTTCGCAGGCGATATGTATGAGTACATTTCTGAGACTGAGATATTTCTTCACAATCTCGTGCGGGAGACCCTGGTTGCATCATTTGGCGAAGACGAGACGGGATGGTGGCGTCAAGGGATCCCAGCCGATATCCGAGAAAAGTGCGCAGGTCGCTCCGAACTCGACGAAGATCCGAGTGATTGTAAATTCTCATATACCGACTTAATCGATCTGTCCACGATAATCGATAAGAATTGGTCAATTTTCCGTGACGTATTACCCGACCAATACTTAGCTGATCGAAGGATGTTGAAAAGAGACTTGCGCCGACTGAATAGTCTAAGAAACACTGTGATGCATCCGGTCAAGGGTAAGAAATGGACTGAAGACGACTTTATCTTTGTCAGGGGGTTACGTCGAATCTTCGAATCGTCAAAGCGCGTGAATCTTAATAGCCGAGATAACGAATGAAACAAACAAGCTCGTTCATATTACCATGATGCGTATCAGGGCCCATTGATTCGACATCAGGCTGAATTACCAACCTAATTAAGTCAATTTACTTAGAGTTATTCTGCAGTTATTGGTCGCGTTCTTCCTCTTAACATGAAGCCTACACTCGGATGGACGATGTTGTCGCGAAATGAAATGCAACACGTCGAGCGCTCTCTTGCAAATAGCGCCCAAGATACTCGTGATGAAATAGGGTTTCTTCTGATCCATCAGGGATTTGCCGATCGGTTTTTTCCGGGCACGTCGGTCTTACATACTCGCATCCGATACGCACTCTTTGTTCCTTGGATATACCAAAGGGCGGCAAATTATAAGAAGGGTAGCGACGTAGCTACAGCGATTAGGCGTTTGCTCGTTGAGCTGGCAATACGCCTCAAGCAACTCGGAGGAGAGCCTTACGATGTAATAGGAGGGGACAAATTGGGAGAACTGACGTCTCAGCCTCCGGATGTGTCGTATTGGACTGCACTCCGAACATGGGGAATCGTGCTCCCGACAGTTGCTTCGCGCTCAGATGCTGTGCGGCGCTTGGCGTTGGGCTCTAAGACTACGGCTTTAGATGACGACGGCGGTGCCCTCGAAGAACGAGCGACTGAAGTTTTCGCTGGGCTACCGAGATGGCCGGAAAGGTGGGACGACTCACATTCACCCCTGAAATTCATGCTGCAACCCGAGGAGTCGGATTTCCTTAGAGATAGGCTTTCTGTATTGAACCGCCCAGGGGAGGATAAGCATTCGCTCCTCGCCCGTTTAGTAATGGCACGCGAGTACTATCCAGGTAACACTCGCGAACTTCCGAGACAACTCGACGCTAGGGCCGATGCTGCTGACCGCATTGCCTTACGTGTTGCGCGAGATGCCGCAGCTCTCGCCGCGATAGGTCGGGCGGTCTACGGTGCGATTCTCGAACAGCTCATCGTAAAGGACGGCGGAGTTGATGAGCCCACTTTTAGAAATCAACTCTTCACGCACTTCACCCAATATGGCGAAGCCACTGTAAATTGCGATCTCAATGTTGCTGAGGAACTGTTTCCCACATTGCCTTCTTATCTCATTGAGGTCTTGCGCGAGACGCAGGCCTATGTTCGTCGAGGGAATCCGGATGATTTCATGGATTTGCGATCAGTCTATCAAACTGCGGAAGTCCGACGTAAGTCTAGTCGGCGTGCTCGCCTCGTCGACACGGATCGTGCCGCTGCCAGGCGCGCTGAATGGAATAAAGGTCGTCACAACACTACACCTTTGCATTATCGGTGGGGAATAGTTCGCGACATGCTCAGGGACTTAAATGCATAGCGAATGAAGAATACCTCTTGGCCCATGCTCTCCTTTACCGACTTCCTCAGGCCGCCCGACGGTTGGATCACTGAGCAGGCGGTCTTGGCGACATATTCCGCCGATTTGGTAGTAGTCGTTACTTCTTTGCTAGCACTCGGTGGCGCTGTTCTAGATCAGAAACGGACCGGAAACCGCGTCGAACTTGTAAAGTCCGTAGAGGCTCTACGCGGACGCGTTCGCGTGATGGCCCAAGCCGGTCGCATAACGGTCCCCAATGCTCCTCGATCAATCTTAAAGTTGTTAGACAGATTTGTGCGCGTTGTTGATGCTGATGAAAGTGTCAGGTCATGGCATCCAAAGGTCACAATAATCCGATGTCATCAAGTAGACGATGTCGAAAACCGCATGTGGCGACTGTGGCTTGGTAGTAGAAATCTCACACGCGCATTCAATTGGGAAACAGGTCTCGTTTTGACTAGCCGGAGTGATTCTCGCGGTCAGCGAATTTCAAACTTGAATGATCTCATTTTGGGATTAATCAAACGCGCAAATCTTCCCGCACTTAATCCTACAATCGTCAAGAAAGAGCTTGCTGAGATCACATGGGAATGTCCGCCGGCAACCCAGATTCAGAGTATAAAGCTGCTGGACTCAAATTCACGCAACGAGTTGCCACAGCTCACTAATAATTTAGAGCGTCTCTTTCTTGTCAGTCCATTTTTGGATGACAAGGTTGTACGCCTCGCTTCCAAATGGGGTAACGAGAACACTCGCCGGACGCTGGTCTCCACGACGATGGAACTTCAACGACTGTATCACGAGGACGGGACGGTTTTTAATGGATTTCAGAACGTTCTGATGCAACCACTCCCAGACCTACCCGCGGAAGATCCACAGTTGGTTGGGGATGCGGACGAATCGGAACCAACTGAGAGTGAGGAGATCTCGCCAACTGGCCTTCACGCCAAATTGATTCTTGCAGCGAGTCGATCGCATGGACGTCTTTGGATGGGAAGTCCTAATGCAACGATGCGCGGTTGGGGTGGACGAAATTTTGAAACGGTTGCTGAGTTGTCTATTGGTAAAGATATCGTTGAAGCGATTGAAGACTTTGTAGGTTGCTCCCAATCGTTTATTCCAACCTCTGGTACAGTTGAAGTCGACCAGGATACCGAAGCTTTGGAAGAAGCGCGGAAGTTACTCTCAGCTCATTGGAGACTTCGACAGCGATTCGAAGGGGATCTCCTTCACATCGTCGCCGAGAGATCCCCTCCCCTCGATAATACAACGTTACAACTTGAAATTGCGGTGCTTGGCGGTACTTGGACTGTTTGGCCCATTGGGCAGACAGAGCTAGTCCTAGTCGGTATTCCTCTATGGCAGAGGACCGAGTTCATACAGGTTCGTCTAATTCGCGGCGAAAAAATGGCCGCGTGGATTCAAATCGCCCCTTGTGATCCGCCACCGGACGAGACGCGCGATCGCGCGCTAGTCTCCGAATATCTCGATCCGCGCACCTTTCTAACATGGCTCCGCAGTTTGCTCACAGATGACGCGGTGTCTAGTGGAGGGGGCGATTGGGACGCTGAAGACAACCAGTCATCAATGCAATCTGATGGGCAACAAACGCTAGATCTCGGCCTCCTTCCAACCGTCGAAGAGATCTTGCGCGCTTGGGCTCGAGACGTCCAAACCTTTGTATCAGCAGATAAGAAAGTTGTTTCATATCTGACTGAAATTAGGCAGCGCGCCAGAGAGCGGAACGATTTGGACGGTTTGCAGCTACTAGAACTCTTTGAGCAGACGTGGAGCACTCTTTCGTCTGAGTTGCGATGAGACCTCGCCAGATTAGCCAACCCAAAGGATTCCAGATAGCCACGGCGCGGGCTGCGCTTGCGACGCTGAGTCGCAAAGATGGACCACGCCGATTTCTGGTCGCGGACGAGGTGGGTCTGGGTAAGACGATCGTTGCTCGCACTATCATTTCGGAAATGATGAAGCTGAGGAACAGACCGCTTGTAGTGTTTTATGTTTCCAGTAACCTCAACATCGCTCATCAGAATCGGGCAAAGCTTTTGGAGGTGCTGCCTTCGGAAATCGAAGAGCGACAAGCCGCAGCTAAGGCTGATCGCTTGACTCTAGTCGCTAATCCCAGCAAGCGCCCAAATCATAAAAAGCTCCATCTTTATACCCTCACTCCAGATACTTCCATCCCAATGTATAAGAGGCGCGGCGGCTTTGGTCGAATCGAGGAGCGGGCATTAATTTATAAGCTACTGGTCGGTCGGTTTCCCTCGCTCGACTGCCACTCTTTTGCGCTACGATTTCGTGGTCGTCAAGCGGGAGAAGCGAGTTGGAATAAGAGCTTCCATTCCTATGAGCATGTTGAAGGGATACGCAATCTCCGGAAGGCTTTTTTTAAAGCCTTGGCCAAGGATGAATACCTCAATATACGAGAAGCTACAGCCGAGGCTCTCTTGGAAATATCTGAGAAGGAACGACCTTATCGGTTTATGGGATGCATGCGCACCGCCTTAGCGATGGCGGCTTTGCGCGATATTCGACCCGATCTAATCGTCTTCGACGAGTTTCAAAAATTCCGTGAATTACTGATCGATAAACCAAACTCATCGCCCGATCCGATCACGCGTGCTCTCCGTGGTGGGCAACAATCGGGGCCAGCGGCTTTGCTGTTGTCCGCGACTCCCTACCGCGCCTATACGTCTCGTCAAGATGAAAATGCCGGCTTGTCACACCATCGGGATTTTTTTCAACTGATTCGGTTTTTGTTTGGATCAAATATAGAGGAGCCAAATAGAATTGAAGTGGATTTCCGAGAGTTCGGTAGAAGGATGCTCTCGAAAGAGACGCCAGACTTCTCGCAGCTTGTCACATTGCGAGAGCGGATTGAGGCAAGTCTTCGGCCAGTTTTAAGCCGTACTGAACGTCCACGTGAAGTTGTGATCGACCGGGATCCTAGTCACCCACACTCCGAACTCACATCACCGGACCTAAAGGTATTTAAGCATTGGGTTGCGCGAATACAGGGGTCAAGAGGACGCACGAAAAAGGATTTAATTACTTTCGCTGTGCCTTATTGGCTCTCCGTTCCCTTGCCGATCCAAATGCTGGGTCGAGGTTACGTCGCTTGGAGGTTAGCGGAACGACAACTTCGGAGACGTGACGAGCCAGTCTTCCGACGAAGTCAGCGTGACCGATTAGCAGCACCTAAGGATTGGCCACATCCTCAGCTACGAGTCCTAGCTCAGATTGCTAACACATCGCGGCTTGCTCTTCCGTGGGTTGCTCCATCTTTACCATGGTGGGAACTAGACGGACCTTGGTCCGAACAGAGCGCGAGCGACGGAAAGCTCCTTATCTTTAGCCGGTTCAAAGCGGTTCCGCCAGCGCTTGCGAGTCTTATGAGCTTCGGTCTTGAGTCTTCATACAGTTACTCCCTTCGCCATAGTTATCGGAGGGCCGGCTTATCTCAACCGCTTCAATTCAAAGCAAATCGACCGACTCTTCCAGCTTTGTTCTTTCCATCTCCTACATTAATCGCCTTCACTGATCCACGAAATGCGGGCTCCACTAATTTGAGCGAAGTTCGAAAATCGATGAGCCGCCAGGTTCATCAGCTATTACGGGATAAACTCGGGATCAAAGTAAAAAAAAGTGGCAAAGTGCGCCCACTGTGGAAACTTCTTCCTGCGCTCGAACACACTCGCGCATTTTCTGAGAATCATATATTGCCCACTTGGCCCGAACTTCGTGACGATTGGTGGCGCGCCGCTGCCAATCAGGAGGAAGCGATCGGAGAAGTGTTGGCTGAATGGAATCGTGCCGCTGAAGCAGGTCTTGACTGGGTCACACAGCGCGAAATTGCAATGTTGGCGGACTTTGCATTGGCCGGACCCGGTGTGGTTCTCGGCCGTGCGCTTTTTCGTTTCGACCCGAGTTGCGTTAGCAACGACTGTTATTTTTGGCTGCTTAATGCAAGTTGGAATGGGCTACGCTCCTATCTGAACAGAGCTCTGTTCCATAGCGCAATTACTCGTCGCAATCAAACCTATGTTGACGCTATTCCTGAAGCGGTAGTAGCGGGGAATCTTGAATCAGTCTTGGACGAGCACCTGTGGATAACAAGTAGATTAGATGCCAACGCAGTAGTTCAATTTTCCAAAGATCTTAGCAAGGTCTTAGGACTTCGGGATGGGCGCCATCAGGTGCACGAGCCTGGTGGTGAAGACGGCTTTTCCCTCCGCTGCCATGCAGCGATGCCGTTCGCGGATGCCAAAGTGGCCAATCCGACAACAGGTGCTGAAGACCGGTTGCGCACTGACGATTTGCGAAAGTCTTTTAATTCACCTTTTTGGCCTCACGTATTAACAACCACATCCCTGGGCCAGGAAGGCTTAGACTTTCACGTGTGGTGTCGACAGTTGTTGCATTGGGATTTATGTGCCACCCCTGTTGATCTTGAGCAACGCGAGGGTCGCATTCAACGGTTCGGCGGCTTGTCGGTTCGACGGACGTTAGTGAGCAAGTTAGGCGCTCGTGCACTGGCCGAAACTGAGACGACGGTAAGTCCTTGGACCGCAGTAGCAAATCTAGCGGAGAACGCATTTAAGACTGACCTATCTGGGCTTAGCCCTTGGTGGTCATGTCCAGACGAAAGGATTGATAGATTGTTTGTCGTACTTCCTCAATCACAACAAACACATCGGTTTGATCAACTAAGTC
>Ga0126383_10003296_pt1 | contig 10649 bp, 14 predicted proteins | sample PanSoiMetPlot_35_FD_96882 | JGI IMG/M metagenome (GOLD analysis project Ga0126383, IMG submission 96882) | Tropical forest soil microbial communities from Panama - MetaG Plot_35 | ecosystem: Environmental > Terrestrial > Soil > Tropical forest > Bulk soil | place: Panama | collected 2016-02-17
CACAATCACCTATCAGGACATTCCGGTCGAGCCGTGGCGGGACGGGCTGCTCGCGCGCGGCTTGTCGGTTCACCTGGTGAACCACCTCGCGACGATGGCCGATCTGCACCGCGCGGGACGCTATGATCGGATGTCGGACGATGTGCTCACCCTGACGGGGCAAGGGCCGCTGAGCGTACAGGAGTTCGTCAGGAAGAATGCAGCGACATTCACCGCGTCGGCAAAAGAGGCCTGAGTGTCTGCGGATTGGCGGCAACGGTGTCTAACCAAGCTCAGATTCGCTTACTGACATCGAGGGCGATGCGCATCCAACGATCGAGGATTTTATATGCGATCTGATATGGTTCCAGGCGCTGTTTTCCCCGACTATGAGCTTCCCGATCACACAACGAAGCGTCGAAGGCTCTCCGAACTGCAAGGACAACATCCCATGGTTCTCGTCCTCAGCCGCGGCGGTTACTGTCCAAAGGACCGCCGGCAGCATGAAGGGCTTGTTCAACTTCATCGTGAACTCGAGGTTGGCTATTGCCGGCTGGTCACGATTAGCACCGACAACATTACCGAGACGAATGAATATCGCCACGGAGTGGGTGCCCACTGGCCTTTCCTCTCCGACCCGACGCGCAAGGTCCAAAAAGATCTCGACATCGCCGAGTACACCGATCCTGTCCACAATCCCATGATCCCGCACACGATTGTGCTCGAGCCCGGTCTGGTCATTTATAAGATTTACTACGGCTACTGGTTTTTCGGCCGGCCGACGCTGGAAGAACTTCGCCAGGACCTCCGTGCCGTAACCAAGAAGTGCCGGCCGGACTGGGACATCACAACGCCCGAACTCAAAGCGGCGTGGCAGCAGGGCCGGAAAGACCTCTTCCACCCGTATGGCAAAACGCACGTCCAAGCTCTCGGTGAAGACGATTAGGAGCGGTATGGCCATAAAAACGAAAGAAAGGAGAAGCTATGAAGGGTGCCAACCCCCAAGGATTTGCGATATACGTCTCGATGGCTGAGGTGAGATCGTACACCACTCATCACAAGGGAGGTTGGCATGGACGACTGTGGCTTGGATGTTTCGATGAAGTCAAGCCACATCTATATTGAGGATGGACGGGGACGGCGGATGTAGCGTGGCGTTGTCCCGACCAGGTCCGACGGGCTGGTGGAAGCCTTGGAGCCCTATCGGCGAGATCTGCGGGTGGCGATTGAGGCGGGGGGACAGACCGTCTGGATCGTCGACGTACTGCGCGCGTTGGGGGCGGCGGTGCACGTCGTGCATCCGGGGAAGGTGAAGTGGATCGCGGAATCGAAGAAGAAGACCGATCGCGTGGATGCGGAACTATTAGCGCGGTTGCTCCGTATTGGAGGGCTGCCTGCCCCTGTGCATGTGCCGAGCCGCCCCGCTCGCGAACTGCGGGGCCTGCTCCTCGCGCGACGGCAGCTCGTGCAGACCCGCACGAAGTTGATCAATGTGGTCCGTGGGCTGATCCGGCAACAGCAGGTCACGCTCCCGGCGAAAGCCCTGATGGGGACGGCGGGGTGGGCGCGGCTCGAGCACCTGCCGCTGTCCACGGCCGTCCAACACATTGTGCAGGTGTATCGCGCCACCGTCGAGGCGACAACCGTGGCACTGAAGGCGCTGGACCAGGAGCTCTGCGCCAAGGCCATGGCCGATCCCCGCGTCGAGCGGCTCCAGAGCATTCCAGGCGTCGGGCGCGTGAGTGCTCAGACGCTGGTGGCCACGGTGGATACGATCCGGCGGTTCAAGCGAGCCAAACAACTGGTGGCCTCTAGTGGGCTCGTGCCCAGTGTGCGGGCCAGCGGAGAGCGCGTTGACTATGGGCCGATCACCAAACAAGGCCGCAGTGAAATCCGGGCCGTCTGGGTCCAGGCCGCCCATGCGGTGCTGGCGGTCAAAGCGGCGAGCGCCCGGCCGCTCCAACGCTGGTGGGCGGCCATGGCCAAGCGCCGGGGCAAGAAGACCGCACTCGTGGCTCTCGCCCGGAAGTTGGTGACGATCGCGTTTCACCTCCTCCGGGACGGGACCACGTATGATGCGCGCCGGCTCCACTGTCCGGCATAGGAAGACGCGGCGGACCAGCCGCATAACTATCACCATCTAACCGAAGGGGGATGCCGAAGAGAACAAGGAGTTGCCGGAGTGAGGGATACCTCCAGCAGCGGGTGAGCCAGCATGTTGCGGTGCTAGCCTTCGAGGCTCAAAAGGAGAATTGGCCGCCCCTCTGGTCCAGCTTACTGTGCCACTGAGCACGAATGGGAGATTGGACGATGTATCCCAACTTCACAATACCCTTGATCTAGGCACCCTTCATGGGAGACACAACATGACTGAGCTCATCAAAGTTTGGTGTCACTTTTGTGTTGGGGTGTGTACAGGGACCCTCCTTGCAGTCGGCGTTGGCTTTTCTCTCTCATCCAGCGCGTCGGCTCAAGATCTCACGGTCACTGAACAAACCTTTGGGTGCATCCTCGACTGGTCAAAGGTCAGAAATACGCGCCTCAAGCATGCTGATCCGGAGAAGTTGAAAGAGGCCATCCGGATCTTCCGAGACAGCGTGCCGGACAAGGAGTATCCCGTTGGTACCATCCTCCAGCTGGTTCCGTTTGAAGCCATGGTGAAGCATCCGCATGAGAAGTTTCCCAACACGAACGGCTGGGAGTTTTTCGCGTTGGAGGTCTCCGAGGCGGGCACCAAGATCAGAGATCGGGGAGACAAGGTCGTCAATCTGTCGCTTGGGGCCCCCTGTTTAAGTTGTCATCAGCCAGCGGCCAGGTATGATTTCGTCTGTGAAAAGGGGCACGGCTGTGCGCCGATCCCGTTCGATGATCAGAAGATCGCAGAGCTTCAAAAAGCAGACGCTCGTTGTACGAAGAAGTAGGGGTGGCATATGGACTGAAGGCGAGGTCGAGATCCGAGAGCTTCGCGTGGCGTTGCGATCACTGCGCTGGAAAGGAGCCACAAATGAGTCAAGCAACTATGACTAAACAGATTCTTCTGACGCGACGATCGCCCGCGTATTGGCGCGTGACGTTTAATCACCCACCCCTCAACATCTTTGGCCCGGAAACTATTCCGCAGCTCAACGAAATCATCACAGCGCTGGAAACTGACGAACACGTCAAAGTGGTCGTCTTTGACAGCGCGATTGAAGGGTTCTTTCTAACTCATTACAACTTCCTCGCGAAACTTGAGGATACAACCCGTTTACCTCCGGGACCCACAGGCTTGCAGCCCCTGCCTGACATGTTGGTGCGCCTGAGCCGTCTCGCGGTTGTGTCGATTGCATCAATACGGGGCCGCGCGACCGGTGTCGGAAGTGAGCTTGCCCTGGCGTGCGACATGCGTTTCGCGAGCCGCGACAAAGCAATTTTGTCGCAGTTCGAAGTCGGGGCGGGTATCGTCCCCGGAGGTGGCCCAATGGCGCGACTGCCGCGTCTGATGGGACGAGGACGCGCACTGGAAGTACTGTTGGGGGCCGACGATTTCTCGGGCGATTTGGCCGAACGATACGGATACGTCAACCGGTCATTGCCCGATTCCGATCTCGACGCATTCGTCGATGCGTTAGCAACCCGGATCGCATCGTTCGACAAGCGGGCGATCAGCGAGACCAAGCGCTTCGCCGATGTGGCCAGTTTGCCTCCTGACTTCGAAATCGCGCCGGAGTGGGATGTGTGCTTTGCGTCGATCATGCGACCCGCCGCGCAGGAGAGGATCAAGAAGTTGATGGAGCAGGGATTTCACCGGCCGGGTGATGTAGAAGAGCGCTTGGGATATCACGTCGGGCAACTCGGGCGCTAAGCGTCCGAAGAAAGGAGAATACCAATGTCGCACCATTTTTCTGGTCCCAACTTGGTGTTCCCCCGTGGAGACGCCCGCCTTGACATGACCGATCTGTATGCTTTCCCGAAGCCGGGAGATCCCAGCAAGTCGATCCTCATTATGGACGTACACCCTTCCGTCGGCGTGAACCCGCCAGGACTTTCTACCTCCGAGCCCTTCGCGCCCGAAGCGCTCTACCAGATCAAGATCGACACGGACAGGGATGGCGTCACCGATATCACCTACCAGGTGCGCTTCGCGTCATCCAAGGGCGGGGCGCAAACTGCGACGCTGCGCCGCATAGAGGGCCCGCAAGCCGCCGGGACGGGCGAGGACGGGCAGGTTATCGTCGAGGGGGCGCCGGTCTCGACGGGGCGGGAGGCGCAGGTGACCGAGGCCGGCGACTACCGCTTCTTTGCGGGCTGGCGCAGCGATCCCTTCTTCTTCGACGTACAGGGCGCCCAGAACAACTTTCAGTTCACCGGCGAAGATTTCTTGGTCGACAAAGACGTTTGCAGCATCGTTCTGGAAGTGCCCAACTCGGCTCTGGGGCTGCAAGAGCTTGGCCTGTGGGCACGCACACTGGTCCGAGCGGCGGGTGACGGCGGAGGCTGGGTACAGGCGGAGCGCGGCGCACGGCCTTTACAACTCACTTTCCTTGTCGGCGAGCAGAACGAGGTCTATCGCGCCGGGGAGCCGGCAGACGACGCCCGTTTCGTCGCTGTGTTCGCTCATACGCTGGAGCATACGGGGGGGTATACGCCGGAGGAAGCAAGGCGGCTGGCAGGGTCACTCTTGCCGGACCTCCTGCGCTACGATCCCACGCGCCCGGCGTCCTACCCGCGCAATGGCCGCAAACCTACCGACGACGTCGCCGATGCCTTCCTGAGCCTAATCACGAATGGGAAAGTGACGGGTGATGGCGTAGGCCCGCACAGCGATCTGCTCGTCGAGTTCCCCTACCTCGGGCCGCCGCACAACCCATAAATAAAGAGGAAGAAAACTATGCCGTTAATACGAGTCGACGCATTTGAGGGGCGGAGCGACGCCGAAATAACAACTCTACTCGATGCAGTTCACCGAGCGGCCGTAAAAGCTCTACATATACCAGAGCGCGACCGATACCAGATCTATCATGCGCATCCGAACAGTCAATTAATCATACAAGACACCGGCCTGGGTATACCCCGAACAGATAAGGCAGTGATTATCACAGTGGTCAGTAAGAAGCGCGAGGAGATTCTCAAACGGAAGCTTTACGAGGAACTGACACGAGAGCTCTTGAACACGGCGTCGATCGCCCCGAGTGACGTAGTGGTGAGCCTCATCGAAAACTCCGCGGCCGACTGGAGCTTCGGGAATGGTGAGCCGCAGTTTCTAACAGGCGAGCTCGCATAACAAGGGGAGGACTAATCCGTGTCGCATCATTATTCTGGCCCTGACTTCGGCTTTCCCCATGGGGACGCCCGACTGGTCTTCGCCGATCTGTATGCCTTTCCCAAACCGGGAGACGCTGGGAAATCGATTCTGATTATGAACGTGCACCCAGACATTCTTTCCTATGACCCTCGCCGCCGGGTGCGCTTTCCGCACAATGGCCGGACACTGACCGACGATGTCGTCGACGTTTTTTTGTCAACGCTGACGAATGGAAAGGTGACAGGAGATAAAGTTGAGCCGCATGGCGATCTACTAGACGAGTCCCGGTACATCGGGCCGCCGCACGATTTGATGTCATAACTTTCTATGAAGGCGAAGCTGATCGGCGCCGTGATCATCATTGTCTTTGCTGCCCTCGGAGCATCGGGGTGGGTCGGGTATCGATTGTTCACCACCGGTTTCAGCGCCAAAACGGAGCCCCATGCATTGGAAATTGTGATGGCGCGGCAGATTCGTCATCTTTTAAGGCCCAGAAAGGCGCAATCGTGGAGGTACAGCTCAACAAGCAAACTCGTTTCAAGGAGAAGGGGAATCCCAAGGGCACCAATCTACCGGCCGTGGGTAACCGCGTCGTGGTCGAGGCCGTTGAGGATAATAATGTGCTCACCGCCATTGAAGTCCAGTTTTCTGCGGCTAAATAAGACATGCAAAAGCTCGCAGAAAAGCAGGTCGGAAAGCGAGCACGAAGGCTGACTCACAGCTTCGAGTACGGCACCGCCATCACTTGGTCTTGCGGATCGCGGAAACCAAATGCAATACCGAGCGCTTATGGAGAGAAAGAAGACGCAGAACGATTGGAACGCTCGAAGCGTCGCGAGGGTATGAGCCAGTTCAGTAGGTGGGTGGGGCATAGAACTGAAGTCCACCGCGTTCAACATCAGGATTCTGTTTGACCCATAAAGGAGGGAACTATGTCCACGCAGACCAAACCGAGTCACGACGCGACCAGCGACGCCAGCGTCGCGAAAGTCGACATGAAGTTCGAGATCGTCGTCATCCCCGTCTCGGATGTCGACCGCGCCAAAGAGTTCTACGGCGAGAAGCTCGGGTGGCGCCTCGACGCCGACTACGACAACGGTAAAGACTTCCGCGTGATCCAGTTCACGCCGCCTGGCTCCGGGTGCTCGGTCATCTTCGGCAAGAACGTGACCGCGGCGACACCCGGCTCCGCCCAGGGCCTGTACCTGATTGTCTCCGACATCGAGGCCGCCCGCAAAGAGCTGCTCGGTCGCGGCGTCGAGATCAGCGAGGTGTTCCACGACGCCGGCGGTGTGTACGCTGGCACGGACGAGCCCTACCTGTTTGGGCGACGCCGCGTCAGCGGTCCGGATCCCGAGCATCGCAGCTACCGCTCGTTCGCCTCGTTCCATGATCCGGATGGCAACGGCTGGCTGTTCCAGGAGCTCACCACGCGGCTGCCCGGTCGCATCGACTCCGCGACCAGGACCTTCGCATCGGCGAACGATCTGGCGAGCGCGCTGCGGCGTGCGGAAGCTGCCCACGGACAGCACGAAAAGCGCACTGGGCAGCGCGACGAGAACTGGCCCGACTGGTACGCCGCGTACATGGTGGCGGAGCAGGCTGGGACGGAGCTGCCGTTGTGAGCGACAGCCAGGCGATCGCCATCGAAGGAGTCCAATCATGCGCTCTGACATCGTGCCCGGAGCTGCCTTCCCCGACTACGAACTGCCGGATCACACGGGTACGCTGCGCAGGCTCAGTGAGCTGCAGGGCGATGACCCGCTGATCCTCACGCTCTCGCGCGGTCACTATTGCCCGAAGGAGCACCAGCAGCATCTGGAACTCGCCGCGTTCTACCCAAAGGTCGCCGTGGCGTACACCCAGATCGCCACGATTTCCACCGACGACCACCTCGCGCTTGTGGAATTCCGTGCATCGGTTGGCGCCCAGTGGCCCTTCCTCTCCGACCCGACCCGAACGGTTCAGAAAGATCTCGACATCCAGGAGTACACCGACCCCGAGCAGAACCCGATGATCCCGCACACGCTCGTGCTCAAGCCGGGCCTCGTGATCCACCGCATCTACAACGGCTACTGGTTCTGGGGCCGCCCGTCGGTCGTCGACCTCTGGCACGACCTGCGCGCCGTGACGAGCGAGATCCGCCCTGACTGGGATCTGAGCACCCCTGGACTCCGCGAGGTCTGGAACGCGGGCGACTTCTCGCCCTTTCACGGGTGGAACAAGCGGGCCGGTGCTCAAGCGGCTGCGGTTGGACGGAGGGAGGAACGGTGACTGCCAACCCTGAGCCGGAGCTCGCCGGGCAGACGGTCGTCGTGATCGGCGGCAGCTCCGGAATCGGACTCGAGACGGCCCGGCGCGCCCGGAGCGAGGGAGCCGAGGTGATTCTCACCGCGCGGGACGCAGATCGCCTGAACCGCGTCGGTCGCGAGCTCGGAGCGCGGACCGTCGCCTTCGACGCCACCGACTTCGAACGGCTCGGGAGGTTCTTTGCCGAGCTGTCTGCGCCGATCGACCACGTGCTGGTCACGGGCCCCGGCCCCTACTACGCGCCGCTGGCGGAATTCGACCTCCAGAAGGCACGCCGCGACGTCGATGCCTATCTCTTGCTGCCGCTGGAGGTCGCTCGGGACGCCGCGAGCAAGGTTCGCCCGGGAGGGACCCTGCTCTTCATGGGCGGCACCGGTGGCCGCCGTACGGCGGCGGGACTCGCGCTCATCTCGGCTCTCACGGCGGCAGGTCCGGCCATGACCAAGAACCTCGCGTTCGAGCTCGCGCCCATCCGCGTAAACCTGATCGCGGCCGGGTTCGTCGACACGCCGCTGTCAGCGGCGATCCTCGGCGACCAGCTGAACGCGCGTCGCGAGCAGCTCCGCGCGACGCTGCCGATCCGACGCGTCGTCGGCCCGGAGGACATCGCCGCACTGGCCATTCACCTCATGACGAACACGGCGGTTACCGGCGCCACCTACGACATCGACGGCGGCCAGCAGCTCGTCGAGGGGTGAGGGATGACTTTGCAGCAAGGAGGGGCAAATGTCCGACGACGTTAACCAGAAGCTTCGCCGCTGTCTGGGAGCTGCGGCAATGTTCGCTGCCGTCACCGGGCTCGGCATGACCGGCCCTGAGGGACAGCACATGGGTGCCGCGGCGCAATTGCCCGTCGAAGGTCACTTGCCTTCGCTCGGCGGTGCGACCGGATGGCTCAATTCGCAGCCGTTGACGCCGAGTGACCTACGCGGTCGCGTCGTCCTCATCGACATTTGGACCTACACCTGTATCAACTGGCTACGCACGCTCCCCTATGTCCGTGCCTGGGCCGAGAAGTACAAGGACCAGGGGTTGATCGTGATCGGTGTGCACACCCCCGAGTTCCCATTTGAGAAAGATGTCGACAACATCCGCCGCGCAGCCAAGGCCATGCGGATCGGCTACCCGATCGCGATCGATAGCGACTACGCGATCTGGCGCGCTCTGAAGAACCAATACTGGCCGGCCCTGTACATCGTCGATGCGCAGGGACGGATCCGCCATCATCACTTCGGCGAAGGCGAGTACGAGATGTCGGAAAGGGTCATTCAGCGGCTGCTGGCCGAGGCCGGTGGCGGCAGAAGTCATGGGCTTGCCTCAGTGGATGCCCGGGGTATTGAAGTGGCGGCCGATTGGGACAACCTGATGTCACCGGAAAACTATGTCGGCTACGAGCGCACCGAGAACTTTGCTTCTCGTGGCGGAGCAGTCCCGGACAAGAGTCACCTCTACGCGGTCCCCGCCACGCTGAAGCTCAATCATTGGGCTGTTTCCGGTGACTGGACGATGGGAAAACAAGCCCTGGCGCTCGACAAACCCAATGGGCGCATCGCGTACCAGTTCCATGCGCGTGACCTTCATCTTGTCATGGGGCCGGCTGCCCGAGGAGCCTCCGTGCGATTTCGCGTGCTCATCGATGGACATCCGCCAAGCGCGGCTCACGGAGGCGACGTGGACGCCGAGGGTGTCGGCACCGTGACCGAACAGCGGCTGTATCAGCTGATCCGACAACCGGCGCCCATCTCGGATCGACTGTTCGAGATCGAGTTTCTCGATATGGGCGTGGAAGCTTTTGCGTTCACGTTCGGCTGATCCATGCAAGGGATTGAGTCCAATGAACGAGAGCCAGAGCGGCCAAAGCACCGCGAGGGGGCGCATGACACGACAAGCCGCGAAGAGGAGAGAGATCAATGAATACAAAAACAGTGATCGTGACCGGCGGCTCGCAAGGCATCGGAGCAGGCCTTGTGAAAGCCTTTCTGGATCGCGGTTACAGCGTGGTGGCGAATTCGCGGAACATCACCAAGTCGGGCGCGTTCGAGGTGTCAGATAAACTCGCGCTGGTCGACGGAAGCATCGCCGAAGCTGCAACGGCCGCAAAGATCGCCGAAGTTGCCAAGAACACATTCGGATCGATTGACGCGCTCGTCAACAACGCTGGAATGCTTGTCTCGAAGCGCTTCACGGATTACACGGTTGACGATCTGCGATCGCTGAGCGCGGTCATCCTTGAAGGCTTTCTCCTTGTGACCCAGCTCGCCATCAAGCAGATGCTGGCTCAGAAGACAGGCGGAAGCATCGTCAACATCACCTCCACAATGGTGGAGCACCCCATCGCCGGGGTCCATGCCACGGTTCAGATGATCGTGAAAGGCGGGCTGGAGGCGGTGACGCGGAGCCTGGCGATGGAGTATGTGAAACAGGGTATCCGCGTGAACGCCGTTGCGCCGGGCATTGTCGATACGCCGATGCACCAGGATGACCCGAAGGATGTTCTCAAAACACTGCAACCGATGGGACAGATTTCTGGTGTGAAAGACATCGTGGATGCGGTCATGTATCTCATAGAAGCCGGTCAGGTGACCGGGGAGGTGCTGCACGTGGACGGCGGTGCGCACGTTGGCAAATGGTAACCCGCGAAGGCTCGCGGCCGGCCAGCGCGGAACAACGGTTGAAAGACCTTGGCATCAAGCTCCCGGCGCCGCCTGAACCGTTCGGCGTCTATGTGGAAGCGGTACAGACAGGCAATCTGTTATTTCTGACCGGCATGCTCCCCACGGAAGGCCGGGGCGCAAAATTCATTGGGCGCGTCGGCGCGGAGCTCGACGTAGAAGCGGGGCGCAGGGCGGCGCACCTCGCGGCGCTCAACGCCCTCGCTGTCGCGCGGCAGCATCTGGGATCGCTCGACAAAGTGAGGCGGATCGTCCGGCTCGGTGTGATGGTGGCCACTTCGGGAGATGTCCGCGACCACCCGAAAGTGGCTGACGGCGCGTCAGAGTTGTTGCAAGACGTCTTCGGCAAAGACAAAAACCCCAGTCGCTTGGTGTATGGCGTCGCAAGCCTTCCGCTCGGCACG
>Ga0126383_10003297_pt1 | contig 10649 bp, 5 predicted proteins | sample PanSoiMetPlot_35_FD_96882 | JGI IMG/M metagenome (GOLD analysis project Ga0126383, IMG submission 96882) | Tropical forest soil microbial communities from Panama - MetaG Plot_35 | ecosystem: Environmental > Terrestrial > Soil > Tropical forest > Bulk soil | place: Panama | collected 2016-02-17
CAATCCAAGCCGTCGGCTTCCGTGCATCCGCAACAATGACGGGCACGCTCCGCGGACTTCCACGCTTCGGCTCGTAGTCTCCATAACTCATGTCTTTCGACACTTCCTCAAAGCGCCCAGCCAGTACCAGCGGGCCATACATAACGGCTTGAACTGTTTCGTTGTCCGGCATCGAATCGATGTGCAACCCCATCGGCAGACGAAGTTCGATCCTGTCCCCCGGCTTCCACTCACGAGTCAAGGTGAGATAACTGCTCGGGCTGGCAAATGCCGGGAGGGCAGTTCCGTTGACCTTCACGCTACCCCCCTGCACCCAGTACGGGACACGAAACTGGAGGCTCAACTGCACCGGGCTTTTGCCATGGAGGATGAGCGTGGTCCCCTGTTCTCCCGGGAAGTGGGTTTGCTGCGTAATACTGATCCCTTTCTCCGGCCATTCCAGGTGGGAATCGATGTAGAGATTCACAAGGAGCGAATTGTCATCGTGGAAATAAATCGTGTCGGCGAGCTTCGCGTATTCCTCGGATCCGGTTCCCGTGCAACACCATAGAGAATCGAAAGGCATGCCAAAGGTTTTCCAGTATCCAGATGCAAGCGGCAGGTAATACATCATGGTGCCGTCTTCGGGATTGATGGTTCCGAGGCGGTGGTTGACCAGAAGCCGTTCGTAGTAGTCCATCCGGCGCGCGTCCGGAGACCAACCGAACAGGTGGCGTGTCAGCTTCATCATGTTGTAAGCGCAGCAGCATTCCGTTGTGCTCGGCCCCAGCTCCGACGCGAGCTTGCCGGGATCCGTGTTCCACGATTCGCCGTTGCTGGTGCCTCCGGTGCAGTAGGAGCGCTCTCTGACTACTTCCTCCCAGAAATACTCGGCGATATCGCGGTAGCGGCGCTCGCCGGTGAGTTCGTAGGAACGAGCGGCGGCGATGACCTGTGGAATATGTGTGTTGACGTGCAAACCTTTCAACTCGTCACGATGAGCGGCCAAGGGATCCAGGAATTGTTTCTTGTCGAAGCGCTGCGCCACTTCCAGGTGCAGTTCCTTGCCCGTGACCGCGTACAAGTTGCAGAGTACTTCCCCCATGCCACCGAATTCCGTGCCCAGAACACGTTGCATGTGCTCGTAGCTCAGCGATCCGGTGTAACCTGCTACCCAGTCCGCCATGTTCTGTGCCATGTCGAGTGCTTGCCCGTTGCCGCAATACACATACATGTCGAGAAGGCCCGCCATGATCTTGTGAAGGGTGTAGAAGGGTGCCCAGACCTTCTGCCTCTCGCGCAGACGATCAAAGAAGTCCATGGGAAAGGCGCTCAGGTAGCCGCTCTTCAGTGCAGCCTGACATTTACCGAGCTCCGTCACGACCCGCGTGGCGTTATTTTTGAGATCCTCGTCGCCGGTGCTGGCGTACATCAGCGCACATGCCGAGAGATAGTGGCCACCGGTGTAATGGCCGCGTAGTTCGCAATCCGGTGCCTCCCAACCGCCAAGCGGCTGGGCCGAAGATGGAATGCCGGCGTTGACTCGGAAGTTATGCAAAAGGCGGTTGGCAGGCAGGGAGTGCAAATATCGCCGATCCGCCTCCATTGCAGCCTTGCATGGCCCTTCCCCAAGCCGCACTTGTTTCAAAGGAAACGGAGATAGTTTCCACCCGACCTTCTCGCGGCCCGTGGCTCCGCCAGCGTGAGGAAGCGCGTCGACAACTGGATCCTGGAGTGCAGTTGCGGGCACGAGTTGTGGCAGCGTTCGAGACCCCACGAGCGTGGCCGTAGCCTTGATGAAGTCTCTGCGAGACAACGGGCTGAATCCCGTCATCGGTCCCCCTGAGAGTCGCAGGGAACATTGTATTCCTCAGCGGCCAACGTCCTGACCTTCGCAACCACGGTTTTTCTTATCGACGAACACGGTATCCGGTTGTCGCCCGCTTACGACCTCAATCCTTCGGTTGGTCGGCCGGAACTGACGCTTGCGATGAACGAAGCGGAGACTACCTGCGAGGTTTCGATCTTTCGATCGCCCTCGAGGCCAGCAGCCAATGTGCTGAAGCAAGTGCAAGAAGCGGTTGCCAGCTGGAGAGAGAGAGCCACCAGCTGAACATCCCACAAGCACAACAAGATTTGATGGCCAAGGCATTCCAAGAGTGGCAACTGGATGTCTCGCTGCTGTGCTCCGAGGCACGGACTGGTTTCAGATTCAGATTTTCTGTGTCCTTACCTCCTATACGAAGGAATGCAGCTTGAGAGGATGGTGGGCAGATATTCCGCGACCGTCGGATGAATGTGCATTGCACGCTTGATTACCGTATAGGGCGCCTTCGCATACATGACATCCAGTAATATCTGAACGACTGGTTTAGAACTGGTTTAGAATCAGTAGAGCGATATGTCGGGGCGTAGCGCAGCCTGGTAGCGCACCTGCCTTGGGCGCAGGGGGTCGTAGGTTCAAATCCTATCGCCCCGACCATTATTCCTGTGTTGCCGTTATGTGGCCTTGCCTTCATGTCTTCAGCCCTTGCTGGCGGATCAAGAACGATCCAGCGGGATGTTGACGTTCTTACCCTCTCCTTCTGCGGCGACGAATTACCAGACATCCCACGGAAAGCCTGGTCTTGCCAATGAGTGCAGGGCTGGCATGAAGGAAGCGCTGGAGAAGGCATATCCTGACGGGGTAGAGCGTGCGCGTGCGCTGTTTATGTGGTATGGGCGCGGAGTGGGCGTTTGGAGCGGATTTCCGGCTTACGAGACAATAGCGGAGGATGCGCTGATGGATACACCGATCGATGGCGTCTTGCGTGCCCTGCAAGGGCCCTCCTTGTCTCGGCCTTTGCTGGAAGGGGCGGCGCGTCTCCTGGCTGGCCGGAGTTTCGCAACAACATACGGACACGAGGTCGGAAGTCTTCCCGCTGAACTTAGGCAGCAACTCCTGAAAGTCGGCATGGAAACCACGAACACGGACCGCATAGAACGCGCCAAGGCGGCATTTAGCTCCTAACCTCAGGAGAACGACCACAGTCTTTTGCATTTGCCGTTAACTGTTGATAAATCTCGATTAGACTCCCCCCTACGGCTGACTCGAGGTCAATGAGTGGAACCGCTTGATTTCGATATTTTTGGGGGTTAGATGATTCTCCGCAACCGTAGCCGGACCATCAGAAGCTTGCCATCACGCCTGATTGACAACTGGTGTTCTTTCCCCTCGCCTTCTTTGAACATCTCACGAATCTGCGGCAACGTGAAGTTGGAGGTCGGATGCTGGTCTATGGCCTCAATAATGTCGCCCACCCGCAGATCAGCCTGTGCTCCGGGCGAGCCCTCGATGACGTGATAAATCTTGAAAAGCTTGGAGCCAGATGCTCCCTCGTAAATGACGAACAACCCACTCATGTCGAACTCGGACGGTGCCGAGAACGCCGCGTTGGGCTCGAGAATCATCCTCTGTTCGGGATAATCGAGTATGACTCGAAAGCGGGACAAGATCTCTGTGCCAATGATTCCTGCAAAGTCATCCTGGCTCATAACGCCGGCTCTTGCGTGCGAGAAATCTCCCACGACGTTCTCTATCGTGTACTGCCCAACTTTCAAGCCGGAAATCCGTGCAACTGTATCAACGGTCGCGCCACCGATACCGATGCCGGTAAACGCGTCTACACTTCTCGTAACCTTCCCAAGCAGGCCGTGATTCCGCACAAACGGACTGGTCAGACTTAGAGCCGACCGCCAAGCCGTATCCACAAGGAACTTTCCCGCAACCGGTTTTCCCTCGCCCATGATTAGGGTGGATGAAACGAAGATGTTTCCCCGGATCATCTCGATCGGTATGGTGTCGCCCGATCCCGCACGGTGGAAGCCGGCTGGTTCGATAATGTCGACTCGGCGGTTGATATAGTCGATCATCACCGCGAACTGGCTCAGAAAATCGTATCCCAGCAATCCATCGACCTCACGGCCCTCCGTGGCCGAAACAGCGTGGTTGATGGGCTCGACATCGATCGCCGGTTGTTTCAGCTCCAGTCCAGCTATCTGCAGAGATACATGAGCGCCGACGGCGCCCTCTATCGTCTTTTCACCCCCGCCGCTCGCCTCAAACCGCCCGCTCAGAGCGATCCCGAGGCTCTTGGCCGTCTCGGTGTCAACGACATCGGAAACCGAACCAGTGTCCAGAATGAACCAGTATGGGCCTTTGCTGTTGATCCGCACCGGAACATAGATTTTGTGGCCGTTGAGCTCAAACGAGGTACTAGTTTGATGTGCAAGTCCGCTGAACTGATAAGTCAGGCCATGACCTTGGCCCTCTCCCGCTTGCTGCCTCGCCATAGACATCGACAGCAGCGATGCCAGCAAAACGGGATACACGCAGAGATTGGTGCGAATGCCGAGCACATTTCTTGGACGATGTAGAGTGAGAACCGATAGCTAACAAGTGCCACTCCGGTCTCCGTGCTCCCGCCTTTCTCCTAAAGGGAACGATGACGGTGGAGTTCGAACCGGATCGTCTGATGTAACATCTCCATAGCGCAAATTGGCCCCATTTTGGCGAAGAAAAGGCGCAAAGTTGTGCAATTGCCTGATAGCGTCAGATGAGATTAAGTTCAAGTTTGCTCGTAATAGGGACAAGTTTTGCTCCGCGATTCGAGTGTCAGACCACGCAGGGTCGGTGAGTCGGTTTTTGTATAGCTGCACTCAGTGATCAGTTGATCCCGGCTCTGTGAACAAGCCGAGTTGACGGTACAGATCGAGGTCATTAGAGAATACCCATTCTTCAGCGATCTTTCCGGCAACAAAGCGCCACACGGTCATGGCCGAGAACTCATAGGGCTTCCCCATTGCAGGAATGCCCTGAAAAGCTCCATCATGGGTTCCTTTGGCGGTAAAGCACACTGCGACCTTGTCTCCTTCGGAAATCATCCAGTTCTCCTTGAACGTAAGATCGGAGGACGACTCAATTGCCCTTTGGCGTCCCGCATCTCTTCCGATAGAAATCAGGCTCCCCCCGGTGTGTGTTCTTCGCGTCTGGTACGAAAACGGGCAGGTGTTCCTTTGTGGTGAGGAAAAGAGCGGCTAGGGCAAGTTATGGAATATAAGCGCCCGATCCAAGCCCGCGAAATGAATTTCGAGCAGTGGACGAAATCCATCCGCCTGGTTCCGATACACGTACTCATCTCGGGAAAATTTCCCAGACTTCCTTATCCACTGGCCCTCCGCCGAGGCGACTATCTCATGTTCTTGCGTAAACTTGACCTTCGCATCAGCGACGTAGGATTCCCAGCTGACGACACATTCGCCAACGGGCAATTTTGAATGCCCGATCATGAGCATCGTATGGAACGCAAAATCGCGGGACCCTGTCTCGAATGAACGAGGCTTATATCCATGGAAGCGCAAGTCGCTGGTTATCCTTCTCTCGTCCTCCTCATTATTATAAGGGCCCACGAGCACTTGGTAAGAACTCATCCAGAGGTGCCCTCTCCGAACGATACTCGTGCTCAAACCGAGCTGCGCTAAATTGCCGCTCAAACGCAGGGCTGACTGTTCTTGTTTGAATCTGCCGACATCGAAGAACATTCGCCGCCTCGAATCGGAGGCCGGGGACAAACCTGGCTCATGGATGACAGCTGCCAGTTCGGTGTGCGGAGGTACGACTACATCAGCTTTGGTTAGCGAGGGGGGCGAAAGCACCAACGTTGCGGCCATTGGAGAGGCTGATGCCAGGGCTGGAGCCGTTGTTGAGGAACCCTGGAAGGATACAGGGAGGTGTCCGGTTTGGGACACCGGCTCTGTTGCTGGAATCGGCAAGGAATCCAGTCCCGGCGGCTTGATCGGAGTTGCCTTAGGCGGAGTTTGAAATCTTTTATCATGCTCATTCGAGATATGTTGAGGAAGCGGTGCGGGCGCCTGGACCAGCATTCCTGAATGACCCGCGGCCGTTGTATCGACCGGTGCTTTCATCTTGGCGGGAACCGGCTTTGCAGCGGCTGGCGTTGCGCGCTTGCTTACAGGGAGATGGGGCGGGACGACTGCACTGGATTTACTCGAACGTGTCAGAGGTGAGTCTTGATTTGCCGCCAATCGTTCGCCTATTCGGATAAGTGACTCCCCAAACTGCCGCCGGTATCCATAAAAGGACAGAGTAATGGAGGCCGCGAGCGCTGAAAAAAGAACTCCCGTCGCCAAACCTCCCGAAAACCCGCTCAATTTGCTCTTCATTCTCGTCGTCAACCAGATTAGAGTCGTGGAAACGTAAGTCCTCGAATCGCCGCTCGATATGAACCGTCTAGGGCCAGGACCGCTCAACGCGGGAAGAACCTTAGAACCCAAAATTGCATTGCCGCGTTCCTCAACGGCAGATTCGGAATTCTTGATCCAATGTTGAATTTGTTTTCGGGCTTCTCTGGTTACAGCAGTGAATCGTAATCCTCCAACTTTTTGCACTTCGTCCGTCCACACCAATTCACCGCACACATCAATTCTGCGATTATGCTCCTGTAGAGAGAAGCGAAGAGGCCCATTCCGCTCGACGCGAGAGATGGAGTGGAAGCCCAGCCCCTCGCCCGAGACATTCAGAACTATCCCGCCATTGTTCGGCTCGATATGGATGTAAGCGAGTCTTTCGAGTTTCGTCCGTGGAACATGACGTTGCTCAGTTTTTTGCATGTGCAGACCCTCAACATTGCAGTGATCGATGGCCATCAGAGAAAGGGCGCTCGGTTTTTGTTTGTTGACGAGGCAGGCGAAGCGGGGCTGACTGCTTGATCAAACTCGCTTTCGGTGCCCAACAATATCACTTGGCAACAGTTTCGACCCTCGAGGAAAATCCGCCCAGGTATGGCCATCCGTTGCTGGTGTGAGGCAATGCCTCGCTACCCGAGACCCGGTTGCGGCCACGCTCTACTAGGTCCTGCTCATGGTATTCGCGCTCGTCCTTTTCATACTCCTCCTGCTTATTGGTCGTTGAGATTGGGCTTGGGGCTACCAAGCTCCAGAATAGCCGTCCGGTTTGGTTGTTAGCGCTAGACTGGAACCAGAACAAACGCGTGCGATTGCCTCTGATCGTCCCAACTCAGAAAATCCTGCAGCTTCTTGTCCTTGCAAGAACGCCAGGGAATGGTCGATACGAGGTGTGTGGCTTCCCGAAGCCAGAGCCCAGAAAGGTGAAAACAAGGGGCTAGAAAAGAGGCTTCCCCATTACTTGGCCGAAAGTATGGTCCAAGTGAAGGCCACTGTCAATGTGAATAAGTTTGACCGGGGATAGTTGGTGATCGGACAATTTCAACTCGCAATTCCACGCCGAAGATTTTAGCCGAATCGCGCTCGGCCTCGGTTGTCGTTATATCCCCATTTCACTCATTGACCCCCGGGCAGTGCCGAAAGACCATTGAGATGGTGTAAAGGCCATCAAGGAGCTAGCTTAAAAACGACACCGCACCCAGGCGTAAAACCGCCACAAAATGTGTTACGGCCACCATACGTCGCGGTGCCGTAGAGGTTTCCCGCCGGGTCTCGGACTAAGGCTGACATGGGTTGGGCGCCGTCCGCTCCTCCGGTGAACATGTGTAGCACTGTTAAGTTTCCGGCATGATCCAGCTTGTAGACGCTGCCACAGCCGTATTCAGGACATGCTGCGCTACCACCGTACTCGGTCGTCCCGTAGAAGTTTCCAGCTGCGTCCCGCAGCAGACCTCCGTAGGGACTACCCCCTTCCGTCGGACCGACAAAGGTATGTAGCACCGTAAAATTTCCGGCCACATCCAGCTTGAACACGGTTCCACAGCCGTACTGGGCGCACCCCGCCAGTCCGCCTCCCCAGGCAGTGCCGTACAGATTTCCGGCTTCGTCCCGGATTAGTTGGCCATAAGGAGCTTGCCCGTCGGCTCCATCGGTGAAGGTGTACAGAACAGTCTCCGTACCGCCGGTATCCAGCTTGAATATTGTCCCAGCCCCGTAGGTGCCACCCGTATAGGTGGTGCCGTAGAGAGTTCCAGCCTTATCTCGTACTAAACCACTCAACGGACGTGCGCCATCGTTTCCATAACCTGTGAAGCTGTACAGCACGGTCTCTCGGCCAGCACTATCGACTTTGAAAATCGTTCCGTAGTCATTCTCGCCGCCATAAGCTGTTGTGCCGTACAGATTGCCGGCTGCATCCCGCAACAGGTCTCCCGCTGGCCCATCGCCATCGCTGGGGTATCCGGTGAAGGCATGCAGCACGGTCCCCTTGCCGCTGGCACCTAGCTTGAATATCGTTCCGCAACCAAAAACACAGAGCCCCCCATCAATAGCTCCGAAATAAGCCGCTCCATAAAGATTGCCCACTCCATCCCTGACCAGTCCAGCGATGGGCGTACTTCCGTCGGATATCCTGAAACTATGAAGCACGGTCTCATTTCCTGCGCTGTCGAGCTTGAACACTACCCCGCAAGTACCGTCTCCGAAGCATGGATTAGCGCCACCGGCGGAGGCAGTGCCATAGAGATTCCCCATCCCGTCTCGGATTAAGCCGGCGGAAGGAACCTCGCCATCCAAACCATCGTTGATGAAAGTGTGAATTACACTGAAGGTTTGTGCTTGCACTGGAGGAGTCGTAACCGCCACCGGCAGCAGGACGACTGCCCATGCCAAGATAGCGCCTGTCATCTTCTGGCGTATTCCAGAGATCGGATATAGATGCTGTATTTTGCTGATCATTCAGATTCCCTCTGCCACTCAGAATGGGTCTCCAGCAGAAGCGGCTGAGAACCGCAGTCAGAGGGCCGAAATCCTATAAGATTTCGCAGCGTCGAGTGTTCAGCGAGTGCGAACCTGAACCGGAACTCATCTTGCCGCAAGAAATGCGGAAGAGCACGCGATAGCCAAAAAGCGCTGTAAGTCTGTCCTCACCGCAACTGATTGTCAACGCATAAAATGACAGGTCGCCGGTCTCTCAAAAGAAATGGACGTCCACTCGCTGTTGTAACATTCCAATCAATTTCACTCATCTTCCTGGCAAGAGGGAATTTGAGTGTGATCGCCTACACAGCCTGCCGTTGGGAACCCTGCTTTGATTCCATCGGCACACGAACATGTATAGTCGTCCCAGCCATTGGCTCCGATTTAATCGAAATCGCTCCGTTCACCAAGCGCACACGCTCGCGCATGCTGGTGAGACCTAGGCCTCGACCCTGCATCGCTGCCTCTACGTCAAAGCCTTTGCCTGAATCACTAACAATGAGATGAATCTCACCCGGCTCTTCGTGGAGTTCCACCTCAATCCGTCCTACCCCGCTGTGCTTGCTGGCATTGTGCAGGGCTTCTTGCAGAACGCGAAATAGTGAAAGCCCGAGTTCGAGTGGCACAGCACTCGTGAGGTCACTTCCAAAGTCGATTTCCATTTTTTGCCGCTCGGCAAATTCCCTGCACCAGCCTTTTATGCCTGCAACCACACCCAAATACTCCAGTCTTGATGAATGCAAATCATGCGACAGGCCGTGCACGTCGTGCGAGATCTCTGCGACACTTTCTCGGAGTTCTTGCACACGGCTCTCGACCTCGGAGGGATTTTGCCGTAATTGTTCGAGTTGGATCGAAAGCAGTGCCAATCTTTGGTTGATGTCGTCGTGAAGCTCTCTGCCGATACGGGCGCGTTCTTGCTCCTGCGATTCGATTAACTTTTGGGTCATCCCGGAAAGCGATTCCTCCATCTGCTTAAGATGGGTAATCTCCTCGGCAAAGATCAGAATTCCTCCCACAGCCCCACTGGATGTCCGCCAAGGACGAATCTCCCATCGAACCCAGGTCGTACGCCCTTGCCGCTCCCAGCAATCCAGGGCGGCTCGCAATGTTTCTCCCTCAAGACCACGTCGGTGCAATTCCTTCCAGTGATGAGGAAGGTCAGGAAAAACTTCGTAGTGGGAACGTCCTAATATTCGTGAGCCATCAACTCCATAGTCCACACACCAGCGATCGCTCACTTCGAGATAGCGCATATCGCGGTCGAACATCGCCACTCCCGCTGGGACGTTCCTGACGAAGGTTTTCAGCAGCCCCTCCCGCGCTTGTAATTTCTCCGTCTGCTTCTCCAAAGCACGATGCGTCTCTCGTTGCAACTCCTCTGCCCGTTTTCGCTGCGTGATGTCGTGTGCAATCTTGGAAAAGCCCACAAGGTTCCCAGCCGAATTCTTAATCGGCGAGATCGTCAAAGAGACAACAACCATCTTCCCTGTCTTCGTGACGCGCCTTGTCTCGTAATGCTCAATCGGTACTCCCGATCTCAGTCTTTCAAGAATCCTATTCTCCTCGTCGCGTAATTCGGGCGGAATCAGAATTGTAATCGCCCGTCCAACCGCCTCCGTCTCCGTATACCCAAACATGCGCTGCGCACCTGCGTTCCAACTTACGATAACGGCGTCCAGATTCTTGGAAATAATCGCATCCTCAGATGATTCGACTACCGCAGCATGCCTGAAGCGAGTTTCTTCGGCTCGCTTGCCCTCCGTCACGTCGACACACGATCCGATGTAACCCTCGAACGAACCGACCTGACTGTATCTAGGCATATCGACAGTCAGATGGTGGAGCAAGGCGGTGAACCTCATCTCCTTATTTTCCCGTGCTGCTTTCCGCACGCCCGCCAGTCCCTGTGACACGCGATCCCCGCTCTGTGTCGAGTACGTGTGTGG
>Ga0126383_10003298_pt1 | contig 10648 bp, 9 predicted proteins | sample PanSoiMetPlot_35_FD_96882 | JGI IMG/M metagenome (GOLD analysis project Ga0126383, IMG submission 96882) | Tropical forest soil microbial communities from Panama - MetaG Plot_35 | ecosystem: Environmental > Terrestrial > Soil > Tropical forest > Bulk soil | place: Panama | collected 2016-02-17
GCGCAGTGAGGATCCCGGCGCGTGCGCCCTCGGTCTGCGCGGCCGCCGCGCGCAGTCGCGGGTTCGCCTCGTCAGCGAGCGCGAGCGCGCGTTCGAGCGTGAGCGGCTCCGCGGCCCGCGCGAGCTCGAGCGCACAGCCAACGGCGACGCCGCAAAGACCGCGCGTGAGGCAGGACAGGCGCATCGATTTCGCTCCCTGGTATTGGCCGATCGCGGCAGCCCGACCGGATGCGGGTTCCGAGCCTCTAGACAGCGCCCGCATCGCGCCGGTTCCGGGCGCGGGACGAATGCGGCGCGGCCGATTTCAGCGACGGATCACTGACCGGCGGCGGGCGGCCGCACCGTCCACATGTGGATCACGTGCCGCTCGCCGTTCACCATCAGCTCCTCGGTATGATCGGGCGGCCAGTCGCCGATCCCGTACTCGTGCGACACGATGCGCGCGCCGGGCTTCAGCTCGGAGCGGAACTTGGGAGCGAGCTTGCGGTTCATCCACGGCAGGAGGTACAGGGTGACCACCGTGGCCTCGCGCAGATCGGCGGTGAAGAGATCGTCGACGCGGAACGTCACGAGGTCGGCGACTTTCAATGTCTCGGCATACCGCTGCGCGTCGCGCACCCACACCGGGTTGAGCTCGATCCCGACGCCGCGTGCGCCATACCGATAGGCCGCCGTGATGACCATTCGTCCGTCGCCCGAGCCGAGGTCGTACACGACATCGTCCTTCCCTACTTTCGCGAGCTCGAGCATCCGCTCGACCACCGCGACCGGGGTCGGCACGAACGGCGCGTCGGGGGCTTTCTCCTGCGCCGACGCGCGTAACGCAACCGCGGTCGCGAGCACTGCGACCAGAACCGCGGCAAGGATTCCGTTCGCGTCGCGCGCCCTAGAACTCGATTGGATCGACATCGAGGTGCCAGCGTACCTTGCCGGAGCGCAGGCCGTAAAGCGCCTGCACCCACTCGCCGAGAAACCCTTGCAGCGCGCGCCGCGAGCGCGATTGCGCGAGCACCTGCGCGCGCTCGCGGCCCGCGACCCGCGCGAGGCTCATCGGCACGGGATCGAAGAGCGCGATCCCGTCCTGCGACAGGGGCGCCGCAGCGAGCGCACGCTGGAGAAACGCGATCGCGTGGCGCATGTCCTCGCTCTCGGCGCGCAGCACCGCCTCGTGCACGAACGGCGGGAACCCGGCCGCGCGGCGCTCGGCGAGCTGCGATTCCGCGAACGGCGCGAACGCGTGGCGCGCGAGCGCCTGGTAGAGCGGGTGCTCCGGGTAACGCGTCTGCACCAGCACCTCGCCCGGCGCCTGCGCCCGCCCGGCTCGTCCGGCGACCTGGTGGAGCTGCGCGAAGAGGCGCTCCGGGCCGCGGTAGTCGACCGCGACCAGCGCGGCGTCCGCATTGATGACCCCCACTAGGGTGACCCGCGGGAAGTCGTGTCCCTTCGCGAGGATCTGGGTGCCGAGCAGAATTTCGGCCTCGCCGGCGACGATCGCGCCGCGCATCGCATCCCAGCGGCCCTTCGCCCGCGTCGAGTCGCTATCGATTCGAAGGAGCCGCGCGCCGGGGAAGCGCGCGGCGAGCGTCTCCTCGAGCCGCTGCGTGCCGCGTCCGAATGGCGCAAGCGCGACGTTGCCGCAGGTCGGGCAATGCCGGGGGATCGCCGTCTCGTGGCCGCAGTGATGACAGCGCAGCCGCCGGTCGGCGGTATGGAGGACGAGGTGCGCGGTGCAGCGCGGGCAGCCCCCGGTCCAACCGCACGCGCCGCAAACGAGCACCGGCGCATAGCCGCGGCGGTTCAGGAACACGAGCGACTGCTCGCCGCGATCGAGTCGCGAGCGGATCGCGACGGCGAGCGCCTCGGACAGGCCGTCGATCGCGCGGTCGGTGCGCGTGTCGACGAGCCGAACGGCGGGGAGACGGCTGCCGGGCCGCGCTCGCTCGGGCAACTCGAGCAGCCGATAGCGTCCCGACCTGGCGTGCGCCCAGCTCTCGAGCGACGGCGTCGCCGAGCCGAGCACCGCCGGGACGGAGGCCGCATGCGCCCGGTAGACGGCGAGGTCGCGAGCCGAGTACCGCACTCCTTCCTGCTGCTTGAAGGACGCGTCGTGCTCCTCGTCGACGACGACCAACCCGAGCTTTGGGAGCGGCGCGAACACCGCGAGCCGAGTGCCGAGGACCACGTCGGCGCCCCCGGTGTGCGCGGCGAGCCACGCCTCGGCGCGCTCGTTTGCCGCGAGCGCGCTCGTGAGGGTCACGATGCGCGCGCCAGAGAAGCGGCGTGCGAGCGTCTCGGCGAGATGGGGCGTGAGGTTGATCTCCGGCACGAGCAGCAGCGCTTGCCGCCCGCGTGCGAGCGCCTGCGCGACGCAGTGGAGGTAGACCTCGGTTTTGCCGCTCCCGGTCACGCCAGCGAGGAGGAATGCCTGATAGCGGTCGAGGGCCGCTGTGATCGCCGCGACCGCAGCGGCCTGCGCGGCGATGAGCGCGTGCTCCGCGACGAACCGGAACGGCGCGCGCGGCGCCGGGACCGCGCCGACCCAGCCGGCCCGGATGACCGCGCGCAGCGCGGCGGGGCTGCCGAGCGAAGCAGGCGAAGTCGGACCGCTCGCCAAGCGCTCGAGCAAGGCGCGCTGAGCGCGCGCTCGCGAGGGCAGCGTCGGGAGGGCCGCCCGGCCAGCCTCGGTCAACGCATATGCGGCAGTCGCGAGTCGAAGCGGCTGCGGCCGGCGCAGCCGCGGCGGCAGCGCAGCGTGGACGACCTCGCCGAGCGGTCGCTGATAGTACTCGGCCGCAAAGCGCGCGAGGGCGAGCCAATCGCGGCTGAGGGACGGCATATCGTCGAGGATCGGGCCCGCGGCGCGAAGCTTCTCTGCGGGGACATCGGTCTCGGCGCTTACCGCGACGATGATGCCCACGAGCGAGCGGTTGCCGAACGGGACGACCACCCTTCGGCCCACGTCGCGCTCGCCCGCCTCGGGGCAGGCATAGTCGAAGAGCTTCGGGAGCGGAACGTCGAGCGCGACGCGGGCGATCTTCATCGCGTGGAGGTCCCGACCAGAGCTAAGGGGAATTCGAGGGAAACCCTGCTAAGTCTCTTGTGCAAAAGCGCAATTTGTGGTTTTGCACAATTTCTGTGGACAAAGCTGTGAGTAAGCTCGCCACAATCCCGTAACCATTCCGAAACGGCGCGGACGGGGTCATCCCTCAATCGGGGTGCCGCTCGTCTTTCCCAATCGTCTCAAGAGTTTGAGCGATATCCACAGGACCGCTCCCCGGACGGCTCGCGGAGCGAGCCGTCCGCAGAATCGTGTGCATAAGTCAAGCGCTTTAGTGATCCCGTCGGCTTGCAGCATGCACAGCCTGGACCAGTGCCTTGACATTCCCCGGAGGAGTCGACGGCACGATCCCGTGTCCAAGATTGAAGACATGCCCCGTCGCGTCGCCGAAGTCCGCGAGGGTGCGCTCGGCCTCGCGCTGCACCGTATCCGGGTCCGTCAGGAGTACCAGCGGGTCGAGGTTGCCTTGCAGAGCGACTCGCCCGCCCACGCGCGCGCGCGCCGCGCCGAGGCTCACGGTCCAGTCGACACCGATTGCATCGCAGCCGGAGGTCGCGATCTGCTCGAGCCAGGGGCCACCGCCCTTCGTGAAGACGATGCTCGGCACCCGCTCACCGCCTGCCTCGCGCGCGAGCGAAGCGATCACACGCCGGATGTACGCCAGCGAGAACTCGACGTAAGCGGCGTGCGCTAGCGTGCCGCCCCACGTATCGAACAGCATCACCGCTTGCGCGCCGGCCTCGATCTGCGCGTTCAGGTAGTCGGCCACCGCGCGAGCGTTCACGTCGAGCACCCGGTGCAGCAGGTCGGGGCGCTGGTACAGCATCTTCTTCACGAGGGCGAAGTCCGCCGACGCGCCGCCCTCGATCATGTAGCAGGCGAGCGTGAACGGGCTTCCGGCGAACCCGATCAGCGGCACCCGCGACGCGAGCGCGCGTCGGATCTCGCGCACCGCGTCGACCACGTAGCGGAGCTCCGCCTCCGGTCGCGGTGGCGCGAGCCGCGCGATCGCGGCTTCGTCGCGCACCGGCCGCGCGAAGCGCGGCCCTTCGCCCTCGACGAACGAGAGCCCGAGCCCCATGGCATCGGGGATCGTGAGGATGTCGGAGAACAGGATCGCGGCGTCGAGCGGGAAGCGCTCGAGCGGCTGCAGCGTCACTTCGGTCGCGGCGGCCGGAGTCTTGCAAAGCGCGAGGAAATCACCGGCCCGCGCGCGTGTCGCGTTGTACTCGGGAAGGTAACGGCCCGCCTGACGCATGAGCCAGACGGGCGTGTACCGCGTCGGCTGCCGGAGGAGGGCGCGGATGAGCGTGTCGTTTTCCAGTTTTGCCATTGGTTGCGGCCCGAGCGCGCGATCAGCGCGGATTCTGCCTGACGGATTGGCTCACCGGGCGAGCCTTCGCCCGGGCGAGCGGCCCTCCCCGCGCGAGCGCGCTCCAGCGCGGCGCGGCTACATCTTTTCTTTCATGAGCCGGGTCACGACGAACCGCCACTCCACGGGCGTCACCGGTGTGATCGAGAGCCGGTTGGCGGGCTTGAGGACGCGCATGCCAGCGAGCTCGCGGTGCGCGCGGAGCGCCGCGAGCGGCACGAACGGCGTCTTCTTCACGAGCCGCACGTCGACGTTCACCCAGCGCGGCGCCGCGCGGGTCGACTTGGGATCGTGGTACTCGCTGCGTGCGTCGAACTGCGACGCGTCGGGGTAGGCGCCACTCGCGATCTCGGCGATGCCGGCGATGCCCGGTTCCGGGCAGCTCGAGTGGTAGAAGAAGGCCCGGTCGCCGACGCGCATCTCGTCGCGCATGAAGTTGCGCGCCTGGTAGTTCCGCACCCCGTACCACGCCGTCGTCTGCTTCGACGAGCGAGCGAGGTCGTCGATCGAGAACTCGTCCGGCTCGGACTTCATCAGCCAGTAGCGCATGGGCGCGAATCCCCAACGCGCGAACGCAGGCTCATCGCCTGCGTTCGCCGCTTATGAGGGGTCCCCCGCAAATGCCGTTAGGCCGTGGATCTTGAACCAGTCGGTTCAAGGTGGTCGCTTTCCGGTCACATCAGGTACGTCCGGCTAAGGGACGCGCACAACAGTGACGCGTGGGTCCGCAACCTGCAAAAGTATCGGTTCAAGAATGCATAGGCCTTGACGCACACCGCAGGGGACATTGATCTGGTGGCGCTCCCGACCAAGTCCGGGAGGGCGGGCCGTCGCAGTCGACTCGCGCGGCCCGGGAAAAGCTTGCGGCTAGAGGAGCCGCTCCTGGGGCGCGAGCACTTGCTCGAGCATCGCCTGCATGACGGCGATTCTACGCCTGGCCTCGTCGCTGTCAAAGCCGTCCGCGTTCGCGGGCGTGGACGATGCCCGCGGCGCACGCGCCTCCAGCAGCTCGTGCGCGATGTTCAGCGCCGCCATCACCGCGATGCGCTCGGCGTTGCCGATGCGTCCGCTCGCCTTGATCTCGTTCATCTTCTGATCGAGGTACGACACGGCCTTGAGCAATGCCTCGCGTTCCTCGTCGGGGCAGGTGACCTTGTAGGTGCGGCCCATGATCGAGATGTCGAGGGCCTTGTTCTTCTCGGTCATTCCGGTATCTGGCTGAGCAGCCCGGCTAGCCTTTCTCTCGCCCCGCTGATCTTCTCCGCCAGCCGCCGGTTCTCGGTCTGCAACTGGGCCACGCGCTGCCGCAGGTCATTGTTTTCCGCGCGCAGCCGCTGGCACAAGTCGACGGCCTGTCTGACGCGGTCCTCTAATGTGCTCAAGTCGGCGTCCATTCGGCACACTATAGTTGTAAAAATTTAGCCTGGTCAAGGAGTAACGAAGCGTTCTCAATGTATTTTCGTGAAGCGCGACACACCTTTACTGGCCGCCCCCCGCCGCTCTTCACCCGATCCCCCGCCCGGCTTCCGTCGCCGTAGCTCGCGCACGCCGAGCCACGTGAGTCTCGCCGCCCCAACGACGGCTCTTTCCCCCGACTCGCGCGGGCGCACACAGCGTGGTGAGCGCGAAACTGTACAGCCTTATCCTGCATTGATACCAGTCCTAGGAGTGCGCGAGTCTAGGTTGTCGCGGGTGTAGACTCCTTCACGCTCGTTCGTGGTGCCCGGCGGATCTCGTTCCCCGGGTCAAACGGGAAACTGGTGGCGGGCTCGTGCCCGGAAGCCAGTGCTGCCCCCGCAACGGTAGGCAAGCGAGCTCACGTCACACTGCCACTGCGGCCTTGCGCCGCGGGAAGGCGACGTGAGCGGTGGAGCGGCGAAGCGCCGCCACCGGCTTGCAAGCCCGGAGACCGGCCGCGGACGATCACCCGGAGCGCTGCGGCGGGCGGTGTTCGAGCGGCTTCCTCGCCCTGCTGTTTCGCGCTCCTTTCGCCACGCTTGAGGCCGGCTTGCGGGGACGCTTTTGCCGGCAGGGAGGAGCAGCTCGTGACCAACCGTCTGCCGCGGGCCGCCGGCGCGCTCGCGCTCGCACTTGCCGCGCCGCTCGCAACCGCCGCCGACCCCGAGGACGCCGTCGTCGTGACCGCCACGCGCACGCCGACTCGGGTGAGCGCCGTCGTGAGCGATGTCACCGTCATCACCCGGGAAGAGCTCGACCAAGCCGGGGTGTCCTCGCTCGCCGAGATCCTGCAAGGACAGGCCGGCGTCGAGATCACGCAGAACGGCGGGCTCGGCACCACCGAGAGCGTCTTCCTGCGCGGCACCAACCCCACCCAGGTGCTCGTGCTCATCGACGGGTTCCGCGTCGGCTCGGCGACGACCGGCACGACCCCGTTTCAGGCCATCACGCCGAGCCAGATCCAGCGCATCGAGATCGTCCGCGGGCCGATGAGCAGCCTCTACGGCGCCGACGCGATGGGCGGCGTGATCCAGATCTTCACTCGCTCCGAACCGGGACCGGTGCAGCCCCGCGCGTCGGCGGGCTACGGCACGTACAACACCCAGCAATACACGGCCGGAATCGGCGGCGGCACGGGCGACACTACATTCGACCTCGGCGCCGGCTACCTTTCGAGCACGAGCTTCAGCGCGGTCCAGGATCCGACGAGCCCGTTCTTCCAGCCGGACAAGGACGGCTACCGGAACACCACCGCGACCGCGCGGCTCGTGCACCGGTTCACCCCGGATCACGAGCTCGGCGGGACGGTCTTCTGGTCGAGCGGCCGCGTGCACTTCGACGGCTTCTTCAGCAACTTCGACGACTACACCGACCAGACGCTCGCGGCCTACGGCCTGTACAGCCGGAACCGCTTTCTGCCGGCTTGGCAGAGCACGCTACGCGTCGGCCAGAGCATCGACGACTCGAAGAACGTGTCCGGTCCGGCGTCGGACACGTTCAAAACGACCCAGGACCAGATCAGCTGGCAGAACGACCTCACGACGCCCGTCGGCAACGTGCTGCTCGCGGCGGAATATCTCAACCAGAAGGTGAGCGGCACCACTGACTTTCCCGTCACCGGCCGGACGATCTGGTCCGCGCTCGCCGGTTACACGGGCAGCTCTGGTCCGCACACCCTGCAGGCGAACCTGCGCCTCGACGACAACTCGCAGTTCGGCGCCAAGACCACCGGTTCGCTCGGCTATGCGTACACGTTCGCTCCCGGCTGGCGGGTGTCGGCGGCCTACGGCACTGCGTTCAGGGCGCCGACCTTCAACGAGCTTTACTTCCCGCCCGCTTTCGGCTGTCCGGCGTTCGGCAACCCGAACCTGGAACCCGAATCGTCGAAGAACCTGGAAGCCGGGATCAGGTACGAGCGCGGCGGACAGACGGCGGGCGTGATCGCTTTCCGCAACCGCATCAGCGATCTCATCGTCGCGGCGGCCATTCCCGACAATCCGTTTTGCTTGCGCGCGCAGAACGTCGAAGACGCGGAAATCACCGGTGTCACGCTCACCTACGGTATTGTCATGGGCGGCTGGACGGTGCGCGCGAACCTCGACCTCCAGGATCCGAGGAACGAAACGCAGGACAAGCAGCTTCCCTTTCGTGCCAAGGCGTACGGCGCGGTCAACGTCGCGCGCGCCATCGGGCCGGTGCTCGCCGGGTTCGAGGTCATCGCGTCAGGGCCTCGCTACAACAACGTCGAGAACACTCAGCGCCTCGCGGGCTACGCGCTCGTGAATCTCTTCGGTGAGGTGCGTTTGGCGAGCGACTGGTCGCTCTTCGCACGCGTCAACAACCTCTTCGACAAGAACTACCAGCTGGTGCAGGGCTTCGCCACCCCTGGCTTCAACGTTTTCGTCGGGGTACGCTACGCGGCGAGGTAGCGATGCGCGAACTCATCCTCGGCGGCGCACGGTCGGGCAAGAGCGCGCTCGCGGTCCAACGCGCACGCTCCTCCGGCCTCGCGGTGACATTCGTCGCTACAGCGACCGCCGGCGACGCCGAGATGGCGGAGCGCATCGCCCGCCATCGCGCGGCGCGCCCGCCGAATTGGCGGGTTGTAGAGGTGCCGATCGCGCTCGCGCCGGCGCTGCGCGCGGAATGCGCGCCGGACCGGCTCGTGATCGTCGACTGCCTCACGCTCTGGCTCGCGAACCTGATGCTCGCGGAGGCGCCGCTCGCACCGGAGTGCGCGGCGCTCCTCGACGCGCTGCCCGGTCTCCCAGGGCAGGTCGTGCTCGTTGCGAACGAGGTCGGCCTGGGAATCGTGCCCGAGAATGCGCTCGCTCGGCGCTTCCGCGACGAGCAGGGCGTGCTGAACCAGGCCGTCGCCGCGCGATGCGAGCGAGTGACGCTCGTCGCCGCGGGGGTCGCGCTCGTTCTTAAAGGGCCGCCGCTCTGACGCGCGGCCGGAAATGCACGGCAAGCCGCTCGAGGTCGAGATGCTCGCTCACCGCGTCGGCGAGCCGGTCGATATGCGCCTCGCGCAGGATGCGGTAATCCGCTGCCGGCCCCGCGTCGAGCCCGGCCCAGCGGAGCAGCGCGTCGCGCGCCTCCGGATGTTCGAACAGGCCGTGAAGATAAGTGCCGAGGATCTGCCCGTCGGGGGAGATCGCGCCGTCGGGGCGCCCGTCGAGCCATGCCGCCGGACGAACGAGCGCAGCGCCGGTCGTCACGCCCATGTGAATCTCGTAGCCGGTGACCGCGGCCTCGGCGAAGGCGAGCTTCCCGAGGGTCCGCGCAAGCCGCTTCTCCGGAGCGATCGTCGTCTCGATGTCGAGCAGCCCGAGGCCGTCTGCGGTCCCCGCCGCGCCTTCGACGCCGCCCGGATCGTCGAGCCGCCGTCCGAGCATTTGGAAACCGCCGCAGATTCCGATCACCTTGCCGCCGTAGCGAAGATGCCGCGCGACTGCCCGATCCCAGCCCGCCGCGCGCAAGCTCGCGAGATCGGCCTGGACGCTTTTGCTCCCCGGCAGGACGATGAGGTCGGCCGCCGGGATCGGCGCCGCGAGGTCGACGAACTGGCAGTCGACCGACGGATGCAGCCGCAAGGGGTCGAAGTCGGTGTGATTGCTGATGCGCGGGAGCACCGGGACGATGACCCGCAGCTTCGCGCCATCCTTCGACGGCTGCTTGCGCGCGATCGCGTCCTCGGCTTCGAGATGCAGTCCGTGCAGGTAAGGCAAGACGCCGATCACCGGTTTGCCGGTCCGGCGCTCGAGCCACTCGAGGCCGGGATCGAGAAGCGCCTTGTCGCCGCGGAAGCGGTTGATGACGAACCCGACCACCCGACTGCGCTCGCTCGCCGCGAGCAGCTCGAGCGTGCCGACGACGTGGGCGAACACGCCGCCGCGATCGATGTCGGCGACGAGGAGAACGGGACAGTCGACCGCTTCCGCGAAGCCCATGTTTGCGATGTCGCCGTCGCGCAGGTTGATCTCGGCCGGGCTGCCGGCACCTTCGACGACGATGCAGTCATGGCTGCGCGCGAGCCGCCGGTACGATTCGAGCACCGCGTGCATGGCGATCGGCTTGTAACTGTGGTAGGCGCTCGCAGCCATGTTCGCGAGCGGCCGGCCGCGGACGATGATCTGCGCGCCGCAATCGGTGTTCGGCTTGATGAGGACGGGGTTCATGTCGGTGAGGGGTTCGAGCCCGCAGGCCTGCGCCTGCACCGCCTGCGCGCGTCCGATCTCGCCGCCGTCGGCGGCGACCGCGCTGTTGAGCGCCATGTTCTGCGGCTTGAACGGCGCGACGCGCACGCCGCGCCGCGCGAGCACGCGGCACAGTCCGGTCACGAGCGTGCTCTTACCGGCGTCCGACGTCGTGCCCTGGACCATCAACGTCGAGTCGATCACGCGCCGATTATCCCATCGGCGCTCGGCCGCCCATGACGAGGACGGCCCTGCTCGCCGCGGCGGGCGTCGCGCTCGTCGCGTGCGCTGCGCACGCGGAGATCGCGGTCATCGACGACCTCGGGGAGCGCGTGGCGCTCGCCGCGCCGGCGCGGCGCATCGTCAGCCTCGCACCCCACGTGACTGAGCTCCTGTTCGCGGCCGGCGCGGGCGGGAAGGTGGTCGGCGCGGTCGACTACAGCGACTACCCGGCGAAGGCCAGGGCGATTCGCCGCGTCGGGGGCTACAGCAGCCTCGACTTCGAAGCGATCCTGGCGCTCAAGCCGGACCTAGTCGTCGGTTGGGAGAGCGGCAACGGCC
>Ga0126383_10003299_pt1 | contig 10647 bp, 10 predicted proteins | sample PanSoiMetPlot_35_FD_96882 | JGI IMG/M metagenome (GOLD analysis project Ga0126383, IMG submission 96882) | Tropical forest soil microbial communities from Panama - MetaG Plot_35 | ecosystem: Environmental > Terrestrial > Soil > Tropical forest > Bulk soil | place: Panama | collected 2016-02-17
CAGTGGCCACCATGCCGACGGCGAAGACCACCGCGCCAACCGCCCAGTCATGCCTCACGAGGTGTGTGTCGCCGATCCAGAGCGCCGCGGCGGCCACGACACCGAACGGAAGGGCGAGCCAGGCCCCCCACCTGCGCGCGCGCCCGTCAGGGCCCGGTTCCGATGCTGGGGACCGCCGCTCCGACATGACTCGCAGTATGCCGCGACATGAACGACCGCACCGCCACGATCCCGCCGCCCACGACCACAAGTTTCATTTGCTGAATGAGAATATGCGGAGATGGCGGAGATGCGCTCGATCCTTCAGGTCGACGGCACGTTTGCCAAGGGCGCTCAGCCGAGCATGGACGAGGAGTTCCTGATCGACGCTTTGCGACTGATGCTGCTCTCGCGGCTCTATGACGAGAGGGTGATCGGACTCCAACGCCAGGGCCGCTTTGGCGTCTATTCACCAGGGTTCGGTCAGGAGGCGGCAATCGTCGGCTCGGCAATGGCGCTCGATCCCGGAAAGGACTGGATCGTGCCGCAGTACCGAGAGCTGATGGCGGTCGTCCACCATGGCTACCCCCTCGAGAGGATTACGGCGACCTACATGGGCAAAACGACCGAGGCGACGCGAATCCCGGACGACGTCAAAGTCCTTCCCACACAGGTCGCCCTGGCGGCCCAGCTGCCTCAGGCAGCCGGTCTCGCGTGGGGACTCAGGCTGAAGGGTTCCGACGCAGTCGTGATGGCCTACGTCGGTGAGGGCGGCTCGTCCGAAGGCGACTTCCACGAGGCGCTCAACCTCGCCGGCGTGCAGAGCTGCCCGGTGGTCTTCTTCATGCAGAACAACCAGTGGGCGATCTCGACATCCAGGCGTCAGCAATCGGCCGCGTCGACCTTTGCCAGTCGGGCAGAGGGTTACGGATTCCCGGGAGTGCAGGTAGATGGCAACGACGTGTTCGCCGTATACGAGGCCGCGGTCGGTGCGGTCCGGCGTGCTCGCGCAGGCGGTGGACCGACGCTGATCGAAGCAGTCACCTACCGCATGGGATTTCACAATACGACCGACGATCCATCTCGCTACGAGGACCCGGAAGAGCGTGAGCGTGCGAGGCAACGGGATCCCATCGACCGGGTCGTCAAGTACCTGACCTCGCTTGGACTGTGGAATCCAGACCGCGACCGGCAGCTCCGCGACGAGCTCCGCGATGAGCTCGACCGCGCAATCGCGTGGGCCGAGCAGCAGGCGCCGGTCAGGCCGCAGATGCTCTTCGACAACATCTTTGCCAGGTCGCCGAAGCGTCTGGAACGGCAGCGGACAGGGTTCCTCGACGGCAGTGCCAGGCAATGACAGCCCGCAACATCGTCGAGGCGATCAACAACGCGCTCGATGAGGAGATGGGCCGGGACGACCGCGTCATGCTGCTCGGCCTTGACGTCGGACGGCTGGGCGGCGTCTTCCGCGCGACGACCGGTCTGGTCGAGAAGTACGGCGACAAGCGGGTAGTCGACACGCCGCTCGCGGAGGCAAGCATCATCGGCGCCTCGCTCGGACTGGCGGTGGCCGGGATGCTGCCCGTCGCCGAGATTCAGTTCCTGGGCTTCACCGCCCAGGGCTTCCACCAGATCGGACCCCAGCTCGGCAAGTACAGGCAGCGCTCCCGTGGCCGCTTCAACGCCCAGGTCACGATCCGCGCGCCCTTCGGCGGTGGCATCCGCAGCCCGGAGTTCCATTCCGACTCAGTCGAGGCCCAGTTCGTTCAGTCCCCCGGGATCAAAATCGCCATGCCGTCCAATCCCTACGACGCCAAGGGCATGCTGCTGGAGGCGATCCGGGATCCCGACCCGGTCCTCTTCTGCGAGCCCGACAGGCTTTACCGGCAGGGGCGCATGGAGGTCCCAGACGGGGACTACACAGTGCCCTTCGGCGAGGCGGCAGTGGTCCGTCAAGGGGACGATGTCACGATGATTGCGTGGTCGGCGGCAGTCGAGCTCTGCAAGCGCGCGGCCGACCAGCTCGCCGGCGAGGGCATTGAAGCGACAGTCGTGGACCTTCGGACCCTTGTGCCGCTGGACGTCGAGACCATGGTGCAGGCGGTGGCGCAGACCGGGCGCTGTGTGGTCGTCCATGAAGCCCCGCTCAGCGCCGGCTTTGGAGCGGAGGTCGTGGCGACCCTGGTGGAGGAGGCGTTTTACGACCTCGACGCTCCAGTCGCGCGTGTTACCTCCTACGACCTCCCGTACCCTCCGGCGTCTATGGAGCACTGGTATCTGCCGAGCGTGGAGCGGGTGGTCACCGCGGCGCGCAACACGGTCAACGCTTAGGAACTCCAGGGAAGGGTAAGCGTGGTGCTGGGGCCGGGTAACCTTCGGACCTGAGAAAGGACGATGTCCGAGTCGCGGCCTCCCTATCTACGCGTCACCTGGACAGACCCGGTCACCGGCCGCAAGGGCTACATGGTAATCGACAGGCTGATCGACGGAATGGCGGGCGGTGGGACGCGAATGCGCGCCGGTCTCGACCTCCATGAGGTCGAGCGCCTCGCGCGCACGATGTCGATCAAGAACGGCGCCATCAGATTGCCTGGTGGCGGCGCCAAGGGCGGCGTCGACTGCGACCCGCACGATCCCGAGTCGCGACCGATGCTGACCAGGTTCGTACGCGCCATGCGCCCATGGCTGGAGACGTGCTGGGGCACCGCCGAGGACATGGGGACGACCCAGGATCAACTGGACGAAGTCTTCCGGGATGTCGGGATGCGCTCCTCGGTCCAGGCGTCGCTCAACCACTCGGCCGATCCGGACGCCGCGCTCGGTCGGCTCGCAAAGGGACTGTCGACGATGGTCGGAGGCATCGGCATGGGTGATCTGGTGGGCGGCTACGGCGTCGCACAGGCGGCGGCCGCTGCCGTTGATTACCGGGGCGAGCAGATCACCGGCATGCGTGCGGCGATACAGGGTTTTGGAGCGATGGGCGGATCGACAGCTCGCTATCTGGCCGAGCAGGGGGTACGTGTGGTGGCGATTGGAGACGTCAACGGGGTGGTCACCAACCCCGACGGGTTGGACGTCGAACGCCTTCTCGCGTCACGGACATCCCTGGGTGACATCGACCGCTCCGCGCTAGGCCCGGGTGACCTCCAGCTGCCGCCTGATGCGTGGCTCGATGTTGACTCGGAAATCCTTGTCCCTGCGGCCGTGGCCGATGCCATCACGGCCGACAACGCGGGTCGGGTGCGGGCATCGTACGTCATCGAGGCCGCCAACATCCCTACAGCCGAGGTCGCCCAACGGGCGCTCCATGACCGTGGCGTGATCGTCGTCCCGGACATCGTCGCAAATGGCGGCACCAACGCCTGGTACTGGTGGGTGCTCCTGGGCCTGGTCGAGCCCCTGCCCGAACCGTCTTTCCGGAAGATCCGGGAGACGATGCGGCAGAGCGTCTACGACCTGATGGCGACCTCGGAGCGGGATGGGATCACGCCTCGCGATGCCGCGCAGGCGGTGGCGGAGCGAAACCTCGACGAACTGGAGCGCGCCTACGCGGAACCTACGCGCGCTGGTCCCAGTCCCGTGGGTTGAGCACGAAAAAGACGAGCGTGTCGGGCTTCGCGCGATACGTCACCGTCGTACCTTCGCCGATCAGGATCGCCTCGCCCGGCCCGCCTACGACCTTCTTGCCCTCGGAGTCCTCGACTTCGGCCTCACCACAGATGACGAAGAGCACCTCGTCGTATTTCAGCGTCCAGTTCTGGAGCTCGCCGGTGCCGTCCATCCGCACCCAGCCGCCACCGAGCGTCGTGAAGCCGGCCTGCGTCAGCCCTCTCGACCCTTCCATGCCTGAAGCAATCTCGGTATACGAAACGTCGGTCTCCCGCACTACCTGCAGGCCTGGCCTGGACAGCTCTGATGACATGATCGCCTCCTCAAGTTCTTCAGATATGCTCGACGGCGCCGGAACGTGATCGAGGAGTCAGCAATGAGCGAGGAACCGTACCTGAGGGTAATCTGGACCGACCCGGTCACAGGGCGCAATGGGTATGTCGTGATAGACCGCCTGGTGCGCGGGATCTCCGGCGGCGGGACGCGTGTTCGCAGAGGCGTGACGCTGCACGAGGTTGAGCGTCTGGCCCGAACCATGACGCTGAAGAACGGCTCCCTGAACGTTCCGGCGGGCGGCGCGAAGGCCGGCCTCGACTGTGACATCTCGGAACCTGGGTCGCGCGAGCTGCTGCTCCGCTTTCTTCGAGCGATGAAGCCGCTGCTCGAGACTACCTGGGCGACGGCGGAAGACCTGGGCGTCAGCCAGGAAGAGCTGGATTCGGCCTTCCAGGAGATCGGCCTTGGGCTCTCGGTCTATGCAGGGCTGAAGGTTACGGGGGACGTTGACGCAGCCAAGGCCCGCGTCATGAAGGGTCTGTCGGTCAAGAGTGAGGGCATCGGGCTCGCGGACCTGATCGGCGGTTATGGCGTGGCCGAAGCTGCGGCGGCCGCCATGGACTACCTGAACCTCCCGATTCGGGGGGCGACGGCAGTCGTCCAGGGCTTCGGCTCCATGGGCGGCGGTACCGCCAGGTACCTCGCGGGAAAAGGCGTCAAAGTCGTCGGCGTCGTGGACGTCTGCGGATGTGTCGTCGATCCAGAGGGTCTGGACGTCGAGCACCTGCTGGCGCATCGTTCGCCTGCCGGGGAAGTCGACCGCTCTCAACTCCCGGCGGGGACAGCGGAGAGGCCCGTTGGCGACTGGCTCGATGTCGACGCTGAGATCCTGGTGCCGGCGGCGCTGGGGGACGTGATCACCGAGGAGAATGCCGGACGAGTGCGGGCCAAAGTGATAGTCGAAGCAGCCAACATCCCGACCACCGAAGGGGCGGGTCGCGGGCTGCACGAGCGCGGCGTCATTGTGATCCCGGACTTCGTGGCCAATTCCGCCGCCAATGGCTGGTGGTGGATGGTGATGCTCGGGCTGATCGAGCCGACCGAGGAAGCCGCCTACGAATACGCCACAAACACCATCCACGACACGGTGGAGAGGCTGCTCCGCCTGAGCGCTGAAGGCGGGATCACCCCGCGCGACGCGGCGGTCGAGATCGCGATCAAGAACACCGAGGCCAACGCCCGCGAGTACGGGACGGAAGAAGCGCGACCGATAGGGGCCGCAGCGCAGTGATGGACGCGGTAGCCCTGGTGCCGGGCTGAGCGGGGTCACGGAGGCCCAGTAGGCGGCGGCAGCCGCGAGGGAGAGGCCGGCCGGATTACCCCGGCGTTCCGGTGCGCCCGAGCGGCCGCCGTCAGAGCCGGATCTGCGTCGGCGTCCAGCCCTCCAACCCCGACTGGACTGCATCCATGAACCGCCCCGCCTGCAGCCCGTCGACCACCCTGTGGTCGAAAGAGAGGGTGAGGTACATGATCGGGCGGATCACGATCTCATCGTCCACGACGACGGGGCGCTTCACGATCTTCTCCGTACTGAGGATGGCGGCCTGCGGCTGGTTGATGATCGCCATCCCCTGGATGGAACCGATCGCGCCGGTGTTGTTGACCGTGAACGTGCCGTTGCTGACATCTTCCGGACGCAGGCTCTTGTTGCGGGCGCGCATCGACAGGTCGCTGATGATGCGGGCGAGGTCGAGCAGCCCGCGGCGGTCTGCGTCCTTGATCACCGGCACGATCAGCGCGTCCGGGAGCGCGACTGCGATGCCGATGTTTATGTACTTCTTGAGCAGGATCCCCTCCTCCGTCCAGCTCGAGTTGAGGAACGGGTTTGCCTGGAGCGCGTCGCACACCACCTGGATCACGAACGGCAGGTACGTCAGCGACATGCGGTGGCGCTGGGCGAAGTCCTCCTTGTGCGCCTCCCGGTAGGCGACCAGCGCGGACATGTCGACCTCGCGCATTCCCCACGCGTGGGGCGCCGTGTGCTTGCTACGAACCATGTGCTCCGCGATCTGCCTGCGGACCGCACTGATGCGAAAGAGCTCTTCGCGTTCACCGGGGAGAACTGGGGACGATGGCCTTGACGCCGGCTCGGCAGGAGTCCTGGCAAGGAAGGCAAGCACGTCCTGACGGGTGATGCGACCGGCCGCGCCTGTTCCAGCGATGAGCGAGAGGTCCACGCGGTTCTCCTCGGCCAGGCGACGGACCGCCGGACTCAGCCGCTCCCGCCCAGATTGACCGGTTGGTGATGTTTCGGGGCTCGGCACAGGCTGCCTCTGACTGCTCGCGGCAGCAGGCGCATCAAGCTGAGGTGCGCCGGCGTTGCTTTCCAGCTCGTCCTCGACGTCGAACGCGGCGAGCACGGTGCCGATCGGGACGGTCCTCCCCTCGGTCACCTCAATACGAACCAGGCGGCCCTCGAGCGGCGAGGGCACCTCGGCGTTCACCTTGTCGGTCACCACCTCGACGAGCGGCTCGTCGCGCCGGACCAGGTCACCCTCCTGCTTGAGCCAGCGGTCGACCGTTCCCTCGACGACCGACTCCCCGAGCTGGGGCATCCTGACCGTCTTCAGCGCCACCGAGCAGGTCTCTCCATCGAGCGAATTCTATGTGCGCCAGCTCGAGACTCCTGACGGAGCGGCCCAAAGTTGCGGACGGCGGGCGCGCGCTGCTGTAGCGCCGCTAGATTCTGCTCCCGTCGGGCACCGGGTTTTGGGCCCGGACCCAGCGAAAGACGTCACTGGTCGCCAGCTGCCCGCCCGTGACGTAGAGGACGTTGCCAGACACCCACTCGGCCTCGTCCGAGCAGAGATACACCGCGGCCGCAGCCACGTCGTCGGGGACGCCGACTCGATTGATCGGGTAGAAGGAGGCGCGGTCCATTCGCTGCTCCTCGGTCGCCAGCCAGGGAGCGGTGAGGGCCGTGTCGATGACCCCCGGCGCGATTGCGTTGACGCGTATTCGGTCCTTTCCAGCCTCATAGCCGAGCACCTTGGTCAGGTTGACCAGGGCTGCCTTGGCCGAGCCGTACAGCGCCTCGGTCGGCGCGGGGAAGACGGCGTCAATGGACACGATGTTGAGGATCGCGCCCCCTGTGCCCTGTCGGCTCATCTGCTTCACGGCAGCGAGGGCTGCGAAAAGCGGTGAGCGGAGGTTGAGTCCGTACATACCGTCGAACGCCTCGGGAGTGGTTTCGGAGAGCGGACCGAAGGCCCCCGAGACGTCGACGCCACCGCCTGCGTTGTTCACCAGAACGTGGAGGGCGCCCATTGCCTCTGCCGCCCTGGTGACCATCGCCTGCGCCTGGGCGACATCGAGCATGTCGGTGGGCACGAGGTGAGCCTGCCGGCCCAGCCCACGTACCTCCTCGGCCACGGCCTCCAGCTGGTCGAGGCTCCTGGCTGCGATTGCCACATCGGCTCCCTGCCTGGCGAACGCCAGCGTGATCGCCCGTCCAATGCCCCTCCCGGCGCCGGTGACCAGCGCCTTCTTGCCTTCGTATGAGAACATCTCCGCTCCTTTGGGTTCACGCCGGCACGAACGGCGAACATCCTAGCTGGAGATCGTCGTAGGGACTCGTCAAAGGCATCTGCTAGCCTCGGGCCTGCAGCCAGGGCGAGACTGGTGGGATCCGGGAGGCCACACGAATGGAACGCTTCGAGGCGATCGTCATCGGCGGCGGCATCGTTGGCGCGGCTGTCACGTACTACCTGACGCAGGAAGGAGCTGAGGCAGTCCTCCTCGTGGAGCAGAACGAGCTCGCCAGCGGCTCGACCGGTGGCTCGTTCGGTGGTGTCCGTCAGCAGTTCAGCACCCCGCTCGAGATCGAGCTCTCGCGACGCGGCCTCGAGTTCTGGAAGACGGCTGGGCGGGTGTTCGACTCGCCAGTTCCTTTCGACCAGTGCGGATACCTCTTCGTGACGGGGCAGATGGAGATCATGGAAAGGCTCCAGGAGGCCGCCGGTCTGCAGACCGAGATGGGCTTGCGAGAGGTGCACGTGCTCAGCGCAGAGAGGCTGGTCGAGGCGGCTCCATGGATCAGCCCAGAGGGGCTCCTGGGAGGCACCTGGACACCCGGCGACGGACGCGTCACGCCGCCAGATGGTGTCGCCGCGCTTGTGCGAGCGGCGAGAGCCGCCGGTGCGACCGTTCGGGAGCAATGGCCGGTGAGGTCATTCGAGCGGTCGGGCGGCAGGTAGGTGGTGAAGGGCCCGGTCGAAGTCGAGACCGAGCGGGTAGTGGTCTGCACCGGCTTCTGGAGCGCTCAACTGCTGCGCCCCTTTGGTCTCGACCTGACCATCCGCCCCTTGCAGCTGCTGGGGGCGATAACCGAGCCTGCGCTCCGGGGCCAGCGAGTCCCGCTCACCATCGACCTCGACACCGGCCTCTGCGTCGAGCCGGAGGGCGAGGCGCTCGTTCTCGCCATTCTTCTCGAGGAGAACCCGCCGGGCTGGAGTCACGAGCGAATGCTCGTTGAGTTCTGGGAGCTCGCCAGAAGGCGTGCACCCGTGCTCGCCGAGGTCAAGATAGCCAGGTTCACCAGCGGCGACGTCGACCTGGGAGGGGATGGACATCCTTACGTTGGTGAGGTCGAGACCGGTCTCTGGATGGCTGCTGGGTTCGGCGGCCACGGCACAATGCACGGCCCAGTAGTAGGCCGGCTGCTTGCGGCCATGATGACGGGGCATCCCGACCCCACGATCGACATCTCCTCACTCCGGCCGCATCGTCCCGTGGGCGCTGCCGAGGAATGGATGGTCGCGACGAGGAAGACCGGCTCTGCGTAGTCGAACCTGGGCTTGGCAAGTTCGCGACTGCCGTGCCGGAGCTCTTAGCCTGGCTCCGACCATCCGCGTTCCGCGTCTCACTACTTTCCCCCGTGATGCGTACAACCAGCACCCCACTGCTCAAATAGATATCTGCCGGCATCGCGGGGTAGGACAGATTCGTCGAGCGCAGCCGCCTGCGAGGCGGAGCGGGTACTCCAGGTGCACGCAAAGCGCCGGCAGGTCCTCGGCGAGGCAGGCGGCAGCGGTCGGGTGCAGCCCGATGTTCGGGGTGGTCGTCTGCGTCGTTCCCGCTTTGAACGCTTCAGCCGAGCTGCTCGGCCAGCTCGATGATCATGCCCTCGGGGCCGCGGACGTAGCAGAGCCTGTAGCTGTCCTCGTATTGCACCAGCTCGCCCACGAGTTCGGCACCGTGGGCGCGCAGGCGGGCGAGGACGTCTTCGATGTCCTCGACTGCGAACGTGAGGTGACGGATGCCCGGCGTGTTCGCCGGCGCGTTCGGCTCAGCGCTGGTCGCTGTCGGCGTGTGGAATTTCGTCAGCTCGAGCCGACCGTGACCGTCCGGCGTCCGCATGAATGCGATGTCGGCTCGGACACCGTCGAGCCCGACGATGCGGTCCGTCCCCTCGACTGACGCCTCGCCCTCCAGCTCCAGACCGAGTTCGATGAAGAACGCGGTAGCCGCCGCGAGGTCGTCGACAACGACCCCGACGTGGTCCATCCGCTGGATCGTCATGCCCCTAAGCGTAGGGGCCGAGCGGTGCGATGGCCGCCGTCGACCGCGTGGGCCTCCTCCGCTGGCTTGAGGCGACATCGATGTTGTCGCGCAGTGGAGCGCGATTCGCGACCCGCTCCGAAGCGCAGGGGCCGATCCTCGCGCTGACCAACGCGAACCCATTGCGGGTGAAGGTGCCACTCGACTCGGCTCACGAGACGCGCTCGACCTGAAGCGCCAGAACGAGTTCGGCGACACGAAGTATATGAACCGGAATGGGCCCCTGATGACCCGCCGCAAGATCTGGTTCACCGATCTTCTCCGTTGTTGCTCGGCGACCCGTCGGGTCGACGCGACGCGCTCCACGTTCATATGTCGACGCACGAAGAATGTGACCGTGCACCCATGGGCTGTCACACGGCTCTACCTCGGATCGACATATGTGTATCCAAGCTCGATGAAGGATCGGTCCGTGGATCAACTTGACTGGCTGGCCGCGCGGTTCGAGGAGAACCGACCCCGCCTGCGCGCCATCGCCTACCGAATGCTCGGTTCCATCACCGAGGCGGACGACGCCGTACAGGAGACATGGCTCCGCCTGAGCCGCTCGGAGGCAGACCGGATCGCCAACCTCCGCGGGTGGCTGACGACAGCCGTCGGCCGGACCTGCGTCGACATGCTCCGCGCGCGGACGCGACACCGGGAAGTGCCCTTCGCTGCGGTATCGCCCGAGACGGTCGGGGAGTGGGACGACGGCACGGATCCGGAGCAGCAGGCCCTCATCAGCGACTCGGTAGGGCTCGCCCTTCTTACCGTCCTCGACACGCTCACGCCGCACGAGCGTCTGGCCTTCGTCCTCCACGACGTGTTCGACGTTCCGTTCGACGAGGTAGCCTCGATCGTGGGCTGTTCTCCGGCGGCCGCCCGCCAAATGGCGAGCCGCGCGCGCCGCCGGGTGAAGGGCGCAGCCGTCACTGCGCCGGATATCGAGCGCCAGCGCGCGGTCGTCGACGCCTTCCTCGCGGCCGCGAACGACGGCCATTTCGACCGCCTCATCACGCTCCTCGATCCGGACGTGACGTTCGAGGCCGATGACGTTGCCGTAGGGGGCGGGGCGCCGAAGGCCCTGCGCGGCGCCGATGCCGTGGCACGAAGCGTCATCGGGCGGACGGTCGGCGCACGAACCGCACTGGTCGACGGAAGCGTCGGCGTCGCGGCGATACA
>Ga0126383_10003301_pt1 | contig 10646 bp, 8 predicted proteins | sample PanSoiMetPlot_35_FD_96882 | JGI IMG/M metagenome (GOLD analysis project Ga0126383, IMG submission 96882) | Tropical forest soil microbial communities from Panama - MetaG Plot_35 | ecosystem: Environmental > Terrestrial > Soil > Tropical forest > Bulk soil | place: Panama | collected 2016-02-17
AGCGCCACCATCGCGTTTTGTTTGGAGACGATGTACTTCAGTCCCTTGCAATTCCAATGCAGCTGCATCGCATTCAGGTCGAGTATGAGTTGCGCGAGAAGTTGCTCCTGCTGCGCCAGAACATTCTCCTGGCAGCGAACGATAAAAAGAAACTATGGGAACTGCTGCTGGGTTCCGTCGCTTCGTTCACGACACTCTTCCGCCACGCTCTAATCGCGATCGGTGACGAGACTACGGTTTCCAAGCGGGAGGCCATAGCCAAGCTTGCGGAACGCGTTCTGTTTGATCCGCAGGCATTTCTGCAAGTCCTGGATGTTCGCGAGCACAAGTTGGAACGCAAGCAGCTTGACGTTGAGCAAGTCTGCGCCGCTTACCTCGCAGCTGTCGAGCAGGTCACGGCTGCTGTGGATAAAATGTTGGATTCAACGGTCCAGTAGTCCTTTCAACCGCTGTTACTCAGGAGAGCCGAAATGGGCAAGGCATTGATTGTTGTAATAGTGCTGGTCGTGATTGTGCTTATCGCATTCGGACAATACGTTGGTGTTCGTAACACGTTGGTAGCCAAGAACGAGGCTGTCAAGAGTTCGTGGTCGCAGGTGGATATCGTTCTGCAACGGCGCGCTGACCTGATCCCAAACCTGGTGGAAACGGTGAAAGGCTACGCCAAGCAGGAGCAGACCGTCTTTGGCGACATTGCGAAAGCACGGTCATCGCTGCTCTCGGCAGGTACCCCGCAGGAGAAGATTGCTGCCAACCAACAACTCGACAGCGCACTCGGCCGCTTGCTCGTGATCGTGGAGAACTATCCCCAGCTGAAATCCAACGAAAACTTCATGCGACTGCAGGACGAGTTGGCCGGCACAGAAAATCGTATTGCTGTGGAGAGAAAGCGCTACAACGACACACTGCAGGACTACAACACTTACGTCCAGCAATTCCCGCATAATATTTTTGCCAACTGGGCCGGATTCAAACCGAACAGCGCTTATTTCGCTGCCTCGGAGGGTTCGCGACAGGCGCCCAAAGTAAACTTCTCGACGCCCGAGCCATCCGTGCCCCAAACTCAGACGCAGCCTGCTCCAGCGCGCTAGACGTTGGAACTTACCTGTTGTTCTTGATGTGGACGCCGATATTGGAATTTGTCGATACCGAGACGGCGGATGCGAAATTCCAGGGTAGAAGAGGGTAATCCTAAGCGCGCGGCAGCGCCTTTTGGTCCAGCTATGCGGCCGCGGGTTGCTTGGAGTGTTACCTCAATTAATCGGCGTTCTTCCTCTTTCAGTCGAACTGAAAGATCGGTAGATAAATCTGTGAGTTGAGACCCACCATCTGGGTTCCCGTCGTCCATGCGGTCACGCAAAAACCTGAAGGCATCGGTCCCGCCGAGTGAATGGGTCGCCTTCGCCTTCTCGTCATCGATGGCGCGTGGGTGTTTGACGTGGGAACGCAAGTCGAGATTCTCTTTTTCTAGTTGTGTGACTCGGTCAATAGTTCTTTCCTTTTCCAGTGCATTTGCGATCACGCCAGCGATCGCGGGTGAAACGTGCCGCAACAGCAATAGTACTTGTGCTGCAAATGTACCTGGCTCTAAACGCCCGAGTATTGCAAACCCCACAGCCTTCCCTGCAAAAGCCAGTGGAAGGGATGCGTAAGAGCGTACCCCCGCTTCGGCCAACTGGAACTCGTGCTCGTACCACGAATCTTTAGCCAGGAGATCGGGGCACGTGAATGGCTTTCCCGAGCGCACGCGCCGCTCGATTTCGGAGATGTCGTATCTGAGTTGTTGCCGGTGAATTAAGGGGCTGAACGTATATTCGGACCATTGACGGTGCGCTCTTTCTGCCGCTGCTTCGCGGTTCAACATCTTCGTCTGGGCAAGTCGGGCTTGTCCTTCCTCGAAGCGAAGGAGAATTACAGACGTGAGGCGTAATAACGGATGCAAGACCTCTTGGACAGCTGCAAGCGCACAAATGACATCCCGTTCCGCGCTGCCGTCCTCCCAGATGCGCAACATGAGCTCTTTCGCTTCTTCGGTCGCCCAAGAGCGGAATATGTGCGATGAAAGCGAAGGGGCTGCCATGTCAAGTTCTTGCGCAATTGTAGAAAATGGCAAATTCGCAAGAAATTGTTAATCTTGATTCCTTCCCAAACTGATCACCGACTCCCCATTGGCTTGTATGATTCCATCGTGCAGGTGGACTGTGCAGTCGAACTCGGTCGCGATGATCCCACACTCGACGTTCCCTGGGAGGATCCTGAGGGCTCCCATCGTTATTTCGACTTAAAACGATACCCTGAGTTATTGCGAGAAGTTCCAGAAGCCGTGCAGTATCCGGAACTGCGAGAGTTCCTAACTGCAGTAAATTCCCCGGCGTGCTTCGTGGAAACTGCGAAGTCCGATGTATGGTCGACGACCGAGATGAATACGGAAGAGGATATTTTTGAAGCCGCCTACAAGTTTGGCTCGTACGTCGATCTTCTGTTTGACGACGGCAGCTTGCGATCTTCTTTTGAAGCACACGAGAGATTCACTCGTGACCTGGCGCAACTGCTGAAGAAAGCGCCCGAAATTCCTGCCTCGGCGGAGTTCCTGATTCGTCGTTGTTACTATCGGTCCGAAACCGCAGTATCCGATGCTTTCTTTATCACGTTTTATCTATTCGGATACGCTGACAGTGAAGACCATGCCTGCAAACAATGGGCTATTGCGCTGAAATTGGTCGAAAATGCAATCCGTCAAACCTCGACCAAAGCGAAGCCTTGATTTTGCATTGCGTCTACTGAGCCGCAATCGCGTGACTAGCTCTTATCCGCCTTGCCCGCTGCCTAAACCGCGTTCTAAAGACCGAGAGCAGAAGCATAGAAAGGAAGATGATCAATAATCCTACCGACGCGCCGGGAATATTCATTCCATGCTTTTTCAAAATTGAGACACGCCCGTAGACAAACTCGATGTGCACCCAATAGACCAGGAGCGAAGTCTGTCCCAACTGGATGAGCGGACTAAAACCCGATTGCCCCGCCCCCCAACGACACCAGGCATAAGCCGCAAAGAGGATTGTCAGCAGGATCCCGACTCGAATCAGAAGAAATGCGGGACTGGTGTGCCAGAAATCGTAGACTGGGTAGAGATTAATGGACAGAGAATCGATCCAGCGGCTGGTTTGAACTAATACGAGACCAAAGATGCCCATCCCCGCAACCACCAGCGCCGTACGCCTCCTGCCTAAGTCGCTCAGGAGTACGAACCCAGCCGCCAGACCGAAGAAGGCAATAGCGGTCCACGGAAAAATTGGAAAGAGCCAGGCTTGAGGTTCGCCAAGATTGTGGACGCCGTTGAGATACGACTCCAGCGGCCACGGTAGCCACCGCAGACGCCAGGTTGTCCAGATAAGAGGCGTAAGCAGTGTGATGGCGAGAGCAGCGGCTATTGCACTTGTTCCTAACAGCCAGCGTACATTTCCTGTGCTCGCTCGGCGAAGCACGAGCCAGCATACCAGTGCCATCAACATCATTGAGACACCAATGACATTCAACACGTCGACGCGCAAGAGGTCGCTAGCGGGAGCCCAGGGAAAGCCCAGCGCATATTCCTGAACGCGAAATAGGAACCCGAGACCCAGGATTTCGGCTCCACGTCGCAGGGTCGTCAACGCGATTTCGCTCGGAGGAGTAGACCGCTGCCGAAGCTTGTCCGTAACCAGGGCAAAGGAAACTCCAGCCAAGAAGAGAAACAGCGGGGCGGGCAGGGTGCCACCCAGCTGCGACCACATGAAGAAGGTGGATTTACGAGCCTCGGCGTTGAGCCACGAATCGTAGCAGTGGGTTTGGAACATCAATAAGCAAGCCAGACCCCGCATCCAATCGATGTATGCCAGCCGGGATACTTTGGAATCGCTCATCTTGTGTCGCGACGGATCGGCCGGCGAACACGCCTTCCGGGAGCTTCTGATACACTCTGTCCTTGCAGCCTTTTATATCAGGGGAAAGGCACCACATTCTGCAATTGGTTTCACAACAAAGAAGTTCGAGCGCTCGCGATCGTCGAAAATCAACAACATACAGTTACTCTCGTGGCACTTGGCATGCCCACTCTAGTGTGATCGGGGTAGGCGCCACCGGACCTGCCTGGTCAAGCACATCTCTTCGTCAATGTCCCTATCCCTCAGATTCTGGCCTTGCGTTCTGGTGTTGACTACCGCTTTGTGCGTGGGCGACTTGTCCTTCGCACGGGACAATTCCTTTTGCGAACAGGCAACCAGCCGCTCCTTTGCCAAGCGGGAAAGCGCGATTCTTCGGCCTGCTATCCAAAATGCGCGTTTCAGCGAGATTCCACGTTTCTCAGCCCGTCCGAGCTGCCAAAATACGCGTCCACCGCAAGCCTTGGCTACCTCAACTCCGAGCCTGCCTGGCGCCGACGCAAGCGAAAAACTGATTGTTAGTTTCATCGTCGGTACTGACGGCAAGGTGCACGGCGCCTTGATCCTGCAAGGGGGCGATGATTGGACAGATCGTCTCTTGCTGCAAACCCTTCATCACTGGCGCTATCGTCCCGCTATGTGCAACGGAGTACCTACCGAGTCTGAGGCCAAGGTCGAGTTTTCGCATCCTTGACCGCGAATTTCGTCTAGAATTAGCCCTTTGGCGGGCGATGTGGACGAATCGAAGCAACCCAAGAATCCTAACCAAGCCAGCCCTTTAGACGCAGAGGGCGAGTTGGAGCCCAACGCCGAGGTGGAAGATTTTTTCCATCGTCTCATGGAGAAAACCGAGATGCGCCGCCCCAAGCCCAGTCCTGAGGCCATTGCCGCGGCCTTACAAGCCATGCAGCGTCTAGGCGTGGCAAGTGGTGACGGTGAACTGGAGCAAGACCCCGACCCGGGCACCGAAGGCGCGCCTATGGGACCGGCTTGTCCGGTCTGTGGCTATGCCAACCCGCCCGGAAACCACTTTTGTGGAATGTGCGGTAAGTCGTTCGAGGCTGGCAACGTTCCCAATCCGATGAATAGCGGTCCGTCAGAGGGTGCGCAGTCCAACCCTCCCGGCCCACACCATTATCATCATCATTATCATCACCACTACTTCTCTGGGGGAACGGGAGCAGATCTACTTGCAGTTACATTGGGCGGCGGTCAAAAATCAGGCGCAGCGCCTAGTAAGGATGTTGCTAAGGTACGCTCTCCGCTCGGCGGTCCTGCGCTCAGCCGAGCCGAAGCGGCGCTTCGCCAGATGACACAAGACTGGGCTCTGGCCTGCAATAACAAGCAGCTTGATGATTTAATCGAGTTCTACGCCGCGGATGCGCTTGTTCTCCGTCCGAATCTTCCTCCGGTTCGAGGAACGACCGCGATCCGGGAATTCTTCTTTGCGGCTCTCGACTCGGGGCTGGGCGATGTGGAAATGGAATCTCTACGAGTCGAACTGCTCGGGGATGTCGCCTACGAAGCGGGTCGCTGCAAGATGCTGGTGCCGATCGCAGTGGGTAAGCGCCGCGAAGAACGCGGCAAGTACGTGGTCGTGTTCGCGAAACAGAAGAGCGGAGAGTGGAGAGCTGTAGTTGATTCCTGGTCCACTGACCTCACCCTTGGTGCAGGAGACGCAATACCCAGCAAAGCTGCACCAGTACAACAACCCCGGCGCTAGGCGGCGTGCCGGACCTAGCTAGCCGACGTATAACTCAACTGCAGACGACACAATGATACATAGACACGCTAATCGCTTTCCTCCGCATTTCTTTGTGGTGAATTGCGCGAATCGCGAAGCGCAGGTTTCTGGCGAACTGCCAGGCGCCGAAAAAACTGCTTCATCCGGGACTCATCGCTAAGGCGCAATCCCTAGCTTCTTAAGCTCACCTGTCAACTGTTCGGCCGACTGCATCTGAATCACGTGCATGCCGAGTTTCTTGGCCGGTTCAAGGTTGACCGCGCGGTCATCGACGAAACAGCACTCCTGCGGAGCCCGCTGCACGAGGTCGAGGGCAAGAGCATAGATCTGCGGATCAGGTTTTCGCAGCCGCACGAAACAAGAGCTCACGAATACCTCGAATATATCGCGCAATCCGAACTTCTCGATACGGAATGCATTCAATTCGCGCGACTCATTGTTAATCGTTCCCATCCCGAATTTCCGAGAAGCTACCAGCGCGCGCGCTCTCGCGAGGGCATCGGGCTTCGGCTTGGAACACGAGTACATGAATTCCTTGAACTCATCCCGCGTAAATGGCCGTTCCCGATAGAACACCGTTTGTTCTAGGTACTCATCAAGGCTAATCTCGCCGGTTTCGAAAGACGACACGATCACCGCATGCCGCTTCTCGAAGGCGGCGCTATCCAGATTGAATTTCGTGAACGCCTCCCGCCGTTCATGGTGATCCCAGGCATTGCTGAGCAGCACTCCGCCGACATCCCAGAAGAGAGTGTTGATTGAGGGCAATGGTCCTCCGTGGCTTTCATGCCGTATGTAGATTGTGCAGACGAGGGTTGGGTTTCAGGGCCTTGATCGGAAGTGGCGAATGATGTCCTTACCGGTTCGGCGGAGTGAAGTTCTGCACAAAGAACAACCCCGATCCCGCCTGCGCGGGATCGGGGCGGTTTGTTCGACCTCAGCCGCCGACTAGTAAGCCGGCGTGAAGTCTTGCCGGTAAGTCAGGTTGTTAACGTCCTTGAACATCGGCGTTCCAGGAGGCAGGTTCTGTGGGTTTTCGAACAACTGGTCGAACCTGTAATTACGAACCGGGGGCTGATACACCATGTAGTTGCAGCATTTGAACGTCCCGGTGTTGTACGTCGAATAGAACAAGCTGACCAGCGATCCTTTGTAGAAAAGCTGTTGGCCATTCCAGCTCTCGAGGAAACGCAGGAAGTTGTGTAAACCTCCATCCGTCCCGTAGAACTGGGTACTGGTCGAATAACCAGGGTGCGGGAAGTTGATGGTCTTGCCCGCTGCTATTGCCATACGATAGTAGGTTGTAGTGGCTGGCCGGTAGAGGTTGGCATCAAACGGACGGTATAAGCTGCCCGTGTTGGTGGGTCCCGCCGGCGCGGTGCTGTAGCCGGTGTCCAGCCAATTGTTCGAGAGCAGCGTGACGGTATCGGCGATGACCGCAGCCGCGGCGTGCGTCAGGGGATTCGGTTCAACAGGATTGGGCAGAGTCCAAGTCCCGTCACCGCTGTAGGTGTTGTAGTCTCCCTGAACGTAAACCGGATTTTCGGATGACACCGTGAAGCCAGGCATCGGCAGCTTGGAACTGTTTCCCGCCCCATCCCACCCGCCGTCGGTCAGCTTCAACATGTGGCGTGCGCCTGTTGCACGATTCTTTCGACCAGTCGTATAGCAGTTCGCGATTCGGGTGGTAAGCGGGTTGGGGTTGGCGCCTGCGGTCACCGCAGCATGCACGCCAAAACCATCTCCTACGTTGACACCACCGTATTTGTCTACCCGGCCGTTGAGGTTCGTGTCCTCCGGAGAGGTTGAAACAGCGCTCATGGCCGTATGGATTACGACCGCAGCCTCGGTGTTGTCGTCTGGAGTGGCGGCATCGCCTTGCGGGTTGTTAATCACATCTTCGAACCCATATTCACCCTGCGGAGCCACAGGCACGGCATTGGGATCCGGCAGCATGCCTCGGCGATCGGAGAAATACAGGATGTATCCATTTTGCGTAACCGAATCCACCTGGTTGCCGGTACCTCCGGCAAAGGGGCCAGTACCAGCCAGCCACTTCTTGAGGTTCCAGACATCGAGTTCCACAGCGTTCATGATGCCGTTGACGGAGCAACTCGCCGCAGCCGGCTTGGTAGCGTTGGTCCAATCGCGGGCTTCGCCCTCGCGAGCATCGTACAAATTGATCGGGAAATAATTGAATTGCGCGTCTGATCCGCCGACCGTGTTGCTCTCCTGAGCAGCGGCGTCATTCGTGGTTCCGTTTCCGTTACGGTCGGCTAGCATCTGGAACACGAGAATTGCGTTTGGATTGATGTTTGCCCACGAAGATGCCGGGGGCGTCAATCCACGCGCAAATCCGTATTGCAGCCATTCGCGCGTCACACCGTGCCATTGGCCATCAGTCCACTTCGCTTCCACGCGCAGCCAACCATCGATTAAAGGCCATTGCTTGGCCACTTTCGGCGCATTCGTCGTCGTGTCCCATGGTTGAACAAAGTCGGCATCGTACTTGACAACATTGTTGGTGGCTGGGTTCTTATAAGTTCCTGTCGTGTCGTGATTGGCGGTCGCGAAGTATGTGATATTGCCGCCCGCCATCGCGTTCGCGTTAACAACGTTGACACCGTTGACGGCCCAACCCACGTTGGACAATTGAATGTCGTCCGCAGTGTCACCTTTCCAGTCGATCAGGTGCAGACCTGCCTGCGTGTCGCTGAGCAACACGCGGATCTGCGCAAGAGTCGCATCGCGCGAAGGGTCGGCGGCGGTCGCTGCCTGGTTAAACGGTGGCAGCCGACGGATCAGTTCGTAAGGCTGCACATTGCCGCTCACAAACGGCAGCGATAGCTGTTTGACAGGAGTGGTGCCGGCGTTTCCATTGCCATAGTTCCCGTCCATGATCCAACTCACGTAAGTTACGTTTGAGATGGTCGGCCAGTTGGTATTTTGCGCGGCGTTTGCCCCGCCCTGGGTACTTCCTTCTCGATAGGTTCCGCCTGAAGTGGACATAGCGCGGCAAGCGGGAGCAGCGCCGTCACAACCGCCACTCGCGGTAGGGATTCGCACCGGGCCATCGTTATTGCTGACCGCGGAACCATTCGGATACGTCACGCGGATGACGTTTCCAAAAGCGGTAAGTTTGTCATGGAAAGTCAGCGTGGAACCGCTACTGACACCAAGATATAAGTCGCCATTCGTGTGCACGCGGCCCATAAAGTCAAGAGTGGGGCTGTTGAAGAGGCTAAGATCGCTTTCCGAGAAGGCACCAAACTGAAACACGGGAATTAGGGCGACTTCCACGTCGCGCATCATGTGTACCTGTTCACCCATCGGCCTCTGGGCCGTGGCATCGAGCGTCACACCGATGAGTTGGGCGTACAAGCCCGCATTCGGACCGCCACTGATTAAGTGGAAGTCGGTATCCAAAACTGGCGCGCCAGTGGGCCCTGTCTTGGTATGCGGGATGACCTGATATCCGGTGAAAGTAATTCCCGGGACTACGGGTTGATTGACACTGAGTGCAGCAATGGCGGCAGCATTAGGCGCCTGGATGTTTAGAAATTGCTGCGCAATGCTCGACGTCATCTGCTCGATACCGGCCTCTGCGCCGCGATAGGCAAGACTGTTCTGCACATCATTGTTGCCGGCACGTTGCTCGGTGTTGACCATCATCATCAGCCCAATGGCCAGACCTGACATCAACAGCAACAGCATGAGTGCCGCAACCAATGTGAATCCGCGTGAACTAGATTTCGTGTGTCTCATTGCATGTACCCGTTTATCTCTGCCAGTTCCTTTCCAATGCTCAACTTGCCTCGCACGCTCAAGCTTCACTGATATCGATCGATGAAGCCCATATTGCGGGCGCTGATGGAGGAGTGGAGGTCGACGGACTGATAGCCCTTTGCTCCGCGACTCTGGCTGCGGAGCGTCAATCGCGTCAAATTGATGGTGCGGATGGAACTGGGCATGATCGGGGGAACGTTGCTCAGTCCACCGTCGCCGGTATTGTTGATCAGAGCTCCGGTCGTGCTGTAGCTGTTATAGGTAAACCGCAGGTCAGCAACGTTCTCAGCGACAGGTATCGTCAAACGTCCGTTCACCAATCGCATCAGGGTAGGAGTTGGCCTGGTTCTGTCAACATAATAGGTAATCAGCCACACACGTGTAGCGGTGGTGGTAGCGGGCATATACACGCCCACCCTAGCCGGATTGTTCTGGATAATAGCGTTCCTCAAATTTCCGCTGGACGCGTTGTTCTGGTTAAAGCCCAAGGGCGACTGGTCAGCGAACGATACGGTGTAGGTCGGGCCGGCGCCGGCGGGCACGGGAGCAGTTACCTCTGCGATGACTCCCTGGGATCCGTTCTGGAAGAGAACGAGATCGCCCCGTTGCAAACCGACAGCGCTGTTGTTCACTGCCTGCGGTGCCGGATTGGGCGCCGGAACGGGCACCTGGAAGCTTATTGAGTTCCCGTTCAGGTCGTTAAACCTGACCAGGTACTTGTTTAGCAGGAAGGCATTGTCGAGGTACACGACGGTGATCGCGTCGGTTGGCCCAACCGCTCCGTTGATGGTGGCGCCCTGTTGCCAGCCGGGGATTACTCCGTACATGTAGTTGATCCCCCCGTTTACCGGGAAAACCCTGGCCGCGTTATTAGCCGCTCCCAAGTGACATGCGCCAGTGAAGTCGCAGCCCAGCCTCGGGTTTGTTACTCCGCCTGTTGCCAATCCGATACCCGAGTAATAGGGGGTGTCGGAGAGCCCCGCATTGGCCAAGCTGATATCTTTGGTTAGAAGGTTGAAGGAGGCGCGTGCATCCTGTTGCAGTTCTGCCCGCTGGCTGACTGTCCAGGTCGCCTCCAACCCTTTCGTATACAGCGTAACCGCCAGGCCGAGGACAAAAGCTGCCAGCGCCATGGCGATCAACATCTCAACCAGGGTGAAACCGCGATTGGACTTCCTTAGGTTCGAGCGCATGGA
>Ga0126383_10003302_pt1 | contig 10646 bp, 9 predicted proteins | sample PanSoiMetPlot_35_FD_96882 | JGI IMG/M metagenome (GOLD analysis project Ga0126383, IMG submission 96882) | Tropical forest soil microbial communities from Panama - MetaG Plot_35 | ecosystem: Environmental > Terrestrial > Soil > Tropical forest > Bulk soil | place: Panama | collected 2016-02-17
CGCGGTCACGTCCTGCTGTACCTGTAAATCGTCAAGCACGTCGAAATCGGAATACAAGTCATGATTCTTATCGAGCGCCTGCAAATCCCCCACTGCCGTGCCCGCTTCCACTGTCACCGTCGTCTTGGGTCGGTCGGGTGAGCTCAGCCGCATCACCGTCACGCCGGCCAGCATGATCACCGCAAACGAAACCGCCAGCGCCGGCTTGCGGAACCACTGCATCCAGCCCGCTGGCCGCTGAGACATCTCTTCGCGCAAGCGCGCCTGGAGCCGGGTATCGAAATAGGGAGACGGCTTCGGCGCCTGCCACTCATCGAGCAGCGCCAACGTCTGCCGGAATTCCTCGAGCGTGCGCGCGCACTCCCCACAAGTGCACAGATGTTCCTTCGTCTCGGGCGTGGGCGCCTCGAGGCCTGTGGCCAGGTCCGGCATCAGTTCGCGAATCTCATCGCATTTCATGACTGCTTCCTTTACACAAACGCTTTCAGCTGTGTCCGCAGCGTTTCATACGCCCGGAACAGCAGCGACTTGGTGGCAGACTCACTCAGCTTCAACACCTCGGCAATCTCGCGGTAATCCATCTGCTGATACTTATGCATGATCACCGCCAGCCTCTGCCGTTCAGGCAGGGCTTGCACTCGCTGGCGTATGGCTGCCATCCTCTCCCGTTTTAAAATCTGTTCTTCCGCGGTCGCCGACCCATCGGCAATATCAATGGTTCGTCCTGTCTCTTCATCCGGCTCGTCCAGGCTTGCCATGTTTTCCGGACGCTCGTGCCGCGTGTCGCGCGCATGATTGACCGCCAGGTTGGTCGCGATGCGATACAACCAGGTGGTAAACTTGGCGCTGGCCTCGTAGCTTTCGCGCGAGCGGTATACCCGGAGAAACACCTCCTGCGCCAGATCTTCGGCCGCTGCCGCATTGCGCGCCATGCGGTACATAAAGCTCACCATCGGACGGCGATACTTCTGTACCAGATATGCGAAAGCCGTCTCGTCCCCGGCTTTAACACGCAACATGACTTCAGCATCGTTCGTGCCGCCGGCCGCCACCTCGAGTTCGAGCTCTGGCGTGGAAACTCCCGGCGCCATCGCGAGCAACCCGCGATCCATGGCTACGCTGCTCACATCTGTGGGAACCCCGTCCGGGCCGGAAAGTTGCGCCTCGCTCGGCTCGGCGGGAAGGCCCGAAGTCCCTTGCGATGAAGGGGCTGCGGGAGCTTTGACGAGTTTGCGCTCGGGACCCATTCAGGGATTTAGGGAGACGAGAAGCCCTAGCCTACCACGCCCGCCGCAAGTGGGGAACTGGTTCGTTTCCTATAATATACGGGTCCCTCCTGGCATCGTGCGGAGCGCGGCCGCCGAGCGCGTCGACGAGATTCTCTCGCGCACCTCGCAAGACTTCTCATTACGTCGGTAATCGGCCGGGAAAGGACCGGCAAGCTTAAACTCACCCCGCTGATCCGGGGCTTGACCCGGAAGTGCTAACTGGATGAAACCCGTGATCGTCATCGAGCCCATCGCCGCGCAGAACGTCCTGGTTTTCAAAGCTATCCCGCCTGCGCGCTTTCGAGGACACGGCTTACGACTTCGGTTCCACCTACGCCAGGGAGAGTCAACTCAGCGATCACGACTGGATGGAGCGGGTCCGGCGATGGGACGGGGAAACGGGTATCGGCTTTCTAGCCATGGAAGACGAGAACGCCTGCGGCATCGCCGGCGCCTACCTTGAGCCCGAGGATGCGACCCAGGCCCACCTGGTCTCCATGTGGACCGCTCCCTCGCATCGGCGGCGCGGCGTTGGCCGCCTGTTGTTGGACAAGGTTTTCGCCTGGGCGGGGCGGCGCGGAGCACGCAATCTGTGCCTGCTGGTCACTTCAAACAATCGCGCCGCCATCAGGTTCTACGAATGCCTGGGATTCTCCCGCACCGGGCGCACTGAACCTTACCCCAACGACCCTTCGGTCCTCGAATACCAGACGCGCCGTCCGCTTTACGTTCCACGACCTGCACAGCCGCCACGGCTGGCCTTTCCCCAAAGCGACCCAAACCGCCGGAGTCCCAACCGAGGTGAAAGGAGTTCCTAACGCGCGCAAAATCGAAAACGCCAGACAACAAGGCTTAGTGCGCCGACACCCGATTTGACACCGCCTTCCGCCGGCACAGACAATTCCCCTCCATGCGCAAGCTCTTCTGCCTCTTGGTCCTGTTCATGAGCTCGCTTTATGGATTCTCCCAAAGCCATCCCTACCTGTTCGTCTGGGCGGGCGACGACGCCAAGCAGAGCAACGATTTTCTCGCCGTCCTTGATGCCGATCCCAAGTCTCCTCGCTACGGGCAGGCCGTGGCCTCGGTTGCGGTCCCCGGCCCTACCGGGACCCCGCACCACACAGAACTCGAAATGCCCGCTGACGGATTCCTTCTCGCCGACGCCTTCGAAAGCGGACACACCGTGCTTTTCGACCTGCGCAATCCCCTGCATCCTACCCTCGTCACATCCTTCGGCGATCTCGACGGATACATGCACCCTCACACCTACGTGCGCCTCGCCAATCGCCACGTGCTCGCGACCTTCCAGTATCACGGTGGACACGATCCCAAGTCCGATGGCGGAGGCCTGGTTGAGTTCGAGGAGCGCGGACACCTCCTGCGCTCCTCGAGCGCCATGGACCCGAACGCCAGGAGCGAATTGATCCGCCCCTATAGCCTGGTCGTCGTGCCCGCGCTCGATCGCGTTGTCAGCACGAACTTCTCGATGCATTTCAAGACCGATGGAGACTCGCGGACCCTGCAGGTGTGGCGCTTGTCCGATCTCAAGCTGCTGAAAACGATCATGCTTCCCCAAGGACCGAACCACGCGGGAGAGGCTCCCGGCGAGCCTCGACTCCTCGCCGATGGCAAGACGGTGCTGGTGCACACTTTTCATTGCGGGCTATATCAGTTGGATGGGTTGAGCACCGCCAGTCCCTCGGCGACTCTGGTGAAGACGTTCGACCAGGGCCTCTGCGCCGTCCCTCTGCGTCTTGGGCACTACTGGCTGCAGACGCTGTTCTCCGGGCACGCGCTGGTTGCCTACGATATCTCCGACATCGGACACATCAAGGAAGTTTCGCGTGTTACCTTTGATGACCAGCAGAAGCCGCACTGGATCGCCGCCGACGAGAGCGGCCGCCGCATCGTCCTGAACTCCGGCGAATACGGAGCGCACCGCCTCTATATGGTCAACTTCAACCCCGAGACCGGGGCGCTCGCCCTCGACAAAGACTTCCGCGACGCCGCAAGCAATCAACCCGGCATCAGCTTCGACGGCAAAACCTGGCCCCATGGCTTTCACGGCGACGCCTACCCGCATGGCACAGTGTTCTCAAGGACTGCTGGGCAAACGATAGCCGGGGCAAACTAAGCTTTCCCAGCCGACTTCAGTCGAGTTCCACGACGGCGATCTTGATCGCCTCCAATTTTTCCGGATCGACGACCTTCCCGTCTTTATAGTTTGCGATCCCGGCGTTGGCGATGAAGTAGAAGTTCTTCCCCAGGATGGCGCCGGTCGTTGGGAAGCTGATAAGCGGCGTGCGATATTCCAGAACCTCAGTGGATTTCACTGTCCGCCCATCCCTCCCCAGCCGCCAGCGTGCGACCCGGTACGGACCATTGCCGTATTCGACGCCGACCAGGCTGCCTTCGTGCCAGTAGAGTCCGTCAATACCCGCCAGTGTCGTGTGCTTTCCGGGATCGACCTCGCGTGTGCTGTGATCTTTCAGATCCACCTGGATCACTCCCAGAATGTCGGCCACATAAAGCCAGTTGCCATCGTCAGACAGGGCGATTCCGTTGGGGTACAGCAGCGGACGATGAAAGTGCATGGGTATCAACCGGGCGGATTTCCGCTTCCAGCGATACACCTTGTGCGCCGGCGTATCGGTCACAAAGATCTCCTTGCCATGGTTGATGACGAGATCGTTCAGTTCATGAGGGCCCGGCTCCGGAGGAAGAAAGCGTTCCCGCAACTTTCCCTGACTGTCGAAATGAATCAGCTCGGAGGCGTGCTCATCCCCCGTAGCTACCCACACGCTATGATCCTGGGGATCCACTTTGATTCCGTTGGGTTCGGGCAAGCCGTACAGGTTGGCAGGGACGAAGTCGGAGACCGCACCCATCTCCGTGATGGCAATAACCTTTCTGTGTAACATGCTGCCCAGGTAAAAGACATGACGGCCCGGATCCACAGCCAGCCCTTCGGGGAAAAGATCGTTTTGTGAAATCGTGTAGGCGACCTGTGCCCGGTGGACCGGCAGGTGGTGGGACTCGGCCTGTTCGACCAGCGACTGGAACTCGGGCCTGGAGCGCAGGGACTCGAATTGCGGTGTCTGGCTGGGGTCAAATCCCTCATCAAGCGCCATGCACTCTTTCAGCAGCGCGAGCGATTTGTCCAGCTCTCCGAGTTGCGCGTACCGGCGAGCCACGAAAAACAGAGCTGCTCCACGATCGGCGAGTGCGGGCAACAACGCTTCCACCTCGCGCACCTCGGCCCGCCGCATTTGGCTTTCGGGGGAAGCAGAAGGCGCCTGCTGAGCCAAAGCAGACGGAGCTCCGGCCCGGCAGCACAACAAGAGGCCAATCCCGATTGCGCGCGGCAGGTGTTTGCTCATTACCCACATTAGACGTGTTCCCTGCGCAAATGGCGTGACGCTGCGGCAAATCGACCGCGGTTTACTGCTGGCGCTGCAGGCAGCGCGCTGCGTACAAGAACCCTGCCACCGCGAACACGAGGAATGCGATGGACTCCAAGACAACCAGTTGTGCGTTGCCGATGCCGATCGTGGCCCAGCGCAGGCAGTCAATCTGCCACGTGATGGGGTTTACCCGGGCCGCGGCCCGGAACCATTTGGGCAGCGGCTCCAGGGGATAAAACAGGTTGCTTGCGAACAAAAGCACGAAATAGAGGATCGACGTCACCGTGTTGAAAATATCGTTGCGCCGCGTGCTGAGCGCAAAAATGGAGTAAAGGAAAAACCATCCCGCAGTCCCCACCATCATGAACAGGAACAACAGGGGCATGCGGTCCCAGCGCACATGGATGTCAAACAGCGCGGCCGCGAGCGCCACCGTGATGATGGTCTGCACCAGGCTTACGAGCAGCGTAAACAGCACCTTGCCCAGCATGTAGGCGGAGCGGCTCAGCGGGTAGGTGAGCATCTCGAAGAAAATGCCGTTGTCGCGGTCGAGAAAAAACGACCACGAAGTGTTGGAGGCAATGCCAAAGCTGGCCATCCCCAGCACGCTGGCAAGGAAGAACGTATTGTAGTCCACGCCTTCGCCGACCAGCCGGGAGCCAAGCGTAGCATTCACCCCGACGCCGAAGACAAGCATGTAGCCGAGGGGGTAAAAGACATCCCAGAATATGAAGACCAGGTTGGTGGCGCGGATCTTCGCCTCCCGGTAGACCATGGCGTTGATAGCGGTCATGACTTCACCTCTCCCTGCGTCAGCTCGAGGAAGACATCTTCCAGGCTGGCGCCGTTCACCTCGAGGCGCAGCACTCGCCGGTTTTTCGCCAGCGCCGTGACTACTTCGAGCACCTGCCCTTCAGGGGCCTTGAAGGCGACCTCGAGCGTATTGTTCTCGAAGCGCGTGCGCAGCGTGGGCACAGTCCGCAGCTCGCTTTCGATGCGCTCGGGCATATGGTCGAAGGTCATGGAAACTTCATAAACTTCCTTCGCGAGCAACTTCAGGGCGCTCAGGTCGCCACGGGCCGCTTGGCGACCGCGATCGATGATGAGGATGTCCTGGCACAACTCCTCGGCTTCGCTCAGGATTTGTGTCGTGAGCACGATGGTGCGGCCGCGACGGGCTTCGTTGCGAAGCAGGGCCATGACCTCGCGCTTCAGAAGTGGGTCCATGCCGGTGGAGAATTCGTCCAGGAACAGCACCGGCGTCTCCACCATGAAGGCTTTGGCCACCTGCACCCGGCGACGAAAGCCGCCGCTGAGGTCCTGCACCTTGCGCTCCGCTTCAGCGGTGAAGCGGAAGCATTCCATGACCTGAGCAGCGCGCAGCTGCGCGGTGCGGGTGTCGATCTGGTGAAAGCGCGCGAAAGTGAGGAGGTTGTCGCGGACGCTGAGCAGCAGGTCCACCGCAGTTTCCTGGATGACAGAGACAATGCGCCGACGCACGTCGAGCGGGCGCTTGACCACATCGAACCCCAGCACCGAGGCCGTGCCGCTGGTGGGGCGGCTGAGCGTGGTCAGGATCTTCAGCGTGGTGGATTTCCCGGCGCCGTTCGGTCCCAGTAAGCCGAATATGGTACCGCGGGCGACGCTAAAGCTGAGGCCGTCTACCGCGCGAACCGGGCCGAATGACTTGACGATATTGCGGACTTCGAGAGCGCAGGTCATGTCGGGCTTCCTGTTTCGTGATCAGGTGGTGGGGTGACTGGATGTACGCGCTCGCGCCTGCGCATAACAGAAGGCGCGTCGATTCGGCTGGTTGCCGAAGATCAGAGGATGACGGCGCAGATTCTCATAGCAGTACCTTTCGAGATCCTACGCTGCCTTAAGGAGCAACGTCAATCCGACACAGCTGGGAGGCGAGTCGGACACATGCCCCGAAGAAGCGGAACCTGAAGGGTGGCGTCCTGATTCTTTGCGGGCGACCTTGCTTATCCTGGGCGCACGATAATTTGTCAACCATCGTTCCGCTTCAACCAGGTGTAGGTCCAAACAAGGCAGCGCGTTTTTTGGCTTCCATTTTTCGTTTTTCGCACCCAACTCTCGCTGCCGTAAACCCTCGCGAGTTGATCGCCGAGGCGGTTACACTCTGACATCGGGATGGAGACCGTGAGCGAACGATGATGACTGGAAACGGGGACTCCGGAACCAAGAAGCAGCTGATCTGGGAATGGGCGTTCGTGGTTTTTCTCCTGGGCGCAGGATTTCTCCTGCGCGTGTGGGGGCTCTCCAAGGCACACTTCTGGGACGAGGCAGTGTACCTGCAGAACGCGGAGGTCATTTGCTGCGGTAAGGTCAACTATTCTGAATTAGGGAGCCGTCCTCCGTTACTCTCCCTTTTCTTCGCCCTCACATTCCTGGTTTGGCATCACGTGTACGCGGCTTCGATTGCCATCGCGCTGCTGAATGCGCTCGGACCTGTTTTTCTGTATTTCAGCGGCCGCATGATGGCCGGGCGAGCTGCGGCTGTCCTCGCCTCCCTGTTACTTGCGTTTTCGCCGTATTTTGTTGGCGTCTTTCCCCCTGGCTTTGTCAGCGACGACACCGGCAATAGCCTGCTCTCCGACAGCCCTGCTCTCACGCTGCACGTACTGGCGTTGTGGCTCTTTCTTCGTGCCTTGCACCAACAGACAGGCCTGCGTTTCGCGTGGACTGGGTTCGTTCTCGGACTGGCCGTGCTGATGCGCTTTGCTTCGCTTTCCAGTGCAGGCCTGCTCGCGCTCCTGGTTTTCTTCGCAGATGAATGGTGGAGAGCGGCCCGGGCCTGCGGCTTAGGATTCGCGGCCAGCATCGGGCCCTACTTATGCTGGTCCCGTTTTGGTTACGGCGGATTCCTCGCCACCTTTCAAAGTGGCTGGGAGCACTTCGCTGGTCCGGGAAGGCCCCCCCTCTTCTATCTTGAGAGCTTTGTGCACATGTTTTCGTGGATCACGGTGGTCGGCCTCGTACTCTGGGCGATCGACTGGATACGGCGGGGACGGAGGCACGCAGAGGAAAGCGGCGCTGTCCAGGGCTACTTGGCGGATGAGAAAGGCAGACTGGAAGTGTTTCTTCTGTTCTGGGCTGCGGGCGTGCTCGTCTCTTTCAGTCTACTCCGCCACAAGGAACCTCGTTACGTGATGGCGATGGCGGCCCCGGTGTTCCTGCTCGCGGGCATCGGACTGGCCACGGTCCTCCGCAGTTCGAAAGCAGGGGGGCGCATCGCCGGTACCGTGCTGCTCACATCCGCGCTCGCTTACACGTTTGCACCTTCGCTCGAAAGATTTGAGTCGCCGTTGATTGATAACGAAGTCTCAGAGGAGATGAAGGTCGCAGAATTCTTGAGCAAGTACGTTCCGCGCGACACGGTCCTGTATGCAAATTACAACTATCCGTTATTCGCTTACTACACCAACCTGCCGGTTCACCCGATCCTCGCAACTGGTCAGGCTTTGTATGACACGCTTAACCACTTGCCGGGCGATGGAATCCTGATCGCCTACAGACCGAACGACGACGTTCAGGAGCCACAACTGAATTGGCTGGATTCAAACCCTCACTTTCATCGTTTTCGGGAATTTCCTTCGCTGGTACTTTACGAGTACCGGGTGCGGGAGACCGACCCACCTACCCTTTCTTCCGCGCCACAATGAAGCGCTTTGGCTGCGAGCGCGCCCGACTACGCCGGGGGCTTCCCCATATTCAAATTTAAACGCCCCTTGAAGATGTCTGTTACGGCGCCACTCTGGTTCCGACGTGCTTGGCCCCAGGTTTCGGGCAAAGTGCGAACTATCAATGCACCTCGAGCGCCACGGGCTGCCGCGATGCCGGGGAACGTTTGCGGATGGCGCGAACGAACCGCCAAGCCTGGATGACGATGGCGATGCAGAGTCCGAACCAGACACCAATGAGGCTGAGCAGGATCGAGACATTGACCAGCGCGGCGACATGAGCGTACTGCGCGGAATTTGATGCAGCATCGGTGAGCATAACAAAGGGGTGCCACTCGCCACCGTCCGTCCGCCCGGCCGTATCGATGATGAAATTCAGGAGGATCAAGCTGAGACCTGTCTGCACTAATTCGCCGAACGATGGGAACCATACCCATTCCGGTTTGGCCAGGGTGATGCTGGGACGAAGCAGGGCCACGACCCCGACCAGGAGAATCGGGAGGTAGAACTTGTGCCACATGGGCGCGGCTTTCAGCAGCGCCGCCGCAGGACCGAAAATGAGAACGGGGTAGTGCGGCATGAGCAGGAGCCACGCGAGTCCGAAGACGGCAAAGACCAGCTGGAAGGCCGTACCTACAAGGGACGACTTGCATTCTTCCTTTGGCACCGGGGGGAGCTTCATCGGATCCCACTTGCCGTCCATGACCATCTGCGAATGGGTCCTTTCGAGAATGGCGAAGACCAGCGTGATAATTCCCGCAGCCATGAACCAGCCGAACCAGAGGTGGCCCATCGTGTTCAACACTCCCGCCCCCCAGTCACCACCGTTGATAGCGACGCTCGTCGGGCCGACGATAAACATGAAGAGCGGAAGAAGAATCCAGAGGAGCACTATCTTCATCACGAACTTGTAAACCGGAAACAGCGTTGGCCCGATCAGATATCGGCTCGGTGAGAGGCGGCTGGCGACAAGCATCGGGGCACCGCAGCGCTTTAGGATGGCCGACACTTCGTCCTTGTCGAGTGCGCGTCCGAGTTCTGTCTCCTGCTGTTCAATTTGCGAGCGCAGATCTTCGCCCAGTTCGGAAAGAACATCTTCCTGGCCTTGCGTCTTCGGCAGCCAGAAGCGGACAGCCTGCAGATAGCGTGCGACGAATTCCAGGGGATTGCTTGGCGTACTCATGGTTCTAAACCTCTTGAAGAATCTTGGTTAGCGACGTGTTGATGCGTTCCCACTCGGCCAACAGCTGAGTCAGCGTAGCTTCCCCGGTTGGCGACAATTTGTAGAACCGTTTGTTGCGCTTGTCTTCTTCGCGCCACTGACTCATCAACAGTCCCTGACTCTCAAGCCGACGAAGAAGCGGGTAAAGCGTGCCTTCGTCAATTTCCAAGCCCTCATCCATGAGCGCCTTGCGAAGGGTATATCCGTAGCGTTCGGCGCGAAGCTGGGTCAGTACCGCCAGCGTCAAGCAGCCACGGCGAAGCTCAAGCTTAAGATTCTCAAAGACTTCGGAATTGACTGTGCTGTTCGCCATACAGTGTATGTCACATACTGTATGAAACACAGTATAATTTGTCAAGAGAAAAGTTTTGCCAGGGATGCTTTTCTTCTCGGGGGGCCGAGTTGCGGCTGGCGCCGATCTTGATCCCGTCAGCAGCGGTGCGACTGCCAAACCGTTCGCGATTGTTCGTCAATCACGAGAGACACACGAGTACCACAAAGTCTTGAGGTGTCAGGAGTGTAAGTGCCTGGATGCTAATCGTCACTCCGGGAACGCGCCAGGTTCATTAACGTCTCTTGCGTGCCAATTGCTTCCGGACGCTCGGCATTTTCCTTTGGGTGCAACTGCGAATAAGTACCGTCAGAACTCAGCATCCAGGCCTGGCGCTGATCGCGAAGACAAATGTCCAGGATTTCCCAGCGTCTGGCTTTAGGACCGGGGGCGAGTATAGGAGCGATGACCTCGATTCGCTTGGAAAGGTTTCGGTACATCCAGTCGGCCGAGCCGATGAAAAATTCGCCAGCGAGGGGATCTTCCTGCCCGTTGGCAAAATAAGAAATACGTGAGTGTTCGAGAAATCTTCCGATGATCGATCGAACCTTAACGGTTTCGGTGTGGCCTCGTACCCCGGGACGCAAACAGCAGAACCCGCGGATGATCAAGTCGATCGGCAGCCCGGCTTGAGAAGCTTCGCACAAAGCTTGAATCAGCTCAGGATCTTCGAGCTGATTCATCTTGGCGACAATTCGCGACGGCCGACCAGCACGC
>Ga0126383_10003304_pt1 | contig 10643 bp, 14 predicted proteins | sample PanSoiMetPlot_35_FD_96882 | JGI IMG/M metagenome (GOLD analysis project Ga0126383, IMG submission 96882) | Tropical forest soil microbial communities from Panama - MetaG Plot_35 | ecosystem: Environmental > Terrestrial > Soil > Tropical forest > Bulk soil | place: Panama | collected 2016-02-17
GCAGCCCGCGCGCGTAGCTGCCCAGTGGTGTTCCGTACCTGAGACGGAACACCCGGGCCAGGTGCACCGGATGCACGCCGACCGCACCGGCGATGTCGGCGAGACGCAGGTTCTCGCGGTACCGGTCGTGCAGCAGCGCCTTGGCTTCGCCGAGCCAGTGCGGGGGCCTGCGTTCCGCCGTGAGGGTGTTGGTCTTCTGCAGCCTGGCGGTCAGCGAGAGCAGCTCCAGGACCAGGCCTTCCACGGCGAGGGGGGTGACGCTGTCGGGCATGCGCAGTTCGCCTGCGGCGCGCCGGGCCACCGAGGCCACCACGGGGTCACGCAGGCGGTTGACCTCGCCGAGCACCCCGGCGAACGGTTCGAGAAGCTCCAGCTGGTCCGGGTCGGGCTGGATCGTCAGGACATCCGCGCCAGCTGCCTCGAACACGTTGCCGTGCGGCTCGCCGGGAGGCTCGGTCAAGCAGGTTGACACCGGGCAGGGATGGCTGGCGTTGCGCATGAGCCCGTCGAACGACCCGCTAAGGATCACCGCAACCGTGGCGCGCTCGTGGGTATGCAGCGGCAGCGTGGTCACGGGCGGGAACCGCACCCAGCTAACCAGGAAGCCGTCCACCTCGGCGCGGCGGGATCGGGTACTGCCGAGTGTGACGGGAACGTGTCCGGCGACCATCCTTCCCCCTCCCGCGCCTGGCGGCGGTTGCTTTTGTGCCATGCCGCTCGGCCTGTGCAAGACGACGGCAGGCCAGAGGCTCATTGTGAGAGCCGCCAGGTCAGATGTCGAGTAGGAGGGGTTCCCATGCGGAGACTGAGATGGACGGCGGCCCTGGGCGGCGCGGTGATCATGGCCCTCTCGGGCGTGGGCGCGGCCGCGGCGGCGCCCGCGCGCGACGGCACCGGCCACGGCCCCGGTCAGGGATGGGGCGTTGCGGCCGAGGTCGACGGCAGCACGTATGTATTGCTCGGCCCCAGCGTTTTCGGTGTCACGGTGCAGCAGGATCCGCTGGCCTACGAAGCGGTCAAGCTGGCCGATGGCACCGTCCACGGCAGATGGAGCTACGACTACTGGCAATCAGGCGAGGAGACTACCTTCAGCGGCCCGGTGACGTGCATGTCCGTCAGCGGCAACCACGCCTGGATCGGCGGCCCGGTCACCGCGTCCAGCGACCCCACACAGGTGGGCACGGGAGCGTGGTGGCAGATCGCCGACAACGGCACCGGGCGGCACCCGGTCATTCCCGACCAGACCACGTTCGTGGGGTTCGGCACCATGGCGCAGACCATCGCCTACTGCAACGGCGAGCCAGCTCCGCACTTCATCTTTGACGTCCAGCTTGGCGGGCTGGGGGTGGAAGATAACAGCGGCGGCCGGTGAATGAGAGGTGGCACCGGCCGCCGGGAACGAGGCACGTCAAGACATCCCCGAAGCCGCCTGGGCTGCGGCGACACTGAAATCGGGGCGCTGGGGCTCCTTGTTTGCGGGATCTTTACCCCAGCGCCGGTAATCCGCCACTGACCTGTAAGCGTCCTGCAGGTGTAGGGACACAGGCGCAACCTTGCTCGGGAGCTTCATGATTGGTGAGCACGTGCCGACCTGGCTCCTTGAGCCCGGCGACGTGATCCGCGTCCGCCACCATCACGATCCCCGGTGTGGCGAGTGCCTGGCCCACTGGGAGACCGACGCCGTGGTCACCGACCGCCCCGCCCCGGTATGCGGCAGGCTTGCCGTGTCCTGGGCAGGGGACGCCCGGCTCCACACTGGCCGGCCGTCCGTCACCGGGATCACCCTGTTCGAGCCGGGCGAACCAGCACTACGGATCGGGCGGCTCCCAGTCCGAGGCCCGGCGTTTCGGGAGTGAGCCGCGCGACCACTGGACTGTGATGCGCTGCGCGAGGCACGATGATAGCGACAGGTTGTCGAGCCAGCCGCGGTCCGAGCTGGCCCGATGCCTTGGTCAAGCCTTCTCCGGGGCCGCGGCTCCGCCGACTGCCCCGGAGGTGAGCTGCTCATGCATGGTGCTCCGTCCCCAGCGAGCGTCCCCGCCCAGACGGCCGTTCTTACCTTGCCTGCCGAGATTGACATCACCAACGCCGGGCGTTTGTGCGGGGAGGTTGGCTCTGCGTTGGTCTCGGGCTCCACCGTCGTGGTTGCCGACATGACCGCCACCACCTTCTGCGACTCCTCAGGCGCCCGCATCTTGGTGCTGGCCTGGGAGCAGGCCGCCATGAACGGCATCGATCTACGGATTGTGGTCCCATCCGCGACCGTCCGGCGTGGCTTCACGCTGATGGGCCTCGATGGGTTTCTCCCGTTCTACCCGAGCCTGAGTGCGGCGCTCACAGCACCACCAGCACAGGCCAGCGCGGCCCGGCCGTGGCTAGGCCGCGGCTAACCGGCGGCAAAGCGCCACCAGCACACGGGACAGCAAGCCCACCGGCGCTCCCCGGGGAGCGTCAGGTTCACACAACATCGCGTTACGCGCTTTACCCCCACGCGGCCCCTTCACGCGCGATGGGAGTGCATGGGCGGCTGTGCGCGGCAGCGGTGCAGCCGGACTGGGCTGTCATGAGCTGACCGGCGCCATCTTCGGCGATACGCAGCAACGCGATCACCCGTGCGGCCGGGTCGTGGGCCTTTGACCAGCTCCCGGCGCCGGCCCTGCCGCGGGGCTGGGCCACGGCGCTACCCATGTGGCGGATCCGGCAGCCTCTTGAGGTGGATCTCGTAGCGCTTGCCGTCCCGCTCGTAGAACAGTTCAGCGCTGTCTTCGATGTAGTTGAGGTCCCGCTCTGTCACGCGGCCGCCCGCGTGCTCGATTGCCTCGGCTAGCCGGTCGAGTTCAGCCTTCAGGTGCTTAAGGTCCATGATCCAATGGTGTTCCCTCGCGGCACGCCTATGCCAGCGATCGGTTTCGGTTGACCGGCAGCCGAACCGGCAGTGGTAGCCCGGGTCGTGATGGCTGCAGGCCCTTTGGCCCTAGCCCCAGCCCCCACCTGCTGAGAACGTTGAGGCATGAGAGGTTTTATCCAGAACGCCTTGCGCTTGTTCACCCGAACCATGCGGCCGCTCGCGCTGAGGTCTGCCGGCAAGGAGGGATCCAGCACGTCGGTGGTCCGCCATGTCGGGCGGCGATCGGGCCGGACGTACCAGACACCTGTCATCGCGGTCCAGCATGATGACAACTTCTTGATTGCCCTGCCGTACGGGCAGCGCACCGATTGGCTGAAGAACGTCCTGGCCAAAGGCTCAGCGGCCATCGTGACCAATGGGCACACCTACGAGGTAGACCGGCCCGAGGTAATCCCCATGGCAGAGGCGACCGGCCACTTCCGGCCCAGGGAGCAGCGCATGCACCGGCAGTTCCACGTGGATCTTGCCCTCCAAGTTCGTCAGCGGCTGGAAGCTCACCCATAACAGGGCGGCCGGATGATGCCCCGCGACAGAGCGTGGCCGAGCCACTCTCAAATCCGGGTTCGGTGTGGGAGGCTATGATGCGCAAGCCAGCCGCTGCGGCAGTCAGCCTGGGGTGGGGCGTCGCGATCGGCGGGACCTTCGGCTGTCTGCTCCCCTGGATGCTGGGCTACTGGCGTTTTCACGACCCGCTGCGGTACTGGCCGGCCGCCCAGGCGGCAGGCGGGTTGCTGATCGCCGTGGGCCTGGTCCCAGTCGCGCAGGCGTTCACCGAGTTCATCAGCGCTGACGGGACTCCAGTACCGGTGGCCCGCCGCCGCGGCTTGTGGTCAGCGGCTTCTACCGGTATGTGCGCAACCCGATCTACGTGGGGTTTGTGGCCATCCTGGCCGGGCAGGCGCTGCTGTTCGGCTCACCGGGCCTGCTCGAATACACGGCGCTGTCCTGGTGCATCGGCGCCGCCGCCGTGCGCTTCTACGAAGAACCCATCCTGGCCCGCAAGTTCGGAACCGCCTACCAGGACTACCGGCACAACGTGCGCGCCTGGGTTCCCCGCGTCCATCCATGGACCCCGGCGAGCCAGCCCAGAGCAGCCGAACCCGATCAGGCCGAAGACCGCTCCGCCATGCCGCCCCTCCCGCCGCGATGATCAGCGGTTGTCGCATTTGTTGTTGGTCAGCCGGCCGCCCTCGCCTCGATCCTCGGTACAGGCCGGGTTAACTGCGTATGCACCTGCCCGTGATCTTGCGCGGGATGATGCGCACGTACACATCGCGCGGACCGCCCGCCCAGGGCCGGACGCCGGCGTACTGCTCTAGGTGGCGGACTTCTGCTTCGCTGGTCACTCGGACCGCGCGCCCGGTCACCAGCACGCTCCAGCCCTGGCGCAGCACCTCATCCAGTCGGTCTACCTCGAACCCGGCCAGGCCGTTGAGGTACCCCGCGAGGTGTGTCCGGGGCGGTCCGGAAGATCACCGTCTGGCCCGACATGGCATAGTTCACCGGCAGAACGACAGGCCCGTCGCTGGTAGTGAACGCCACGCGGCCCACCCCACCAGGCGACAGCAGGTCGTAGCACTCCGCGGCGGAGAGCGTCTGAAGCACCGGATGGCGAGAGGGGCCAGCCTGGCCGGGCGGTCGGCTCGTGTCCGCGCCGAGCAGGCCCTGCGGCGTGGTCTGCAGTGCCGCGGCCAGCTGCTGCAGGGCCGCCTGCGTAGGCCTGGCCGGGTGCGTCTCCAGGTACGCCAGGTATGGCACGCTCACACCCGCCAGCTCGGCAAGCTCGCGCCTGCTCAGCTTGAGGTCCTGGCGCCTGCGGGACACCCGCCCGCCCAGATCACCCGGTTCCGGGACCGGCGGCAGCGCCGCGCTGCCGTGTGGCCTGTCATCGGTTCCTGTCTCTTGCCGCGAAGCCATGTCCGGTCACCTCCTATCCACGCCGAAGCCACTGTTCTTCATGGTGTTCGCCATGCATGGTGGCCTGCCATGTGCGAAGGTCCTGGGAAGCCTGGCCTTTCGGCCCTGGCCGGGCGCTCGCGGACGTTGGCCAGCATGACCTGGGGATTGGGGTTAGCTGTCTTCGCTGCTGCCTGTGGACAGCACGTCATCGGGTGGGCGCCGTACGCTGGCCGCGGCCTGGATGACCATCCCGAACCTGAGCACCAGTTGGGGGCAGGCGCCGTCGCTGAGCCCGGTCCGGATCGACTCACGCAGCCAGCCGAACTCAAGCGGCTGGGTGTGCAGCGCGGCCGCGGCCCCGCTGGTGCTGGCGGTGAGCAGGATCCGCTGCAGCGCCTGCCCGGCATTGATCCAGTCCACCGGGCGGTCATGGGCGGTGGTGAGCAGCGCGGCGACCCCTGCGGACCTGGGCCATGGCGCGGTGCTGAGCGGCGGCAGGCCCCACCCGTGGCCGTGGGCGAAATCTCTGCCGGGGAAGTCCGGGTCGGTGTGCTCTGGCCGCGCTGGGTAAGACTCCGGTGGCACGCCGTCGGCCCGTGCGCTGCCCGGCGCGGGAGCCCACCGGGCCAGTTCGGCGACCCGCTCGCCGTCGAGCCGTTGGGCTTGTTCGGCTTGCTGGACGGCCGCGGCCAGGGCGGCCCGCCGTCCGTCATCGGCGACGATGCGCAGTACCGCACCGTACCGCGCGGCACCCTCGCGCAGCGCGGCCAGCAGGCCGGGCGGCAGCGGCACCACATCAAACCCGCTGCGGTGTGTCCGCCGCTGCCGCACCTGGCCGAACAGCCGCTGCTCCAACTCGGTGCGGGCGGCCCGCCGGCCCCAGCTCACGCGTGCGACCAGCAGCGGCTGGCCCGGGTCGGGCAGCAGAGTTGTCTGGGGAACAAAATCAAGGGACCGTAGCGCCAGCCGGGCGGTGAACAGCGCGGCGCCGCAACTGATCATCATCTCGCGGCCATCGGGATCAGCGACCCGCAATTGCCGCGCCGCGTCGGCATGCAGGCTGATCTGCTGCCCGGCGGCGGTGAACAGCCAAGGCTGGGTGTTGTGCACCGAGGGCGCCCACACCGCCGCCGTCACCGCATACTCGGCGATCTCCTCCGCGGTCAGTGATCCCGGGCTTGCCGGTTGCTCGTCACCCAGCAGCACAGTGCCCACCGTCCCTCGCGACGTCAGGCTGACCTTTACCGTCCATGGCGCCAGCTCACCCCCTGGACACGACCGCACGCCACCATGACCTGGGTACCGAACGACAAGCGGCCCTGCTGCCAGTGATCAAACAGCGCGAAATCCACGACACGGTAGAGGCCACCGAAGGTAACAGCTGCTTTGGCCCGCTCCGCGGTCAACGGCGCGAGTGCCTTCCCTGCCCCGCCCGCCAACACGATGCCCAGAACCCGTTTGCCAGTCATCTTCCGCCCCCTTCAATGTCGGTGCCGCGATGACCGGATTGCGTTCTATGCCGGTGTTCCCCGCCCCAGTGAATACCGGGCCGCCAGTCGACTACGCCTTCGGTGCATCTTCCATGTACTCAGCAAACACCGGCGGGATGCCAAGGACGAAAGTATGCGCATCGTGCGACAGGCGGAGACCGCGTGGATCCCACGTGAATTTCCAATCGTGGCAGTCAACAAGGTGCGTGACGGCCCTGATCAGCGCCTCTTCCCTCAGGATGCGGGTGAAATCCGGGGAGTCGCTCCTGATCGCGACTTCGTATGCCAGCCTGTCTTTATCCAGCTGGCCGAGGTCCTCGATACAGGCGTCCACTGCCAGCACCACGGGCGCGAGATACAGATCAGTTATGTCGTGGGGTCTGGTAGCCACGGCCACCTCCGTGCGCCGGGAAAGCTGCAAAGCTATGTTGCCGAGATGGAAGCTCACGCCATAGGGCCAAAGGTCCCCTGCTGGCCACGGGCTGAGGAAACGCCGCAGTCATCGACCTAGTCCCGGCTACGCCCGGGGAGTAGCTCCTCATCTGTGCACGGTGTGGCGCAACGTCTCGAGCGCGCTGAACCGGGGGCCCCAAGCTGGTGCTTCGCCCGGGCCGTGTCCATGATCGCTGGATGACTGGCGGCCTCCACCTACCCGGCAACGGGTGGCAGCCACGGCACGGCCGCAACCGCCCTGGCGGCAACCTGGGCCGGGCGGGCGGGCAGTGGCACCGGGAGCAGGCCCAGTTCGCGGGCAACGTTGGCGGCGGTGACGATCCCGTCGGCGGCGATGTTGTAAGCCCCCGGGGGCCCGCTGGCAACCACGCATTGCATCAGGGCGCGCCCCATGTCCTCCTCGTGGACCAGCTGCAGGGGCAGCGCCGGCACCAGGACCGGTACCGGAAGCCGGCCATGTACCGTTTGGTGCGTCCGGATCTCTGACTGGACGATTGGCTGGCGTCAGGACGGGCCGGGTGAGCGGTTCGTGAACGCTGGAGCACACGGCCCAGGCCCCCACGCCCGTGCGGCCCCAGCGTTCGCATCAGTTCAACTGCACGTTCACGGCATGGCATCCTGAAACCGGGGGAGCGAATGGGAGCGAATCGGAGCGGCAAGCGGCTCGGCAGTTTCCCCGTGGTACGCGAGGACGCGCGCCTACGTGCAGGCCAGGATCACCGAGGCGGGCGGCCCTAGCAAACTAGCCGCGAGTAGCCTGCCAGCCGCGTCGGCGGCTGCCAAGGCGTGCACACGTTTTGCCTGTGCGCTCTCGGCGTCTCGGGAATAACTGGACGTGGGCGACATACTCCCGGGGAGCGCTGGCTCTGGGCATACACACCCCCGATGGACACGGCGCATCCAGGAGTGGGTCTCCGTCAAGCTCGCGCTGTCACGGATTGCACAACGGATTGCGAACCTATTGGCTCCACCTTTGGCCCCACTAGCTTGTTCGCATCTTTCGAATCTTGCCTCTGAACTGGAGCCCCTTACGGAATCGAACCGCAGACCTTCTCCTTACCATGGATAGTAGAGTCCGTGTCCGTGGGCATCCTGGCTGACCTGCTGAACAGGAAGAACACGCGTACAGGCCAGCTGTAACAAGCTCCGGATCGGCTCATGTGAGCTCCGTTCGCCTGTCCCTGTGTTCAAGATGGCTGACGTCCCGCGTTCATAACGAGTGACGCGTAGCAGGGCGCTTCATCGCCTCAGCGTCTGGAGTCGCACCAACTTGTAGTATCAAGTTGTGGTTGAAGCAAGGGCGCCGTTCCCCTACGAGCGGATCGTTGACGAGCTTCGTGCTGAGATCGTGGACGGGCGCCGGGCGGCAGGGGAACGCCTCCCCTCTGAGCACGAGCTGGCTGATCAGTACGGGACGAGCCGTCCCACGGTGCGCCGGGCGGTTGCGCGTTTGAAGGCTGAGGGGCTTGTGGTCACGTCTCAGGGGCGGGGCGCGTTCGTTCGCCCTAAACCTCACGTGAGGCTGCTCGTCACCGGCAGCAACTACCGCAAGCACCGGGAGCTGGGCCTGCCCGGCTTCAACGCACAGACGCTCGAACAAGGGCAAGCACCCGAACAGCAACTGCTGGAGGTTGCCACGATCAGCGCTGCCACTGAGGTGGCGATCCGGCTGGGAATCGAGGGTGGCTCGCCGGTCGTGGTGCGCCGTCGTGTCTTCTTGGCCGACGCCGAGCCGGTAGCTCTCTGCGACAGCTACTATCCCGTCGGGCTTGCTGACGGGACGCCGATCGCGAAGGCCCGGAAGATCAGAGGGGGCGTTCACGCGCTCATCGAAGATCCCTCGGGGCCGATCCGGCGACGGATAGCGCGGTCGGTTGACGACTTGATGAGCAGGATGCCTACACCGCAGGAAGCGGCGGCGCTGCGTCTTCCGCAGGGAGTGCCGGTGACGCGCGTGTTCCGCACCGTCCTTGATAGCAATGACGAACCGGTAGAGGTGCAGGAAACCATCGCAGTGGCAGATCGTCATGAGTTCCGCTACGAGGTGGCCATGGAACGCGATGACCGATCGAGTTAATCACCGGATACGTCTCGGTGCATGCTTGTCACTATCTGGCCGTTACGCGCGTTTCGGAACTCAGGCAGCCCGGGCTCTGGATGTCTGGCGATCACTCGACGGTCACGTTGATCTTGTCATCGAGGATGACCGAAGCGACCCGCAGACTCTCGGGCCTGCCTTGTGCCGGGTAGCCGCTGGCGTTGATGTGCTGCTGAGCCCCTATTCCACCCAGCTCGTCAGAGCCGCAGCGGCGATGGCCAGCGCCGAGGGGTGGTTGCTGTGGAACCATGGCGGATCGGGTGACGACGTAGAAAACTCTTGCCCCGGCCACATGGTGTCGCTGCTCACACCGGCGAGCCGTTACGCGGAACAATTCATACAGCGCGTCTTGAGCGACAAAGGCATCGAACTATGGATTGCCCACGGCAAAGGATCGTTCGGCCGTCAGGTCGCGGAAGGAGCGTATCGGGCGGCACAGCACGCTGGTATTCGCACTCGGCGGCTCATGCATGGTGACACATGGCCGCCAAGCACGCCATCTGAATCCTGGGCACTCCTTTCGGCGGGCACCTTTGAACAGGATGTGGCAACGGTCCGCCGTGCGCGGAACCTCTCAAATCCACCCGCCACGATCTGCGCCGTCGCCGCAGGAGTGCAGGAGTTCGCCAGCGAGATAGCGCACCCCGAGGGCATCTATGGCGTCGGCCAGTGGTTCCCCGGAGCCACGGCCAACAGCCCCGCGATCGGACCATCCGAGGCCACCTTCCTGGCCGCGTACACCGACCACTCCAAGCTGAGGATCGACTACCCGGGTGTGCAAGCGGTCGCCGGTGCCGCCCTGGCGGCGTACTGTGCCCGGCGCGCGGGCACCACAGCGCGTGAACCACTATGGGCGCAGGCCACTGCGCTAGACACCGAAACCCTGTTTGGCGGCTTCAAGATCGACCCCGTCACTGGTGCCCAGGTCAAGCACGAAACCGTCCTGGTCCGATGGGCCGACGGCGGGCTCGCGCTCGCCTAACACCACTCTCCTGCGCGCTCCGCCGACCGCTCCAGGACTTGTTGCTCCAAGCTCATTGACTTGTTATTCCATGCTGCCTGCGCTTGCCGAAGATACAGCTTGGAATAACAAGTGAGGCCTCGGCAGGAGGCACCCCGCTGAGGCCTGGCGCATCGATTGGAGTCCCGATGCATGTCAACGTACTGCCGCAGTTGTGCGGCACCAAGCGGGTCCGGTGAGCCCGGTCATCACCACGGAGGATGGCGCGCCCCTTAACCCCAACCCGCAGCCGGAGGCCGGGACATGACGCAGGCCGCACCTCCGGCTGGGGGGAGCCGCTGGCCGGGCGTGCCCCTCCATACCGGGTTAAGTCTGTGTTTCCTTACGACGCGTCCGGCGATCTCCCGTCCCATGTCTCTGCTGCTCAGCCCCTATCTAGCTGCTGCCCGACCATCAGGCCGCTCCTGTTAGCGATCTTGACGCCAGCGATCTTGCTTCGCGGATCTCCACTCTGGTAGGGACGGAATGGAGTACCGATCATGCCTATCGCTGTGAGCCTTCAGGCATGGGCGGGGATGTCAGCTCAGTGCGGTGTCGAAGCGGGCGCGGAGGTCGGTGAGCCGTTCGGCGGGTTCGTTGGCGAAGACCAGGCGCAGGTACTGGCTGCCGCTGGGTCCCCAGCCATCCATCGGGGTGGCGGCGACCTGGGCGCGGGTGAACAGCCGCCGGGATGCTTCCCCGGGAGCAAGACCCATGCGGTGGGTGTCGATGAGCAGCGACCAGCCGCCGTGCGGGCGGACGCACGGGTACCCGGCGAGCTGGTCAAGGACAACC
>Ga0126383_10003305_pt1 | contig 10641 bp, 10 predicted proteins | sample PanSoiMetPlot_35_FD_96882 | JGI IMG/M metagenome (GOLD analysis project Ga0126383, IMG submission 96882) | Tropical forest soil microbial communities from Panama - MetaG Plot_35 | ecosystem: Environmental > Terrestrial > Soil > Tropical forest > Bulk soil | place: Panama | collected 2016-02-17
CGTGTTTTGGTAAGAATTTTTAGTTGTTTCAGGAGGATACAAAGTGGCAAAGACAATCGGGATCGACCTGGGGACCACCAACAGCGTGGTTGCGATCATGGAAGGTCGCGAGCCCAAGGTCATTACCAACGAAGAAGGCAGCCGGCTAACCCCGTCCGTGGTGGCTTTTACGAAGGATGGGGAGCGGTTGGTGGGGCAGGTGGCGAAGCGGCAGGCGATCACCAACCCCGAGCGCACCGTCTATTCGATCAAGCGCTTCATGGGCCGGCGGTATGAAGAGGTGACGGAAGAGGCGAAGCTCGTCCCCTACAAGGTCGTCCGGGGACCGAACAACGACGCGCGCGTCGAGATCGACGGCAAGCAGTACAGCCCACCGGAGATCTCCGCGCAGATCCTGCTCAAGCTCAAGCGCGCAGCGGAGAATTACCTGGGCGAGAAAGTGACCGAAGCGGTGATCACCGTTCCGGCCTACTTCAACGATGCGCAGCGCCAGGCGACGAAGGACGCCGGTGAGATCGCCGGGCTGACTGTAAAGCGGATCGTCAATGAGCCCACCGCCGCAGCGCTCGCTTACGGTTTGGACAAGAAGAAGGACGAGAAGATCGCCGTCTACGACTTCGGCGGCGGCACCTTTGACATCTCCATCCTGGAGGTCGGGGAGAACGTGGTGGATGTGCTCGCTACCAACGGCGATACGCACCTGGGAGGCGACAACATCGACCAGCGGATTATGGACTGGCTGATCGCCGAGTTCCGCAAGGATACCGGTCTGGACGTTTCCAAGGACAAGATGGTGTTGCAGCGGCTCAAGGAAGCGGCGGAGAAAGCGAAGATCGAGCTCTCCTCGGTAATGGAGACGGACATCAACCTGCCGTTTTTGACGGCGGATGCTTCCGGACCGAGGCACCTGAACATCAAGCTGAGTCGCGCCAAGCTCGAGTCGATGATGGAGGACCTGATCGAGCGTTCGCTGGAGCCGTGCCGCAAGTGCCTGAAGGACGCGGGCCTTGACCCGAAGGACTTGAACGAGGTGGTGCTCGTCGGGGGATCGACGCGCATTCCAAGGGTTCAGGATGCGGTGAAGCGCTTGTTCGGCAAGGAGCCGAACCGCTCCGTCAATCCCGACGAGGTGGTGGCCGTCGGTGCGGCGGTCCAGGCGGGAGTCCTCTCGGGCGAGGTGAAGGACATCCTGTTGCTGGACGTCACGCCGCTGTCTCTGGGCGTGGAAACGCTGGGCGGGGTGATGACCAAGTTGATCGAGCGAAACACGACCATTCCCACCCGGAAGTCGGAGGTATTTTCGACCGCGGCGGACGGGCAGACGCAAGTGGAGATCCACGTGCTCCAGGGCGAGCGCGAAATGGCGGCCGACAATCGCTCGCTCGGCCGGTTCCATCTCGCGGGCATTCCTCCAGCTCCGCGAGGAGTCCCGCAGATCGAGGTCACCTTCGATATCGACGCCAACGGCATCTTGAATGTCAGCGCGAAGGACAAGGCGACCAGCAAAGAGCAGAAGGTCACCATCACGCACTCGTCCGGATTGGCCAAGGACGAGGTCGAGAAGATGGTTGCTTCGGCGCGCGACCACGAGACAGAGGACAAGGAGAAGCGCGAGCTCGTCGAGTTGCGCAACCGCGCCGAGAATCTGGTCTACCAGATGGAGAAGCTGATCAAGGAGAACAGGGAGAAGCTCTCCGCCGACTCAGCGACAGCGCTGGAGGACGCGATCAAGAATCTCAACAGCGTCCGCGAGGGCCAGGACAAGCAGGCGATCCGAGCTGGCATCGAGCGTCTCGAGCAGGCGAGCCACAAAGCTGCGGAGGAGATGTATCGGGCCTCCGGAACTCAGACGCCGCCTCCGGGCGCGCAGGGTCCGTCGGCTGCTCCCGGAAGCCAGGCGACGCCAAAGAAGGACGACGTCGTCGACGCGGAATTCAGAACCAACTAAGGACGTTTGCTGGTGCGACAGGCGCCGGCCCGCTCGGGCCGGCGCTTTTTTTTTGGCGTTCTTGCTCCCGCGGCAGCAGCCAAGCTGCGTCGCCCCCGAGGATCGGCGCGCTTAGAAGCTACTCAGCAGCCAGGTGTCGATTTCGTGATGCTTCAAGCTGAATGCAACTCGTTTACCGTCGGGAGAAGGAGTGGGATTGCCGATCCACGAATTGGTCGATTCGTAGATGACTTGCGATAGACCCGCCAACTCCACCAAGAACATCTTGAATTGCTTTTCGTCAGGGCATAGGGCCGTTGCGAACAACGCTCGCCCGTCGACTCTCCACGATGCGAACTGAACGCGGCATCGCTCGTATCCGTCGAGGCGAAGCTCGGTCGATTTTCCTTCCTGGGTGTCGAGCAACCGGATTCGACCTTGCTCCAGCGGAATTGCGACCCGAGAGCCATCAGGTGAGACGTCCCACTCGATGATCGCAAGGGTATCGGAATTATCGGTCTTGATCCGCATCAGCTCGCGTCCCACTCCGCCCTGCGAGCTCAATTTTGAAAACCGCAACTCGTTCCAAATCAGCTCGCTGACAATGCAATCTCCCTCCAGCGACGGGCATTTGAAGGCCGCGTCCCTCGGGGGCGGTCGGCCATTCCGCTTAAAGCGAACGCGCTGACCTTTGAATTGCAGCGGCTGCATCAGCCCCGGGCCAATGGCGGTCATTCCGGGTGAGAAGCCAACATTGAAAAGCTCCGCTTGAGCTGGCTCGTCGTTTAGCGCCGGCGGCAGCTCCCAGAACAAAAGGCGATTGTCCGCGGTGAATTTGGGCCAGGTATGCCAAGAGGGTCCCGACGTCACCATTTGGGGCTCAGAGCCGTCGAGAGCCTGGATATAGACCTGCTGGCTGCCGCTCTCGTCGGACATGAAGGCGAGGGTTTTCGAATCGGCGCTCCAAGACGTCGGACGCTCTTCTCGACCGAGGTGAGTTTGGCGCCGAGGAGGCCCCAGCTGCTTTCCGCCGTAGGAAAGCTCGGCCACGTAGGCATCGAGCTTTCCAAACGTCCGCTGAAACGCCAGGCTGCGGCGTTTGCTGATTGTCACCAGCGGCCCTTCGATCGGACCGATCCAAGATCCGATGAGCGTGGGGTCGCTCTTGATTTCTCCCGTATCCGGATCGACTTGCAACGCCCAAAGGCTTGTCCCGCTCGGCTTGGGAGGAGGCTCAGCGATGCCGTAGACGAAACGGCCGTCCGGGCTCCAACCCAAGGCCGGCTCGCCTCCATCTTGAAGCAAGCCTTGGTTTTGCATCATCACTCGCGGCGGGCTGCCGCTGAGGTCCACCGTTTCAATAAACAACTGTGGAGTTTTTCTTGCCTCCCTTATGCGCAAATACGCGATGCGCTTGCCGCTGGGCGACCAATGAACGCCCTTGAAAACATCTCCTTCGGCGGAAGGGACGACGAGGTGATTTGCTCGCTCGGAGAATCGCTTCCAGAAGATCCCTTCGTCGTCAATCCATGCATACGCTTTCCCATCGGGCGAGACGCGAGGAATCACCGGATTGCTGACAAATGGGCCGTCGCTGAGTTTCTCGACTCCCTTCCTGCTGACTTTCCAAAGCGAGTCGCCGTCCTCGTTGGCCGCCCAGGTGCTGGCGAGCAAGGTTTCACTGTCTGGGAACCACGAGATGTACCTGGGCATGACATTGGGGGGAAACTCGATTTGTTCGATCTGCGTCGAATCGACGCGCCGCAAGTACAGGCCCGTCTTCTCAACGTAAGCGAGAGTCGAGCCGTCTGGCGAGATGGCACTGTCCCGCACCATATTGTCCGCGCCGGCCGCGGTGAGGCGCACCTCCTTTGTGCTCGCCGCGATCGAGTGGCGAATCGGATGGAGGGCGAAGCCGACGGCGAGCAGGCCGACCGCCGCAACCGCCGAGGCCACCGCCACCCGGCGCCAAGCGTGGGGCGCTCGACCGATGGGCAGAATCGAGCGCGCCGCGGTTGCTTTCGGCGCTTGACTTACGCGCTCGAGCTCGGCCAACAGCTCGCTGCCGTTGGCGAAGCGCCGCTCTTTTTTCGGGTCAAGGCAGCGCTGCACGATCCGAATCAACCGCGCGCGTACGGTGGACATCGGAACGGTGTCACGCGCAATTTCATCATCCGCGGGCAGTCCCAAGCTCCGATTCGAGTCTGGGAGCTTGCCGGTCAGCAATTCATGCAGCAGAACACCGAACGAGTAGACATCGGAGCGAGCATCCACTGCCCCTCCGCTGGCCTGTTCCGGAGACATGTAGACCGGCGTCCCGAGAATTTGCCCATCCTGCGTGAAGAACGGACCCACTTGCTGCTCGATTTCGCAGCGGCGGGTCTGCTCGGCGCGTGCATCGGGCGGCTTCGCCAACCCGAAGTCCAGGATTTTGATGTGGCCGTCTTTATCGACGAGCAAGTTTTCAGGCTTCAAATCTCGATGGACGATTCCTGCGGCGTGCGCGCGAGCCAAGCCGCGCGCGATCTCAGAGCCGAAGTGCAGGGCCTCTGCCTCGTGCATCGGCCCGTTTCGAATTAGGCTGCGCAGCGGATTGCCATCCACGAACTCCATCGCGATGAACGCCATCCCGTCGGCTTGGCCGACCTCGTAGATGGCTGCGATGTTCGGATGATTGAATGCGGCTGCGCTCTGAGCTTCTCTGAGCAGCCGCTGGTGATGAGCCTCGTCTTCGAGGTAGCGCGGTCGAAGCACCTTGAGCGCCACCGCTCGCCGCAGGCTCTCGTCCTCCGCCTTGTAGACAATCCCCATCCCGCCTTCACCGAGCCGGCTGAGTATTCTGAAATGCCCCAGCCGGCGTCCGAGCAGGATGTGCCTATCGGCAGAAAGCCCGAGGTAGGGGCTTGGATCTACGCTGGGGGCTTCGGCGACTCTCCTCAGCCAGGACTCCCAGGAGGCGGGGCTCGCCGGATCGCTGAGAGGAGGAACGCCCTTGGGTTCGAAGGCTGCGCTCGAGGAGTGGACTGCGTCAGAGTGTTTGCCTTGCACGCTCAACAGGCATCCCCCTTTCCACGCAGTGTCCCAGAGGTGCTCAATCGCCGTCAAGCATGGGGCGCTCGCTGGTCGACACTGGTCGCGGGCCTAGTTTTCTGAGAATTCTTTGAATTCGGGAATAAGAGCAGTCTGGTTTCGGACAGGCCGTAGTTCGCGGTTGCCATTGCAATCCAGCGGTTGAAGGTAGTACGAGACGCTTTCTCGGGAGGCGGAAAATGGGGAAACCGGTCAACAGGAAAGTGCGCTTGCAGAAAGAGACAGTTCGAAGGTTGTCTCCCGCGATGCTCTCGATGGCCGTCGGCGGAGAACTGCGCGGTCCAGACGTCGAGCCTTCTCAGCATGAGTTTTGCGTGTCGCCAGACGATCCGCGAACCGACGCCACGAACACCTGCCGGTTTTGACGAGTCGCCGTTCACCCGCCTAATTGCATTCAGGAGTCGAACGAGGTAACACTTCGCTCGCCGCGGGGGCGGTGGACGCTGTCATGCGAACTCAGTCGTCGAAGAGAAAGCTCCAGATCAGCAAGGAAAGACTCCGAAACCTCACGCCCAAGGAACTGGCGGTCGTAGGCGGTGGCAACGCGATGGACGACCCGCGAGAACAATCCGCAGCCGAATGCGACACGCCGGCAACGGATACGTGTCCGTTCTAACTCGAAAAGTGGGCTCCATCCAGGAGTCTCGATGAAGGATCGAGTTTCAAAAAAGCTGGTTCTTCGTAGAGAGCGGCTGCGCACGCTCTCGGTGTCGGAGCTCCGCTTGCCGGTGGGCGGTACGGATGACCCGACCGCGCTCGATTGCCCCGCGACTTGGGATTGCTACATCGGACCGGACCGCGCGGTCGCGCTGACGGCCACCTGTGTTACGCGGGACTGCCCACCGTAACTCTCGGCGGGGGAAAGCTGAAGCTGGGAAAGGAAGCACGTCGGAAGCTGAGTCCGCGGGAGCTCTCTGCCGCAGCACGGTGGCGCGAGGAACGGGGTTGCCGAAACCCCTGGCTCACGTTCTGCGCGCGCTCTGATGCAGCTCGAGGACGATCGATCCTCCTTTGAACAAGCGGACCGCGCCCGAGCTCTGGCTGACCGCGAGAGCAAGGCACTCAGTGGAAGAGGTGATCCCGGCGCAAGCGGCGTGGCGGGCTCCTAAGCCGAGCGGAACGTTCACGTCTTCGCTTCCGGCCAAGAGATATCGCCCTGCAGACAGGACCACGCCGTCCTCGCGGATCACGAACGCGCCGTCGAGGACGGAGAAGTTCTTGATCGCCTCGCGGATTTTCGGGTCGAGTACATTGCGCTCGGCTTCGCTGAGACCCTGGAATGGATTGATGGTGAGCTGGCGACTTTTCTCGAGCACGTTGGTGTGATCGCCGATGGTGATGATGGTTCCGATCGGGTGGCCCTCGAATCCCTCCTGGCCGATCTGGAGCGCGAGCTGCAGCAAGGCGTCCACCACTTGCGAGTTGAACTGCTCGCCGAGCTTCACCCCCTCCAGCGTGATCCGATCTTCGAGGGAACCGCCCAACCTGACGTGCATCAGGGTATCGACCGGGCGCCCGACCCGGCCGGTCACACACAGCACCAGGTCCCCCTCTTTAACCGCCTCCTGCGACAGCGCGGCGACGAGCGCTACCTTCACCCGCTCGACTCGCAGATAGTCATACGGCGGGATTACCAGCGCGCGATGCCTCTTGGCCGCCAGCTCGTCCGCCAACAATTGCGACGTGACGGCGTAGATGAATTTCCGGCGCACCTTGCGGCCGCGCAGGTCGTCGGGGGACAGTGGGATGTCGCAGATGTAGAGAAAGTGGTCGACATCCGGCTTGGCCGCGAGAGTCAAGCAGGAGCGAAGAAACTCGCGGTCGAATTTGGACATTTCGGACATTGTTCAGCGGCCCGCTGAGGTTACCCCAGCTTGACACCGCTAGTTCGCGCAATTAAAGCTTCTCGCCTTTTTTTTGACGGGCAGTCCATCTAAAATCGCCCGCTCAACCGTAAGGACGAAGACTTGAACCAGAAAGATCTCAAGCGCTACCGGAAGATGCTCGAGGACAGCAAGGTCAGCCTGCTGCAAAGCGCGAAGAAGACGTTGATGGAGGAATCGAACTTCGACACCGACGACCTCCCCGACGAGATCGACCTCGCCTCCTCCGAGTACGCGCAATCGATGATCTTCCGGCTTCGCGACCGGGAAAAATTCCTGCTCAAGAAGATTGAAAAGGCGCTGATGCGGATCGAGGACGGGACGTTCGGCATCTGCGAGCGCTGCGACGAGCCGATCTCTCCCAAGCGCCTCGATGCACGGCCGGTGACCACCCTGTGCATTCGCTGCAAGGAAGAGCAGGAGAAGAAAGAGAAGTCATACGGCTAGCGGTCCGTACTAAGCGTCTAAAAGGGGGCGAACCAGTCAGCACTGCCGGTCCGCGGCGTCACCGCTCGCTGACCTCAACTCGCAGCAGCTCCCGGCCAATCAACAAGTGATCGCCATTGTCCAACGCAGTGGGGGCAAAGAGGCGAAAGAATGTCCCATTGGAGGAGCCGACGTCGCGGACAAAGAGCCGGTCTTGCCGCACCTGCAGAACGGCGTGGCGTCCGGAGACGAACCCGTCATTCGGGAAAGTGACGTCGCCGGATTCCCGGCCGAGGAGGTTCTCTCCGTCTCTGAGCAGGAAGGCGGCGCCGCGAGCGCCGCCCTCCAGTATCTGGATCAGTCGGAACCGATAGCCAACGTCCGGAGAGCCCCAAACCATCGCCCCGCCTGCGCCTGGGGTCAGGGCGGGGACCGGCTCAAGCAAGAGCCGCTGGCGTCCCAAGCGAAGCTCACCTCCGGTCGTCAGCTCGCGCTCCTGGTGCAGCCGAAGGAAGATGCCATTTCCGCCGCCCACGTCCTCCACCGCCAGCCGCCTGCCGGTGAAGAAGAAGCGCGCCTGGGTCGCCGCGACGAAAGGATCGTCCTCCAGCGGGATGTCGCCACGAGCTCCACAGGTCAGCTCCTGCCCGCCCATCGCTACCACGATCTCGGGGCCGCCATCCGCGCGTACGACTCGAATTGAGACCTTGGGTTTGCCCGCGCTCTTGCTGCCCGAGGGCAGCGCTGCTCCGCATGCGCGGCAGAATGCGGAGTCCACCGTATTGCGGGTACTACAGCGAGGGCAGATGGGAGCGGGCATCAGGCCAGGTGCGGCGTTCACATCTATATCAGGAGAGCGGGCCGATCGAGCAGTGGAGGTCATCGGACCGCGCATTGCAGCGAGCTTTTGGAGCGTGTCACAGTCGAGCGCTGCGGAGCGCCCCGAGCACATGGAGCTGAGACGATTGGCTTGCCCTTCCTGCGGCGCCCAAGCGCATCGGCTGTCGGCTTACTGCCCTTCCTGCGGCGTCCCGCTAGCGCCAGAGCCCGAGCCCGACGAGCACGTCGGCCAAACGGTCGCGAAGAAATTCCGGATTGAGACGTTAATCGGCGAAGGTGGGATGGGGAAGGTTTATCGCGCTCGCCTCCTGACGCTGGACAAGCCGGTGGTTCTCAAGGTGCTGCACCGTTCGCTCTTGTGCGATCAACGTACGGTTGCCCGATTTCGCCGGGAGGCGCAAGCGGCCAGCCGCCTGAGCCATCCCAACTCGATCAACGTGCTCGACTTTGGCGAGACGGAAAGCGGAGAGCACTACATCGCCATGGAGTTGGTGGACGGCAAGGACCTCCACCAGGTGCTGAGCAGCGAATGGCCGCTCTCCGAAGCTCGGGTGATCCGGATTGCCTCGCAGGTGCTCGCCGCGCTTTCCGAAGCGCACGCCGCGGGGATCATCCATCGCGACCTCAAACCGGAAAACATCATGGTGGAGCAGCTGCGCCACCAGCCCGACTTCGTGAAGGTGCTGGATTTTGGGATCGCAAAAATCGTGGATGCCGCTGCCGAAGATGGCCCGCTCACCCGCGCGGGGTTTGTTTGCGGCACCCCGGAATACATGTCGCCGGAGCAGGCTCGAGGAGGAGACCTGGACGCTCGGTCCGACCTCTACGCGGTCGGAGTCCTGCTCTATCAGCTCGTCACTGGGTTGCTCCCCTTCGTCGCTGACTCGGGCGCGGCATTTGCCGCCAAGCACTTGACCGAGGCGCCCATTCCTCCTCGTCAGCGGCGTCAGGGCGTTCGGGTGTCCGCGGGGATGGAGCGGCTTATTCTTAGGGCCCTGTCGAAGGATCCGACAAAGCGCCCGCAGACCGCGGACGAATTCAAGGCCCAGCTTCTCGCGCTCGCCGAGCCCGCCGCAGCGTTACCCGTCGATACTGCCGGGGGGGTCGAGCCGCTCGCCGATGTCGACCATGCGCAGAGCCCTTTGCTGCGGAGCACGCGAAGCGTCGGGCGCGCATGGAGGCTTTTCCAGATGGTTACCCTGGTGCTGCTCGCGGCAGCATTGGGACTTGGCTATGGACTCTACCGCTCGAGCTTGAGGCTGCACGCGCAGCCGAACGCGTGGCCAGCAAATGCGCCAACGCCTCAGCAGCCCACCAGCGCAAGGCGATAGCGCGGCGCTTTAGGGGGCTTCTACTTGAAGGATCTGCTGGCCAACGCGGATGCGATCCCCGGTCTTCAGCTGGCGATCGGTGCCAGGCGTGATGCGGACGAACGTTCCCAGCACGCCGGAGAGGTCGCGAAGCACCGCTCCCTGGCCGACGGGCGCCAGCTCGCAGTGTCGACTGGCGAGATCGTCGTCTTGCGGGAAGGAGAGATCGCAGTTCACCTGGCCGATGGTCAGCAGCGGTGCGCCGCTGATCGCCGCTTTGCCGGAACGTCCGCCGACGATCACCTCCTCGACTGCGTATAGCGCCTGACCCTGAGGAAGCGGCGCTCCATAGACTCGGGGTTGCCCTGCCGCCGGGGCGGGGGGAAGCTGAAGGTGACCTAGATAACGGAAAAGCCGACGGCCGATGTTGAACATCGCGCCGTGGGAAATTGACTCCTGCCCGGCAATGGCCACGAACACCCCCGAGGCGCTTCCTTCATCGCGCACGCGGAGCATTCCTTCAGCAACCATCAATGTTGCATGATGGGCGGAGACGAATGAGTCCTCCGGAAAAAGAATGTTCCCCCGGTTCCGCCCTATCCAGCATCCGGAAACTGGAACCCGGTACCGCTGCCCCCTGCCATTTCCAGCGACGACCGTCAGCACGAAGGCGATTGGCGCCGCGGCGCTGGCGGCGGGGGGGGCTGCGGGTCGCTTTTTGAGCAGCTGGTTGGCGGGTATGGGTTCCCTGGCAACCGGCGCCTTCGCTGGAGGCGCGGCGGCAGGCGCCGGGCGGGACTTCGACGGCGATCTGGGAGAGGGCCCGTCCTTGTGCGCGACCAGAACGGGCGGCTTGGGACGGGCATGAGCCTGGGCCGCCAGAACGCTGTCCACCAGCGGAGAGACCTTGGCGGACGGGTGGGCCGGCGGGAGAGCCGATGAGGGTGCGGGTCGAACTTCGGCCGGCTTCACCGGTTCGGAAAAGGGCAACAGGGTTGCGCCGCAGGCGGCGCACTTCGCGCTCCGAGCGGGATTGAGGCGGTCGCACGCTCGGCAGACAATACCCAGCGTGGACAACAAGAGGCTCGACATCTCGCGCGATGTTAGGTGGGAGCCGCCGGCGCGGTCAACGAATGTGCGGCCCGGTGTTCACCCCGGCGGGAAC
>Ga0126383_10003307_pt1 | contig 10638 bp, 11 predicted proteins | sample PanSoiMetPlot_35_FD_96882 | JGI IMG/M metagenome (GOLD analysis project Ga0126383, IMG submission 96882) | Tropical forest soil microbial communities from Panama - MetaG Plot_35 | ecosystem: Environmental > Terrestrial > Soil > Tropical forest > Bulk soil | place: Panama | collected 2016-02-17
CGAGCTGGCCTCGCGCGAACATCTGCGGGCCATCGTTCCTGTCGTACGAAAAGCGCTAGAAGACGCAAGCAAAACGTATGAAACGATCGATGCGATTGCGGTCACCCAAGGCCCAGGCCTCGCCGGCTCGCTGCTTGTGGGCCTGAGCTATGCGAAGGCGCTGGCATTCGCGGTCGATAAGCCGCTCATCGCGGTGAATCATCTAGAAGGTCACATCCACGCTGTGCTGCTCGAGGAGCGGCAAAACGGCAACACCGAGCTCCAATTCCCGGTTCTCGCTCTGGTGGTCAGCGGGGGCCACACGCACCTTTACCTCGCCGAACGCTGCGACTCCGCTTGGACCTACAGGAACATTGGCCACACGCGTGACGACGCTGCCGGAGAGGCCTTCGACAAGGTCGCGAAGCTACTGGAGCTTGGCTACCCCGGTGGGCCGGTCATCGACTTCCTCGCGAAGCATGGCGATCCCGACGCTGTAAAGTTTCCTTTTGCGCAGATTAAGCACCGTGACCGCAACCCGGAAAACCGCCATTCGCCTGACGAACTGCGCACTGACTTCTCCTACAGCGGCATCAAGACTGCCGTGCTGAGGTATGTTGAAGTGCATGTCATGGCGGAGAGTATCCGCCGCCGCCGCGAGGCGCTCAAGTCGATCGCGAAACCGAAACCAGACGACTACCTTGCCCATTGCGATCGTCAGACGCTCGATCTCGTCGCATCATTCCAACACGCCGTAGTAAATGACCTTGTTAGTAAGACGGTGGCGGCCGCTGTCGACCACGGAGTAGCGACGCTGATGGTTACCGGCGGCGTCGCTGCCAACAGCGAGTTGCGCAAGACCTTCGAAGACCGCGCCGCCGAAGAAGCTCTCCCAGTGTTCTTCCCTTCTCGCAAGCTCTCGACGGACAACGCGGCCATGATCGCCGCAGCAGCCTATCCGAGGTTTCTCGCCGGCGAGCTCGCCCCCGCCGATGTCTCGTCCGATTCAGCTTTGCGTTTGGGATAAGAATCAAGCCAAGAGCGAAGAGCGGCCTTTGGACACACCTCTATCCTCTCGCACAAGCTTTGGATTGTTCGACGGCCTATTCTTCTTCGGTGGGAATCTTCGCCTCAATCTCCATGTCGCGGAATTCGCTCGATTCGAAGATCTCTCGGCATTCGAGGCACTCCACGAATTCCGAATCTTCGTCGCGCGACACCACCTGGACTCGAGGATGAAGGCAAGTGTGGGCCATTGTCTCGCTCTGGGGATAGCTGTGGATTGTGTTTGTCGGTTGGATATAGCTCATAACGCCTCGCCCGAACCCCCTCGGGCAGCTGCGAATTGAGCGGTATTGTAGCCCCGCGGCACATCATGTCAAGCATTTCTCGCGACTGGAATGTGAAAATCGCGCCACACGTGGAAGTGCTTGTACATGTCACCTTGGGGCCATCCGCGGCTGTTCGCTCCTGGCTGTTGGCTGTGGGACTCAACCGGTTCGGCCAGTGTCTTAACCCTTCTGCCGTAACGAGAGGCGACCGGCGAAGACCAAGAAATGGAATTAGGATCTCTACTTCACTTCCCGAAGGCCAGATGAATTCGTTCCTAAAAATGCATGAAAGGGCATCGCAGGGCATCCCTGCCACACGATATCCGACGAGATTTATCGCCAATTAGCAAGCCATTCAGCCTCATAAACTTACCGCTTGCTGCCAATCGGTTGCATTGGCTGGAAACGCTTGCATTTCAGCGGCCTGGATGGCTACAATTAAATTGCGACTGAATTGGTCGGCAATTCGTCCAACGGTACTGCCGAGAGGGTTAGGACTTGCTCAAGCTCACCAAGAAAGCGGATTACGGGCTAATTGCCATGCGCCATCTGGCGCAACACGCTGACTTGGGGGCTTGCAGCGCCAAAGACCTGGCTGAAATGTACAGCATTCCGCAGGAGGCACTTGCCAAGATCCTGCAGAGGCTGGCAAAGGCCAAGTTGCTGACGGCTCAGTACGGCACGAATGGCGGGTACGTTCTGGCAGGCGATCCCAAGAAGATCAGCGCGTACGAGGTGATTCGCACGATAGACGGTCCTTTGTTCATAACTTCATGCAGTGCAGCCGACTCGGATTGCGATCAGAGCGACCGTTGCACGGTTCGCGGGCCCCTGCTGAAGGTGAGTCGCACGATTGAAGAAGTTCTCAACAAACTAACCATCTGGGACATGATCGAATCCGAACCGGAGTCAGCGCCGGAGCTTGTGACTCTCGGCTGGTCATCTGACACGGCAGAAAAGGTTTAGGAGATTACAGCAATTATGAGCGCAGATGTCATGAGTGGTAACGGGAATGTAAAGCTGCCCATCTACATGGACAACCACGCCACTACCCGTCCCGACCCGCGCGTTGTGGAAGAGATGATGCCCTACTTTAACGAGCTCTTTGGCAACGCTGCCAGCCGCAACCACGAGTTCGGTTGGGTAGCGGAGCAGGCTACCGAGCAAGCTCGCGAACGCATCGCCAAGCTCATCGGCGCCAACACGAAGGAGATTATCTTCACCTCCGGCGCTACCGAGAGCGACAACCTGGCCATCAAGGGCGCAGCCGAGATGTACCGCGAGAAGGGCAACCACATCATCACGCAGGCCACCGAGCACAAGGCCGTGCTCGACACTTGCAAGCGACTGGAGAAGTACGGCTTCCGCGTGACTTACCTGCCGGTGCAAAAGGACGGCCGCATCGACCTCGACGACCTGAAGCGTGCCATGGATGACAAAACCATTCTTGTCACCATCATGACCGCCAATAACGAGATCGGTGTGTTGCAGCCGATCCGCGAGATCGGAGCGATATGTCATGAGCGGGGCGTGTTGTTTCACACCGACGCGGTGCAGGCCGTAGGCAAGGTTCCGTTCAACGTTATTCAGGACAACGTGGACATTGCCTCGATCAGTGGTCACAAGATTTACGGTCCGAAGGGCGTGGGCGCTCTGTATGTTCGCCGCAAGAACCCGCGCGTGCAGCTGGTTGCGCAGATCGACGGCGGAGGTCACGAACGCGGCATGCGTTCCGGCACGCTGAATGTTCCCAGCATCGTGGGACTCGGAAAGGCTTGCGCCATCGCGAACGAAGAGATGGCAGAAGAAGGCAAGCGGCTGGGGGCGCTGCGCGATCGGCTGAGGGAAAAGATCATGGGTCAGCTCGACGAGGTCTACATCAACGGCTCTATGGAGCACCGCCTGCCCAACAATTTGAACATCAGCTTCGCCTATGTAGAAGGCGAGTCTCTGCTGATGGGCATCAACGATATTGCGGTGTCCAGCGGTTCGGCCTGCACCTCTGCGACGCTGGAGCCATCTTATGTATTGAAGGCTCTAGGCGCCGGCGATGACCTGGCGCACAGCTCGATTCGCTTTGGTCTGGGCCGCTACAATACTGAGGCCGAGGTAGACTATGTCGCCAATCGCGTCGTGGAAACGGTAACCCGTTTGCGTGAACTTTCGCCGCTCTACGAGATGGCGAAAGAAGGCATCGACTTGACGAAAGTACATTGGGCAGCAGAGCCGACCCACTGATTTTGGCTAGAGTGGGTCTTCAGGCCTGCGCAAAAGGCACCACTTTATTTGATGGGCTTTTAGCCTCGTGGAGAACTTTTAGGAGAGACACATGGCATACAGTGACAAGGTTCTCGATCACTACACCCATCCCCGCAACGTGGGCTCGCTCGACAAGAATAGCCCTGAGGTGGGCACCGGACTGGTAGGCGCGCCGGAGTGCGGCGACGTCATGAAGCTGCAAATCAAGGTCAACCCCGAGACGAGCATCATCGAGGATGCGAAGTTCAAGACCTTCGGCTGCGGCTCGGCGATCGCGTCGTCTTCACTGGCTACCGAGTGGGTGAAGGGTAAGACAGTGGACGAGGCCCTCGAGATTAAGAATACCGAGATCGTGAAGGAGCTCTCGCTGCCTCCGGTGAAGATCCACTGCTCTGTGCTGGCGGAAGATGCCATCCGTGCTGCCATCGGCGACTGGAAGAAGAAGCAGGGGCAGGAAAAGTCCGCCCCTGTTGTTCAGCACGCGAACGTCGTGCAGCAGGCGTAGACTGAAATCGGAGAGCGTCGCGCCATGGGGCGCGGCGAATCACGACATGACGACGGTGAACATCGACAATCCCGCACAGGCTACGGCGGCGGCCACTCCTGTCAAGGGCATCCAGGTCACGGGCACGGCGCTGGCGCGCATCCGCTCCGCGATGGCAAAGGAGAACATATCTCCCACGGAAGGCGGGCTGCGGCTAGGAGTGCAGGGTGGCGGCTGCTCTGGTCTGAGCTACAACATCCGTTTCGACACGCAGCCGCGCGAGCGCGATCGCGTGTTTCAGTTTGAGGACGTTCGCGTGTTCGTCGATCCCAAGTCTTTCATCTACCTGCACGGCATGATTCTGGATTATGAAGAAACCCTGATGCATCAGGGTTTCGTATTTCAGAATCCGAACGCCAAAAAGTCCTGCGGCTGCGGCAGCTCATTCTCATAATCCGCACTTGCCCAGAGATCCCGTTGAATTTTGGCAAGTCGCGCGGCGCTTGAGCGCCGCGTAGTTTTGAGCATGAAATATGGCTACGACCCGAAATCTCGAAAAGTCCGGCGTAATCATCGACGCCACAGCGCGACCGGCAACGAATACCTGTTATTCCTGCGGAGCCATGCGCGCGGCGCATTACTGCCAGGAGTGCGGGAAAGTGCAACCTCCTGCGCCGGTGGACTACTTCACGTTTTTTGCTCTGCCCCAGAAGCTAAACCTCGATACCGCGCTGCTGGAGCGCGACTTCTACGCCCTGAGCCGCAAGCTCCACCCCGACATCAACGCCAAAGCCAACCGCCAGGAGCAGGAGTGGAGCCTGGAAAAGACCTCGCAACTCAATGACGCGTACCGCACGCTGAAAGACCCTATTTCGCGTACGGAATATCTGCTGCGCCTGCATGGCGTGCAGCTTGAGGAACAGTCAAAGGCAGCAACCGAAGAGGCGCGCAAATCAGGGGCAATGAAGAAGCCGGTCGTCCCACCTGATCTGCTGGAAGAGGTCTTCGAGCTCAACATGCAACTCGAAGAGCTGCGAATGGAAAAGAAGATGGGCGAAGACGATCCCGACCTTGCGCGCGAGCTGCACAATACGAAGCAACACTTGGAAGAGAAGCAGGCTGCCATGCTCGGTGATCTTAAAAGCGAGTGGGATCGATGGGATGCGCTATTCGATCGTGCTGTCAGCGAAACTGTGCCTGATACAGACCGCAAGGCCGCTCTCGACGCTCTGCTCGCCGTGCTGAATCGCCGCTCCTACATTCGCAACCTGTTGCGAGAAATCGACGAGGTCCTGGAAAGCTGATCATGGCAAGCGACCGCATCATCGGCATCGATCTCGGCACCACCAACTCACTGGTCGCCTATATGGAGAACGATCACCCGGCTGTTATCCCTGGTGAAGACGGCTCGAACCTCGTGCCGTCTGTCGTCGCTCTAGACGAGCGCGATCAGATCATGGTCGGCAATCCTGCACGGAAGTACCTTATCGAGACGCCTCAGCGCGCTGTGTACAGCGTGAAGCGCCTTATGGGCCGCGGCGTGGAAGACATTCAGGGTGAGCTCAAGCTCTTTCCCTTTCGCCTCGCCGATGACCTAGCGCCCGGCGAAGTGCTGCGCATCAAGCTCGGAAACAAGACCTACACACCGCCCGAGATTTCGGCGTTCATCCTGCGCCAGCTTAAACGAAACGCCGAGCGTTATTTCGGAGCGCCGGTTACGAAGGCCGTCATCACGGTTCCTGCGTACTTCAACGATGCGCAGCGCCAGGCGACAAAAGATGCTGGCCGCATTGCCGGTCTGGACGTCCTGCGCCTGGTGAACGAGCCGACCGCGGCTTCTCTCGCGTATGGTCTCGACAAGAAAGACACTGCGACGATTGCGGTTTACGACCTCGGCGGCGGGACGTTCGACATTTCGATTCTCAAGCTGCATGAAGGCATCTTCGAAGTCATTGCCACCAACGGCGACACACATCTTGGCGGTGACGACATCGATAACCTGCTGATTACCATCGCCTTGAACGATATTTCGGGTGATTTCGGTATTGACGTTCGCCACAACGGCGAGGCCGTGCAAAGCATTCGCAAGGACATCATCGAAGCCAAGATCGCGCTCTCGTCACAAAAGGAAGCCGCGCTTGATTTCGAATTGCCTGACGGAACGCGCTACCAGCGCACTATCACCCGCGCGCAATTCGAACGGCTCATTAAGCCGATTGCCGATCGCACGCTCGCTCCTGTACGGCAGGCCATGAGAGATGCCGGGCTTGAGGCACAACAGATTGAGGAAGTAGTCCTTGTCGGAGGCTCCACGCGCATTCCGCTGATTCGCCGCTTGGTGGAGGAGCAGTTTCAGCGCATTCCGCACTCCGAGCTGAATCCGGACGAAGTTGTTGCTCTGGGCGCGGCCGTGCAGGCAAACATTCTGGGTGGCGGCTCAGAAGCCACCAAAGAAATGCTGCTGCTCGACGTCACGGCGCTCTCGCTCGGCATCGAATCGCTGGGCGGCGGCGTGGTGAAGATCATTCACCGCAACTCGACCGTTCCCGAGTCGGCTACCGAGCACTTCACCACAGGAGTGGAAGGCCAGACCAGCGTTGCCATTCACGTTGTGCAGGGCGAGCGTGAACTGGCAAAAGATAACCGCTCCCTGGCTCGCTTCGATCTGAAGGGCATTCCACCGATGCCAGCCGGGCTGCCGCGTGTCGAAGTGAAGTTCCTACTCGACGCTAACGGAATCCTGCACGTCTCGGCGCGCGAGGCCCGTAGCGGCAAGGAAGCCGAGATCGAAGTCCAGCCCAGCTACGGCCTCACCGACGAGCAAGTCGAGAACATGATTCTTGAGTCGTTCGACTATGCGGAAGAGGACTTTGCGAAACGTCAGGTTATTGAGGCCCGTAACGAGGCGAACACAATTCTCGCCGCACTGGAAAAAGGTCGCAGCAGTCCCGCGTGGGAGCAGCTCAGCTCGCGCGAACGGGAAGCCATCGGCAAGTTGGAGAATGCGCTGAAGGCGGTTATGCCCGGCGATGATTATCATGCGATTCGCACGGCGATTGACGCGCTGAATCAAGCCACGATGCATTTGGCCGAGCTGATGATGGACAGCGCCGTCAGCACCGCACTGAAAGGCAAAAGGATGGACACGGCCGACGTGGGCGAAGGCCCGGCCGCGCCACATCCCATCGCTAAAGCTGAGATTGAGCAATAGAGGACTTATGGCAGACGAAAAAAACCAAGGCAGTGGAGCGGCAACCATCGAGGCCCCCGGAACAAATACCGTTAAGCTCACGTTCCTGCCCGAGAACAAGACATTCGAGTTTGAACACGGCAAGCTTCCTTATCAGGAGCACGGCAAGCCGGAGTCGATTCTCGACGTCGCCATGAACTTCGGCTTTCACCTCGAGCACGCTTGCGGTGGCAACTGCGCCTGCACGACCTGTCACGTTGTGGTGAAGAGGGGCAAGGAACTGCTGAGCGAGATGGAAGACGACGAGGCTGATCGCCTCGACATGGCCGCCGACCTGCAACTCGATTCGCGCTTGGGCTGCCAGAGCGTGATCGAGAAGCCCGGCGAAATCGTGGTTGAAGTGCCCGCATGGAACCGCAACTACGTTTCGGAAGGAGGAGGTCACTAATGGCCGAACAACTCACCTGGGATGACGCCGAGGACATCGGGCTGGCGCTGGCTGACAAATTCCCCGAGCAGAATCCGCTGGAACTCCGTTTCACCGACCTGCATCGCTACGTAACGGAACTTCCTGCGTTCACAGACGACCCAAAAATGTCGAACGAATCGAAGCTCGAAGCCATCCAGATGGCCTGGTACGAGGAATACCAATCTAGTAACGATTGAAGTGCCAATAAATCAGTGGCTTACAGGAACTAATACACACGGCTTTACTGACATCAGTGGGCAAGCAGCCGCCGCCCAAGGCCGGTTCGCGACCGTCGATTTCCTTGGTTCGGTTTTCAATCGTTGCTGGGCGCCAACGACAAGGGTCAGGCGGCGGGCTAGTATAGCATCAGCCAGAACAAACTCAACCCTGACACGCCGTACGTCTATGACGAGCAGGGCGCGGTTTTTCAGGTGATCGACATTCCCGAGCACAGATCGAATATGCGAGATTGTAATAGCGAAGGCATAACGTTTGAGCGTTCGCCAATTTGAGCCTATTGAGCAAATCTGAGCTGTACAACGACGAAGCACACTGCAGGTTAGACCACAAGTATCCGGTCATTCAAAGTTAGTGAATGCCAGCTGAGATCCGGTCAAGCGACGGTAGAACGCAAGCAAGAAAATCCCGTCCTGCTTGTTTTCAGGACGGGAGCTGCCAGGGTGGACCACACTTGTGAGTACGAACATCCCCTGACCAGCCCAAAGCGTCGCTTTCTCCAAGTCCTAACTACCGGTTTCCGCTCAGAACAAAGTCCTTCGTGGTGCCCATCTCTGAGGAGGCCGCAACTCGCGAACGGTTGGCATTCGTGGATGGCTTGCTGGCTTGGTTCGCGGCTTCGGTCAGACGTACCGCATCTCTGGTTTGTTGCAAGGAAAGGAGCATTGAATTCTTTGAGACGCGACGCACAATGGGACTAACTATCCAACGTATCCCAGCGGGAATGTCCCTGCTCAAGGCAATCGCCTCGACCTCAACATACGTTCCGCCGTCTCTTTGCTCGTATCTGGCAATGCTGTATAGGCGCCAGATGAAGCCGCTACCATGGTCTGCCGGAAGCTCCTGCTGGTCGGGCTGGCCATAATGCCGGAGCTCCTGCACCCGGGTGGTATGAGTAATGCTGTACCATCGCCGTTCGTCGACCTTAGAGTAACAGGTCTCGTATTCCATATCGAGCGCGGTCTCGCCCACGACTTCCTTGTTCACGACGCGCATGGAATACTTCTCACAAGGTCCGGACCGACTGAGCAGTCTTGACTCAACAACGGTGGGTTTGTAGTACTCCCTGTAGTTGCCGTAATCACGGACTGCGGACAAAACGTCTTCAACCGTCGCGTCTGGAATAAACGCTGCTCCCATCCAATCGTGAATCAAGCCTGAGTTCACAGGTTTTGGGTTCTCCTTCCCGGCGGGTGAGACCAGAATCTCACCATCACGAACACGCCGAAGACGCTCGGGCTTTTGATCGAGCCAAAGGAATGGTGTTTGAGGGCCGATTTGTGGACAGGAAGCATCGACGTACGCGTCCCACTGCGCCATGGTATCTGGCTTCAACTCAGCTCCACGCGATAAAGAGGGGGCGACGAGAGTACCCCAATAAACGAGGATGAGCGCAAACGTGCGGAATCCATGAAAAATGCAATCACTACGAAAGTTGTTTTGACTGACTGACGTCTCTTTCATGCTGGGTCCTCCACTGAGGTCTTGCGGTGCATGGAGTTCAAAAGGTCAAATCTCCAAGTCACGAGTTACACAACCGGAAGAGCAAGGCAAATACCACGCGAGAATCGGCCTAAGTGATTGAAAAACTGTGAAATTCAGGGCTTGATCTACGAGTACCTGCCGAAAACCGCCAAAGCTTCTTCGGCTTTATGCCGGCATTTCGGCGGGGGAGGTTCGAGTGGGTTCGGGTCCACAGGAAGTGGGATGGCCGTCAGCAATGGACCAGGCTCACGCGTGAACCCGACCGCGACCAGATCAATCACGTAGTGCAGGGCGCCAAAGCGCCGCAATTCAGAGGCTCCCTGCAGCGCGAGAATGAATCCCTGCACAGTGCCATCAAAGAAACCATGGGGAGGGCGTCATATCCAATTTGAAGCATCTGGTGCACAGTCGCGTGCCAGCGGTAACAGTTCCCGACCAGCGGCAAGGCTTTCTTCATTGCTCGTAGTGTGGACCACAGCTGAATGTTCAGGCTTCCAACGTAGTCGAGGTGTTCGATGGTTTTCTTGCCGACGTCTTCGAGGACTGTTGCCATCAGGACACCACCGCAGTTGAAGAATTGTCAGCAGCTCGAGCGTCGAACAACGACCCAACACCCGTAGCTTCGAATAAATGAAGAATCCGACCCTGCAGCCCTTGGAGATGCATTGCGGTGCCGGCTATCCGCGCGACTTTGAGCGCTTGGATCAGAGTGGCTATGCCGGACGTATCCATGTAGAAGATTCCCGCCAGGTCTATAGCAAATGCTTTTGGTGGTGACGGCCTGCGCAGCATTGCAAGCAGATGGTGACGGAAATCAGGCGATGTCTCGATACTCACCCTGCCCTGCAGATACATCACGGCACCTTGTTTGTCGCTATGAACGATGATTTGCAGATTGTCCGGCATAGTTGGATATCTATCTAATTCTGTTTCTTTGATAGGCGTATGCCTGTAGTAGTGATAGCGCGTTTCCGTTGAGTTCGGGTCGCTCAGCTATGCGACCCGGCCACCAGCGAGTACTTCCAAACGTGAACTCGCGCTCCAAAAACCATCATCAGTCAACAACACGAATTCTTGGATCTCATACAGCGCGGCCTGTGATTCGCTCGTGAGCTGTTCCCAGCGTTGTTGATGATGAGGCGGATCAGGATTCCTCCAAACGATTTCCAAACCTGCCATAACGCAACTCCTGCTCCATCGAGGA
>Ga0126383_10003308_pt1 | contig 10638 bp, 8 predicted proteins | sample PanSoiMetPlot_35_FD_96882 | JGI IMG/M metagenome (GOLD analysis project Ga0126383, IMG submission 96882) | Tropical forest soil microbial communities from Panama - MetaG Plot_35 | ecosystem: Environmental > Terrestrial > Soil > Tropical forest > Bulk soil | place: Panama | collected 2016-02-17
AGATCGATGCGGACTTTAAGGTCAAATCCGCTTTCTCCGATCAGCGCCTCATCCAGGCCATCCGATCCGGTGCCCACACCGGTTCCATTGCGATTCCCTACTGCTGAGGTTGAGGCTGCGAAACCGACGGGCTGTTGCCTTGTGCGTAGAGTTCGCTGATTTCGCGCCTCAACTGAATCAGTTGGCGGAGCTCCTCCAGCGTAGGCACGGCGCCGTTAGATCCGGCAGTTGCCATCGAGGCAGTTCCGTTTCCGGAGTTGGCCGATCCGTGATCCGTAGCCGGTCTCTGGACAACGATGTAGAAACGAGTGTTGCCCGGCAGTGTCACTACCAGATTCTGGTTGAAGGCCAGATTGTTCAACTTTTCTTGTCCGGCCGTGGCTACGTTGTCGGCCAGCCGCTCGCGCAGCAGCGTGTTAGCGGAAATCAGCCCGGCAGAACTTGACTCTTGCGGTCCCACCAAATACGACGCCACCGTTGCAAGCCCCGTGAGAGAGCGCACCAGGAATTTGGTGCCCGTCCTTTTCCCGGACACATAGCCTTTCAGTGGGCCAAAGCTCAGATTCATGGCCGAGGCCTCGATTTTCTCGGACGTCCCATCAGGCATTTCCACACGGTTGAATTGAATGTCCATATAACCTGACGGGTTCACTTGCGCCAGACGGCCGAACGCCTTCGCTCCGGCCGGCAGCACAATCCGCCCGTCCCGCTCGTAGTTGTATTCGACGACGGCCACGACCGGCGCCGCAACCGCTGAACTGGCAGGCGCCTGAAGGCGCGCTACCAGTCGTGTCCCTGCCGGCACTGCCAGCGTCTCTTCTTCATCCTCGGGTATGCTCGGCCTGATCGCCGGTTTGGCTTCGATGGAACGAACAAAAACCAGAGAAGGCTTCTTCAGATCGCTGCTTTGATCCTTGCCCGACGGCAGCTCCGAGGTTGGTATAGGCGCTGGCGAAGGAACCCTGCTACTCTGTCCTGCCGAAGGGTCAGAGAAGTCGACCTTTCTCAGCGCATAGTCCTGCGAAGAGTCGGCCCTCGCTGCGGACGGTTTCGTCAGCGTCGTGGAGGATGTGCCGCCGGTTCTTGACGTGCGGCCCACATCCTCGGGGGTGACGCGTCCTGCCAGCCCTGGATCTGTGTTGCCCACATCCGCATTCAGCATGGGAGTTACAGTTTTCGTGGAGTCTCCGCCCTGCTGCCCGGGAGTGATCTTGCGCCCCAGGCTGGCTTGGCCGTGCGGGTTCTCGCCGGGAAGCGGGGCAGGCTTTCTGGGGCTGGAAAAAATGCCGAAGAACAGCAGAAGGAATGCAACCGCTGTTCCTATAAGCAAGAAGAACGCTTTGCTCTTGTCTCGGCCAAGTTCCTGACGTCGCAGCGTTGGTTTCCGCCGTCGGCGCGCTCGCTCGAATGCCGTGCGATAGGCTTCGCGCCAGTTTCGTTTGCGGATCCCCTCGTGCGCAGGTTCTTCGGTCAACGTCCCCGACGCGCCAGTTACCTGCGCCAAATCCACACCGTCCTTTACTTCATCGTCGGCCATGGTTCGCTACCTCCCTGGGAGTACTGACTCCAAATCCAAACGGCGCCAGCGCCGGCTTATCCACTGCGCCTGACTCTGCCATTTGCAGGAACAACGATTCAGCTGATCGCTTGTAAGGAGGACGCTCAAACAGTACAACTCCGTCAGCCCGCTCTCCTGGCGCAATTCGCCGACTGCTTAAGCGGAAGTCGATCACCGCCAGTTGCTCTGCGGTTGACCAATGCTCATGTCTGACAATCTTTCCTGACTTCTCTTTTCCGCCAAGCTGAATCTGGGGCGGCATCAGCAGGATCGCGTGCTTACTGGTGTTGACGACCGAGAACAGAACGATTACCTGCTGGCCACCGTCGAGCACCTCGCCTGTACCGGTCCGCAAGCGGTCACCTTTGTCCTCGTCGCCTTCCATTCGTTCGCCGTAGAGGGTCGGCAGCGGCGCCTGCATCTGACGTTGCAGCAGGCTGTCGAGAGAATCTGACATGGGCTGATTCGAAGCTTCCTGCGTTGGCATCGGGTTGAACACAGCTGGCGTCAATGTCCCGCTCGCTTGCTTAGGGGTTGCGGTTGGACTAGCCGCGGACTGCCGCTTCGGAATACTCGTGGTCTCGGCAACCAGTGCGAAGGGAATGACCTCGGGTTCAATCAGAAAGCCCCCGGCAGTCTGGTAACGTACCAGGAAGTCGACCCTGGCAGGGCTGGCAGCGCGCCCGTGGCTGACGAGCAGAAAACCGATCTGGCGCCCTTTCGCGGTGGAAATCAGCAGATTACTTTCAGCATCTTCGGTGGTTAGAGCCTTGACGAATACCAAGTCCGGCTCGTGTTCCGAATGCTCCACCTCGAAAAGCGAAGGATCGCCGACCACAACTGAATTCACCGCTTCTGGGACTCGGATTGTGGTCACAAAGTGAGCCGTGAGCTCAATGGTCGTAATCCGGGGATCCGCAGTTTCCTTGGAGCGAACCTGCGGATTGATGGTTGTCAGCTGCGCACTAGCTGCCGTCGTGAGGATCAAGAGGAACCAGCTAAAAACTTCAGCTCTTCTCATTTCGTCACCTCGAGCCTTTCCACCTGCCTTGCCTGATCTCCGTGCGCTAGTCGTCTTGCCCGATAACGTCGGGAAACGCGTTGAACGTACCCCTGGACATCGGGCGAGGAATAATCGAGTCCGCGAAGCGCAATCGGATATTCACCCACGTAGTAGGCTGCGGTCATCAGACGAAGATCCCCGTTGAATTTCCGCCTCAGCCAAGCCAGGTAGGCCACGCCGCCACGGATGTTCTCCTCCACCCGAAAGCGGTTCTGCACTCCAAAGCGGACTGCCGTTTCTGGCATCAGCTGCATGATTCCGGCTGCTCCCTTGCTTGATACCGCGTAGGGATTCCAGCTGGATTCTTCGTCGATAATCGCCTCCACCAACTCGGCTGGGACCCGGTAGGCGGCTGCGTAATACAACGCCCAGCGCGCAGAGAGATCACGCCGTTGGCGCACAGCGGGCGCTTGCGCCCTGGCTGTTCCCACAAGCAAAACGAGGACACACACTTTTGCCCAGTTCAAGCGAAGGCCTCCAGATCCGCGTTGGCTTCCTGCTCTTCTCGAGCCATATGTTCGTCGCGATAACGCTTCGAGTCGGCGACAAGCCCCTCAAATCCGGCTCGCAACATCAGGCGCCTGCGGTCAGCCTCGGTCTTGGCCAGCAGCGGCAGCAACAAGTCCCGCTGCTCATGAGAAATTTCTTCGACCCCGAGGATCTCCAGCGCCCGGGCCAAATCCAACATTTCGGCGATGGAAGGCGGCTTCTCCATGTTCCAGCCGCGAAGCGCATGCGCAAGGCCGGCGAGCTGCCCACGCAGGCGCAGGCTTTCACTGCTGCTGCGAACGGCGAGAATCTCTCGTTCCCGTTCGACTGTCGGGTACTCAAAACGCAGATAAAAACACCGTCTCCGGAGCGGATCTCCCAGACGCCGTTCTTCATTCGAGCTGAGGACAACAAAAGGGATCGTAGTCGCCTGAATCGTTCCCAGCTTCGGCACCGTGATCTGAAACGCACTTAGGACCTCCAAAAGTAAGGCTTCGATTTGTTGGTCGACCTTATCGATTTCATCGATGAGAAGCACACAGGGGTGGCCTTCGTAACGCAGGGCACGCAGCAGCGGACCTTCCACAAAGAAGTCCAGCGTGTGAAGGCGATTGCGGACTTCACTCCACTCTTGATAGAGGTGGTTGGCCTGGGTTTCCAGAAAGAGCCCTTGGAGTGCCTCGTCGAATCGGCCGATGACCTTTTCTTCCGTAATTCCCACATAGCACTGAAGCCGTTCCACAGCGCTGTTTGCCGCCGCTGCCACCGCGTACGCCAACTCGGTCTTCCCGCAGCCGGGTGGACCTTCGACCAACAGTGGTTTGTGCATACGCGCCGCCAGGTACACCACCTTCAGAGTCACCGGATCGATGATGTAGCGAGCGGCACGCAGCTTGTTGGAGAGTTCAGTTGCAGACGAGAACACATCGGCTACCTTCCAGGCGTGAACATTACACCGGAAGCCGTTCTTCTGCATTTTTCACTGCGTGCATTTCGCGCAAGGGCGGGCTGGTTTGCCTTGCTTTGGGGACGGTGAAAGAGCATGTTCTCGAAACCGGAGAGCCTTGTATCGAGCGGAGATGGCATTGAGTTGTTTCCGCAGGTTAGCGGTTTCGTGCCACGCCCATGATCAGAGCCAGAAGTGCGGCCGATTCGGACTGCTTACCAATCGCGCTGGTGACCAGACGGGCAGCTGAGATGAGCGGCTGGGATATTTTCCACCAATCGCAGTCTCACTGACAATGGCCTCGTTTTCCGACGGGAGTCCGCAGTCGATCGAGCGTTTCGGAGAGTCCGTCTTTGATTTCACCGATCACACTTTGAATGGATCAAGCCCTGAGAGCCGGGCGTCCTGTACTCCACAACGGAGCTTCCGCTGCGGCATCAATGACTGTTTTCACTGATCGCAACATTGCTGGTCATCCCAGCCCGAGTGATTCGCTGGGGTGTTCCAGGGGTTGCTCTCCGCAATGTCCCGTTTCGAAATCCACAAACGCAATTTGTTGGAAGCCCGGGTGATAATCGCATCCTATAAAGATCATTGTCGGCTTCCTTCTACCCGAGCCTTTTTGGTTGGTAAGCGCCACCAAGTTTACTCGGGTGTCCCGGAGCCGGCGTTGTTATGAAATCAATTGCGCCAATTGTGTCCGTTTCACGGTAGTACCTGCTGAAAGATCGGCTGCGCGGTATTGGGGTTGAACACATTATCTCCGGAGTAATACGAAGTAATCTTGTGATCGCCGGTTGCTAGGCCAGAAGTGGATAAACTGGCTCGGCCGTTAACGAGCGTCACGGTTCCGAGTATATGGATTCCTGCTTTGAAAGTGACTGTGCCGGTAGGCGTCCCGGTCCCCTCCCTTCCAATCACTTGAGCGGTAAATGTCACGGTTTGCCCGGGCGTTGAGGGATTTGGAGAACTCGCCCTACGTACCAGCGTCCCGCCGGTATTCAGTAGGACGCTGACTGTGGAATCACCGTTATTCGCCGTCAAAAGGTCGATTGTGCCGTCGTTATTAAAGTCTCCAACTGCCACTGAAGTGGGCTTAGATCCAGTTGCGTAATCTACTTTCGATTGGAAGGTTCCATCCCCGTTGCCCCATAGAACGCTGACCGTGCCTGCGAAGTTTGCTCCGGCCAGATCTAACTTACCGTCTCCATTGAAATCGGCCACCACAACCGACTGGGGATTAATCCCGGTTCTGTACTCTACCTCCGGTTGAAACGTTCCGTCCGTATTTGCTAGCAACACGCTCAACGTGTTACCAAGATAGTTCGCGGTTGCGATGTCTATTCTCCCATCCCCATTTAGGTCGCGGGCGACTACAGACACAGGGTCCGGTCCCGTCGGATAGTCTACGTGCGCTTGGAAGGTCCCATCCCCATTGCCTATCAGGACGCTCAGTGCACCTGGGCTGATACCGCCAACTACCGCCAAGTCTTTCTTACCATCCCCGTTGAAGTCGCCTGTCGTCACTGCTGCCGGAAAGTGCCCCGTTACGTAGTCGACATGTTGTTGGAATGTTCCATTCCCATTGCCCAGCAACACGCTGACCGTATCATCAGAGAAGTTCGAGGTAGCTAGGTCCGGCCTGCCGTCGGAATTGAAATCACCCACAGTCAACGATTCGGAATTCATTCCAGTCGTGTAGTCCTGGTGGCTCTTGAACGTACCGTCGCCATTGCCCAAGAGCACACTAAGCGTGCCGCATGCGTTGGCAACAGCCAAGTCAAGGTTGCCGTCCTCGTCAAAGTCACCTGTCGTCACTGCAGTGGGACACATTCCAGTAGCGTAGTCGACGTATCCTAAGAACGCGCCGTCTCCGCGTCCAAGAAGAACACTCACGTTGGAAGGAAGAACGTCCGCGGTTACCAAGTCGAGATAGCCATCCTTGTTGAAGTCACCCACTGCGACAGATGTTAGGTAATAGTTTTGCCCGACCGGATAGTCAAAATGAGGTTGGAACTCGTCTGCGCCAGCACACACTATCCCTGCTGAGAAGTACAGCACCAGAACCCAAACTGTGATTCTCATATGACTCCCTTCCTCTGCCGAGTAACCTCACGATCTTGTGGGCTTGCGTGTCCCACGACCACCCCCTACATCTGCGCGATGGAAGTGGCGCGCCCACCTCTTCAGGGTCGCTTTGTCTTTCTGATCTCTTAAGCGCGTGATCTCTTGAAAACGTGTAACGTAGGGTGGTTTTATTTTTGGCTAGGCGAGCTCCGAGCTCCTAGATGGTCGGTGCCAGAAGATTGTTGGATTTTCGCACGCTCCGGGTGCCCAGAGTGTTCGAGAAGGCTCGTAAACCCTTGTGCTTCAGTCCCGCAAACACATCGTCCCACCCTCCCAATTTGGTGCTGCCGTGTTCTAACGCCGTGATCAGATAGTGGCGTATAATCTGCCGACAATGGGGGTGCTCGCGTGGAGGCCACGCCTTCGGACATAACTGTCTTGCTGCGGCAGCTTGGAAAGGGAGACTCTCGCGCCGAAAAAGAGCTGTTCCCACTGATTTACTCCGATCTACGTCGCCGGGCCGCAAGCTACATGCGCCGAGAGCGAAAAGACCACACCTTAACCCCAACGGCTTTAGTACACGAGGCCTATGTCAAGTTGGTGGGTGGCCACAACATTAGCTGGCAGGATCAGAACCACTTCTTTGCGGTTGCTTCGCAGGTTATGCGAAGGGTTCTGATCGACCACGCACGCATGCGATTGAGGGCCAAGCGAGGCGCAGAGCCGGTGCGCGTTGTGGCGGATGAGGCATTCCTGTTTACAGAGCAGAAATCTGCCGAACTACTGGCTCTCCACGAGGCGCTTATACGCCTTGCGAAGATCGATGCTCGGCAGAGCAAGATCGTTGAACTTCGCTATTTCGGCGGACTCAAGATCAGCACCATTGCGCAGGTCCTGCATGTGTCGCCTGAAACGGTAAAGCGAGATTGGAGCCATGCAAGACTTTGGCTGTTCGGAGCATTGAAGGATCGCCCTCGTCATGAATTTGGACCTATGGAACAAAGTTAAGGAACTACTCACAACCGCTCTGGCCCTTCCCGAAGATGCTAGATCCTCCTTCCTAGACCAATGTGGAGGGGAAGAAGAGGTGCGCGATGAAGTAGCCAGATTGCTTGCCTGTAAATCCGAAATTGGCACCTTCTTAAGCCAAACGGTGGGAGGCCACAAGCTCGAGGAAAGCGGCGCATATTCTCCTGTGTGCAACCCAGGTGTAATCCTCGCAAATCGCTTTCGCGTGATTCGCTTCTTGTCCAGAGGCGGCATGGGCGAAGTATACGAAGCCGAGGACATAGAACTGAATCGGCGTGTAGCGCTGAAAATGGTCATGCCGCTCGTGAGCCGGGACCCCAATTGCTTGCAACGCTTCAAACGTGAAGTGAAGCTGGCGCAACAGGTTACGCACCCCAACGTTTGCCGGATTTTCGACTTCTTCCGGCACTCCGCCACTGTCAGCAGCGGCAATCTGGAACTCGTATTTGTGAGTATGGAACTCTTACAGGGAGAGACCCTCGCCGACCGTCTGCTACGCATTGGAAAAATGGAAGCCGACAAGGCTTTGGCGATCCTATCGCAGGTTCTATCGGCTCTGGAAGCCGCGCACGCAGTGGGAGTTCTGCATAGGGACCTGAAACCCGGAAACATCTTCCTGGTCCCTGGCGAAGGGCCGAACTTGTGTCGAGCAGTTGTGACTGACTTCGGGTTGGCTTTGCCCCTTAGTGAAGACTCTTCTCGCAGTGTGACACCAGCAACTGGTAGCGGGATACTGGGAACTCCGGCCTACATGTCGCCCGAGCAGCTTGAAAATGGTCCGCTGACACCGGCATCCGACATTTACGCGCTAGGTCTGGTGATGTATCACATGGCAACGGGAGCACTTCCTTCCAAGGATGAAACGCTTTTCGTGATGGCAGCGCGTCGCCTCAGCGAAGAGATTCCTTCTCCCCGCCGATTTGTTCCCGAGATCGACCCCCTTTGGGAGTCGGTCATGATGAGGTGCTTGGAACGAGATGCGTCTCGCCGCTTCCAATCTGCGAGGGCGGTCGCTAAGGCGCTTAGTCGCGAGGAAAGCATTGTAAAAGTGACGCACAAGACTCGGCGCGGTCTCCAATCCGTTGCAATATTGCCATTTATAAATGCCAGCGGCGATTCAGAGATGGAGTATCTCAGCGATGGCATAACAGAAACAGTAATCAGCAGCCTATCGCGCATACCGACAATACGTGTCATGGCGCGGAGCACTGTGTTTCGGTTTAAGGGCAGGCTGGACAATCCCCAAGCGATCGGTCGGCAACTGGGAGTGGCAAAGGTCGTTGTCGGCAGGATCCTACCCAGGGGGGCTTCCTTAAATGTTGGTGCTGAGTTGGTTGACGTCGAGAACGGGTGGCAAGTGTGGGGTGAGCAATTCAATCGGCGGTTCGATGACATTTTCGATCTGCAGGAAGAGATTGCTGGCAAGATCTCTTTGAAATTGGAGACCAAACTAGGTCGGGAGGAAAAGAAGCGTTTTCTAGGTAAGCACCCCCAGAATACTGAAGCCTATCGGTTGTACCTAAAGGGCCGTTATTTCTTGAACAAGAGAACTGAAGCAGATATCAAGAGGAGCATCGAGTACTTTGAGCGTGCAATTGTCAGCGATCCGAGGTATGCCCTTGCATACTCGGGTTTGGCCGATGCCCACACGACACAAGCGTTCTTATTTCCCGTCCGCCCCCCAGCCGAATTCATGCCGAAAGCACAAACTGCTGCAATGAAAGCCTTGTCCATTGACGAGTCCCTCGCAGAAGCATATGCGTCACTGGGAGTGGTCGCGATGCGATATGAATGGCGCCTGGCTAAGGCCGAAGAACACTTCACACAGGCCATCACTTTGAATCCGAGTTACGCGACAGCCCATCATTGGTATGGCGAATGCCTGGCAGCCATGGGAAGAGGCGAGGAGGCGATCGATCAACTCAGGCAAGCACAAGTACTCGATCCCCTCTCTGCAATCATTAACGCCGTGTTGGCGGCGGTTCATTACTTTGCAGGGAACTATGTGTGTTCGATTGAGCAATGTCGCTACACGCTGGAGCTAGAAAGCAATTTCTGGCCGGCTTATCAATTTCTCGGCATGTCCCACGAAGCACGCGGTGAATTTCCACAGGCCATCGACACCCTGCGACGAGCAGTGGACTCATCGCGGAGGAGCAGCCTTATGCTATCGGCCTTGGGCCACGCTTACGCAGTCAACGGAGACGTGAGGGCGTCTCAGGAGATCTACGAGGAGTTAGAACAGCTGTCAAAGGTTCGCTACGTGTCGCCGCTCAACTTTGCCTTAATCAAGATCGGCTTAGGGGATGCAGACCGTGCCTTTGCCGAATTGGAGCGTGCAGTTCAAGGTCACTCAGCCTGGCTTGTATTCTTGCGGGTTGACCGCCGATTTGATCCGCTTCGAGCAGATCCGCGCTTTGGTGAGATCATGCGACAGGTTGGTTTCTCACGGTCGTTCTCTGCAGGCTAACGAAAAAACCCAGATCTCGTTGTCCATAGTGGAGGCGATGCTGGCCTGGCGAATTCTCTTTTCGTCCTCCGAACAAGGCACTGAGGAAACTCATTCCCGTACTCGATCGACTGCGGTACTCCCATCGGAAAAACGACGCAATTGTCAGTGAGTTTGCGATTGGTGGAAAACTTCTGAGCCGCTCTTCTCAGCCGCCCGTCTGGCCAGCAAAAGCGCGATTGGTAAGCAATCCGAGTCGGCCGCACTTCTGGACCTGAACATGGGCGTGGCACGAAACGGCTAACCTGCAAAAACAACTCAAGGTCAGGTCCGCTCGATACAAGCTCTCCGGTTTCGAGAACCTGCTCTTTCACTGTCGGCAAAGCAAGCCAAGAAAGGCCCGGATTCATGACGAGGGGGATCCTTCAATGCTCCGAACAGCCAAAGCCTTGCATGGCTCCAATCTCGCTTTACGGGCGTTTTGGCATTAGTAGCAACTGGCGGACGCCCCTTCCGCAGACGTGCTCGGCGAATTTCGAGCGGAGGGTGAGTTCGGCTTCCTTCTCATACCCGATCAACTCTAGGGGGACAAAAAACTTCACCAGACATCTTCTGCAAGTCGCCATGGAAGGCGTCTTTCCGATGTGCTTCAAAATTGCGAAATGCGTTTCAATTTCCACTTGGTCAACAAGCTGCGTCAAACCGGGGTGTTGGATAAGGTGTCCCTCCTGAGGCGAATGCAAGCTTACGAAACGCGCCTCGTGGAAGGCTAGCTTCACGGTGGGTCGGTGTCGTTGCCCGCGGGCAATGATCTCCGGGAAAGGCGGCTTACGCCTATTCCCACGGCATTTGAGCGTCGCTTCAGAGTCTCTCACGGTGCGGGGCGAGCTATACATTAGCGCACATGTACGCGGTCTGTTCGCCACCCGGGCGCGAGGCGTGCGTTTGCTGCGAGGGGTTTTGAGCGTTATCGCGATTTGAACGAAGCCGCTGTCGCGGCAGACGCTTTCGCGTGTTCTAGCGTCGAGCAATCCTGA
>Ga0126383_10003309_pt1 | contig 10637 bp, 11 predicted proteins | sample PanSoiMetPlot_35_FD_96882 | JGI IMG/M metagenome (GOLD analysis project Ga0126383, IMG submission 96882) | Tropical forest soil microbial communities from Panama - MetaG Plot_35 | ecosystem: Environmental > Terrestrial > Soil > Tropical forest > Bulk soil | place: Panama | collected 2016-02-17
CCCCGCTGTTGCCCGAGAGAGATACCATAGCGAACGTGTCGGTGAGTGGGCCCACAATTATCAAGTACGGCGCAGCGCAGCATGGAGACCTCACTATGAAGGCTTATCGTTATCTCACCGGTAAGGACGACGCAGCCTTTTGTCATCGGGTTACAGAAGCGCTCAATAACGGCTGGCAACTCTATGGTCAGCCGACGCTCACATTCGATCAAAAGCGCGGCGAAGTGATCTGCGGTCAAGCCATCACGAAGGAGCTAAAGGGAAAGCGCTACCATCCCGAACTAAACCTGTCGACGCTCTAGCTCCAGAGAGGGCGACCCGGCCCTTTTCCAACACGCAAGACATGTTCGAACCGGACCATGCTGACACAGATCTACGAGGTATCTACGCCAGCCGAAGCCGAAGGCATTTCGGCCATCGGGGTCGACCATATCGGTGTTCTCATTGGCGATGGGCGTTTCCCCCGTGAGCAACCGCTAGCCAAAGCCAAAGATATTGCCGCGGCAATTGTCGCACCATCGAAGCTTTCGGCACTGTTTCTGAGCGACGACGTCGCCTTGATCGAGGATTGGGCCCACGAGCTGCACGCTCCCATCGTTCACTTGGGCGCAGCACCTCATCTTCTGTCTTCGTCTCGGGTGGCCGAGCTCAAACGGAGATTGCCCGGCAGCCTCATCATGAGGAGCGTGCCTGTACTTGGCGAGGAGAGCATCGCAATGGCCAAAGACTACGAAGCCATTGCGGATTTTCTGCTCCTGGACAGCTATCGACCCGCCGATCAGCAAATTGGCGCACTGGGTATTACCCACGACTGGAGCATTAGTCGCCGCATCGTTGAGGTGGCGCGCGTTCCAGTCATACTCGCTGGCGGTTTGGGACCGGGCAATGTCGCTGACGCAATACGAATGGTCAGACCGGCAGGTGTTGATTCAAAGACAAAGACGGATCGCCAGGGATCGCACGCAAAGGACATTGAACGCGTGCGCCGGTTTCATGAGCTTGCTGTCGCGACCTATCGAGATCTGCGGGCGTGATTGCTGTCTTGCTCCTAAATGACCACTCCTGGCGCGAGGCAGATCGACAGCACAACATGTTCGGGTCCTTGGCGTTTGGCCTGACCGCAGGACGACCGCTTGCATCTCGCTGTCTAGTCGAGCTCGTCTCTGCTGTTTGCACTCGAACCTGGTTCCAGCAAGTTTGTGCAATACTTTCGACGGTAAGCCCGATATTCCGCACGCCTAACGGCCATCAGCAGCATTTGCCGCAGCTCTGCCCGTTGACATTCCCTGCATCGTGGCTGATATTTCTGTCATGACAGAAATATCTAAAAAATCAGGCGGCGAGAAACAGCTGCCTGCGGCGGTCGAAAAGTTCATCCTGCATTGGGGTGACATGGGCAGCCAGTGGGGCGTTAACCGCACCGTCGCTCAGATCCAGGCACTGCTCTACGTTTCCGAGCGTCCGCTGACGGCCGAGGAAATCGCCGCCGCGTTGGGGGTGGCACGCTCCAATGTGTCGAATTCCATCAGGGAGTTGCTGGGCTGGGAGCTGATCCGGCGCGTTCCGATCAAGGGCGACCGGCGCGATCATTTCGAGGCGGAGTCCGACATCTGGGAGCTGGTGCACCGCATCGCGGCCGGCCGCAAGGCGCGCGAGATCGACCCGGCGCTGGTTGCGCTCAAGGCCTGCGTAGCGGACGCGGAGGGCGACACCTCGGTGCACCCGGTGGCGTCCAGGCGGCTCAATGAGATGCTCCAGTTCACCCAGACGGTGGACCGCTGGTACGCCCAGATGCTGATGATCCCAAAGCCGAAGCTCGCCGCGCTCATGCGGCTCGGCGCAAAGGTCATTCGCATCCTGCCGGCAGGCAAGGCGAAGTAGTCGTCGCATTTCGGGGGCCACAATGTGGGCAAAGAACGCAATCAGGGCAGAAGTCGCCTCCAGATGGGTCGGTGATTATCCCCTAGGTGGTTATTCCCTAGGTGACATGCGCTTCCGCGCGCTGCTGTCCGAAGCGGACTGGGCGGCGCTGCCGGTGGCTGTGCGCCGGCGCTTCTCCAAGCGGCTGGCCGATGGACGAACCGCCATCTACGTCGGCGAGGTGCTGGAAGCGTGGACGAGCCGCGCCGGCTGGCTGCTGGCGCAGGCGCTGCGGCAGATCGGCGGCCCGCTGCCGATCTCGCGGGACGCGCACGTGCCGAGCGTGGTGACCGTCACGGAGGACCTGGCGAGCGGCGGGCAAGTCTGGACCCGCCTCTACGTGCGCCGGCGCGGCTTTCCGCAGGTCATCCATTCCTCCAAGCGCTTTGCCGGCCCAACCGGCCTGGAAGAGCACATCGGCTGCGGCGTCGGCATGACGCTCACGATGCGCGTGGAGGATCGCGCGCTGGTGTTTCGCAGCCAGCAATACTTCGTCGACTTCGGCCGTTGGCGCCTGACCCTCCCGCGATGGGCGACGCCCGGCACGCTGACCGTCAGGCACGTCGAGGCGGAGGGCGAGCGGTTCGTGTTCGCGATGGAGATCGCTCATCCCTGGCTCGGCCTCCTCGTGCGCCAGTCCGCCATTTTCCAAGAGGCCGGCCCATGACGAGGAGGGCCCATGACCTCGCCGCCGCTGCGTGGCTCATTGCCGCGCAGCTCGCTTTGGGCGCCTTCGATTGGCTCGAACCATTACGAGCTGACGGAGCGGCTTGCCTGACGAGCTGCGGCTGCACGCCGTGCGCAACACGATCTAGCATGCTCAACAGCCGTCAGGAGGCAATCGCTTTTGCCTGCCGCAGGAACCGACGGTTGGGCGCACTGTTCGGCCTGACCGCAAGCCGCTCGTGGGCCAAAGACAGGGCAATATCGCGCAAGCCCGCCCGTGCCGCTGCTTCGGCGAGTGTCCAGTCGATCACATCCCGCTGTGCGTAACTTCCGCCCATCTTCCATAGCTCGAACCGCGCAGGCAGAAGGTGCTCGACGGCCTGGGCGTAGTCGCCCCGCTGGAAAGCCGCCAGGGCCTGCACTACGGGCAGGCCGATATCGCGATAGATCGCCGCTGGCTCGGTGCCGTCCGTTGCAGTCACGCGCATCGTTGCCAACCGGCGTTCGAACGCCTCGTGTTTGTCGGCGCACAGTTCTGCCATTGCGGCGTGGATGTCGGGGAACACCGCCAGGCGACCGTCGGCATGACCCTCCCACATTGCGACAAGCCGCTGCCATCGTTCGCCGGCATCGCATCCGAGAGTATCCAACCGCCAGAGCAATGCTGAGGCATTGCAAATGCTCATGCTTGCATCGCGCATCGCACCAAGGAGCGGGCCATCATATAGCGCGAGCGCTTCGTCATACTGGCCAAGCTCGACGTGAAACAGCGCCTTGTGCCACCAAATGTGAACGCGATTGATGTTGTCTTGCGAAGACCACAGCGGCTCTCGCTCGGCCATCCACCGAAGCCCATCCTGCGGGCGTCCGGTCATTTCCATCACGTGCGAGACGCAATGATGCGGCCAGTAGCCGTATGGCTCCAACTCGGCAGCCTCACGAGCAGTGCTCTCAGCACGGACGTAATCGCCTGCTTCCTCCTGACCGAAACTGTAGAACGCCAAGAGAATACCATAGTTTGGTTGAGCCTTGGACCAGCGGGGGATGGCACGTGCCGACCGATCGCGTGCCAAATGAAAGCGACCGAGGTGTCCATCCATCTGTAGCGCCGCCATGTGAGCTACAAGATCGAATGGATAGCCCATGAGATGGCGATCGAGGACCGCCACCGCCGAGGCTCGGCGGCCATTCACCGCGTGTGACAGAGCCGTGAGATGGGCGCCCTCCCGCTCATTCATTGGCAAAGATCGCGCGTCATCGAGCAGGGCGCGAGCTTTAATGTTCAAACCAGGGTCGTTGGCGAGCGACAATGGCCAAGCCTTGCCGAGATAGGCCATGACCAACTTGGGTGCAGCCTTGCGAGCAGCATCATAGAGCCCAAGTGTATCGCCGTAGACCAACGTGAAGGCGCGCACCGCTTGATCGAAGGGGCCAACCGCTTCGGCCGTCGCACCCGACAGCTGATGTCCCTGAGCATCACGCATTCTGTACCCTGCCTCGTGGCAATACGGGGCGGCTGGCTGAACGAAGTTTGCTACAGTAGCATCCACTCATCAGCCTGTCCCAGTGTCCCGACTTGGCTCACGCCGCGGCACAGGAAACCACCACGTGCGCGGGTCCCGCACGAGAAGCGCGTCGTGATGCCCATCCATATGAGGATGCGGATGCATCCGAACCAAACCGTGAAACACGCCTTTGCAAAATCACTCGACCACCAGTTCGGCAAAATTCGCCTGCGCAGGGCGGCTCGAAACAACCTCGCAAGTCAATGGCCAATCAATGGCTAAAAGGGGTAGGCCTTGGCGAGGGACATGAAGTGCTTTGAGGCCCCCAGGGTAACTGCTCGGCTCATCGAGAGCCGCCTACTCGACCAGCCAACATCGAGGCGCTTGCGAACTCTGCTGGAATGCCAGTCTAAGGGCAGGTCAAAGCGCCAACGCAGCTTTGCGGCGATGAATCGAAGGGCCGCGTTGGTGGGCTACGCGCGATCCTAGGTGGTCGGCAGGCCATTGGACACGCCTTTCAATGGCAGGTCAGGGACCGAAGCCGAGCTTCGCTGGCGGGAGCGTCCGGTCGCCTGGGCTTCACCCATAGTTACCGACGAGCGCCGACGGTTCCCACCCACTCAGCTCATGGGCGTTAGGTTAGCAGACGTGGGCATCACCCAGGTTACGAGAGACTTTCCACCCCTGCGCGGGCACAGTCCTCATCCTCCTGAGCTGTGCCGCCGCCAACCCCGCAGGCGCCTATCAGCACGCCGCCGCGGAAGATCGGCACGGCACCCTGGCCGAGAAACATGTGGTTGCCCTCGGCCATGACGATGCCGCGCAACGTGGGATGGTCGGCGCGTGGCGTCAGGTCGCCGCTCGGACGGCCGAAGGCGGCAGACGCAACGGCCTTGCCCTGGCTACCGTAGGAACCAGCCCACATGGCGCCGTCCATCCTCTGAAATGCCACCAACCGACCGCCAGCGTCGCATACGGCTATGTTCATCTTTGCGCCGATCTGCGCTGCTTTCGCGATGGCACCTGCAATGACACGGTTCGCATCTGCAAGCGTCAAAGTCATGCTGATCACTCCCTTTTCATTTGGCAAAAAGGTCAAGGGCGCCGCGCCGGCGCGGCAGGTCTGCTCTCTGATGGCTGCCAAGGCCGAGGTGAGCACCAAGGCTATCGCGACCAAGCCTGTCGTGTCACTGAGCCATGATCAGGCAGTTTGGCGGAAGGGGTCGCTTGGACGCAACGGCCGGTGCGGAATGGCAACATTACCGGTCATGGGCAAAGGACGTACGCCGGACCGCCGTTAGCCCTGCACGCCTTCGGCGTGCTTAACGCGGGCTGGAGGCTGACCGTGCGCAGCCATGCAAGTAAGCTGCCGTGGCATTCAATGCAGACTTACTCCGTATGGGAGGCAAGGGGTGAGAGTGCCGATCTCGCAAAAAACGCCACCGGCGCGGCCGCGTATAAGCTGCCGTATGGCGCGATGCTACGCGGCTTGCTGTTCAAAGCGTTTCTCGATGTGGAAGGACTTGGCGGTAACGAGCCAAGCGCCGCGAATACGGTGGAACGAAAGATAGTCGACATACAGAAGTGCATCGATCCGAACCCTTACCTTGACCAGCGCCTGGGAGGGTGAAGCGAAGTCGACCAGAAGGATCTCTTGCTGCCGCGGCGCGTTTTTGGACTTTGGCGATGGATGCGAAGCGAGAAGCCTTCGGTACTCAGCCGCTGGGAGGTTGCGCAGGTTGCCGTCCCGCAGCCCATGCAGTTGCGCGCTTGGCGCAAATACCTGATCGAACCGGCCGATGTCGGCGTCAAACATCATCTCCAAATATTGCTCAACTGCTGCGATGAGGGATTGGTAGGTAGCGGCCCCTGTCATGGTCTAGGCTCCGTTCTGGTGAGATTGCCGCTCAACCATCGCACTCAGTTCTGAGGCATGTCCTTGCAAACTATGCTATTGAGGCTGCGCCAAACGCAACGTTTCGCCCTTGGCGAGGCTGAGAAATGCAAATCATGCCAGAATCTGCTTTGGACGCCATCGACCGAAGGATTGTCGCCAAACTCCAGGCCAACGCACGGCTCAGCAATGTGGAGCTCGCCGACAGGGTGGGCTTGTCGCCGTCGCCGTGCCTGCGGCGGGTCAAGCGGCTCGAACGTGAAGAATATATTGTGGGCTATCGCGCTGCGTTACGACGCGACCGCGTCGGCCTCGGCTTTTCGGCCTTCGTCGGAGTAAAGCTCGACAGTCACGCTAACCAGCACGCGCTCAAGTTCGAGGAAGCGGTGAGTGCAATGCCCGAGGTGATCGCCTGCCATCTGGTTTCGGGTGAGGCCGACTACTTCCTGGAGGTAGTCGTACCTGATCTGGAACATTACCAACGCTTCTTGGTCGGCAAGCTCCTCAATCTGCCGATTGTCCGTGAAGTGAAAAGCAACATTGCTATTCAGACCGTCAAGGCGGGAGCGCCACTTCCGCTTGGCCACTTGAGGTGATCGGCTCGTCAAGCACCTTGCACGTCCCCTCTACCAGGGATAACGGTGCGCCGCAGAGATCTTCCGCCGAGCTCGATCCGGCGCGAGGGACAATTGACCGGCGGAAGTGCCACCGAAGGCCCCGAATGCCTGAGAGGGTCAGAAAACGGACCAGTTCACCCACTTGGGACCGGCCGAGCGACCACATGGCCGTTTTCAGCCGGACGCGCCGCGGGTCGGCCACTGAACTTTAGATATCGTAATAGAGGTGGAACTCGTAGGGATGGGGGCGCAGCGCGATGGCGTCCACTTCCTTCTCACGCTTGTAGGCCAGCCACGTCTCGATGACGTCCTCAGTGAAGACATCACCGCGAAGCAGGAACTCGTGATCGGCTTCCAGCGCGTCGAGCGCTTGCTGCAACGACCCCGGCGTCGATTTCACGCCCTTTGCCTGCTCGGCCGGCAGGTCGTAGAGGTTCTTGTCGATGGGCTGGCCTGGATCGAGGCGGTTCTCAATGCCGTCAATGCCGGCCATGAGCATTGCGGCGAAAGCCAAATATCCGTTGCAGGAAGGGTCGGGCGTGCGGAACTCGACACGCTTCGCCCGCGGGTTCTCCGAGTACATGGGGATGCGGCAGCAGGCAGAGCGGTTGCGCTGAGAATAGACCAGGTTGATTGGGGCCTCATAGCCAGGCACCAGTCGCCGATAGGAGTTGGTGGTGGGTGCACAAAGCCCACACAGCGCCCAGGCATGCTTCAAGAGGCCGCCGATGTAATAGCGGCCGAGCTCGCTCAGACCTGCATACTGCGCCTCGCCATAAAACAGATTGCTTTCCCCCTTCCATAGGCTCTGATGCACGTGCATGCCCGAGGCGTTGTCTTCGAACAGCGGTTTCGGCATGAAGGTCGCGGTCATGCCGTGCTTGCGGGAGATATTCTTGACCACGTACTTGTAAAGCATCAGGTTGTCGGCCATGCGCGTCAACGTGGTGAAGCGCATATCGATTTCGGCTTGGCCCGCGGTTGCAACCTCGTGGTGATGAGCCTCGATCTTGATCCCCAAGGACTCCATTGTCAGCACCATCTCGGTGCGCAAGTCCTGCATGCTGTCGGTCGGCGGAACGGGGAAGTAGCCCTCCTTCTGACGGGGTTTATGGCCGAGGTTGGGGGCTTCCTCCTTGCGAGAATTCCAGATGCCTTCCTTCGAATCGATTTCGTGGAAGGCATAGTTAATGCCCTGTCCGAAGCGCACGTCGTTGAAGACGAAGAACTCCGCCTCGGGGCCGAAGTGGGCAGTGTCGGCTTTGCCGGTTCCCTTCAGGTAGGTCTCGGCCTTTTGCGCAACGTAGCGGGCGTCGCGGCTATAGGTCTGGCCGGTGACCGGATCCCTGATGTTGCAGATTAAGACCAGGGTCGTCGCCTGCGTGAACGGATCAAGGAAAGCCGTGGTCGCATCCGGCACCACCAGCATGTCGCTTTCCTGGATCTCCTGAAAACCGCGGATCGACGACCCGTCGAAACCGACCCCTTCCGCGAACGCGCCAGCGTCGACGGCGCTTGGTGGCACAGAAAAATGTTGCCATATGCCCGGCAAGTCCGTGAAGCGCAGATCGATCATCTGGACTTTCTTGTCCCGGATGGCCTTGAGGACGTCTTCGGCTTTGCTGCAATTTAAGAACATCACTACCTCCCACATCCGCCGGCGTCGGCCGGCCAAAGCTGATCAGCGAGCGTTTGTGTTCGCCATAAAATGCGCACACGTCCCCCACACATCGGGTCGTCCCGGACAGGAGCGAGCGGCCTTGCCTACCAACCCATTCCGGGCAACCTGGATCATGTGACGCCCCGCATTGCGCATGCCGCAGCCTTTCGCGCCGTCTCGGCGATGCCTCGCAGTGCGCGCTTCCAAGAGCTGCCCGTGCGTACCGGATTGCGTGAACTGGATTGCGTGTACTGGATTGCATGTACTGGATTGCATTTGTGCATGGCGTTTCCTCTTCGTCAGCGCCCGCGAACATCGCTCATGCACGTGAGCCCTCTCGGGCAGGCAGCCGGAAGAGGAGCCAGCGAAGGCACCTCTTGGGGCCGACCACCCGCCGGTACCATTGCGCTGAGACTGGACAGCTTTGCACGCAGCCTGCGCCGGACGCAAATCAACTAGTGGGCCAACAGCTGGACTATGGACTGGGCGTTGGGCTCAGACCGACTTGTTCACTATAACAGACCAGGCCCGCATTGCTTCGGCACGATGCCCTTCTTATGTTGGTTTGAGGCACCGCAGGCCTTTGGGTGATCAGGTCATGACTGATCGGCGCGGGCTGCCCCGCAACACACTCACTCATCGCATTACCCCCGAGCACCTGTCGCGTGTCCGGCGGTGGTGGGCAGGCTTTCTCGACGTGCCGTGGAGCCTCGATGCGTCGGCCGAGCAACGTGCAACCGAGCTTCTCAAGCAAAGCCTTTCGCCCCTGCAACGCGAGCAATACGAGCAGCATCGGTTCTTTGATGTGATCGGGGGCACCACCGGCATCCGCTATCGGATCCATCGCGGCTACCAAATGAACGTTGAACAGCTCGACGCCGGCGGCAAGCACGTCCGCAGCCTGTGCTTCCTGCCCAGGGGCTGCCTCCCGGCGGCTGACGTCATGTTGACGCAAAAGCTAGCCTTGGAGTTGTTCGAGGGCGAGGCGCTGTCCATCGCGAACTTTGCTCTTGCCGACCCTCGCAGGGTTTCCCCTCGGCGTAATCGGCCGGGGCAACCGCGACTGTAACTGACCAGGCTACCGGCGTGCCGGAACACCACCGCTAATCGGATACTGCGTGAACCGCATGCGCATGTAATCGGCGGCAGCCACTAAAATTCGTCCCAGATTTCCGGTCCCCGACTTTGGCCTCGGAGAACAAAGAGTGACCGCGGGTCGCATGGGCGGAGATCGCGCTTGAAAATTTTTCTTGGCGAGATCTCAGATAGATGAGCAATTGTCTTTACAGGCAATGGTGCTGCCGCCTGTTCTCGCGAGAGCGTTGGCGATATTGTCCGTCGTCTGGAAGGTGCGGGCCGCTACGTCTCGTGAAGGGGGTTCGCCATGGCCACCATCGAAGCGACGACACCCAGCTCCAGCTGGTATGGCTCCTGGTTGCGCTACTCGCCAATTGCGTTGTTTGCGGCCGGCTTCATATCCGTGCTGGTCTTCCAGCAGGGCGCGCTTGCCATTCTCAATGCCGTTGGGTTCACATCCGCGACACCATTCTCGGCAGCACGAACGTGGCCGTTGGCGGTTCCACAGATCTGGTCGTGGGCCTTCTGGGGTGGCATATGGGGATTAGTCTATGGCTTCTTTGAAAAGTGGTTCCCGGAGAAGTTCTTCGCCTACTGGATTGTGGCGATCCTCTTTGGAGCGATCTTTCCGACGTTGGTTCTGTGGTTCGTCATATTCCCTCTGAAAGGCCAGCCGATCGCGGCGGGCTGGGATCAAATGCGGATGGCCACTCACCTCGTGATCCATGGCGCGTGGGGGTTGGGAACGGCGCTGCTTCTGCGATATCGACCGTAATTATCTCCTGGGGAGGAAGCAGAGTTTGCGCCACTTACGGCGCTCAGATGGCGACTTGGCGGCCGATCTCCATGACGCGGTCGCGCGGGAAATTGAAGACATCGGTCACATGCGCGGCGTTGCGGTGCATGGCCGCAAACAGGACAACCAACCAGCGCGGTGGCCCTTTGCCATTCTCGCGGGGAACGATCGTTTCCAGGCCCACGAAATATGTGACGTCCGATAAATCGATCGTGCAGCCTTTGACGCCGAAGTCCTTCAGCAGGCGGGAAACGTCGGGTCTCTGCATGAAGCCGTAATGCGCGACGGCTCGCCAGAAGCCTGGCGCGACTTCGGCGATCGAGAAGCGACTATCCTCAGCGACCCAAGGCGTCGACGCGGTCTCAACCGTAATAGCTACCACCTGCTGTTGCAGCGCTCGCGCGTGCGCCACATACCAAGCAACAACCGGCGGCGTATTCTTGAGAGAACGCGTCAGGAATACGGCAGTGCCCGGCGGACGGGCAACACGCTCCGTTGCGAG
>Ga0126383_10003310_pt1 | contig 10636 bp, 17 predicted proteins | sample PanSoiMetPlot_35_FD_96882 | JGI IMG/M metagenome (GOLD analysis project Ga0126383, IMG submission 96882) | Tropical forest soil microbial communities from Panama - MetaG Plot_35 | ecosystem: Environmental > Terrestrial > Soil > Tropical forest > Bulk soil | place: Panama | collected 2016-02-17
GGACGCACGTGCGGGCCTGCGGCCCGTTCGAGGTCGTCATAGGTGATCGGCTCCCATTTCTTCTTGGGGATCGACACCACAATGCCGGAGCCGAAGAAATGCGGCAGCGGCACTTCGTCGATGAAGGGCGTACCCTGGACCACATGGGCCGGCGCATCGATATGAGTGGTGTTGTGCATGGACGTGGTGATGCGCTGCGACAGCACGCCGGACTTTGCCATGTAGTGGATGCGCTCGATCTTGACATCCTCGAAATACGGCCAGTTGGGCGATTGATAGCCGAAACGGTGGGATAGGTTGTAGAACTGCAGTCCCATCGCGTTGTCGAGGTTGTCCTCGAAAGACACGCCCCTGATGGTCTTGGTCAAAGTTGCCTCCCCGCTGCGGCAGTCGCAGACCGCAATGCTTGTCGGTTTCGCAAGATCAATAGCGCCGATATTTGCCGAATCGCAAGGGCTTGCAGAGCGCTCTCAGGGGGTGCAATTTGACACCGTGCTCCCGGGCCGATGGCAGTTTATGGCGATCCGGATTGTCGTGTAGGGGCTAGAAGCGGAAGCCAGCCAAACAGCGCCAACTTCCAAAAAAGGGCTCATGTCGACCACAAGCGATCAGGAGTAGGGCTCAATAGCGAAGCGTATTGCGCCGGCGGCTGACATCGAACAAAACGGGGCAAGAGTTGAGATCACGTTTCATCCAACTGAGCTCGATGAATGGGAGCGGTTCAGCGTTGGGCTGAATGACTTTGCGGTGCGACTGATTGAGCGAGTGGCAACTCGTCGCTGAGGGCGGTCCCTCCGTCCGGCTACATGCTGGCTTCAAGGAGGCAGCGCTTCTCGCAACAGCGCCCTCACCTCCGCATGACTCTCCGCCCATGCGGCCCACACAGACGCACACCACTGCCGGATCATGTCGTCGCGCTCCGCACCGGCCGGCGCCGCCAGCACATCGGAAACGGTGATAGTGCCACGCCGCTGCGGCAGAGCGAATCTGGGCCATTCCCGTCGCTTCTTGGCGAGTCTCATGTGGATGCGCTGCACGTCCTTGCCGGAACGATTTTCTTCGACCGCCAGATAGAGACCGATAAGGGCGAACACGATGGCAATGGGCTTGCTGCTTTCGCTCGCGCATTGCGCCGTGTAGGCGTCGACGACATACTGATGAATGAACGACGGGTCGCCGTGCGCGAGCGTATAGTAGGAAAGCTCGTGGTACTCCTCGGCGCCCAAGCTGCGTGCTCCAAGGTTGCCCGTTGTAGGGGCGACCCTTGTGGTCGCCCGCTGGCAGAGTCAACCTTGAGCGGTCTATTACGTTGTCGGCAACGGGCGACTACAAGGGGTACCCCTATAGGCGCTAAGTTAAGGGCTCTCGGTTTGAGCTGCGCTTTGCGGAAGATGCAGGACCGCATTGATCGCTTGGATGTCCAAAAGCCTGGGCTGCTTGCTGTGCAAGCGATCAACGCGGTCCTGATCTTCCTCCGATTCAATCTCCAGGGCACGCCCGCCCTAAGTTAGCGCCTACGAGGGCGGCCCAACATCAGATCAGGCAAGCCAGAGAACGGACATGACCCAGAAAATCGCTCTTGAGGAGCATTTCGCACGTCCATAGCGGTCCATAGAAATGCAGGTTAGTGGCATTTTTGCTTGCTGAAATGCACATTATCGTCCGTATGTGTCCATGCAGATGTTCGGGACCCGGTCGGGACACCAGCGAGGACAACATGGACCAAGAGCAGAAGGATCGGATCATCGAGGCCCTACAGATGGCGAAGGAGGGGTTCATCACGCGCAACGAGATGGTCCCGATGATCCAGCGCGCCGCCGAGATCGAGGCTTTCGAGGAGAGCATTGGCTGATTGTGATTGCAGCCGGGGCGGTGACAGGTTCGCCGTCCCGACGGCGACCAGGGCAGCCCCGGGACCCTGCAGGGACACCCGCCATGGCAGTATCGCGAAGATCACCCCTTGAACACCGGTCGAACCGGCTGAAGCTGACTATCCGCAAGAAGCCCTATTTCGACCAGATACCGGGCGTGCGCGGTGTATTGCTGGGCTACCGACGGACCAAGGACAACGGCACATGGGTCGTGCGGGTTACCAAGGACGGTGGAGACTGGACCAAGGGAATTGGCAAGGCGGACGACCACGATGAGGCGAAGGACGATCCGGGCATTCTGACGTACGAGGAGGCTCAAGACGAAGCCAAGAAGATCGCCAAGGCTGGGAGGCCCGTGGGGGAAAACACCGTTAAGGCTGCGCTCGACCGGTACGAAGCCGACCTCGAAGACCGCGGCGGCGATCCCAAGAATGTCGTGCGTACTCGGATGCACCTCACTGACAAGCTGGCAAACAAGGCTGTGGGCTCTCTCACAAAAGTCGATTTGAAGGGGTGGAGAGACGGTCTCATCAAGGCGAAGATGAAACCGATCACCGTCAATCGGACGATGACGGCACTGCGCGCCGCATTGAATCTCGCCGCCGAAGACGCGGGCGGCCGCATTACCAACCGGGAGGCGTGGAAGTCCGGGCTCAAAGCGTTCGAGGGTGCCAGCAAGGCACGCAACGTCATCTGGATGAGCAGGACGTTAGAGCAATCGTCGGCGCGGCATACCGGGAAAGCGATGAGTTTGGGCTTTTGGTTGAGCTTGCTGCCGTGACCGGCGCTCGACCAAGTCAATTGCTGCGCTTGCAAGGCGAAGATGTCAAAGCCGGCTTTGTTGACCCGAAGAGCAAGAGGCGCCAGCCGCGACTGATGATGCCGGTCTCACGGAAGGGCCGCGGGAAGAAGAAAATCACGCACCGCCCAGTGCCCATCCCGGAATCATTGGCAGAGCGACTGAAGGGGCGTACCGGCACACTGCTTAAGCGGCCGGGTCGCGACAGTTGGGCGAAGACGAACCTTCCGCATCGCTTTGAGGAAGCCACCAAGGATCTGGCGCTTAGTCAGCCGAGGGTAACGATCTACGCACTGCGGCACACTTCGATCGTGCGCCAGTTGCTGGCCGGGGTGCCGATTCGCGTGGTCGCGGCATTGCACGACACCAGCGTCCTGATGATCGAGCGAAACTACAGCGAGTACATCGCCGACCACGCGGACGAATTGGCCCGCCCAACGCTGCTTGAGACAATCGCCGAGGTCATAACACTGCGGCCGGAGGGCAAGTCGTCATGAGCGACGCGCCCGACCTCCATTTCGACGTGACCACGGCCGAAATCGAGGCTGCGATGGCGCGCAAGGACTCCGGTGGCTGGTCGAGAATGTCTTCAATCGGGCCCTGGTGCAGTTCCTGGAGAAAAAACATACCGCTACGCTGGTGAATAGCCCGCGCCCGCGAGCTCGCCGGCCGGCTGGAACACGCCGTTTCGATCGCCACCGAACAAGGAGATCAAAGCAGGTTCCGGGATGACCCGGAGCGGCCCCGCACGGCTGCGCTAACAGCCGCACGGAGCCTAACCACAGCGAAAGGTAAGGGCCTTTCACCATGGCTACCAACGAGTCTACCAACACCCCCAGTGTGCCACAAATGGGCCCGGCAGAGATGTCCGGGCTCGCCCGCCGGCTTGCCGCGCGGGCCGAGAGCGTGCTGTTCCGGGACCAACCGGCACAACAATCCGACATGCGCCTGGCTGCGCGCCTCATCGACCGACTGGTGCACGTGCTCGCCGAGCTACGCCGGGCGGCTGACGCGACCCAAGACAAGGCCACCGAGCGCCACCTGCGCGAATTGCTGGGAGGCGCCTAGATGGTTGCCCGCACCAGGACCGAACACCAGGAACTCACCGTCACCTTCCAACGTGATGGCGAGCAGCCTGAACACATATCGCGTGCAGCCCCTCGGAGGCGTGGGACCACGCGCTCCTACTCATCAGCAGAGGCGATGCGCTGTATCCGGAGGACAGCCTGACCGTTCGCCGCGCCGAAACGGTGGAAGACTGAACAACAGTGATCGATGGCACGAAATGTCTCGAAGTGCATCACCATGACTAACAAGCCGGGCGTACGCGCCCGGGCATTTCCTTGGGAAGAACGCAGCTTTCACACGCGACGTGCACCAGGCGTATGCCCATATGTACGTCGCACGGAGGGTCGGACAGTGGCTAAAGTTGACGACGGCACCACCGAGGCGGGGGAGAATGTGCACCGTTTCCCGGCAGGAGTGCCAGAACCGCCACCGCGTTCACGGCGGCGTTCAAAGGACCGCACGGGCGCCGCACGTCAGACGAGATTTCGTAGCAAGAACAAGGGCGATCGTTACGCGAACGGCTCGGACGTGCCGCCGTCTGACGATGCGCCGCCGATTGTCCCGGCCGTTACACTAGCGGCGACCGATGGCATAACGCCTCCCGCACGCGTAACAGCGCCGGAATGGAGCGTCGCCATTCTGCCCAGGCGATCGGCAGAGCATCACCGTATCGACCGCCTGACCTTGCTGGCGGCCCTGGCGTTGGCATCCGTCTCCGCCGGCTACGCGATCTACGGCATGACCTCGATCTTCGTGGGCGCCTTCTGGCCGGTGGTCGGCATGGGGCTGGCCCTCGAGCTCGGGAAGCTCCGTGCGGTCACCTGGATCGGCCGCAACGCTTCAGCGCCGTGGTGGGGGCTCAAGGGCGCGCTCACGGTGCTAGTCCTCGTCCTTATGGGGCTGAACGTGATCGGGGCGTTCGGGTTCTTGGCGAAAGCCCACATCGGCCACCAGGTCGAAGGCGAGACGGCAGTCGCCGGTCGCGCTGCCGCCATCGAAGCCAGACTCTCGGTCCAGGCCGCCGTGGTGGCGGACCTCGATCGCCGCATCGCTCAGATCGACAAGGCGGTGGAGACAGCGACCAGCAAGGGGCGCACGGGTTCTGCGATGGCCCTGGCCGACCAGCGGCGCAAGACCCGGGCTGAGCTCGTCGCCCAGCGCACCAACGAGGCCAAAACGCTCGCCGGCCTGCAGGTCGAGAAGGCCAGCATCGAGGGTCAGCGGCAGATTGCCGACGCTGACCTGGGCCCTATCCGTTATCTCGCGACCGTGATCCATGCTGGCGAGCAGGACGTGTTAAGATGGTTCATACTGATCGTGGCGCTTCTATTGGATCCTGCCGCAGTCTTGTTGCTCCTAGCCGCCACACGGCGACGACCTCAAGGAAGCATCTGACCTGATCTACTGCCTGCGTCAGCACGCCCACAGGCCGGCCAAGATGATCCGATCGTTCCGGCGGCATTTCACCGCCTGGGTAGACGACTTCCTGGAGGGACCAGCGACGGCCATTGGAAACGCCGAGCATGTTGCGGACCCCATCTGCGTGCTATCCTTGAATCTCCGGACGGATTGGTCGGTGTCTATGAGGCGGCGGGACTTCATCGCACTCCTTGGAGGTGCTGCAGCGGCTTGGCCTCGAGCGGCAGGGGCTCAGCAATCCTACCAAAAGTTCGCCCCTTTACTAATTGATCTGCAAGGTTGGACGGGACTCCGGACGGGGCTCCAGCCCACCGGCGCGGTGCGCGGCTACGTGCGTGGCGATGCCGTCTTCAACGCGAGCATCATTACCGCGGCGGTCCGCAGAAGCGCTGGCAGCCGGTTCACTGTGAGCGGCAGTGGAGTACACGAGAGCACTTCGACGATTGATGGCTTCGAGGTGAAGACGGTATCTACGCCGGTTTTCGTCTTGATCGCGGTCACGCTCGGCCCAGACGCAACGTTTAGTCTTATCTTCAACAAAGTTTCCGAGGACGAGGCGATGGCGATTGCCCGGAAGTTTGACTGGAAGGCGATGCAGGCCGCGCTCAATTAGCGCCTGCCCGAAGTTATTGGACTACTGACGGGCCGGCCCCCAAGGACCTGAAGTTGACAGACCCGGGCCAAAGGACCGGCGCAAGCCATCGGGCCCATTGGCACCAGCGGGCCTACCGGCGGCCAAGACTCCGGGCCGCCATTAGAGCAGCAGCGAAACAGTTGTCCCCTATCAAACCGTTGGTCTATCGTCCGAGAAAGGGCCGAATTCATCTAACAGTCCTCGCCGAAGCGAAGTGAGTGGCTATGTACACGATTGACTCGCTCGACGAGGTTCTGAACTTCGAAGGTGTTCCTGGTCACTCGCCGGGGGCACCGATGCCTCGAATCCTCGCAAACGACGTTAGCCTCTTGCTTGCTTATGAGGTAGCGCCGAGCGGCGAGGAATATGCGGTCATCAAATTTATCCGGCCGCGCGCTCACTATTTTGGTTCACCAAGCGATGAAACCGTGAGGGGACACCCCTTAGCGGAACGCGGTTTAAGACCTTACGGAGTTTTTGAGGTCCGCAACTCATCCTGGATACGTGTTCTGAAGGAAATGAACAGGGTCCATCCCAACCATAATGCGAGTCGCTTTGATGGGCTCCGGCATTTTGTCTTCACCTTCCATGACAACACGTTCGAGTGTGTCGCAAACGATGCGGTGTTGGCTGCAAAATTTCCAAACGAGGTTGAGACCGTCAAAAAACTTCCAGGTCTGATGGCAAACCATTTGAGCTAAACCGGTCCCGGTTCTGCGGAACAACACCGGCAGTGCCATCAGAGCAGCAGCGAAACAGTTGTCCTTATCGGCCCGCGTCGCGCGGGTCTCATGTCCGCGGCGCACTCTGGCAATTTCTCCAGAACCGATTTCACGAAGACCAGTTTCGCTGCGGCGGGGATCCGGGCCGAGCGCCAGCGAGGTGAGGGGGACTGAACGCTCCTGTGTCGGTCCCTCATTGGAATGCCATTGAGACGCTTGCGCGCCGTCTGATCCGAGAGCAGACCGTCTCACGGGATGATGCGGCAAAGGCGGCACTGGAAATGGAGACGGTCGATCTTGCCGACCTTGCCGCGACGTCGAGCATCGTCCGCGGCATCCTGGGACTAAGCTAGGATGGCCCCCGGACGGGTAGAATCAGCCCCCCAGAATCGCTATATTTATCCGGGAAGCGTAGGGGTGGGGACCAAGGGTGAGCGCCATGCCCAACAATCGGCTCGCAGAGCTTATGCACTATGTCATCTGGCGATCCGACCCCTCGGAGCTCGGAGCAACGAAACTAAACAAGATCTGCTGGTACTCCGACCTCGAATCGTACCGGGCGCTTGGTGCTGCCATCACCGGCGCCACGCACTACAAGCGGCTGCAGCATGGGCCCGCCCCCAAAAATGCAAACCGCGTGATCGACTACCTTCAGCAGTCGGGCAAGATTGCAGTCTCGAAGGAGAACTATTTCGACCGACCGAAAACCATGTACATGGCGCTGACGCACCCCCCGATCGATGCGTTTACGTCGGATGAGATTGCAATCATAGACCACATTGCGGAGATCATCTGCTCGAAGCACACGGCGGCGTCGATTTCGCACCTCTCGCACGATGGCCTGTGGGAGGAGATCGAAATGGGCGCTGACATCCCGGTGGCGGCGGCCTCCGTAATCCCTGGCGAGATCACGGCCGAAGATTTGGATTGGGCCACCAGTGCAATTTCGAGCCTCAATGCAAATCGCGCGCCCACCTGACGGTTTCAAAATCATCGAGGGTCCCGCAGTTACCGCCTTGATCACCGCTTCCTGCGATGAGTGGCCAAGGCTACGTCACCATTGGGAAGCCATAAAGTCGCGCCTGAAGTTCACCGGGCATCGCGAAGGCGTTGGCGTCCCGGTGCCGAACAGACCGGGTTATCGTCTGTTCGTCGACGACGGTGACGCCAGTGCCGGCTTGCCGCGTGTGAAGACGATTTATTTGCCCTTGGGGGACACTCTCACAATTGAAATGGTGGCGATCGGTTGATTGTCGCTATCGCCGCCGCTCCGCCATCAGCTTCGTCGCCGGCACCCGGAACTGTTCTGCGCCCTTCTTGAGGGCGTCGCTTTCGTCGGTCGCCTCGATGTCGCCCATCCAGATCAGCCGATGGGCGGCGCGATGGATGATCCACGTCGATGGCGGCGCGGGCTGCGGCGTCGGAGGAGAGGGTCGTTTCGGCATGCCGCCAGTGTCTGCCAGCCGGCCGGGACTGCGCCACCGATCACGGGATGCAAGCTGCCGTCATCGCGCCTTCGGAAACGGCTGCCAACCCACCTCAGAGTCAGCCCACGAAGGGTGCTGCAACGTCGCGCCGCGCCGACCGCACGCCGAGCACCGCGCATGCTGGCGCAGCATGTCCGATGACGCGTCGGCACCCCATCGGATCACGAACGGCACAAGCGCCACAGCGACGCAGTGACCGCAGCTACAACATAGCCACGTCCAATATGGCTGGCGCAGCAATTGACCGAGCGTCGGCGCCGGGACAGCGCCTCGCGGCCGTGACCGTGCTGGCGCGGAATCGTCGTGAGGGTCGCGTCGACCTCGCATACCCCGAAGCTAAGAACGGATAGGGAACGGAATCAAGGCCGTCCCCCCACATCTTTCTTCGGATTGCGCCGCCGCAGGTTCGGCTCGGCGACGGCGCCGCCGGTAATCGTTGGTATTTCTCGCAGTTGCCGATTCGGCGTCCCGGCCCGCACAATGCGGCAACTCACATTCCTCCGACTGGCGGCTCGGACACGTCCCCCTACCCAAACGCACACCCCGTGCTGTGTCCGAGCCGCCTCCTTCGGCTGTGCCACGCGCTTTCCTCGGGCAGCCGGTGAGCGCGTCGTATTCGTCGATCAGCGCCTGCCGCGCTTGCCGTTCGGCGCCGATGGCGCTGGCGGCTTCTTGCCGAGAGTGCCGTTGGGCTGCTTGGGCATGGCGGACCACCTCGGAGTCCCGCCCACCGGTCTGCGATGTTCGATGTCTGGAGCCGTGGTGCGAGGGATCGGGCGCCTGGCGCGCTGGCGACCGCGACTCGGCGACAGCGCCACGCAGTTACTTGCGGTTACGGAACGACCGCACACATGATCACGCGGAACGGTCCGAAAGGGAGAGGAATGAAACGGTTGGGTTTCGCGATCCTGATCTTGTGGGAAGCGTTTGTAATATTCAACGGCGTTTGGCTTCTAGTGTACGGGAATCTTTCCTTGGATATTTGGGATTGGGGAAAGTACCTCTTAGAGTGCTGCATCGAGATCCCGGCGGCCGTTTGGGCGTGCTGGCGGACGCTATTGTGGGTCACTCGCAGCTTTCTTCCTAAGCCTCTCTCTCCCCAAACCGCATCGCGGCCTTCGCCATTTCGCCGCCAATGAGTCCGCGCCGACCGACCGCTACCTCGGTGCCCCGCCGCATCTCCCCGCGACCGCCCCTACATCGGAAACACCTGCTACCCCACATCATCGCCTGGCCGGGGCCCCGGCCCCTTCGGGCGGCCGCGCACGGGAGCCGAGGCCGCATGAGGCCCCGTCTGGCCAGCCCCATGCTGTAAAGCCAACGCTGGGCGCAGCGGCGCTGTTCCCGCAAGCTGGGACCGCGCCGTTATGATCAGTGCCGGGATGACCGGTGCCCCGAGGTCATCTGTTCCAATTCTCGCTACGCTCCCGCTGTACCGCGATGCTGGCCGGATTGCGGACCTTGATCCACACCGGGCACGGCCCTGATCGATACGTGCCGTCGACCTTCTTGGAGACAATGCCGTCGGCGCCAAGCCGGCAAGCATGCTCGAACACCGCAGCGCCGTCCTCGGCAACGTGTTCGTTGAGCAAGATGCCCGCCTTGATATGGCGCAACAACCGCGCCAGCGCGGCTTTGCGGTCGAGGAATGGACGATTGCGCAGATCCTCGCCGTCATGCTCGATCAGATCGAAGGCATAGAGGATCGCGGTACGCGCGGCGTCCCTTTGGCGGAGATCCTCGAACTGCGACAAGCCATCTGGCCCCAGCACCACCGCCTTGCCGTCGATCGTGAAGCTCTTCGCCTTGATGCGCTCGGCGGCTAGTGCGATCGTCGGTAGTCTTCTGGTCCAGTCGTAGGCGTTGCGGGTGGCCGGGAGGAGGCTTCACCCCCATCAGAGGCCGCGAGATTCAATAGTCGATCGTCGATTCTATCCACGTCTGCGCCGCACCGGAACGGACTGGGCACGCCGACCAGTTTCGATCTTATCGGTCGCCCGGGGCGCGTTCGGATTCCGTCCATGCAAACCGCGGTCGTTAAAAGCCGCGTCACCGCAGCGGTTGAGGATTTGCGGCTTCTTTACGGAGCTGTCGAGAAGCCGACCGACAACCTGTACAGGGGCGGGAGATTACTTCGGTCGAGAACCCCGCGCGAGGGGAGATCAAGATGACTACGACCTCTGCCAACTACGCGGGCTTGTTGCCCGTTGAGGCGTCAGACGAGCCGCCGCCTGTTCGGCCGACCACCTTCGAAAATGACCCGTTGCCGAAGGGGCAGCCGTCACTCCGCAAACGAGCCACGCGAGGCCTCTCCCGTTTTCTCATCACGTTTTGCAGCGGTATAGGTGCTACCCTTGTCTTGCAGTCGTATGGCGACTTGGCCAGAGAGATGATCGCAAACTCATACCCGCGGCTCGGCTGGTTGGCGTCGCGACCCCTATTAACTGCGCAGAACGCTCCCGGCACGATCGGCCCAGCCGCGTCAGCCGCCGTCTCTTTCGATCAGCAACAAATCAATGCAATGTCGCCAGACGCGATCCGACAAAGCCTCGACAGAATTGCCGCGGGTCAAGAGCAGATAATGAGTAGCATCGACCAAATCTCCATTAGGATCACCGCCGGCTACGAGCAGATGA
>Ga0126383_10003311_pt1 | contig 10636 bp, 9 predicted proteins | sample PanSoiMetPlot_35_FD_96882 | JGI IMG/M metagenome (GOLD analysis project Ga0126383, IMG submission 96882) | Tropical forest soil microbial communities from Panama - MetaG Plot_35 | ecosystem: Environmental > Terrestrial > Soil > Tropical forest > Bulk soil | place: Panama | collected 2016-02-17
CGAAGGCGCCGGAGCGTGGGACCTGGCTACAGTGACGTCCCGCCGGAACGACGCCGGTTTCAGCGCCGCAATCGAGACCGCTCGGGCGGAGCTCGGTCTCAGCGTGGCGAGAACTCGCGCTCTCTACGATGTTCGCGACACGGCTACGGCGCTGGCTCTGGACGCGGCACCGATCGTGGCTGCGGCGTTCGTGAGCCGGCGCTGGGACCTGCTCCCGGCGGCGACGATCTCGACCGGCTTGCGCACCAGCACCCTGAACGCCAACGGGATTCGATTCGAGCCGAGACTCGGCGTTCAAGTCGCGCCGGCGCGAGCGATCTCCGCGTCGCTCGGGTATTCCCGGACGTACCAGGACGTGCAATCGGCACGCAACGAAGAATCCCCGATCGACGCCGTCCTCGGCCTGGATCTGCCCGTGGCGGCGGGAGCGGGCGGCCTGCGTCCCGCCCGGGCGGACCAGCTCACGGGAACTCTCGCGGCCGGCTTCGGCTCAGCGGTGTCTTTTCTAGTCGAGGGATACACGCGCCGCCTGCGCGACGTCGCCCTCGTGGCTCCGGCGACCCAGCTGCCCTTCGCCGATCACGCCATCCTCCTGGGCAACGGCTCGAGCCGGGGACTCGAGGCGACGGTGACGGCGCGGTTCGGCCGGCTCGACGTTCGGGCTCAGGCCGGTGTGCGCAGCGCGGTTCGCACAAGTGACACGATCTCCTATCACCCCGGCGGCGACCTCGCGCGTGGCGCGTTCGGGATCGGCTATGCATTCACTCGCCGGTCGCTCGGCCGTCTCGCCGTGTTCGTCGGGGGACAGCGCCGCACGTCGCCGCTCGCGGACGCCATGCAGCTCGATCCGTACGCGCCGCTGGACGGGGCGGGGGCCCTGGCCGGCACGCCGCTGACGCTGGCGGGACCGGTGAACCGGTCCCGGCTGCCGCTCTACCTGCGGGTCGACCTCGGCGTCAACCAGAGCTGGGTGCTCTCGCCGCGGGGCACGGAGGCGCGGATCACGACCTCGTTCACCGTTACCAATCTGCTCGATCGGCGCAACGTCCTCGCCTTCGTCGCCACGCCCGGCGGACAACGGCCGATCTATATGCTGCCGCGCACCGTGCTCGTGCGGCTGCGGTGGGATCTGGGCACGAATTAGCGGAGCGGGTTGTCACAAACGATGGCCCTCGCGCGGTCCTCTGGCACTGGTGTGTCGGCTGCCACCGTTGCGAGGAGCCTTGCGATGAAATCTATGTTGCCCTTGAGCGCTGCGCTTCTGGTCATTTCCTGTCAATCGGCCTTCGAGCCGAACTACAGCCCTCCGGCGGTCTTCACCAACCCTACCGCGATCACGAATGCGCACCTGCCCCTGGGGAGCCTGGCGCAGGATGTGCTCGAAGGCACCGAGGGCGGGCAGAGCTCGCGCGTCATCCGCACCCGTCTTCCCGGCACGCGTGCCTTCACCATCGGCGGCACTCAGGTGCTGGCGATCATCGTCTCGGACACCGTGTACACCGCCGGGCAGATTACCGAGGTGGCCCTCGACTACTTCGCGCAGTCCGACAACGGCGACGTGTATTACTTCGGCGAAGACGTCGATGAATACGTGAACGGGCAGATCGTGAGCCACGAGGGGACGTGGCATGCCGGCGTCGACAGCGACAAGCCCGGGCTCTTTCTCCCCGCGTCGCCCAAAGTCGGCGACAAGTTTCGCAGCGAAGACGTCCCGCACATCACGCAGGAGAACGACGAGGTCATCGCCGTCGACGAGACCGTCACCGTTCCGGCCGGCACGTATCAGCACTGCGTGAAGGTGAAGGAGATCCTGTCCGACGGGGCGGTCGAGTACAAGCTCTATGCGCCGGCAACGGGGGTCGTGCGCGAGGTACCCGAAGATGGGCTCGTGGATCTGAAGACGCACACGTGACCGCTGGGTTCGACCAGGCGTTTGCGGACGTGTTCGCGGAGCGCTCGCGGTCGCTGTACCGCTACATCAGCGCGCTGAGCGGCGACCCGGCGCTCGCGGAGGACATCGTGCAGGAGAGCTTTGTGCGGCTGTACCGAAGGGGGCGGATGCCCGACGATCCGGCGGCGTGGCTGGTGAGCGTCGCGCACAATCTGTGGCGCGACGACCGCCGCCGCGACGTGCGGCGCAGCCGCCTGCTGTCGTTGCGCAGGGACGAGCTGCCGACGATGGGCGAATCTCCGGCCACCGACGCAACCACGCTCGCCTCCGAGCGCGTGCAGACGGTGCACCAGGCCCTGGCGCGCCTGCCGGAGCGGGATCGGAGGCTGTTGTTGCTGCGGCATGCGGGTTTTGCGTATCGCGAGATCGCGCTGGCACTCGACCTCGCGCCCGGCAGCGTCGGCACGCTGCTGGTGCGGGCGAGCGAATCATTTCGGACGGCGTTCTATGAGCTCTTCGGCGCATCCGCCTGACGGCGAGCTGCGGGCGCTCGTCGACGGCGAGCTGCCGGCACCCCGCGCGCTCGAGCTGCGTCAGCACGCCGCGCAGTGTCCCGCGTGCGCCGCGCGCTTCCGGGAGATCGAGCAGGATGCCCTCGGCACGGGTCAGCTGCTCGATCTCCTGCCCGTCGGCGAGTCGCCGCTCGAGCTGCAGGTCGTGGTGCGGCGCGCCCGCCAGGCGCGGCTGCGGCGCGCCGGGCTGATCGCCGCCGCCGTTTCCCTCTTCGCTGTGTCGATCGCCGGGGCGACGGTGGGCCGGGGGCTGGTCGACCGCGTCTGGGCGATGGTGCATCCTCGTTCACGCATCCAGCAATCGGCCGCCGTCGTGCCGCACGACTCGATGGGGATCGCGTTCGTTCCCGAGAAGGAAGCGGACGTGGTGTTCGATACGAAACAGGACCAAGGCCAGCTGAACGTGGCGCTCGCGGACACCGCCGAGCTGGTCATCCGCTCCGATGCGCCGGTGGCCTATCGGATCAACGCCCAGGGGGTTGTCGTGCACAATCCCGGCAGCCGGGCGAGCTACGAGATCCTCATTCCGCGAGCCTTGCCCCACGTCAGGATTCTGATCGGAGGCAGGGTTGTGCTGGAGAAGCTGGGGCCGAGGATCGTTGCGGGGACGGACTCCGCACCGAACCTGGTCCTGCCTGTCAGATAGCATTTCCAGACTGCCCGTCCGCCCGCCTATTCCGCTCGCAGCGCCGTAACCGGATCCACTCGTACCGCCCGCCACGCCGGCACCAGACTCGCCAGCGCCGCCGCTGCCGCGATCACCACCGTGACGCCCGCAAGCGTCACAATGTCCCGCGTGCCGATACCGAACAGCAGGGCACGCAGCATCCCCGCGCCCGCAAGCACGACCACCAGTCCGATTCCGAGACCCAGAGCGGTGAGGCCGATGCCCTGGTTGAGCACGAGCCGCACGATGTCGCCCGGCGTGGCGCCCAGTGCCGAGCGCAGTCCGATTTCCCGGAACCGCTCGGCCACGGCTCCGGCGAGCGCACCGAACAGTCCCGCCGCGGCGAGCAGCAGCGCGATCGCGGCGAACACGGCGAACAGCGCCAGCGCCAGGGTGCGTTGCGCCGTCGACCGCGCCCGCACTTCGGCCAGCGTCGCGAGCCGCGTGACCACGGTAGCGCGATCGGGCTCGAGCACCGCGCGGCGCAATGCACCGAGTACGCGCGCCGGGTCGTCGGTCGTGCGGACCACGACGTCCACGGCGTTGTCGGCGAAGAACCAGCGGTGCGTGGGGACGTAGATCTGCATCGTTTCGCCGACGTCGAGTCCGCGGTGGTGTACGTCACCCACCACACCCACAATGGTGTACCAGGGCCTGTAATCCTCGCCCATGTGCACGCGCTTCCCGATGGCTCGCTCGTCACCCCAAATGCGCCGCGCCAGCGAGCGGCTGATGATCGCGACTGGCGGTCCCTGCGGGGCGTTGTCACCGACTACGAAATCGCGGCCATCGACGACCGGGATGCGCATCGTCTGCAGGAAATCGGTGGTCACCCTGTATTCATCGGCGCTCGGCGCCAGCTCCGGGTTATCGAGCGGCTTGTCCTCGGCCTGGATGCCGTACGCATCCACGTTGCCGCCGAGCGGCAGCTGGCTCGCGATCGCGGCGCTCTGGACGCCGGGGACCGCCCGTACCGCGTCGAGGATCTGATCGTGCCACACCAGCACCGCCGCCGAGTCGTAACGTTGCCCGCTCACCTGGATCGCGACGGTGGCCGCCTCCGCCGGGTCGAATCCGGCGTTGACCGACAGCACCGCGGAGAGGCTGCGCGCCAGGAGACCCGCCCCGGCCAGTAACACGACCGCCACCGCGACTTCCCCGATGACGAGCGTGCCCCGCAGGCGATGCGGCGCTCCGGCGAGGCGGCGGCCGCCTCGCAGCGAATCGGCGAGGGCGCTGCGGCGCGCATGCCATAGCGGGGTAAGCCCGACGGCCACGCCGGCGGTGAGTGTGACGAACGCGGTGAGGGCGAACGCGCGCGCGTCGAGATGGACCGCAGTGAGCCGAGGCACCGTGGCGGGGAGCCGCTCCACCAGCTCGAGCAGCCCGATCTTCGCCACTACGAGGCCGATGACGCCACCGACGCCCGCCAGCACCAGTCCCTCGGCGAGGAGCAGACGGGTAAGCCGACCGGAGCCGGCGCCGAGGGCGGCGCGGATCGCGAATTCCTCGTCGCGCCGCAGTGCCCGGGCGAGCTGCAGGCCACTGACGTTCACCGCCGCGATCACGAGCAGCAGCAGCACCGCGGCGAGGAGCGCGCCGAGCGCCGGCCGAACCTCCCGCGCCGCCTCGCGTTGCAGCGACACCAGCTGGAACCCGGCGGCCGGATAATCGTGGGGATTTTCCCTCACCAGTCTTGCGGAAATGCCGTTCAGCTCCGCGCGGGCGGTGGCGGGTTGGCCGCCGCCCTTCACGCGAGCCACCATGCGCAGGTGCCGGCAGGTGCGGCAGGCGTAGGGGAGGGTGGCATCGTAACCCAGCACCCGCCAGATCTGCGCTTGTGGGTTCAGGACGTCGTCGAATCCCTTCGGCATGACCCCGACGATGCGCATCTGGGTGCCGCCGATATCGGCGAACGATCCCAAGACGGATGAATCGCCGCCGAAGCGCGTTCGCCAGAGGGCGTCCGAGAGCATGATCACGTTACGCCGCGGCGGGGCGTCGTCCTCTCGTGCGAAGTCGCTCCCTAGAGCCGGGCGCACTCCGAGCGTGCGGAAATAACTCCACGACACACGCAGGCCCCGCAGCTGCTCGGCTGTGCCGTTGCGGTTCAAGACCGGCTGCCAGTCGCCCAGCGCCGCCGTCGACGCGAGCGTCGTGGCCGCCGCGGTGACGTCGCTGTACGTCGCGAACCCGACGTTGTTGCGCGCGCCGTTCTGGTCGTTCTCCCACACGACGTACACTCGGCCCGGCTCGTCGTAGGGCAGCGGCCGGATCAGAATCGGGTCGGCGACGCTGAAGATCGCCGTCGCGGCGCCGATCCCCGTGCCGAGGGTGGCGCCGCAGAGCAGCGCGAACGCCGGAGCGCGGCGCAGCGTCCGCGCCGCCCGGCCGAGGTCTTCGAGAAAGCCGCTCACGATGCCGTCTCCTCGTGTGGGCAAGAGTGCGGGGCGTGCGGGGAAATGGGCGATGGCGAGGAGGGTCTGGCGCCAGAACCACCAGCGCGACCGATGGGTCTGGAACCCTTCGACGAGGTCGCCGACTACGGCCTCGCGCACCCGCCGGTCGATCAGCGTCTCGGCGACCCGCAGCGCGAGTCGGGGAGGGGACGAGATCACGAGGGCTCGAACCCCACGTCGAGGCCGCGTGCCATGCGCCGGATCGCGCCCAGCGCGGCGCGCAGCTCCTTCTGGCCGGCGTTGGTCACGCGGTACAGCTGCTTGCGCCGGCCGCCGCGCTCGGGCGTGGGCGGGCCGGTGCGCACCGAGAGAAAACCCTTCTGCTCAAGCCGTTCCAGGGTTTTGTAAACGGAAGCGAGCGACGGATCGCGGCCGGTGTGGCGCACCAGCTCGGCGTGGATGGGGATGCCGTACGCGGCGTCCCCGGCGCGCAGCACGGCCATCAGGATGAGCTGCTCGAATTCGCCCAGCACCGCGTTCGCCTCGATTTGTTCGACTAAGGCGAATATATTACGGTGCGCGTACCCGGTCCAGCACGAAGCGGATCGCCTGCACCACGAGATCGGGCTCCTGGTCCTGGATGGCGTGGCCGCTCTTCGTCGTCACGACGTGGATCGCGTTGGTGGAGCGCCGGAACCATTCGTCCTGCATGTCGCGCCACGCCGCGTGCCCGCGGGCGGTGCCGTTGACGGAGCGCGCCTTGGGGTCGACCCGCATGCTGGTCAGCACCGCGAGCGGCATGTCGGGCAGCGGCTGCATCCCCGCGACTTCGCCCGCCGCCTGAATGCGCATCGTCTCGCGCGTCTCCGCCGCTTCTCCTCCGGGCTTGAGCGTCTTGAGCAGCGAATCGAAGTAGGTCCGGAACGCGGCGGGGTAGGTGCTGTCGATCGCGCCCCAGCGTCGCACCTGCTGCTCGTGCGTGGCGTCGACCAGCACCATGCCCGCCACCTCATTGGGATAGAGAGAGGCGTAGAGCCGGACCAGAATGCCGCCGTAGGAGCGGCCGACGAGAATGTAGGGCGGCTTGAGGGCGAGGTGCGTCAGCAGTGCGTGCAGCTCGGTGGCGCAGGCGCGCGCACTGTGGTCGCCGGGGCCGAGCTGCGAGCGACCGTTCCCCGAGCGCGAGTAGACCACCACGCCGGACATCTGGGCGACCGCGGGCCAGACCTTTTTCCAGTCATCGAGACCATCATCGCCCAGCCCCGCTTCGAACACGATCGTCGGCGTGCCGGCCCCCGCGCGCAGCACGTCCAGCTTGTGGGTGCCGATATCGACCAGCTGCGGCGCCTGGCCCGACAGCACTGCCGCAACGACGAGGGCGGGAAGGAATGCGCTGAGGCGGTTGAGCGACATCGCGGTCTCCTGATGCTGGCGGTTCGACTCCTGCTTAACCCCGAGCCGCAGGCTTGTTCGCGGCCCGGGAGACCGCGTTTGGTCAGGGGTCGTAGCGATCGTGGTGGCGCACCCAGTCCTGCGTAGCTTCGGGATCCTCGTCGCGTCCTTTGGGCACGAGGTCGAGGATCTGGTAGGTCCCGTTGAACATGTCGATACCGCGGGCGTAGGTGGAGTAGGTCCGGAAGATCGCGCCGCTCGCGTCCCTGGTGAACACGCTCAGCCCTTCGCGATCGGGCCCCCCGGGGACCAGCGTCCCGAAGTTGTAGACGGGCTTCCTGGCGTCGGCGGGCGTGAACGACGCGCCGTAGTCGTAGCTGAACGAATTGTCACCCGACGAGAGCCATTTGAATTTCCACCCCATGCGCTGCTGGAACGCGGCGAGCTTCGCGCGCGGCGCGCGCGAGATGACGACGAAGGACACGTCGCGCTGGCGCAGGTGGGGCAGCATGCCGTCGTAGTGATCGGCCCAGAAGGAGCAGTGCGGGCAACCGATGTCGTCGGCGGGGTTGAACATGAAGTGGTAGACGACGAGCTGGCTCTTGCCGGCGAACAGGTCGCTCAGCGATTCGGGTCCGTCGGGCCCGTCGAACCGGTAGTCTTTCTCGACCCTCTCCCAGGGCAGGGCGCGGCGCTCGCGGTTCAGCTCGTCGCGCAGCCGCGTGAACTCCTTCTCCTTCTTCAGGAACGCTGCGCGGGCGGTCTGCCATTGGTCAGGGGCAACGAAGGGATGCGACATCGCAATCCTCGGCGGTAGGGGGAAGAACACTCGCCTAGCGGGAGAGCCACCATACGATCGGCGCCGGCAGGAACGCCAGGAGGTCGATGATCCCGCTCCAGGGGCCGTGATTCGCGCGGCGGAAGTCCCCATCGCCCAGCTCGTGGGCGAACCCGACGGAGAGGACCGCGACGAGAATCGCCGCCGGCGGCGCGCCGAGCAGCGCGAGCACCGCCGTCAGCCCGATGCCGACGAGGAAATGTTCGACGAGACCGATGGGCGCAATCCAGCTGGGGAGCATGTCCCCAAGGCTACCGCGATTTGGTAGTTTCGGAACTTCTCCCGGAGGCTCCATGCGCGTCCGCGCCGCCCTGCTGCTCGCCGCCCTCGTCCCCTGCACGCTGCCCCTCGCCGCGCAGCGCGCGATCGCCGACACCGACCTGTACGCGTTTCATTGGGTCGCTGGACCACAGGTGTCCCCCGACGGCAAGCAGGTCGCCTACGTCCTCGTCACGGTGAACGCGAAGCGGGACGGCTACGAAACGCGCATCTGGGCCGTCGCCACCGACGGCAAGAGTCCCCCGCGCCGCCTCACGGCGGGCCCGCACGACGCCGCCCCGCGCTGGTCTCCCGACTCGAAGACCCTGGCGTTCCTCCGTCCCGTCGGGGACGCGGGGTCCCAGCTCTTCCTCTTGACGCTCGATGGCGGCGAAGCCGTGCAGCTGACCGACGTCGCGAGCGGCGCGTCGCCCGCGGTGTGGTCGCCCGACGGGCGTACGATCGCGTTCGTGAACGGCGCCACGGCCGAGGAGATCGCGCAGAAAGCGAAGGGCGGGGAGGCGCCGAAGAAGAGCGACGTGCGCGTGATCACCCGCGCCGAATTCCGCAGCGACGACGAGGGGTACACCGACCCCGCCGAGCACGGCCACATCTGGACCGTCCCGGCGTCGGCAGGCGACAGGCCGCAGGCGGCCCACCAGGTCACCGCGGGCGCGTTCGACGAAGCGATCCGCCAGTGGAGTCCCGATGGACGCCGCATCTACTTCGCTTCGCTGCGCGTGGTGGAAGACTACTACGGGCGACCCGACCAGGATCTGTTTTCGGTCGCCTCCACCGGCGGGCCGATCGATACCGTCGTGAATATCGACGGGCCGGTGAACGCTCCGGTCGTCGGCCCCGACGGCCGCGTGGCGTTCGTGGGATTCGTGAATCCGGCGCAACCGCGCTCCTACCAGGAGCAGGATCTCTTCATCTGGCGCGCCGGACAATTGTCGAACCTGACGGCCGACTACGACTTCGACATCGGCCCCGGTGTCCTCGGCGACCAGGCGCCGCCCCGGGGGGGTGGCGGCGGCTCCATCGTATGGTCGCCCGACGGCAAGTCCGTCGTGATGGCGACGACGGAGCACGGCCGCTCCAATCTGATCCGGTTCGACGCCGCGAGCGGCGCCCGCACGCCGCTCACCACCGGCGATCACGCCGTGCTCGGCTGGTCGGCGACGCCCGACGCGCGCACCTTCGCGCTCACGCTGAGCGACCCCACACACCTCACCGACCTCTACGCCCTCGACGCGACGACGAAGAAGCTGACCCAGCTCACCCACGTCAACGACTCGCTCTTCTCGGGCCTCACGCTGTCGGTTCCCGAGGTCTTCTGGTATCCGAGCTTCGACGGCCGCAAGGTCGAGACATGGATCCTGAAACCGCCCGGCTTCGATCCCGCGAAGCGCTATCCCCTGATCCTCAACATCCACGGCGGCCCGCATACGGCGTACGGATACATCTTCTTCCATGAGATGCAGTGGATGGCGGCGAAGGGCTACGTGGTGCTGTACCCGAACCCGCGCGGCAGCACGACGTACGGGCAGGACTTCGGCAACATCATCCAGTACAACTATCCGGGGGACGATTACAAGGATCTGCTCGTCGCCGTCGACTCGCTGGCTCGTCGCGGCTACATCGACACGACGAAGCTCGGCGTCACCGGGGGCTCAGGCGGCGGCTTACTCACCGATTGGGCCGTGACCCATACGCACCGTTTCGCCGCGGCGGTGTCCCAGCGCGACGTCGCCGACTGGCTCGGCTTCTGGTACACGGCGGACTTCACCCTCTTCTCACCGACGTGGTTCCGGTCGGTGCCGTTCCACGACCCGCAGGAATTCCTGCGCCGCTCGCCGGTGCAGTACGTCGACTCCGTCACCACGCCGATCATGTTCGTGCTGGGGGACGAGGACCTGCGCGCGCCGGCGACGCAGGGCGGGGAAGCGATGTTCCGGGCACTCAAGTATCTGCACAAGACGGCGGTGATGGTGCGATTTCCCGGCGAATCGCACGAGTTGTCGCGGTCAGGGAAACCGAATCATCGTGTCGAACGGCTCGATCACATCCTCAACTGGTTCGACAAGTATCTGATGGGCCGGGAAATCGCGCTCTACGACCAGCAGTGAATCGCGAGCGCAGCGAGGGAGCTAGCGCAGCCCGACCGAGCCTTTCGCTGCCGCGATGAGCTTCGCCGGGTCGTAGCCCGTGCCCGCCCGGAACACGAGCTCGACCTTCTCGACGTCGGCGATCTGCGCCGCCGGATTGCCGTTCACGACCACCAGGTCCGCGTCCAAGCCCCGCGCGATCGAGCCGATGTGGTCGGTCCGTCCCAGGTACACGGCGCCGTTCAGCGTCCCGATGCGGATCGCCTCGAGCGGGGTGAATCCCGCTTCCACCAGGAGCTCGAGCGCCCGCTGGTTCGAGAATCCCGCCACCACGCCGCCGTACCCCGTGGGGTCGGTGCCGGTGAGCACGAGACCGCCCGCCTGCGCGTACATCCGCTCCAGCTGCATCTCCTTGCGGAACAGCACCACCCAGGTCGAATCCTGCGACGTCGCGAAACGCAGCCGCGTGCGCGTGTACTGATCGCGCGCTTCGGGCAGCATCGCGTCGAGC
>Ga0126383_10003312_pt1 | contig 10634 bp, 9 predicted proteins | sample PanSoiMetPlot_35_FD_96882 | JGI IMG/M metagenome (GOLD analysis project Ga0126383, IMG submission 96882) | Tropical forest soil microbial communities from Panama - MetaG Plot_35 | ecosystem: Environmental > Terrestrial > Soil > Tropical forest > Bulk soil | place: Panama | collected 2016-02-17
CGCCCGCCCCGTTTCCAAGTTTCTGCATCTCGCACACGAACTCCAGCCCTTGGCGCGTTCCTTTCTTTTCAATGACTTACAACCGTGGCAATTTGCAAGCCCTCTGTTTTTATAACTTTGCAACAGTGCCGAGGGTGGATGGGGCGGAGCGTGGGCGGAGGAAAAGGAATGCTTGAACCCTGCCGCTCACAGATCATGAATCAAAAGGCACTAACTCGCCTAGACTGCGCAGTCGAGCATCCGATGAAGGATGCGAGTCCTGCTTGCCCTGAGCCCAGGCGAAGGGAGGGAGTATCGCGACCGAAGGATCTCCACGTTCACGTAAGTCTATTAGAATGCGCAGTTACGCAAAATACCACGCTAAGTGCTTTAGAATGCGCAGTTGCAAAAATACCCTCCAGCAAGTCCTTTAGAATGCGCAGTTACAAAAAAAGGGGAGGGGGTGGGTACCTCAGCCAACTCCTATATTCCAGCTTCCAAACTTTCCGACGTGCAGGCCTTGCGCTCCCGCTACAATAGACCGATGCCCGTGAAACTCATTGCCCTGGACATTGACGGCACCCTCCTGGACAGCCGTTGGCAGGTATCCGAGGCGAACCGCAACGCCATCGCCGAAGCGGCTCGCCGCGGCATTGAAGTCGCGTTGGTCACCGGCCGCCGTTACGATTTCGCCATGCCCGTGGCGCGTCAGCTCAATGCTGCGCTGACCATGATCGTCAACAATGGCGCGCTCATCCGCTCCAACGACGGCAGCACGCATTTGCGGCATCTGCTTCCGCAGAGTGTTGCGGAGCGAGTTCTCCGCCTGACGAAGCCCTGGCGTGAAGGCGCGGCTGTCATTTTCGATCGGCCTCTCGAAAACCAGTTGATGCTCGAGCGGCTCGACCCCGACGATTCACTGCGTTACGCCTATTATTCGCGCAACCGACAGTTCATCGGCTTCGCCAATCCTCTCGAAACCTGCTTGACCCAAGACCCCATTCAGGTGATGCTTTCCGGGAAGGTCGTGCCAATGCGCGACGCCGAGCGCGCCTTGCGCAGCGCACCGTTCGCCACAGAGTTCGCGCTCGCCGTAACCGTGTACGAACACCGCGACTTTGCCATGTTAGATATGCTCAATCCTGTTTGTTCCAAGGGCGCGTCCTTGAAAGAATGGGTCGAGCTGCGCGGCTTCGCACGGGAAGAAGTCATGGCCATCGGCGACAACCACAACGACCTGGAGATGCTCACGTTTGCAGGCATCCCGGTGGTCATGGGCAATAGCGTCCCGGAGTTAAAGACCTTTGGCTGGCACGAAACCGCCACGAACGACGACAACGGCGTCGCACACGCCATCGAACAATTTGCTCTGCGCGAGGCCGCCCCATGCCCCTGAAGAAAGCAACATGGCTGATGCCGCTGATGCTCTTCTCGGCGTCTGCGGTACGGGCCGAATACGTCGTGCTGCAAAGCGGCCTTCGTCTCCATGTCACCGGCTACCAACTGGTCGGCGAAAAGTATCGGTTGCAACTACAGGGTGGTTGGATGGACGTCAGCACGGCCGACGTAGTGAAGATTGAGCCGGAAGAAGTGTTTACGTCCATTCCCCCGCCGCCGACAGCAGTGCCCACAGCTTCAGCAGCGAATGACTCGCCCTACCACGAATTAGTGTTGGCCGCCGCTTCGCGATATGGTGTGGACGCCGGACTCATCACCAGCGTCATGGAAGTGGAATCCCGTTTCGACCCCAAGGCCATTTCTCCCAAGAATGCGCGCGGCTTGATGCAGTTGCTCCCAGAAACCGCGGCTCGCATGGGCGTAACGAACATCTTCGACCCGCAACAGAACATTAACGCGGGCACACGCTATCTGAAAGAGCTGCTGCAGCTCTACAACAACGATTTGACGCTCACGCTCGCCGCCTACAATGCCGGCCCTGACAAAGTTCAGAAATACGGCGACGTGCCGCCCTACCGCGAGACGCAGTCCTACGTGAAGCAGGTCAAGCGCAAGTATCAGAAATCCAAGTCCGCCGCTCCCGACAAACCCGCAACCAGCCCGACTGCAACTGCGGCTCCTACCTCTCCTAAAACCACCGCCGCTGACCCTCCTCCTCCCGCCGCCTCACCTTCGCCTACCCCCAAACCACAGAATCAATGACGCTCTTCAGAAGGAATCGGTCTTGGGCGGTCGAATAAGTTATTGATTCTGAGTCTCGTCGCCAGGCTGCACTTGGCCGCGAATCTCGCCTGCAGGGGACCGCATCGTGTGCAAATTCACGTAGGCTCCCCCTTCCCGGAGCGCCTGTACAACCTTGGCAAAATCCGCGCCGGGAGTAATGCCCTGTGTATTCGGTCCAATGACATTAGAGGCGGAGACGCTGCCGGTCACGGTGCCAGAAGTCGGGCCAGGGCACGTCGGCGGGTTTGGGGTGCCCGCCGGGGGGCCCCCGGGAGAACCTGCCGCGGGACCACAGAGAAACACCATGATTCCGGCAGCCTCTCTCGGAAAGCCGAAGTGGATGTGCGAGAAAAGGATCGGCGCATTCAGATCGCTGAAGGTTTCTGTGTACGTGAGAGTCGTGCCGTCGGAACTGAGGGTCGCGGAAAAGGAACCGGTTCCCCCAGTGGCAACGGGGGGAACTTCGTTTAGGCCCCGGAGCCGTGCGTGGAAGGTGTTGACAACGCTTTCTTGAGCCGCCAGCGCAAGGCAGAACGCCGGGACAAGCAGCGCGACCAATAGGAATTTCCTCATGGGCATCTCCCTTCATCTAAACTTGGGAAGAATTCTCGAAAGGTTCGGGGTGGAGGTAAACCTAATCGGAATTCCCCACCTGGCTCTTACAGGCGCAAGAAGCTACGACATGGGTTCGTTCGTGTCAAATCAAGATTCCGTAACACTCAAGGGTGGCCCGTTGACGCAAGCTAGCACCTCAAATGTCGGTGTCACGAAGGAATTCTAAGGACTTGGGTCCAGAGATGTAGAAGCACATATGGGATTTTCTTGCGGAGCGTACTTCGCGGGGGTACGCTGCTGCCTCGTAAAGTAGAGACACCTCCAACGATAGTGAGGTTAAGCGATGCAATTCCTGAAGCGATTCTCGGACCAGCTCTACAGTTTGATGCGACTGATAGCTGGTCTCTTGTTTGCCTGCCACGGGGCGCAAAAGCTTTTTGGCGTTCTGGGCAGCCCCCAGATGGTTCACATACCACTTATGCTGGCTGCCGGAATTATCGAGTTCTTTGGCGGCTTGCTGATCGCGCTGGGGGCATTTACTGCCATTGCCGCCCTTGTGGCCAGCGGCGAAATGGCCACCGCGTATTTCCTGCAACATGCGCCGCATGGCTTCTGGCCCATCAAGAATCATGGGGAGTTGGCGTTGCTGTTCTGTTTTGTATTCCTCTATATCGCTTCACGCGGCGACGGCGCTTGGAGCGTCCCCAGCGTATGAAGAGGCAAAAGGCTTTAGCCTCTGACCACTACGGTGGCGAACCAGCGGGCGGCGCTCGCGAGCTGGAACAAAGGGCGCGGTTAGAACCGGATGGCGACGCCGACCGACGCGCGCGTACAGTTGAGCGTCTGGCCCGAATTGCGCAGGCCAACGTAGTCGACCTGTGGACGCAAATACAGGTGGGGAAGCATGCCAAGGTCCACGCCGCCACCGACGCTGAACGCGAATTGGTTGGAGGGGCTAAATCCAGTGGCAGTCAGATGCGACCCGCCAGCCAAGGCCTGCACGAAGGGATTGATTCTCAGGGGGTTGCGAAGAATCAGCCGCGGCCCAAACAAATATGTTGCCGTATTCGTGGAGACGCCCCCTGGAGACGCGTGGTAAACGCCAAAATCACCCACCAAGCCCAGAAAGTGCGCGGGGTAAAAGCCGACCGAACCGCTGACGCCGTTCTGGTTCAGTCCGTTGGAGTTTCCAAGGCGGAAATAGGAATAACTAATGGAAGCGTCCGCAGATTGAGCGTGTGACGGAATCGCGAATAAGAATAAGCCTAAGGCCAATAAAAGAAGTTTTTTCATGCTGTTCCTTCCTTTCGGGGGACATCGAGAGTGGAAACCAAAGCCGCTGCGAACGCGTCGGGCTGATTGATCACCGTGCGCACTGGCTTGACTTTATTTTTCAATAGTTCGAGGAAAATGGCGTGGAAACGGCGGAAGGGGTTCCATGTCCGCAATATTAATTAAGACACGGGAAGCTAGGGCGCTTCTGAGAGAGTGAGGATTCTCAAGGAGGTGCAACCTTAAGTTGCATGGAGGGTAAGCGGGTATGTTAGTGTGAATCCCCCAGGTTCGATGAGGACAAATGGCCAGACCGAAAGTTCTTGCGACGCACCGACTATTTGACCCTGCAAGGCAAATCCTGCAAGAAAACTGCGACGTGGAATATTGGGAAAAGCCGGAGCGGCCGCCGCGCGAAGAAGTGCTGCGTCGCGTGAACGATAAAGAAGCGTTGATCTGCCTGCTGACGGAAAAAGTGAACGATGAACTGTTGCAGGCGGCGCCCCAACTGCGGATTGCGGCCAACGTGGCTGTTGGCTTCGACAATATTGATGTCCCCGCATGCACCAAGCGTGGAGTGGTGGCAACAAACACGCCGGGCGTACTGGACGAGACGACGGCGGATTTTGCCTGGACACTCTTGATGGCGGTAGCGCGCAGGCTCGGCGAAGGCGACGCATTGGCTCGCTCGGGAAACTGGAAGGGCTGGGATTTGGATCAGCTCGTGGGAATGGATGTGTGGGGAAAAACCCTTGGAATTGTGGGGTTCGGACGAATCGGAAGAGCGATGGCGCGGCGCGCAAGCGGCTTTCAGATGAAAGTCATTTACACGGACGCGGTTCACGCGACCGCGGAAGTGGAGAAGGAACTTCACGCAGAATACCGCGACATGAACGTGGTGCTGGCGGAGGCGGACTTCATTAGCGTGCACACACCATTGCTGCCGGAAACGCACGGGCTCTTTAATGCCGCCAAATTCGAGCGCATGAAGCGGACAGCATATTTAATCAACACCTCGCGCGGGCCGGTCGTTAATGAAAGCGACCTGGTCGCAGCTCTCGAGAGCGGAAAGATTGCGGGCGCGGCACTGGATGTGTTTGAAAAGGAACCCGTTATTCATCCTGGTCTGCGGCGCGCGAACGTAGTGCTGGCACCGCATATCGCGTCGGCCTCTCTCGAAACGCGCACGAAGATGGCGTGCATGGCCGCAAAAAGTGTGGTCGCGCTTTTGCAGGGGCGGCCACCTGCCAACGTCTTGAATCCGGAAGTTCTGAAGGCATAAACGGGAAGCCTGGGAAACCCTCTTATGGCGGATCTGAAACAACTCGCCCGCCAAATCTTCCACGAAACCCTGGCCGCGATCGATATCCCTGCGACGATGCAGAGGAAGCTGCGGCGGCAAGGCACGCGAATCGCGTGCGGCGAGAAGACTCTGGACTTGAAGGATTTCGGGAAAATACGCGTCGTAGCGATGGGTAAAGCTGCTCACGCGATGGTGGAAGGGCTGGTCCTGGCGCTTGCGCCCTTTGTGGGCTTTGAAGGAGTGGTGTCGGCCCCACTTCCCCCGCGGAAGAAGGTGCCCGGGTTGAAGTATTTTGCGGCGGGTCATCCGGTGCCAAACGACGAAAGCCTGAAGGCGGCCGAAGCCGTCCTTGCCCTGCTGAGAAGGTGCGACGAAAAGACGCTCGTGTTTTTTTTGCTGTCTGGAGGCGGCTCGGCGCTGGTGGAACTGCCGCTGGATTCGCGGCAAACGCTGGAAGACGTGAGGCAAGTGCACCGCGCGCTGGTTACCTGCGGCGCGAGCATCGATGAAATCAATATGGTTCGGAAGCATCTGTCCGCAGTGAAGGGCGGGCGGCTGGCGGCTGCTGCTCCGGAAGCGATGAAAATCACGCTGGCGGTCAGCGATGTGCCCGTGGGAAAAGAGTCCGCGCTGGCCTCCGGGCCGACCCTGCCGGATCCAACGACGACTGCGGACGCAAAACGCATTATCAAGGAGTATGAGTTGCGCTCAAGATTTTCTCCCGCCCTGAAGAAGTGGCTCGACGAGAGAAAGATGCCTGAAACGCCAAAAGTGGGCGACGCAGCGTTCCGAAGATCGTGCTTTTCGTTGACGCTAGGAATGGACGACTTGCTTCATCCCGCGCACCACGCGGCGGAAGCGCTGGGATTTGTAACGTGCTGCGACAATTCGACCGACGATTGGCCAATCGAGAAGGCAGCAGAATCGCTAATGGAACAACTCGAGGAGTTGCGCGCGATGCGCAGAGGGCATCGCGTCGCGCTGATTGCAGATGGAGAGGTGAGCTCGCCGGTGACGGGAGAAGGCATCGGCGGAAGAAGCTCAGCGTTTGTGCTGGCTTGCGTGGAGAGAATGGCGGGAAAGAAAATGGCTGTGCTGAGCGCGGGAACGGATGGGATTGACGGAAATAGCTCAGGAGCAGGCGCCGTGGCGGATGGAGAGACTCTGAAGCATGCGCGTGAGGCTCGACTCGATCCGCAGGATTTTTTCCGGCGTAGCGATGCATTTACGTTTTTCTCCAGGCTGGACGATGCGATTGTGACAGGGCCGACGGGAACCAACTTGCGGGATTTGCGGATTTTGCTTGCGGACCGATAGGAAAGGAATTAGCAGAGAAACCACAGACCCGACCCCGGACGCCAACTGCCGTAGGTGTTGTCATTCTGAGGGCATCCGAAGAGCATGCCCGAAGAATCTCAACCCATCTAGTTCATCGAACCACAGTAAGCTGAGATCCGTCGCTCAGGATGACATTCTCATGGCGTTTTGCCTGCGGACTAATGCTCACGGTTTGGGCGGAGGAAGGCGAGATTCGAACGACTTGAGGCGGTCGTTCATTTCTTGAACGAGGCGCTCCAACTTATCCAGCCGCTGCAAAACGGCAGCGGAATCGCCAGCCTTGTCTGAGCCAGAACCAGCGGCGTCGGATTCGCCGCCATCTCCTTTGGCAGGAGCCTTGGCTGCCGCAGGCTTTTTCAGCCGCGCGATTTGCTCCTTGATCATGGGAACCATTTCGATGCTGAGGTCGTCGCTCTTGAGCAGAGCTTCAAGCGCAGGGACGGCGGTCGCATCGCCGCGGCCTCCGAGGGAATAGATCGCGGCCATGCGAACGGGGAAATGCGGCTCTGTAAGATAGCCGGCGATTCTCTTGGTGATGTCCTGGTTGTCTTTCTGAAGGCTTGCGAGGCTGCGAATCGCCGCGGTGCGCGACTCGATAGGCTTGCCCGGAGCGGACCACTGCTCGAGAACGGGAACGGCTTTGTCGTCGCCGAGCGGGCCGAGCGCGCGAAGAGCGGCATCGCGCAGATAGCCGTCCGGAGACTCGCCGGAAACGGCAGCTTCGAGAGTCTCGAGAGCACCGGGTGATTTTAGTTTGCCGAGCCCTTGGAGCGCAGCGGCTCGCGCACGATAGGAATTGTCGTCCTTGGCGGTGGCGTTGAGTTTCGCGGCAATAGAAGGGTCGTCCTTGAAATTGCCGAGAGCCGTGACGATGCGAGCGCGCAACCCAAATTGCGTGATTGCGTTCAGGGCGTCGAGGAGTTGCTTGGAAGCTGGTGTTCCGCCAAGCTTGCCGAGCGCGTCGGCGGCGCTAAAGCGCACGCCGAACGCCTTGTCATTGCGGAGTGCGCTGCCCAAGGCGCTGACAACCTCTTCATCATTCTTGATTTTGCCGAGAGCGACTGCTGCGTCAGCGCGGTCGGCAACGTCTGCTGCATTTTTCAACTGGTACAGCCATTCCTTTTGTTCTTTATGAAATTCGGCAGTCTTGAGGATGTTGCCGCCTTTGTCAACCAGCACCATGAGCGGGGCTGAGCTTGCAGGAAAAGTGAAAATCTCCTCCGGTTTGGATACGGTGACGGAGTAGAGCCTTGGGCCAGAAGACGTGGTGATTTCCACGTCCACGGGAACGCGGAAAATGCCGACGCGGCCCTCGACTTTTTGTGTTTGCTTGACCGTCAAAGCGACTTGATGTTTTTCGTTGTTATATGAGTAGCTCAAGTCGAATTTCGGCGCGCCAGCTCCATAGAGCCACTGGTTGAAGAATTGGTCCACGTTGGTGTGGGAAGATTCTTCGATGGCCTTCGCCAGATCTGCAGTAGCGACGTTCTTTCCGCGATTCACTTCGAGATAGTGCTTGAGACCGCGATAGAAAGCGTCTTCCCCGAGTTGATGTCGCAGCATGTAAAGGACCCAGCCACCTTTGGTGTAAGCATTACCATCAAATTCGCTGGAGTCTTCGAAGTCATGCCGGACGATGGGCTTGCTGAAGAGATTGGTGCTTTCAAACCATTGCTGGGCGGCCACCCAGCGGTCCATATCAGCTATTTCCTTGCCATAGTGTGATTCCGTCCACACCGTCTCCATAAACGTGGCGAACCCCTCGTTGAGCCATATGTCGCCCCAGTCTTTGCAAGTCACGAGATCGCCAAACCATTGATGGCCAAGTTCGTGGGAGATGAGGCCGTCCTCGTCTGTGTAGAGTTCGGCGGCGATTTTGGGATGGTTGAGAGAACTGCTGGTATTCGTAGTAGCGCTGGAATTTTCCATTCCGCCGGCGACGAAATCGTCCACCATGACTTGCGCGTATTTCTCCCAGGGATAGTCCACGCCGAGTTTCTTGCTGAAAAGATCGATCATCGCGGGAGTGCGGCTGTAGTTTACGGAAAGGCGATCGCCACGGCCTTTCGGCGCGTAGTACGTGACCGGCATGCCGCGCCAGGAATCCTTCACTTCGTCGAACTCCCCTGCTACAACCGTGATGAGATAAGTAGAGCTGGGAACCGATTCGCGCCAAGTCCAGGTTTTCAGACCCTTGCCTGCTTCGGTGACGCTGATGAGCTTGCCGTTCGAGATGGTGATCCAGGAAGCAGGAACGGTCAGGATGGTTTCGGTCGTGAGGCGGTCGTTGGGATAGTCGTAGGTCGGAAGGTAGTAGCGTGTGTCTTCGGATTCGCCCTGCGTCCAAATTTGTTTTGGACGATCGGGATAGTCTTTGTCGGGGAGAATGAAGTACATGCCCTTGGTGGGCTTGCGCTCATAGCGAATGGCAACTTCGAACTTTTCGCCTGCTTTAGCTGCGCCAGGAAGAGGGACGATAAGTTTGTCGGCGGTGGTTTCGAATTTCGCCGCGGATTTGTTGACGGTGACGCTCTGGATAGTTAGCCCGACGGAGTCAAAAGCAATTTTCGCAGTGCCGTCGCGCAGAATAGAAATTGTGTGTGTCACGTCGCCAAGAACTTTTTTCTGCTCAAGGTCGAAGTGCAGAGCGATGCGCGAATGCTGCAAGTCATAGTCGCGCGTGCGGGCGTACGGCTCATCCGCGTGAAGCAAGGACGCCGAGAGGGAAACAGTGATGAGCGCGGCCAGCAAAAGACCTGCCGTGCGACAGCGAATGGTGCTTCCCTGAATTAGCTTGATCATGCGATTTGGCTCCTGTGAATTTTATGTCCTGCCCCCTCGAGCGCCGCGACGGCGGCCGAAAGCGTCTCTGAAGCGACCAGCAGGTAATCCGTATCAAACGTGGAAATGGCAAACAGACTAAGCTTTGCTTCCGCGAGTGGCGAAGCCAGCGCGGAGAGCACGCCGATCTCCGTCAAAACAAATGGCCCATGCACTTTGAGAACACGCCAGCCGGGCTGCGCTTGCACGCCTGCGGGAACGCGGCCGAGTTCACAGACCACAGAAAGCTCATCCCCGGTGCGAGTGATGGAAAAAAACGAGCCTTGCATTGCCCATTCAGGAATGGGCACATTCGGCGCGAGCCGGGATATGGCGAAGCGTTCGCGTAAAAGAGTAAGTTCCAATCGGCGAGGTGTGCTAGCCATTAAATTAAAGCAAGCTCCTGACAAGGCCACCATCCACGGCGATGGAGGCGCCGGTGACATAGCTTGCGCGTTCGGAAGCCAGGAAAGCAACGACGGCGGCGAATTCCTGCGGCGTGCCGAGGCGCTTCGCGGGGATTTCGCGTTCCCAACTGGCGAACACTTCCTCCGGCTTGGCGCCGGTGCGCGCAGAGATGGTGGAAGCGAGTCCATCGAGGCGGGCGGTACGCGTGTAGCCGGGGCAAACGTTATTCACGGTGATGCCGTCAGCAGCGTATTCATTGGCGAGCGTGCGGGCAAGCCCGGTGACAGCAGCGCGTACGGAATTGGAAAGCAGCAGGCCGTCAACGGGCTGCTTCACCGCTGACGAGGTAATGGTAATCAGACGCCCCCATTTGTTTTTCTGCATGCGCGGCAAAGTTTCCCTGGCGAAAAAGATGGTGCTCATCAGAAGTTGCTCGACGGCGGAGCGCCAATCTTCCGGCTTGGTGTTCTTAAAAGAATTGGACGGAGGCCCGCCTGAATTGGTAACACAAATATCGAGGCGGCCAAAGCGCGCTTCGACGGCCGCGACGAAGGACGTAACTGCCTCAGAATCAGTCACATCAAGAGCTTGATGGAAAACTTCGCGGCCCGTGGATTTCTGGATGTTCGCCGCGGCTTCGGCAAGCGTGATGGGCGTGCGAGCGCAAATGGCGACGTGAGCACCTTCGCAAGCCAGTTCCTCAGCTACAGCCCTGCCCAAGCCCTTGCTGGCTGCCGCGACGATCGCTACGCGACCACTAAGCCCCAGATCCATTCCA
>Ga0126383_10003313_pt1 | contig 10632 bp, 13 predicted proteins | sample PanSoiMetPlot_35_FD_96882 | JGI IMG/M metagenome (GOLD analysis project Ga0126383, IMG submission 96882) | Tropical forest soil microbial communities from Panama - MetaG Plot_35 | ecosystem: Environmental > Terrestrial > Soil > Tropical forest > Bulk soil | place: Panama | collected 2016-02-17
CACTCCAGCGACGACATAAGCGACGCCAACGTCGCGCACGGGATAGTCGTTAAAGGGCCTGGTCTCTGCCAAGGCGGCGACGCTCGCGTACCACAGGGCGTGACCCATGAGCCTCATCAGCCCATTGGCGGAAAGGCCCACGCCCAATATGCAAGCCAGCACGCGACGCATCTTGAACCTCCTCACCGGCTAAGACGAGATGGCGGGGCGCGTTGTGACATGTCGATGAGAAATTTCCTTTGATGGAAGGGCTACGGTTTCAACGGGCAGGGATTGCGCGCAGCCTTGCGTCGCGTCGGCGTGCGCCAGTTCCTCGATTTCGGCCGACAACGCCTCGATGCGCTCATCGAGCCGGCGCCAGTCGCCGGCGAGATCCTCGCTGATATGCACCATGCGCGGTGCCAGCCTCTCTGATATGGTAAGCGCGCTGCGGCAGCTCGGCTGCAACGCCTGTCAACCCTGGCGGATGGAGATGCCACGCTCGAGCAGGAAGATGTCGACGCCGAGCGTGGCTATGGCAGCCGACTTGGCTTTGGGCATGCGGATCGTGGGTTTGGCTCCTTGCTCCTGTCCCCCTCAGCGGAGACATGGGGAACGGCCGCACCATCCGATTACCCCACTGCGATGCGGCAAATTACAGTAATGTTGGAGTGCGCTGAGAACTGGTAGTAATGCGTCCGAGCCTGAGCGAAACCGCTGCAACCATCGGGAGGCGTTCATGCGCATCCTTGCCGCTATTGGCGCATTGGCAATCATCATCGGAATACTCGGGGGCGCCTACTTCCTGGGTGGCTTCTACAGCGTCGCTGCGGCTTCCGAAGACTCCACCCCCGTTGTTTGGCTTCTTACCCGGGTCCGCTCTGCCTCCATTGCTCGGCGTGCGGTAGGCCAACCCCCGTTCTCTGTCGACGATACCGCACAGATCCAGGATGGAGCACGGCGATACGCTCAGTATGGCTGCACACATTGCCATGGCGCACCTGGAGCCGAATGGTCAAAGTTCTCTGAAGGCCTCAACCCCGGTCCTCCTGACCTAAAGGAAATTGCCAGCGAGCGGGAAATTGCTTCCATCTTCTGGGTGCTCAAGAACGGCATTCGCATGACAGGCATGCCGAGCTTTGGCAAAGCCGGAGTACCGGACAACGAGCTTTGGCAGGTCGCCGCCTTCGTAAAGAAATTGCCCAGCGTGTCAGAAGGCGATTACAAGAACTGGACGACCTCCTCATCGCCTTGAACAGAACACATCGCGCAACGTTTCTGGGTGCAAGGGGGCATCACGATCTCTGGACGCCCGTTGTTGTGACAGGGCTGACGATCTGCGAGGCGGCACACCGGTCGCGGTCTCCGCGAATACGGCAACGATGTGGTGGCCAGCACGGCTAGCGAATGCCCGAAGATCGCGTTCCTGGCGCACATCTAGGTTCGCGTGGTCGCGTTGAAAGCGTCGACGAGGGTCGGGGAGACGATGGTTTATTGAGTCGTCGCGCCTTCGACAACTAGGTGGTCGGCCAGGTGGCGAACCTCATCCACGACGACTATTTCTAGCGGAGCCTCACGGTTACGCACCGTAATCTCGTGACGCGGAAAATTGGCATGGCCTAAACCCGCGCGTTCAATCACCAACTCGGAGACTACGAGCTCGCAGTTATATTGCTTGGTTAGTGCTTCGAGGCGGCTGGCAGTGTTCACGGTGTCGCCGACGGCAGTGAGGTAATGCGTACCACCATAGCCTATCTCGCCTACAACCGCGGAGCCCGCGTGAATACCGATTCCGATGCGCAGCGGGGCTTGCAGCTCGCCCGCGAGTTCGCGGCTGAGTTCTTCGATCCTGCGGATCATAGTGCTACAGGCGAGGAGCGCCTGCCGACAGGCGGTCTCAAGGTTGGTGTTGGCTCCGAACAGTGCCATCACGCCATCGCCAGTGTATTGGTTCGCTATGCCACCCGATTCAGCTACGGCACTGCCGACCGCTTCGAAGTAGCGGTTGAGGAGGAATACGACGTCATAGGGCAGCTTGTTTTCGGCGATCTTAGTGAAGCCGCGTATGTCCGCGAACAGCACGGCGATTTTGCGTTCCCGCCCGCCAAGGGCGTCGGTTGGAGCGCGACTAGTGCTGACACGCCTGATTACTGGGAGGAGTGGTGCAACTACTACATCGCGACTCGGTCGTAGCTGGCAGGCCAGACGAACGTTGGGCGCCGCGCCGATGCGCTGAAGCACGGCAAGTTCCTGCGGAGCGGGCGCCGGCTGGAGCGCTAGATCTCCCTCGACCCGTATGCGGCAGGTAGAGCAGCGCCCGCGTCCGCCGCACACCGAGAGGTGCGGGATATGGGCCGAGCGACTTGCTTCGAGTACCGTCCATCCGCCGGGGACGGCGACCTGGCGCCCGTCGGGATAGTAGATCTGGATCGTCAAGTGCCGCCGGGACAGTTGCTCGCGGATGATGCGCGCGGCAAGCGTCACTGCAAGCAACGCCCACACAATCGTCACGAACCCATTACGAAGCTGTGCAAGCGTCGCCATTTGCTCCGCGGAGGGCGCGCGTGTCTCAGTCATCAGGCGTGGAATGAACTCAGGCTGGCGCGCCAGCGCAGACACCTCGCGGGCCGCCTCGGCGACTCCCAGAGACGCGAGTACAGGCATCAGCACGAAAAACGCAAACAAGGCGGGGAAAACGCGCCCGTACCACGGCCGGAAGCGCAACCAATAGTGAAGTCCGATGCACCCATGGCTGCACGCGATCGTAAGTTCCTGCCCACGGATTCTGCACCCACAAACTGAAGATGACGCGTGCGTAGAGATCCTCAGAGCCGTACATCGCGTTGGCCATCCGCGTGCCGATCAGGTGATATGCGAGAAGCGTCGGTACTATCAGTCCAAGGATGATCTGCGTCGCTTCCCAGACGGGCATGCGGAGTGTTCGACGCTGGTAGATGAGCCAGAGACCGAGCAACCAGTGCGCGAGCAGGGCACCAAAGAGTGCGCTTTCGCCTACCGGGTTGCGCCACAGCGCAAGGAACCCCAGTCTTCCTTCTTCCATCGCGTGGAGCGAGACAAGGCCGAGTGCATGGTTTCCGAAATGCGTCAGAAGAAAGGCAAATAGGAGAAGGCCGCAGCCGAGTCGTACCGGCCTTACCCACGGATGGATCGGCTGATTAGAGGTCATCCGTAGAGCCTCCCGATAGCTTCCTTCGATCCGCCCGCTAACCTGACGCTTTACCCACGCTGTTAATGTCATACTTCGCTGCGGCCAGCGCCCACCCACTTCGGGTCCAGCCGATTTGCCGATTGCAGGCCGCCCAAAAGCAAAAGTCTAGACGTCGGGCGACGAGCGTCAGGGCGTCGAGCGTTGATTGAAGGGTCTTCATGATTGCTCTCTGTTTTGCGAGGCCGAGGGCGTCGTCTTTTCACAATAATATCCACAGCCGATGCTGGATATTCCACCGTGCCGCCGTCGGCCCTTGAGCCCTGGGCCATCACCTGCCCATTGGAGTTGGGACGGAACCGTCCCAGCAACTAATTTAATTTGCGGCCGCCCAGCCAGTCGAATGCCCATGAAATAGACCCGCCGGTCATCCCGGGTGGGTCGAAGTCTCGCTCCCCCACCCGGCATGGCTCCGAACGGCGAGGCCGACCGCATGTCGATGTCGCTGCGGGGCTAAAAAGCGTGATGGTCGAGCGGCGTGTCATACGAGCTCAGGGCTGCGACTGTGGCCCCTGCAGAGGTCAGCAAGCCGAAGTGTCCGCTGCGCCCACGGGTCGGCAGCCAACCGCAACTACATCAGTTTGTGCGTTTCTCATCCGCGACGCGCCGTACCAGCATCTTCGCGGTCGCAATCGCGACATTGCTTCGTGGGGCGGCAAAAGTGTCGACAGGTATCGGCATCGGCGGGGGGCTTTCTTGGCGGTTTCGCCGGGTAGCCAGACGAGCCAACGTGCGAGCCGACCTTTACGGGCAAAGGAAGAATGCTTATCGGATGATGGCTACCACTCGTGCAGGTGCAGCCGAGGCGCCGACGATGCGCAAAGGAAAGACGGCCACCTCGAAACCATGGGGCGGCAGCGCGCCAAGGTTGATGAGCTGCTCCATGTGCCAGTAGGGCCGACGCTGGCCAACGCGGTGGGCCTCCCAGAATAGCGTGCTGTCGTCGGTGGCCTTAGACCTCGCGATTTGGGCATGGAATGGCAGGTCCCAGCCCCACTGGTCGATCCCCATGACGCAGATGCCGCGGTCGAGCAGCCAATTGGTCGCGGCTGCAGACATCCCGGTGCCAGTCTTCCAATAGGCTTTAGTGCCGACAAGCTTGTCGCGGCCGGTGCGGATGAGCACGATGCTATCCTCGATCAGGTATGTTCCAGTCCTGGTGAGTGCTGCCTCCATGTCATGGACAGTGATTGGATCATCGTCGGCCTTGTGCGTCATGTCCAAAACGACGCCCGGACCGATGCAGCGCTCAAGTGGAATTTCGTCGATGGTCTTTGCCGGCCTACCGCCCGAGGTCGGTCCATAGTGCCGCGGCGCATCTATGTGCGTCGTCGAATGTACGCCCATCTTGGTGATGGTATCATCGGCCCAACCCACAAAATCGTTGGGGAACAGGCGAAACGGCAGTCCTAATAGTCTCACGAGCAGGCGAGCTGTAGCATGCCGTTTGTGCCTGATCCTCACCTGCATGAAGAACGGGTCGTTCCGGTTGTATTGGATGGGTTTTGATAAATCGATGAGCTTCATGGATGGCCCCCCTCCCGCTCAACGATGAAGTTTTTCAGGCTGCCAATGTGCTCGATGCCGATCTCGATTACGTCGCCGGCCGAGAGCAGGCGACCCGTCTCAATACCGCTGCCACCGGGCAGCGTGCCGGACCCAAAGAACTCGCCGGGATAGAGCCGTTCCGAGCGTGACGCATGAGCGATGGCCTCACCCAGCGACCAGTGTGGATTGACCGATGTTGGCTCGGCGATCAGCTCACCGTTGATCCGCACGTAGCCGCGTAGCGAGCGCCAATGCGGGAGCACTTTGTCGGCGGAAACAACCGTCGTCGATATCGCATTTCGGAAGTGCTTGGATTTCTGCGGGCCGAACCCTGATTGCATTTCCTGGTGCTGGATGTCGCGCGCGCTAAAGTCGTTGAACACGACGAATCCTCCGATGGCCGCCTCCGCCTCGGCGGCGCTCGCATTGAGGAGGCTTTGCGCCAGCACGAAGCCGATCTCCAGCTCGTAGTCGAGTGCGCGGCTATAGGAGGGAACGGATATTGTGTCCCCGTCGATTGCAAAGGCAAGATGATTGCCCATGTAGTAGATCGGCTGACGGTACCAGAGTGGCTTAGGACGCAATGGCGGGAAGGTTGTGCGGGTGACGGCCTCATAGAGCCTGACAAGGGGAGACATGCGCGGCCAGAACATGCGGACAAATCCGCGGGCAGCCTCCACTGCATGCTGCTCGAAGAGCATGAAGTCGCGATAGGAGCGTGGCTCGAAAGGGATGAGAATGGTCGCATCGGTTTGGCCGTTCGACGCCCGCGGCCATGCGCTCGACCTCGGCACGGACGGTCGATGGTGCACCGAGGAATGCGACGACATCGTCCGACCACAGTGTGACCTCCATATCCGAAGCGCGTCCCGGGAGGAGCGCAAGGACCTCGCCAAGCGTGACCCACCCATGACCCCCAGCGATCTGGACAATTGCCCTGTCGCCCTCTCGAACGCGCCTCAACTCCACGTCGATCTGTCCCACGGATTTGTTGCGACCTGAGAATTCTACCTGTGGACTTGCGCCAACTCAGCGCTACCTCCATCGGTCCTATCGTCCCGCCACATCTGCTCAAATCAAGCCGCCAATTGCCGTGAATGCAGTTATCCGGGCGCCGGGGCTGGTTGTCACGGTTCCTTTAGCCCCCTAAGCTGCCGCTCCCCGCGCCAGGCCATTATCTCGATCAGCCCGACGTCCCAAACGTGGTGCTCGCGTGTGGCTCAGTGTTCACGCCATTCCATGTGATGACGTGGCGAAACCGTATGGGTCAAAACGAAGCCGTGTCGCTCATAAAATCCACGCGCGGCATTCACCTCCAGAACGCAAGTCGCAGCACAACTTGTGCCAACTTTGCATCCTTGATCAAGCGTCGCAGTAGATAGCTACCAAGGCCTTGGTTTTGGTAGGCCGGCAACAGATAAAGTTTGTCAAGGAACCAGCAATCCGAGCGGCGATCGACCCCGATTATGCCGATGTCGCGCCCCGCGAGGTGAATGATCTTGTCGAAAGCAAGATCGAGATCAGCACGACCATTCCAGCTCCCCCAGGTCTGTTCTGCGTAGACCCTCATGCAGGTTTCCATCACGTGCAGCGCGAAAGCTTCATCGTCGCTAGTGGCAGCGCGCAGAGAGATATTTTGCATGCCTGGCTTTGTCATAGCGCCTAGCGGCAACTGTCAAACTAGCTCGATGGGGTCGCACCGTTCGGCCTCGGTCAGCGGGCTCCTGTGGCGTAAGATTTCTTGTCCGCAGGTGCTCTGGAAAACGCCTGCTCGGAGGGCGGCCGCTGGGTTTCCCTTTGTTCGTTGCCGCGTTCGCGAGCTTGGCGATTGGGGCGCTCATCATGTTCATCCAAAAGTCGCGGGAGCGATCGGCGTTCGGCCATCGAGATGCTAACTTTAATCATGATTGTTTCCGCCGGCGCGTTAGTTGCGGCGCCTCGTCGCCAAAGACTACTTGCGGCTCGGCGTCTTCGCGAAATATTTGAAGAAAGCGGGCAGGAGCACCAACGCGGTCTCCCGCCCCGACTCGACCAGACAGCTTGGGACCGGCCCCTCGTGTCTCGCGATTGCCGTGGGAAGAGGAGCAAGGTCGGCCCAACGATAGCACAACAGCCAAGATCAGAGTTGTCGCCCAGCCACATGAACGGTGGAAAAGCCCATGGGGGTGTTGGTGCTGGCGGGAGGGGGCAATAGGCTATGCGGGGGCGGTTGGTGTGGACCCTACCCCCCAGTGTCGTGGTGGGTAACACGGAGTGACCGCGGACATTGACGGTCGGGGCTCCTAAAACGCGAGCACGAAGCTGGGTGCGCATGTGCATCGGCTTGTCGCTCGCCGTCCAAAGTGGATGCGTGGGGCCTGCGGCCATCCAATCGGAGAAGTTCAGCGCGATCAGAGTGGGAATGGCAAGGCAAGAAGTGCTTGAGGTATTAGGTCCGCCACAAAGACAAGAGATTTATGGCCCAACAGAATTCCTGATTTACTCCACCGATGGCATGAGCCATACCGCGCTTATTGATTTTACACCCATTGCAATTGTTGACGGCCATGTGACGGGAACGGGCCGGAGCTTGTATGCGGCTGTCGTGGAGGCTCACTCAAAGAGGCTCTAACCCCAAAACTAAATATCGGCGTGGACAGCTTTTTGGTCAGCTCGACCATGATGGCTTGGTTGTGAGCCAGGTGATCATTCCAACGGAACACGTCGAAATGCACCCCCTGACGAGCGGCGCCACGCTAAAGTCAAGGAACACCGTCGTCATTGGCCATCCCGTATCGGCGACGACGGCTTGTAATAGCTCGTACCCCACGCCGTGATCTACGTGATGCCAAAGCATTGAGCGCAGCGCACATGGGGACCCGGCGCTGGCGGCGCTGGGAGTCTTTCTGCACGATCGACGTCCTTGCGCTGTCTTGCGTGTGTCACCTTCAAGCTCGCGCCGCCGTATCACCCAGAAGGTGATTAGGGCGAGACCTATCAACACCGCGACCGCGAGGGATGACCTCCCCAGCTCAGGGTCAGTCCCGCGTGGCTCTCAGCAAGCGCGACCGGGGACGATGCGTCTCAAGGTCTGCTCGCAGAGGCGTGACGACAGTCATTCGAACTGCGACTTCAGATCCGCGGCGCTGCCTCATCTCGCAAGCAATGCTGGTGGCAAATTCGACTAGCCATGGGGCCGTGCCTAGGCCGCACCAATCTGCCGCAGCAGTGTCAGGAAGTCGAAATAGTGGGTAAAGCTTGCGACCTTGCCGTCCTTTACCTGAATGATCTGGCAGGCAGGCACCTGGATCGGCTTTTGGGAAGCCGCGATCACGCCTGCTGGTGTGCGCAAAGGACCGGTGTGCTTACCCTTCCAGACGATCTCCAGTACCGCCGTGTCGCCGCTTGCAATCTCCAATGCGAATGTAGCCGTAGAGTCAGGTATTGCCGTTGCCCAGCCCTGCCACGCCTCGATAATCTTACCTATGCCTTGGATCCGCCGGTGCGTTGCCTTCTCGTCGTAGACGCATTCGGGGGAGAGTAGGCTCTGCACTTTGCTCCAGTTCTTTTCGTTGTAAGCGACCGTGGCGGCCCTTGCGATCTCTAAAGTGTTCGACATGCGTGTCCTCCCTGCGTAACTCCACGACGGTGGCTCGATGGTAGGCAATCTTCCAGACAGCCGTCGTTCGATCACAATTGGTCGCGTAGTTCTGGTTCTATCTTCGATCAAGGTGTATGCTAGACTAGAAGATAGAAACTATGCCCCAGCTGCGTGCAATGGAAGTCCTTGGTTTCGTAAACCATGCGGTTGGCGCTGTGCACCTCTTCCGCGGGGATAGCATGGGCATTCATCTCGGCCGAGTCGGACACATTGGCATCCATGTCAGCGACGTCGATCGCTCCGTTGACTTCTAGCGTCAGGTGCTGGGTCTCAAGGTAACTGGGCGTTGGGGTCCCCCCGACTTCAGGCGTCCCATTTGTTTCATGCGCATCAAGGACAAGCACCACGATGTGGTCTTGTTCGAGCTGGAGGACGTAAGGAAGGTTGGCATCACATCGGCCGGTTCCAGTATGCGCAAAGCCCCCGGCCTCGATCACATTGCCTTCGAAGCGCGAGGACTGGCTCCTGGCGCTCGACTACGTACGCTCTTGCGGGGTCGAGACTCGACCCGGACGGCAACAGGATTGAGGTGTACTGTTGGATGATGACGGCGACCGGGCCAAGTATCGCTGCCCCGCATCCCGACGTGCAGCATTAACTATGGCGCGTCAATGCACGCGGCGCACGACAAGTGCTGCGCCGCCATGGGCCCGCGACGTCTGCAAAGGTAACGAACAGGAGTGGGTTAGACCCGTTGATCGCTTTTGTGGTTGCCGGTTTGCCAACGAAATTGCCGGGCGCCGCGAACCGGCGGGCTGTGCCAGGTCGTGCAGAGGCCGCCAGGACCTTCTCGATGCTTGAAGTCGGACGCACTGATCCACGGGGTCCTCGCGAGCGAGGATCTGACCTGTTGCCTTTCAAAGGCGCAATCGCAGTATCAGGAAGCCCCGTGCTGCCGTTCCCCGGTTGTGGTCTCCTGGTCTGCGAAACCAGGGTGAAACCCACGCAACAGAGTGACAAACGCGATCCTGCCGAGCCCGAGATGGAGCGGGCAATGAGTTCAGTGCTGACTTGGTGCTTACTCTTCCCGGTTTCACTCCACTCAGCCCGCCAGTTGCCTGCCGTTCTCATTGGCTCGGGTTTGGCTTGACTTCTTAGGTCCGCCCCCGGCATCCCCGGTCTTGGGGATTGTCGGTGCCTCCCGGATCGTCATTGTTCGCCCCGCTCAATCGCACGTTCTCGTGACGGATTGTCCTGCACACGGGATAACCTGACGATCAGTGGGGTTGGGCGCTCTTCACCCCAGGGGTTGGTCCAGGCCGATAGTCCCGGGGCGGTCATGTCGCAGTTTGAACCTCTCCCATTTGGGGGATGGCGGTCCCTCTCGAAACGGATCAATATTCGACTTGCTCAAGCCTCAAGCCCCGTCGCCGTCGGTATTCGTGCGGGGAACGCCAGGGTGACCATGCATGGGGCTTGGGCTTATCACCTCCCCCATTCCCATGGTCGATGGCCGCAACCACGCACATCGGGGAGCTATGAGTCTCCCCCTTTCTCGTATTGAACGGTCCATCCCTGGCGATCAATGTTCGGGTCGCTCAAGCCCTACTCCATAGTGTACTGCGGAAACCCCTGGTGGTGGGTCCGGAGCACTTCCCGCATTGATTTAGCCCCGAACCTGGTCAAGGCCGAGCGCAGCATATCCTCCCAACACTGAGGATATTCCCATCAAGCGAAAGGCCGTCGTTCGCTTCTCAGGGGGAGATTGGTAGGAATTGCGATTGCGAACGACGGCCGTGGCCCAGTGTGCGTGTATTTGGACCACCGGCAATGTCATACCGAAAAGCTCAAGGTAGATTGTCGCTTTGAGGCAACGGGGGCGGTTCGCTAATGAGTTGTCCACAAGTTATCCACAAGAAACCCCCTCCCCCATTCCAGAGGCTAGTGGCCGGAATCCGCACATCAGGGAGCTATGAATCTCCCCCTTGCTCGTATTGAGCGATCGATGTCGAGGCGATCAAAGTTCACTCGCTCAACCCCACGTTCTCGCAAAGGTCGTCCTTGCACACGGATGACAGGCGATCAGTGAGGTTGAGCACTCCCCTCCATCAAGCAATCATTCTGACTACTGAGGATGCCGACGAAGAAGGGCCGTCGTTGCCTTGCGCAAATCGACGACGGCCTGTAGGGCGCAGAAATTGGATCGGTCTATCATGCGGCCCGCTCATAAACATGATGGAGACCTCCGAGCACGGGTATTGCGACGATCCTTCCAGCTTGGGCGCGTCGATGCGGCGCA
>Ga0126383_10003314_pt1 | contig 10631 bp, 7 predicted proteins | sample PanSoiMetPlot_35_FD_96882 | JGI IMG/M metagenome (GOLD analysis project Ga0126383, IMG submission 96882) | Tropical forest soil microbial communities from Panama - MetaG Plot_35 | ecosystem: Environmental > Terrestrial > Soil > Tropical forest > Bulk soil | place: Panama | collected 2016-02-17
ATTCTAGAGTATTAGGCGTGATAACTGAAACACTGACGTTGGATCCGCACTTGCCACGGCCTTACGGCTGTGGCTGTTCAATGCATCGCTTTCGGCGCTTAATCGTCAGCTCTTTGTCTTTGGATCGTTGGTGGTAACGCGGCCGTAGCGCTTGATGATCAGCTTCACGTAATTACGCGTCTCGTCGTAGGGCGGAATCGTATAGCCATACTTGATCACAGCATTCTCGCCGGCGTTGTAACCTGCGAGCGCCAGATCGATTCGGCCATTGAACATCTTGAGCAGGTCTTTCAGATATCGAGTTCCACCCATGATGCTCTGGGCCACGTCATAAGGATTGGTAACACCGTATCGCGCTGCGGTCCCTGGCATCAGCTGCATCAGACCCATCGCGCCTTTCGGGCTCGTGGCGCTTGAGGCGAATTTCGATTCCTGCGACATCAGACAATAGACCAGAAACGGGTCGATGCCATTCTGGTTCGCGTAGAAACGAATGAGCCCGTCGGTGCGGCCGTTGCCCGTCGACCACGACTGATTAGCGGCCGACGACGCATTCATATCCGCAGTCAGCAAAGGCGCCGGCGCGGGTTTGTTTGCCTCAGCGATTTGCCGGGCGATGTCGGCAATCTTGGCGCGCGCGTCGGCCAAATCCTTGTCACTCTTTTCCATGTCAACGCGCGCGATCAGCCCCTGAGTCAGCAAATCCTTGAGTTGAGCATTCTGTTTTTCCAGCCGATCCACTTCGCCCTGGTACATATTCGCCAGCGAGTTAAGACTCGCCTTGTAGTCATTGGCCGCACTCGCCGGCTGGTCCTTTGAGACCGCCGCGGATGCCTCTTGCGGCTTTTCCTGAGCTGCGACGCCGGGCGCTGAAAATGCAAAAATGCCGGAAATTCCCAGCAAAATTCCCAGGGCTGCGGCGCGCGCACGAATTTCCGTTGATTTACGTGAGGAATTAATCATCACCTGATATAGACACCTGCGAGCTGCAGGCGGTTACGATGTCATTCAGGCCTAACGAAGTTGCCGCGAGATTTGTTCGCTGCGATTTGAGTTTCGCTGAAAGGCACTCTATTTGCGAAAAAGCTCTGCTTTTCCGGTAATCGCGTTGGTTCGGCTTTCTTTTTCGCCGCGCCCCTGTATGCCAATCGGACGCAGGATAGGAACGGCGAAAAAGGCGTCTCGTTCCCACAGCGATGCGGGAGATTGATCTTCTTTAAGACGTGGCAAAGGTCCGGAGGACCGGCATTTAATAGCCACGGCCGTCAGGCCGTGGGAGAAAGCGTAAAAACAACTTTGGAGCGCCGCAGGTGCGACATTGAAACGTAACTAAGGAAATGCAGAGGTAATGCCGGCCCTTGCGGGCCTCGATGCTTCTCGCTTCACTTGATCCACGGCCTGACGGCCGCGGCTACTCAATGCCGCGCCTGCGGCGCCCTTGACCGAAAAGGGACTCTGACTGCGTCAAGTACAGAACTTCTCCGGATAAGCGGAGAACTTCTCCGGACAAGCGGAGAACTTCTCCGGACAAGCGGAGAACTTCTCCGGATAAGCGGAGAACTTCTCCGGACAAGCGGAGAACTTCTCCGGACAAGCCGAGAACTTCTCCGGATAAGCGGAGAACTTCTCCGGACAAGCGGAGAACTTCTCCGGACAAGCGGAGAACTTCTCCGGACAAGCGGAGAACTTCTCCGGATAAGCCGAGAACTTCTCGGGATAAGCGGAGAACTTCTCCGGACAAGCTGAGAACTTCTCCGGGCAAGCGGAGAACTTCTCCGGATAAGCCGAGAACTTCTCCGGATAAGCACAATGGCTGGGCCAGTTACAGTTTATTTTTAAGCGGCTGCAGCCGGGTGGTATCAGACCGTGGAGGAACGCTTAGGCTGCCGGTGTTCCGTTAACGTACTGCTTCCTCGTTTGCGCATTTTTTGCCCGGCCAGAAAATAGTCGGCGCACGCAAAAACCAGTGAGCCGGCGGCGACTATCTGAAGCAGGAGCGACGCCTGCGGATAATCGGTGTGGTTTACCAGGAACATTCTGACGGCCGCTCCGGCAGTAATAATCGCAAAAATAATCTGCGCTGGTCGCGAGGTGCCGAACTGCAATCGCTGAGAGAGGTAGAAACCAACGATCGCTGTTATCCAACCAGCCATGAGACCGGCCAGTACGTCTGTCGCCCAATGAACTCCCATGGCGATTCGGGAAAACCCGACGAGCACGGCGACGCTTACTGCCACTATCCGCAGCCACCTGCTGCGTAAGAAAATGCAGATACTGCCGGTGAACGCGGCAATGCTGGTAGCGTGTCCGGAGGGAAACGAGTTGAATAAATAATGTGGCCCGACAAGGCGAAAGGTGGCGAGGTCGAGAACCGACGGCGGACGATAGGTCACGATTGCGGCCTTCAATCCTTTAATCCACAGCGCGAGCAGCAGCCACGAGACGATGAGTGACCAGGCCAGGGCGGGCTTTCGTCTGATGAAAACAAGCGTCAGGACGAAGAGGACCAGGCCGTCCCCGAAAGTCGTGGTAGCGATCCAAAAATTATCGCTCCCGAATCGGCCGAGGTGGTTGAGCCAAAGGAAAATCTGGATGTCGCGGCCCGAGTTGTTGACGATTAGCAACAGCAGCAGACAGACAAGCGGCAGCACGAAGAACCACTTTTCAAAGCCGGCGGATGAATCACGATTCACGACTGCCGATGATACTTCACCGCGAAACCGCGGCCAATTTCAACGTGAGTTTTGGAGTGCGCCGAAATGTCGGCGCTTTTGCTCCCGGCGACAAAAAAGCGCAGACAAGTCGGCGTACTCCAGAAATTTGCTTCCGGGGCTATGTGGGCCTTAAGCTATTTGTGCTCAAGGGGGGAGTATGAGGGGCTCACACAGACTTTCAGCGTCATTTTCTGCCCTGACGCTACTAATTCTCACCATCACCAACGCAAACCTGGCGACAGCTCAGGCTCAGCGAAAGCAGCGTGCGACTCATCTCGCGGTGTTGACGCATGCCGAAGTTAGCCAGGCACAAAAACGACTTGCGGAACTCCATTACGGTTCAGGACCAAATGCCCTGGCTGCTTTTGAAAAGTACGAAGGCCGGGACGTGACGCGACATCTCAGCCGCGAAGAGTTCGAGGCGCTCATGAATGCCAGTGAGCCGAAGCCGCGCGATCCAGGTTACAAGCACGTCGAAGTCGATCTCGATCGTCAGGTGCTGTTGTTGATCGACGATGATGGCACGGTAAAGAAGGTGCTGCCTGTCTCAACCGGCAGCAACAAGGATTATCACGTAAAAGGTATGAGCGGTTTAGCCTACACACCGCGGGGCCGCTTTAAGATCTACGCTAAAATTTCCGGCTGGAGAAAGTCGCCCCTGGGCATGCTTTATTATCCGAACTACTTCAGCGATGGCCTGGCGATTCACGGCAACTCGTCTGTGCCCGATTCACCCGAGAGCCATGGTTGTATTCGCGTCCCCAACTCAGCCGCCGTCGACTTATTCAAACAGCTGCCGGTCGGGACGATCGTGCTGATTTATGATAAGCAGTCTTTTGTGCCAGCGAAAGATTGGGTAACTGCTAAGCAGTGAACCGTAAAAGGTCGGCCGTAAGTTTTATTGATCGGCTGACGGCGCGTAATACCATCCCCGACTTACAACCTTGTACTCGGGATGATTGCCAACGGTAATCTCTACTTTGCGTCGTTTGCCGTCATGTTCCTTGTTGACCGGATAATAGCCGACGATATAGCGGCGATTGATGTCCGAAAAGATCTTCGAGTAAATGCCGTCGGCGTCCTCAGGCTTCTCAAGAAACATCGCCCAACCGCCGGTTGAGGTCGCCACTGATTCAAGCGCGCTTTGGTATTTCATGGCATTTTCCGCCGAAGCTCTTAATTGCTCATCGGTCGTCATGTTGATTAACAATCTTTGTCGCTCCGGAGTCATTGGCGCCGGAATAAGCTTGAGCAAGAACTCTATTTCCTTCTTTTTCTCGGCCATCATGTCTTCGACTCGACGCCCAAGTAGTCGCTCTCCTGAGACCACCGTGTAAATCGTCGCCCGCGCCTTCTCGGCCTCCCGATAGATGTCATCGAGACTGAAATTCACTCGGTACTCTTCGGAACTCTGACGAATGGCTGCGGCGGTTCTCTTGTCGACCCCGAACGGCAGATAAGACACCGGTGAATTTCGTAGAAATCCCAGCTGATCGCCATCGGTTTGGAAAATGACGATGGGGCGCTGGTCCTCATTATTGAAGGCCTCGCGCAGCGTGGCCATCAGTGCGCTGTACTGCTGGCTCCGGCCAAAGTGCTTGCGCAGCACGTGGTCGAGCGAGTCCCTGGGAGTGTTTGCGCCAACCTTCTTGAGAAGAGAATCAAGCTTGCTTTTGAGTTCCTGTTTGTCCTTAGTGAAGTCCTGGATCAATTCCACGTCATCAGTGACGATCGCCATTGAGTCCGAGGCCGGGAGTTGATCGACCAGGGTCTTGGCCGCGGCAACGCTCGTCTTAATAAACGGGAACTGGCTGCCGCTGTAATCGATGATCAGGACGATCGAACGCGGCACCTTAATATCGGAACCGAGGGAGAACATTCCGACTTGCTGAGATCTTCCATCTTCTGCAATCAGGAACTCTTTTTCACTCAGGCCCTGTACGGGATTGCTGTCGGCATCGAGGACCAACACGTCAGTACTGACGAGCGAGGTCTCAATCTTCACGACATCGACGTCTCCAGATTCAGCCCGCGGTGATGATTTTGTCTTCTTCTCGACGGCCGCCTGCTTCTCCTCGTCCCACTTTATTTGTTTCAGGCTGGAGCCGAAGTGTTTGAGCTTTGGTCTTTCCTGATTTTGCGCCAGGGCTGACACGCACACCGTGAACAGTAGGGCCAGTGCGGTGAAACGCGCAGTGGTAAGGACAAGTCGGTTGCCCATCATCCGAGGCCTCCGGGTGGTTTGAGTCAGCGTCAATCTATCACACTCAAGCGTCTTTTGAATCGCCGTTAGCGGTAATCACGATGTTTGCGTGATAATGACTGAGCGTTCTCTCTCGGAACAAATCTTCTATGCTCCAATGCCCGCGATGTGGTCGCCAATTCCCGGATGATGTCTTTGTGTGTCCGAGCGACAACATGCCGCTGCAGGCCGATGCCACCATCGCCGATGTGCCGCTTGACCCGCTTTTGGGTCGTGTCTTCGACGGCAAATACCGGCTCGATGAACGTCTGGGTGGCGGCGGCATGGGTACGGTCTATCGAGCTACGCACCTGCTGATCGATCGACCGGTAGCGCTGAAGGTCCTCAGTCAAAGATTTGTCGGCGATCAAACTGCGCAGCAAAGGTTCCGGCGCGAAGCGCGCGCCGCGGGCCGCATGCAGCATCCGAACGCGGTCACCGTCACCGACTTCGGAGCCACCGACGATGGCTATCTCTACATCGTGATGGAGCTGCTGGAAGGGCGCACGCTGCGTGATTTGCTGGCGCACGAGGCGCCGCTCGATCCCGCGCGTGCCGTCTCGTTGATGCTGCAGGCCTGCGCCGCGGTTGGCGCCGCCCATGACGCGGGTTTGATTCATCGCGATTTGAAACCGGCGAATATTTTCATCGAGCAACGACCGAACTTTCCCGCAGTGATTAAGGTGCTCGATTTCGGGGTGGCGAAATTCGTCGTTGAAGAACACGACGACGACCACACCCTCACCCAGGTCGGCGCGCTCATCGGCACGCCGCGTTACATGTCGCCTGAGCAGTGCGCTGACAGCATCTCGCTGACGCCGGCTACCGACGTTTACAGCCTGGGCATAATTCTCTACGAGATGCTGACCGGCGTCTCACCTTTCCACGGCGAGACTCCGCTGGCGATCGCCTTGAAGCAGGTGTCTGAGCAACCTCGTCCGCCGCGCGAGATCGTTGCTTCAATTCCGGAAGCGCTGGAAAAGGTCGTGCTGCACGCCTTGATTAAGAACCCGAATGAACGTCCGCGCGATGGTAACGATCTGCGGCGCGAAGTGCATGCCACTGCCGAGGCCTTGGGGTTTGAACACGCTGAGAGCACGCACTCGCCGATGCTCGAAACCTTACGGAGTGCCGGGACCGAGAGTCCTTCCGGCCGCCTGGTTATCGATTTAAATACCTTACGTCAGGTGCAAGCCGCGGTGGCCACACCAAATATTTCAGAGGAGACGAAACCACTTCAGACTCCGCCTCGTGACGCCAATGCACCGGTGATTAGCCGCGTGAATGTGCCGGTTGTGAGACGGCCGCCGCGCAGTTCCAGTTTGTGGCTTGTCGGGATCGTTCTGCTCATCGCAATTCTCGGTTCAGGGGTGCTGGCTGCGCGCTGGTGGCGCGGAGACAATTCCGGAACCGTGACTCAAGCGACTCCATCACCTACACCGACCGTAACGCCAACTCCGAGTCCAACACCTGAACCCACCGCCGCCAAGCCGGCGCATCACCGAGAGCAGCCACAGCACGAACAGAAGCCGTCCTTTGGCAGAAAAGTTGTAGACAAGTTGAAGAAGGTGCTGCCGTTTTAGTATCCGCAGCCTACCGTAAGATTCTCCCTTGGATTACTTTTTTCTTTAGCGCAGGCGTTCACGCCTGGGGAGGGAAGGCGTTAGTTTCAAAAAGGCACATTAATGGGGCTTTGATGGCCGGGCTGTTTCCTACCCAGGCGTAAACGCCTGGGCTGGAGAAAATCCTTTTGATGAAATTGGGTGGCCACCCCGCATCACTCCGCGGTTCGACTGAAGCGAGGTTTGTACTATAGTCTTCATTTCATCATCGTGTCGGCAGCCCAACCGTGAGGATGGGCCGGGTGTGAATCAAGCCTCGCAAAATCGGATTGCGAACTTGCCTGCCTGACTGCCGGGCTGCTGAGACGAACGATTGATGGCCAAATCCTTTCAGGTCGGTACAGCAACATTTGGCGACGGTCGCTTGACCGTGATCGCCGGGCCCTGCGTTATTGAATCTCGTGAGCACGCCACCATGATGGCGCGGGAGTGCGCCAAAAGGTCGCGCGCGGCGGAGTTGGATTTTGTGTTCAAATCCTCTTTCGACAAGGCCAATCGATCCTCAATCAAGAGTTTCCGGGGCATTGGCATGGACGAGGGGTTGGAGATTCTGCGCGCTATCAAGGAAGAAGTAGGTGTGCCCGTAATCACGGACGTGCACGAGATCGATCAGGTTGGGCCGGTGGCCGAGGTCGCAGATATTCTGCAGATTCCCGCCTTCCTTTGCCGGCAAACCGATTTGATATCCGCTGCCGCCAAATCAGGCCGCGCAGTAAATATCAAGAAAGGCCAGTTCCTGTCGCCGCAGGATGCCAGGAACATTGTCGAGAAGGCCCGGGCGGCGGGTAACGAGCGAGTCATGTTGACGGAGCGCGGCGTGAGCTTCGGCTACAACAATCTGGTCGTCGACATGCGATCGTTTCCGATCATGAGCGAGTTTGAGGTGCCGGTCGTCTTTGATGTGACACATTCGCTGCAACTGCCCGGCGGCCTCGGTAATGCAACGGGCGGCTTATCGCAATACATCGAACCACTCGCACGTGCGGGTGTTGCGTGTGGAGTTGACGCGGTTTTCATGGAGGTGCACGAGGCGCCGGAAAGGGCTCCTTCGGATGGACCGAATATGCTGCCCTTGGCGAGGATGGGGAAGTTACTGGACAGCTTGCGTGAGATCCACGCGCTCGTTTACCAAAAGAATTGAAAATGAAAATTGCAAATTGGCTCCTGGTCCGAAACGCAATTTGCAATTTGCATTTTCTAATTTTCAATAGTTTTACCCCGAGCGATTCATGAGGCTTATCTCCGGCGTTCTTATCATCGCAGCATCGTTTAGCTGGCTGGCGTTATCTTCTATATCTTCGCAAGCGCAGGACGAGCCGCGCGCCGCCTGGTCCATTACGGCATACGACATCAACGTTGCGCCAATCGGCAGTGAACGTGCGCTTAGTGCACGGGCGACGATCACGGCTCGCAATGTCGGCAGAGGGGCCGGTTCGACGCTCACGGTGCGCATTAATTCAACCGCCGAAATCAAATCGGTAACCGTCGGCTCCGGCCCGGCGACGTATCAGTCGCGGCCTGAACCTCGCGGCTCTGCGCAGCGCGTCACCATCAACCTGCCCGCTTCAGTCGCGTCCAACCAAAGCATCACCGCGACGATCGACTATCGCTTTGCCGTCGCCACCAACAGCGGTGCGGCGGCCTTGTCGCCTGCCGGCTCGCAATTTCTGCCGCACTCGATGTGGTTTCCCCAGGTTAACAACGAGTACGCGGTGCGCGGTCCGGATTACGCGCCGTTTCGCTTGACCGTTAACGGCGGCGCCGCGCTTTCATCGGGCATCGACAAGAGCGCGGGCGGCAATGCTCTGTTCGAACAGCCGCTCAATGCACAACCATTCTTCGTGACTGGCGGCTGGGACCGAATCGATGGCGGCGCGAACGCGAACGGCGTCAGCGCTTATCTCGCGAAAGGGGCCGGCGCAGACGAGCGCAAGCAAGCCGAGAATCTAATCGCACTGACCACCGACGCGCGAAATTTCTATGCGACGATGTTGGGACCGGCGCCGGACGTGCCGATCCGAATTATTGCCGTAATGCGAGGTGCCGGATTTGATGACGCCGGCGCTATCCTCCTGGGCAATGGATCGTTTCAGCGAAAGATGATCGACTCGGCCACCGCGATGACCATCAGCGAAGCGATTGCCCGCCTTTGGATCGGCGCCGCCACGCCGGTGCGCGGCGAGGGTTACGGAGTTCTGCGTGAAGGACTGCCGCGGTTTCTGGCGACGCTGTTTCTCGAGAAGCAGTTCGGCGCTGAAGCGGCAGAATCCGAACGCGGTCGCGAGCGCGTGGCTTATGCGGCGATTGCCCGGCGCGACGGTCCGCTCGCGCGGAGTAGCGCCCTCGATCCAACCTACGCGAACTCGGTTGCGAACAAGGGTGCGATGATTTGGCGCCTGCTCGACAATGTGGTGGGACACGACAATTTTGTGACGACGATGAAGTCGTTACTGGCCGGCGCCAGGGATGCAGACGGACTGACACTGGCAGCCACCCGGGCCGCCTTTGCGGCGCGCAGTGATTCGGTGAAGGCTCTGCTCGATCAGCAACTCGACCAAACTACCGACATGGATTTGATGGCCGGGCTGCCGGTGCAAAAGGATGGCCAATGGACGGCAGCGCTTCGCAATCTTGGCTCCTCAGACGTGACGGTCAACGTGGTGGGGACGACCAATACAGGTCAACGTATAGTCTCGCAGGCCGCCATTCCGGCGCACGATTTTGCTCAGGCGAGTTTCAAGAATCCGGCGAACATTGTCTCGGTGGAAGTCGATCCTGAGAAGCTATATCCACAACTTGATTACGCGAATGATGTTGCGCCGAAGGTGCCGGAAATCGCCGAGTCATTGGCGGAAGCGAATCGATTGTACGGCACGCAGGAGTATGCCAAAGCCGAAGGAATCGCCCGGCAGATGCTGACCAACTCTCCACGTCTGCAGGAAGCCCGCATCGTACTCGGCCGCGCGCTGTTGGCCCAGAACAAGAACGAAGACGCTCAACGCGAGTTCAAACAGTTGCTCGCTGAGAAGTTGCCGTTGCCGGCGAGTCTCGCCTGGGCCAGTTATGGACTGGGTGAAATTGCCTTGCGTGGCGGTCAGGCAGCCGAAGCCTCGCGGCTATTTACTGATGCAGTCCGCGCCGACGCCGAATACGCTTCGACCCTGGCCGCGCGCAGTGAACGCATTCGTAGTGAAGCAACGCCGCCGGTCGATCAATCAGTCGCATCATTTGCGAATCAGCTTGATGCGGCGATCAGGAGTGGCAAACAAGCAGAGATTGCTCCGCTGATTGTTCCTGGTGAGCTGGTAACATTTGTGAAGGGCGTGGTCGGGACGCAGCCGGAGGCATGGCAGACGCGGGTGCTGAGAACTGAGCCGCTCGGCGCCGATCGGATCGCGGCGGACGTTGCCTTAAGTACCAAGCAACTTGGCGTCGAGCATGCTGGAACCGCGGTCTTTGTCTTCGCGCGCGCCGGCGGCAGTTTGAAACTCGAGGCAATTGAATTTTTCGAGGTTCGTTAGTGTCAGTGAGCGGTGAGCAGTAATGACTGATTCTTTAACAATCAAACTCGACAAACTACGCGAGATTATCAGCCACGCGCCGTCGTCTGTGGTCGCATTCTCAGGTGGCGTAGATTCGACGCTGGTCCTAAAGGTCGCGCATGATGTGTTGGGCAATGGGGTCATAGCCATCACAGCCTTGAGTGAATCGCTGCCGGCGGGCGAACTGGAAGAGGCCCAGGCACTCGCGCGCCGAATCGGCGTACGGCACGAGATCCTGCGCACGTTTGAGACGGGCGACGAAAACTATCTCGCTAATGCGGCCAACAGATGCTACTTCTGTAAGACTGAAATGTATGCCCGCATTGGCGAGTTTGCCGCCCATTCAGACATCGAAACTATTCTCGACGGCCTGAATCTGGACGACCTAAGCGACCGCCGTCCCGGCCGCGCGGCAGCTCTGGAACGTGGCGTCATCAGTCCGCTGGTCGACGCAGATTTGACGAAAGCTGAGGTGAGGGAACTGTCGCGGCGCTTCGACTTGCCCACCTGG
>Ga0126383_10003315_pt1 | contig 10630 bp, 8 predicted proteins | sample PanSoiMetPlot_35_FD_96882 | JGI IMG/M metagenome (GOLD analysis project Ga0126383, IMG submission 96882) | Tropical forest soil microbial communities from Panama - MetaG Plot_35 | ecosystem: Environmental > Terrestrial > Soil > Tropical forest > Bulk soil | place: Panama | collected 2016-02-17
CGACGAGATCGTCGCTTTCGCCGGCGTGGACCGTTTCCTCGACACACCGATCAAGTGGTATTCGAGCGGCATGCAGACGCGTCTTGGTTTTGCGGTCGCTGCGCATCTTCAGGCGGAGATCCCGCTGGTGGACGAGGTGCTGGCGGTGGGCGATGCCGAGTTTCAGAGGAAGTGCCTCGGCAAGATGAAGGAGGTAGCGTTGGGGGGCCGCACGGTGTTGTTCGTGAGCCGCAGCATGGGCTCGGTGCAAACGCTGTGCACCCGGGCGATCTGGCTGGACCAGGGCCGGGTCCGGGCCGACAGCATTGACGTCAGGGAGGCTACCCATGCATATCTGGCAAAGGGCGTTTAAAAAGGGGGACGCCGTTGGTTCGCATTTGTCATATTATCACCGACCTTGATGCTGGCGGCGCTGAGCGCGCACTGAGCACTCTCATTTCACATCTTGACCCTTCGTGCTTCCGCAACGAGGTCATCTCGTTGATCAGGCCTGGAGTATTCGGAGATGATCTTCGAAGGGCCGGTATTCCCGTCATCAGCCTTGATTTACCGCGCGGTCGCCCGACATTATCTGGCTTTCTCAAGGCCGTGAATTATCTGCGTCAATCAAGACCAGCAATCTTGCAAACGTGGCTCTATCACGCGGACCTTTTCGGCTCGTTCGCACATTATTTCACGCCGTCCGCTAGGCTTCTTTGGAACGTCCGATGCTCGGATATTGCCAGCTTGCCCGAATCATATCAATTACGTTGGGTTATCGGTTCGCTCGCGCGTCTGTCTCGCAGGCCCGACGCGGTGATCGTCAATTCGAAGCGCGGCAAGCTTTTTCATGAAAAAAATGGCTATCGACCGCGGCGGTGGATCGAGATTCCAAATGGGGTTGACACGCAGCGATTTCGTCCACTCCCGCTGCAGCGAGATCAATTGCGCTCGTCGATGGGCATCCGGGCTAAAGGGCCAGTTATTGGACTCGTCGCGCGTTATCATCCCATGAAAGACCATCCGACGTTTCTGCAGGCCGCAGCCAAGTTTGCGAATGACTATCCAGGTGCATGCTTCGTGCTGTGCGGCACTGGTTGCGATGGCCAAAATAAAAATTTGAATCGCTGGATCTCTCAAGCAGGCCTCTCTGACCACGTTACTCTGCTTGGAACGCGGACTGACATGGAAAACATCTATCCTGCTTTCGACCTCACAACGCTGTGTTCAGCCTTTGGCGAAGGCTTTCCCAATGTCCTGACGGAGGCGATGGCATGTGGGGTGCCGTGCGTTGCAACCGATGTCGGCGCCTGTCGGGAAATCCTCGAAGAGGAGTGGCTAGTTGTACAGCCGCGTGACCCCGATGCACTTGTCCGAGCGTGGAAGTCGGCGCTCGCCGGGCCAACCGAAGTCCTCGCGAGAAAAGCGAGGACACGCGCCTGCGAACGCTACGGAATCGAACAGATTTCCAAGCTTTACGAGAGCCTCTATTTGGATGTCGCGAGTAGAAACGGCGAGGTTCGGTAGGCCGCAAGCATTTGGAATAGAGCTATGCGAAGTTGACGTCAAAATTCGTTAAAGGTAACTAATTGGCTAGAGCGGTTTCCAGTTAAAGAAAACTCCCTACTGCGCTCGCCCATTTCTCCGGTGTCATTCCAGCGAAATCCGTCAGCCAGCTGCAGCCTCACTGCGGTTGGTGGGTCGCCCCAGCCGCTGGCCATGACACGGCGTTCGGTTCCATTCAAACGGTTCTTTTATGTACAACGTTGAGTCAGCGACCATCAGCCACGCGGAACACCGTAGAGCGCGAGCGTTTCCGTAATCATTCGATTAAGGCCGAAGCGGCGCTCAATGAAGTCTGGTCCCGCGACTCTTACGCCTGCACACCAATCCGTGGCGCGCAAGACTTGCAGGAGGCGGTTCGCGATGACGGATGGCTGCGCCTGCTCAATCAGATAGCCCGTAATCCCCTCCTCTATAGTTTCACGCATTCCGCCGGCCTCGGTGGCGACCACCGGAACACCAAGAGCGCTCGCCTCAAGAATAACATTTGGCGTGCCCTCTGCACGCGAGGTCAGAAGGAGGACATCGAAGAGCGACAATCCAAGTGCGGTATCCGAGATCGTACCTGGAAGGTGTAGCTTTTTGCCAAGGCCGCTCCGGCGGCCGACAATCTCGACATGATTGTGCATCGGCCCGGACCCGAAGATAACGAAATGGCAATCTGGCCGGCCTTTTGCGACTGCAATTGCGGTCTCGATCCAGAGCAGTGGCCGCTTTTCTTCGGAGAATCGATAGATCGAGCCTATGACCGGAGCATTGGGCGGTATCCCTAGCTGGTCGCGAAGATCGAGCGTGGTTTGCGGATCAGGGCGGCGCAAAGTTCGGGCGTCGAACCCGTTTCTTTTGACCACGAAACGATGGTCGGGGAGGCCCAGCCAGCGCACGTAATCGATCGCGCCCGCTTCACTGTTGTTGACCATCACGATTTCAGGGCATTCCACGATCTCCCGATATGAATAGAATATATGCGGCCGGTACCAAATGAAATTGGTCGGCCTCACATTACGGGTCGAGATCAGTGTGCGCGGAACACCGATGAGGCGTGCCGCATACGCGGCCGGGATTCCCGACCCATCCTGCCAGCCATGCACGACGGCCGGCTTCAGCCGCGCGAATTCAGCGGCTAATCGAACGACCTCTTCCTTGGTGTCCCAGGGCATCCAGGCAATCTGGTCTTTGATGCGCTGCGCCGCGGAAGATGGCAGTAAAGTCCCGAGCAATCGACGAGCTTCGGCAAAGTCCATTGCATTGCGCACGAAGCCCGAGAACTGAGCGAGCAGGGGCTTGAAAAATTCAAGTTCCGGCCCCTGGCCGAGCCGCAAGCAGAGCAATCCCAGTTTGCAATCCGGCCGCTGATCCAGAGACAGCAGCGTGTTGACGATTTGCCGTTCCACGCCCCCTGGCGCGAGCCCGCTGTTGACTAATACGATCGGTCCGCCTTTGAATTCATGCGTCGGGAGGATGGCCCGAAAGGCCTGTAAGGGACCCGGCCTGGCCATGAATTTCTTTTTCAGGGACCCCTGACGCAAATTCTCCAGCCAAAAATAGGAGTGGACCAACAGCCCGTGTGCAGATGGGGGTAAGGCCCTGTGCACGACCGACCTCAAAGTGGCAAAGAGAGACGGCGTCATTGTCGTCGCGCATGTCTTTCTGGCGTCACCAGCCCATTACCGGATACAGACCTTGCCTTGTTTAATCAAGGTGGCACGACTCTTCGCCGCTGCCGCCACCGTAGTCGAGGCAGCGAGCCCGCGACATGATCCACGGGGTCATGGACTTCAAGAGAACAGCCCCTGCGAGCCTGGCGAAGCTCATAGTTTCTAGAGTTCCCCAATTCCACAAGGCGATTTGATGATTTCGGCACGAATGGATAGGAATAGCCTTTCCCTTGCTAGAGCGCATGGTTTTGACAACCGCCACCTGGTGGCCTTAATGGTTGAGGCCGGACATCAGACCGCAATCTTTGAGCCGAGCGTTGATCGCGCCAGCAAGATCAACGCAACCATGCGGGGAAATTCGAGATTTCTCGGGTCCATCTCTTCCGATGATCCGGCGACGTTCGACTTTGTTGTCTGCGCGGAGGTTGATCGAGCATGTCCTCATTCCTGAGACTGACAATTTCATGCGCTCGCTCACGCACAGGATAGCGCCTGGGGGACTTCTTTTCCTTACCACGCCATTCAGCGAAAATCTCGTTGAAAGTGATGTCTATTGCCCTTGTTGCGACCATCTGTTTCATCGCTGGCAACATCAGCGCTCCTGGAATCCCAGTGAAATTGAAGGTTTAATGATGCAGTGGGATTTAAAAACAGAATGGATAGGCCTTGTCGGCTTTGACGACGCCAGCTTCGTCCACAAGCTCTATCGTTGGATCAGACGAGGCAAGCAATGGCTTCTTGGCCATATTGATCGCACAATACCCGTTATCGGCAGTGGAGATCACATCGTTTATATTGGTCGAAAGCCAATCAGCCCATGATTACGCGCCCAGCTAGTTATATATGTCCGGCGGCTTGATCATAGGCGAGTCTGCAGTGCTGTTCCGCTCGCTAATCTCCGATGGCGCACTTGGCATTATGCTGCCCTTTCCCGGACCGCGGATGCATCAGCATCGATCCACATGCGAAACCACAACTCCAGCATAAGCAACGGCCAGAGCCGCGTGTGGTGGGCGTTCGCGCCGGAACAATGTTCATCCAGCAGGGCTCTAACGGCATCTCGTTTCATAATACCGCGATTTGATGCGCGTTCGGACAGCAGGAGATCGTAGGCCATTTCCTTCAATTCACCGCGAAACCAGTGATCGACCGGACAGCCAAAGCCCATCTTCGGACGATAAAGCACCTCATGCGGCAGGTAAGGTTCCATCGCTTTCTTGAAGATGGCCTTGGTTGTTCCACCCGGAATGGTGACATCTTCTGGTAGGGTTATTGCCCATTCCAGGAATACGTGATCGAGCAGCGGCGAGCGGCTTTCGAGCGAATGTGCCATAGTCGCGATGTCGACCTTCACCATCAGGTCGTCAGGCAAATAGACGTGAATGTCCGACCAATTGGCACCGGAAACGAGGTCGCCTGCTTCATCGAAATATGTTTGCAAAAGGTCGAGTGCCGACTGTCGCGCATGGTCTCGCATCGCATCGCCATATCCGGTCTCCTTGTGCACATCTGCAAACGCCGTGATGGTAAATGCATAGCGATGCTGCGGAGCCGTATTTTCAGCCCGCAAGAGACCGGCCACCCGAGCGGCCCGGGACGCCATCCGGCCGCGCAGCGGCAGCCTGCCAATCAGGCTGGCCGAAAGATACCGCAAAGATTGCGGCAAGTGATCGAGCCGGGAGAGCGCGTACATGGCGGCGTAACGAGGATAGCCCATGAACGCTTCGTCGCCGCCGTCGCCATTCAGCGCAACCGTAACGTGACGTCGCGCCACTTCCGCAAGGTAAAAGGTCGGTACCGCGGATGGATCGGCAAAGGGTTCATTGTAGTGGTGGATGAGCTTGGGCAAAATTGCCACAGCGTTAGGTCGTACCGTAAGTTCGTGATGATCCGTGCCATAGCGCTCTGCCACCATGCGGGCGAAGCGCGTCTCGTCATATTCCTCGTTTTCGAATCCGATCGAGAACGTTTTTACACGGCCACTGCGGTGCCGCGCCATCATCGAAACGACAGCGGATGAATCGACGCCGCCGGAAAGGAAGGCGCCAAGTGGAACGTCGGAAATCATCCGAATACGGACTGCTTCTTCGAGACGATAGACCAGTTCCTCCGCCGCCTCGTTAATATCGATCGCGCGGCGGCGCGGACGCGGCGCCGGCAGGCGCCAATAGCGCTCGATCTGAGGAGATGAGAGCCGGCCATCGTTATCGATGCTGACAACCATCCTGTGGCCGGCCGGCAGCTTCTTGATCGCGCGGAAGGCGGTGAGCGACGCCGGGATGTATTGATAAGTCAGGAACTGGTGAATCGCGCTGAAGTCGGCCTCACGCGGCATACCGGGCCAAGCAAGAATCGCCTTGATCTCCGAGGCGAAGAACAGCCCCTTCTCGGTGAGAGCGTAATTCAGGGGCTTCTTGCCGATGCGATCCCTGACAATCATTAGTCGGCGTACGCGGCCATCCCAGATGGCAATCGCAAACATCCCGCGCAGGCGGTGCAATATGTCCTCGCCCCAGGCCAGATAGCCCTGCAGGATGACTTCGGTATCGCTGCGACCACAAAAGACGTGCCCCTTGCTCTCAAGCTCTGTGCGCAATTGCAGAAAGTTGTAAATCTCTCCATTAAATGCAAGCCAAACTTGGCCATCGGAACTGCTCATTGGCTGGTGGCCCGCGGCCGAGAGGTCGATAATGGCGAGGCGCGTAAAGCCAAGCCCGGCCCGACCGTCGGACCAGATCCCACGGTCGTCCGGTCCACGATGATACAACGTCGCCGTCATTGCCTCCAGCCGGCGCTCTGCAAGCTTGGACTCAATCGGCTCTCGTAGAAGAAATCCTGTCAGTCCGCACATGATGTAGGTGTCGTCATCTCAAGCGGTCAAACACGAGTTGATGGCAGCCGTAGCCGCTATTTGCGGCGAGCTTGCATAGCGCAAAACCGTCCTTTTCATAGAAATCGATTAGCGTTTTGGCACCGGCATATTCATAGGGGTAGCCGCCAATCCAATCAATCATATCATGCCAACGGCTCATCCCGCGACTCTTTTTGTATTCCGTCCAGAGCCTAATATAATCCAATGGTTTTCTGTTACGACAATAATATAAAAAATATTTTAGTTCGATCGGCGTCCAGACCATTAGAGCGTAGGCACACTTGAACTCGCCAGGCAGACCATTGTAAAATATTTTCTTCTTTTTCCATCTTTCACTGATTTCGCCACAATCGTTGTAGATCGCGATGAACAGCTTGCCTCCTGGCTTGGTATTGAGCTTCACGTTTTCGAGCGCTTGCCACATCTGGCCGGTATGGTGGAGAACACCCCAGGAATAAACGATGTCGAAAGTACCGAGTGATTTGAGAAACTCGCGATCCAACACGGATCCAGCAATGATACGCCAGTCCGGATCGCCGTCGAAATAGCGGCGCCTAAGTTCTTCCGTACAGGCCACAGATTGAGGATCGTAATCGAAGGAAAGGACTGCGGCACCGAGTCGTCGTGCCGCCAGACTGAACAGACCGCTGCCACTGCCGATATCAATTAATGTTCGCCCTTCAAGACTACCAACCTGAAGGAACTCACGCAGAGATTTTTCTGCTTCGTGAATTCGATCATCGTTAAGGACCCGAAGGAATCGCTGCCAGTTGCGCCCAAACCGAAAGCGCTTCCCGGTCTCGACTTCTGCATTACACGAATCTTTCTGATGTTCTTTCATCGGGCTCACTTGTTCTCGTTGGAATATACGCGCGCCTAGAGAATATGCCGACAGGGTTTCCTGTATCATACGCTCCATCCCATATCTGGTCATAACGAAGCGCGGACCTTCGCGGCGCGCAGTTGCAATAAATGCCTGATCTTTTAGGATGTTCGTGACCGCGCTGGCAACGATGTGAAAGTCATCCGATATTGCCACAGTTCCGGTAATACCCTCGCATAAAGCTTCAATAGCCCCACCTGCGTCGGTCGCTACGACAGGCAATCCAAGCCACTGAGCTTCAAGAAGCACGTTTGGTGTACCCTCTCCGCGTGAGACCAATAAGATCAAATCGCATGGCGAAAGGCCGTGCAGCGAGGGCGCAACGACACCGCAAAGATGTATTCGGTCCACAAGTTGGAGCCCGCGAATTAGCTCCTGCATCTGTCCGTGCATCTCACCTTGACCGAAAATCGCGAAATGCGCATCGGAAAACTCCTGCGCTATACGGGCGGCCACCTGCAACCACAGCAATGGCCGTTTTTCCTCGTTGAAGCGGAACATCCCCCCGATAAGCGGAGCATTCGCGGGAATGCGGAATTTCATGCGAAATGCTGCATTGTGCTCTTCGGAAGGACGGCAGTCATTCCCAAAATAGAGACCGTTGCGAATGACCTGGATACGTTCGAGAGGGCAAGATAGCCACTCGGCATAGTCCCGAGCGCCGGCGTCACTGTTATTTAAAAATAGCACCTGGTGCGGGCCAATCTCGGCAAGCGCACGGTAGGAGGGATGGAAATAGTCGGCGTTCAAAGCAAAGTGCCTGGGGCTGAGATTGCGACCGGACAAGAGCACCCGCGGTACACCCGCAAGCACCGCCGCCAGCCCGGCTCGCACATTACTCCAATCGAGCCAGGCATGGACCACCTCCGGCCGTAACGTGCGGAACTCCAAGTATAAGTCAGCCACATCGACAGCGAGGCCCGGATGAATTTTGTTCATGACCTTTCGAAAGCCGCCCGGCACTTGGGACCGACCGTCCTTGCCGGATCGCTTCCTGATCTCGCGAACATTCGCCCCTGAAGCCTGTGCGAGGGGCAGATAGAAATCATGTCGCCCTTCAGGGGCTCCATCCAGGGAGTCGCAAAGGAGCGTAAGGCTTTCGATGGCCGGGGAGCCTGCAAGCCCGGCAAGAGTGTTCACAACTTGTCGTTCCGCTCCACCGGGCTGGAGAGAACCACATACCATGACGATGCGGCCTGGCACGCAGTTCATTGTCATCGTTTCAGAAAGCAACGTCTTGAAATGAGCTTGGGTCGGCGGTTCAAAAGCGCGTCTTACGATTTTTTGACGCAGACTTGACGGAAGCAGTCGCCGCCCGATCGCGGACAAAATGGGCTGCCTAGCGAGCGCGTGCAACAACATCTCCCCCCCTTCAGTGGCATGCACACACGCGACGTGACGCGGCTCGCACTCGCAGCAGACGTCACAACGATGGCGACGCGACGCGCTCGCTCGGACGCGTTACTGACGGTGCCCATGCAGCGAAGTGCCGTCCGCTGTTGTTCACGCGGATCTCGTTGGGGCGTTTTTCGGGAAGCTGCCGATATAGAGGATCGCGTCAAACTTCTACGGGTGTGATAGGTGAATCACAAGGAACCTGTCAAGATTTCCCGGTCACCACACAAGGCATGGCAGGTGAAATCATAAGGGTGCGCGAGTCAAGGTGAGTGTACGGCGACAGCAAGGTTTCCCGTGCTCGCAAGCGGCCGATATACCTCCAACGTCTCGCCGATCACCCGTTCGGACGAGAACTCGTATTCGGCCCTGGCTCTGCTGCGCTTCCCCATCAGGCTTCTGAGATCGGCGTCCGAGATCAGAATACGCAGCGCGTCGGCTAGGGCGTGCGCATCGCCCACGGGCACCAGCAATCCGTTGTCGCCATGTCGCACCACTTCCCGGCACCCGACGGCATCGGTGGTCACGATCGGCAGCCCGCACGCGGCGGCCTCGAGCAGCGCCTTGGGCAGGCCCTCGCGGTAGGACGGCAGACAGGCGATGTGGACCTGACGCCATACCCACGGCATGTCCTCTTCCCATCCCCACCATTCCACCCCGTTTTGCCCATGCCAGGAACGCAACTGCTCGACCGGGATGGACGCCCGGTTCTCGGGGTCCGGATAGCCAACGAGCACAAAGCGCGCGGCGACGCCCGCTTGATGCAACCGATGCGCGGCGTCGACAAATTCGCCGACGCCTTTGTCGCGCAGCATCCGCCCCACCAGTGCTACGACCGGCGGACCGGCAGGCGGATCGACCGGCTTAAATTTCCTGATGTTGATGCCGGCACCGCGAATCACCATCGCATCGGCCGCGCGCACAACGCCATTTTTGACAAAGTAGGCGGCGTCATCCTGGTTCTCAAAGATCACCCGGCTGCGCCACGGATTCAAAAGCAGACGGTAACCCAAGCGAAGGAATGGTCGCAGCATTTGTGCCAGCCCTTCACGGGAAGAAAACACGTAGCCCATGCCCACCGGCGCGTTGACGATCGCCAGCCTGCGGCTGAAAAGACGCGCTGCAAGCGATCCATAGAAAACGGCCTTGGCGGCGACGTGATGCACCACGTCGGGCCGCTCGCGCCGATAGGCCAGATAGATTCTCAGGAGCAACATCAGTTCCTTGACAGGATTGATGCTGCGGCGATCAAAATTCACCGAGAGCAGGCGAAAGCCGGCGCCACGAATTTTCTGGCCGTGAGCCCGCTCGCGGGTCATCACGACCACGTCGTATCCGGCGTCGCGCGCGGCCAGTGCGCGTTCGAAAAAGTGAGAGTAGAAAAACCAGTCCTCACTGATCACGTACATCAGTTTCGGGCGCATAAGCTGATCTCGTTGTCGCCGCCATGGCACTTCCTCGAAAATGTCCGATAGCGGTCAAAGTTGGCCAATCTCGGTCGGATTCGAGACATTACGGCAGTTTCCGCGATCTGTTCAAACTTCAATTTCGCGCTCATTGAACAATTGCCCCAGCGCATCTTCGTGGGATGCCCTTCAGGCGCGGGCGAACTCTACGGCGCCTTCCGGTTGCATTGAACCGTTTCTCCTAGGAGCCATGGCCGGGCCGTGCCACAGGCCACAGATCGCCATCGCCGCCATGGTGGCAAACACGGATCGCACCGGTCCGGCGCGGCTGCCGCCGAGCGGGATGTAGAGATAATCGCGGATGGCGCCTCGGTCTGCCGCAGCAATGAAAGTGCCGCTCGAGCGAGCGCGCCGGCGCGGGCGATCGTTGATTGCCTAGGGCGCGCTATTTTCGTGTTTTGCCTGCGCGGTAGCCCGCCAAGAAGAGGTCAACGCTCGCTTCGATATAGGCGGCGGGGTTTTTCGACGCCTTCTTCATACCCAGCACGCTGGTGAGGTGCGACTCGCCGCGGACGAGGCTGATGAATTGAACAGCAGCGATCCGCGGATCACGGACCGTCAAAAGTCCATGCTCTGCCGCTCGCCGCAAGATGCCGGCGATGCGGTCGATCATGATCGTCGGACCGCTGTCATAGAACACTCGCCCGAGTTCCGGAAAGCGCGGCGCCTCGGCGACGACAATGCGATACATCGTCAGGCCGTCGCCCGTGCACAGCAGGTTGTTGAAGTCGTGCGCCACCCGGAGCAACGCGTCGCGAATGTCCGGCTCATCAAGCGCGCGCCGCCCGATCTGATCGGACAAGTGCCGGCATTC
>Ga0126383_10003316_pt1 | contig 10629 bp, 11 predicted proteins | sample PanSoiMetPlot_35_FD_96882 | JGI IMG/M metagenome (GOLD analysis project Ga0126383, IMG submission 96882) | Tropical forest soil microbial communities from Panama - MetaG Plot_35 | ecosystem: Environmental > Terrestrial > Soil > Tropical forest > Bulk soil | place: Panama | collected 2016-02-17
ACACCCATTCCGAAAACATACGAGAAACGCCGAAAGGAAAAATGTCCCACTTCTCAACTATCACATTGATTGCCAGATAAAGTGTACCCTCTGCCGGGGTCGCCATTCGCGACGATGCCGTCGCATACCCCCCTCCTCGGGCCGCCACCGGCGGGTGTCCTCATCCCTCGCCGCGGGTAGGGCTGGCCGGGGCAATATTTGCCCGACCCGACTGAACTTCATCGGATCGCCGCCTCGCCAGAAGCGTAAAAAAAACTGTTCCGGAGCTGTGAAGCAAGATAGCGGCGGCAATTAGTGCCAGAGGGAGAAGCACGAAGAGTTGCGCCAGAGTTGCCGCGGCAATACCAAGTGCGCGAGTGCCGCCCGCGAATTCTACCGCAAGCGCATAGGCGAATTGCAGCGTGCCGAGGAAGGCCGGGCCGGACGGTACGAGAGTACTCAGACTGGCGGCGCCAAGGAGGACCAGGGTGTCCGAAAACCCGAGCGTCAATCCTACTGCCTTGACAAGCAACCACAGTGTCAACGCATCGGGCACGTATATCATCATTGTGATCGCGATAACCTGCAATGTCCGCCATGTTCGCAGGATTTCGAGCCCTTGCTGCATCATGGTCAGCCGTGCCGACAATCCGGGAAACCGTCGAACAATGCGAGGCATCATGGTGCCGGAAAGGCAGAGGGCGGCAAGCAATACAACGCCGAACACGGCGCCGCCCGTCGCCAAGAGGTTGAACAGCAGGCTTGCGTTTGGCTTGGCCGCAGCGGCGAACAACAGACCGAGCGCGAGGCAGCAGACGACCATAATGCCGTCGAAGAGCCTCTCGATTACGATTGAAGTGAGCCCCCATACCCGCGATAGCCCGAATGTCTTCTTGAAGAATTCGGCACGAAAGAGTTCACCGAGCCGCGCCGGCATCACGGCATTCAACCCATAGCCGACCAGGAGGGCTCGCGCGACGAAGGCGTAGGGAATTGCGGCCACCGGACGCAGGATGACCCGCCATCGCCAGGCGCGCAATGCGAGGTTTCCGGCATATATGAGCATCGCCGCGCCGATCCATAAGGGGTCGGCGCTTGCCAGCGCCGCACCGACCGCGCCCAGCTGCACCCGGTAAAGGGCGAGGGCCAGGAAGAACAGTGTGCAGCCGAGGCCGGCCGCGATCTGTAAGAGGCGCACATTCGTGCGTTGCGGCCGTAAGCTAAATTTCACGATAACCCCTCCGGCCCGTTCCCCGAGAAGTGGAGCTGAGATCAATGAGTTATCGAGCCGAGAGATAATAACCGCTCAGCCCTTGCTACCGTACAATGCGCGCTCGGCGCTTCGGTGTTTCCGAACAAGAAGTCCCTTAGCTCGAAAAGGTGATGAACTCGTATTCCGGACAACCTTGCGTACCCAAGTGAGCGTAACACTCTATTGGGCCCTGGCTAGTCTTCGGAAAGGGTTAACGTCAGCTATTTCGTCGGCGATGGCAAAGCGCTTACGGGACCTTCCAGGAGGGTTCCGCAAGCTCAAATCGTCGCCTGTGTTCCCAGAATGACGGTGCTCTGCGACGACAGCACGCCGCCGTTTCCGTGGGCGATGGCGGTCTCGCAATCCTCGATCTGACGTCGGCGGCATTCACGGCGCAGCTGCCGCGCCGCCTCGATTAACAGGAACAATCCGTACATGCCGGGATGACAATAGGAGAGGCCGCCGCCATTGGTGTTTACCGGCAGAGTGCCGCCGGGCGCGATATGGCCGTCCGATACGAAGCGGCCGCCCTCGCCTTTGGCACAGAAGCCGAGATCCTCCAGGAAAAGGATCGTGTTGATCGTAAAGGCGTCGTACAACTCGACAACATCTATTTCGCTCGGGCCGAGGCGCGCCATCTCGTAAGCCGCGCGTCCCGACTGCAGCGCTCCTGTCACCGTCAGATCCGGCATACTCGAAATGTTGGCATGCGTGATCGCCTGGCCGCAGCCGAGGACGTAGATCGGCGGTTTCTTCAGCGATCGCGCGCGCTCGGCGGTGGTCATGATCACCGCGCCGCCGCCATCGGTGACAAGGCAGATGTCCCGGACCGTAAACGGGTAGCTGATCATGCGCGCCGATAAAACCTCCGGGATCGTCAATGGCTGCTTTTCCCAGGCGACCGGGTTCAACAGAGCCCATTCACGCGCCGCCACTGCAACCGCGGCCAATTGCTCGCGAGTCGTGCCGAATTCGTGCATATGGCGAGAGGCTGCCAATGCATAGGCGGTCGACGGCAGAAACGGCCGAAACGGAGTCTCGTAAGGATTGTACTCTCTGACTGCGGCCTGCCGGCGGCCGATCGTACGTTGGGTGCTGCCGTAGGCGATGACTGCGATTGTGCACAGACCGAGCTGAAGGGCGGCCTGCGCGTGCGCGACATGAAACATGAAGGACGACCCGCCGAGGATCGTGCTATCGATGAACGCTGGCGAGATCCCGAGATATTCGACCAGCGACAAACCTGAGGTTCGGCTTTGGGCTGTTGCACACAGCAGTCCGTCGATGTCTCTTAAATGCAGACCGCAATCCGCCAGAGCCCGCTGGACGCCCTGCGCCATCAGATCGATCGCACTCATTTCCTTGGCGACGGCGCCGAGATCGGATTCTGCAACGCCGACGATCGCGGCCGCGCCGCGCCTCAGGCCCTCCATCAGCCCGTCTCCGCGGGCACAAACACGGGATATGGCGGCTCGTCACCCGCGGGCCGATGGACACGGAACCTGACCCGCATGCCGATCTTGACCGCTTCGGGCGCGATGCCCTCGACCCGGCTCATCAGCCTGAAGCCTTCGTCACAATCAATGAGAGCAATATTGTACGGCGCGCCTTCGCGTGGATGGGTTACCGTCGTCGCGTAGACCGTGCCGAGCCCGGCGCTTAGCCGCCATTCGAGCCGATCGCTGCCGGTAAAAGGGCAAATGACCCGCGGATAGAAGACCGCCCGGTTCGCCTCGCGGCTCCATTGATACGCCAACTCGCCACGTTCGAGCTGGGCTTGATAGACCGCCAAAGGTGATTGCGTCATTCGCATCTCCGCGCCGCAAGGGCCATTTTGTCGGGTTCACGGAGCCACAGCAAGGTTCGGGGAGCGTCGGACATTCGAAGCGATCACGGCTGGAATTGGGCTCCGGGCCCCGAGAAGAAGTTGCTCGGAAGGAGCCTCTTTTGCCGGGATCACCTCTGGACCATTTTAAATCGCATTGTGAGCGACGCTACTCCCGATCCTGCGGCGGAGAAAGGCGCCGAGCGTATTGCCAAAGTGCTCGCGCGCGCGGGGGTGTGCTCGCGGCGCGATGCCGAGCGCTGGATTGTCGACGGGCGCGTATCGGTCGACGGGCGCGTGCTGGCGACGCCGGCGGTGACCGTTACCGCCGCTAACGACATCCGCGTCGACGGCAAGCCGCTGCCGGCACCCGAGCGCCCGCGTCTGTGGCGTTACCATAAACCGACCGGTCTCGTCACCTCGCATCGCGACGACAGAGGCAGGCCGACCGTGTTCGACGCGTTGCCGAAGGATCTCCCGCGCCTGATTTCGGTCGGCCGGCTCGATCTCAATTCCGAGGGGCTCTTGCTGCTGACCAATGACGGCGCGCTGGCCCGGCGGCTCGAATTGCCGTCGACCGGTTGGCTGCGGCGATACAAGGTACGCGTTCATGGCGAAGTCCGGTCGGAGCGGCTCGCCGGCCTCGCGATGGGCATCACCATCGACGGTGTGGCCTATGGTCCGATCCGCGCGACCCTGGAACGCCACCAAGGCAGCAATGCCTGGATCGCGATGGCGTTGCGCGAAGGGAAAAACCGCGAAATTCGCCGTGTGATCGAATATCTCGGGCTTCAGGTTAGCCGGCTGATTCGGCTGTCCTATGGACCGTTCCAGCTCGGCAATCTGGCGCGCGGCGCGGTCGACGAGGTCTCGAAAAAGGTAATCAGCGAACAGCTGGGTGACGCTCGCTCCGGAGCAGCGCATGCGTATCGTCGCCGGTAGGCACCGCGGGCGCCGGCTGCTCGCGCCGCCCGACGAGACGGTAAGGCCAACCAGCGATCGTGCCCGCGAGGCACTCTTCGATATTCTATTGCACGGCCGATTGGCGGCCGAAGGCAATCCGTTCGCCAATGAGGCGGTCCTTGACGCCTTTGCCGGGACCGGCGCGCTGGGTCTCGAAGCATTGTCCCGCGGTGCCGCCGAGGCCGTGTTCATCGAACAGGACCGAGAGGCTCTCGGGTTCCTTCGCCAGAACATCGCGACGCTCGGCGAGGATGCTCGCACCCGGATCGTTCCGGGCGACGCCACCCGTCCGCAGCGCGCGCCATCGGCGTGCAAGCTGGCGTTTCTCGATCCGCCCTATCGCAGTGGCCTCGCCGCCGCGGCGCTGAGCGCGCTCGATCTCGCCGGCTGGCTGGCCCCGGAAGCGCTCGCCGTCGTCGAGCTGGCAAAAACCGAGAAACTGGTGCCGCCGGCCGGGTTTGTCTTCCTCGACGACCGGGTGTATGGCGCAGCTCGCCTCATATTTCTGCGTCGCGGCGAAACCACGGGAGATAAAAGATGAGCGATCAGTTGCGACACGTGGCCCTGCGCAGCGGCGAGCGGGTGCCGGCGCTCGGGCAGGGAACCTGGCACATGGGAGAGGACCGGCGCCGTGCCGACGCAGAGGCGGCGGCATTGCGGCTGGGTATCGATCTCGGCATGACACTCATCGACACGGCCGAAATGTATGGCAGCGGAGGTGCCGAGGAGGTCATCGCGCGCGCCGCCCGCGGACTTCGCGACCAGCTTTTCATCGTCAGCAAGGTATATCCGCACAACGCTTCGCGCGCGGGCGTTGTCGCCGCCTGCGAGCGCAGCCTCAAGCGGCTCGCCACCGACCGGATCGATCTCTATCTGTTGCATTGGCGGGGCTCGATCCCGCTCGCCGACACCCTAGAGGGTTTCCAGCGGCTCGAGCGCGACGGCAAGATCCGCCATTACGGGGTCAGCAATTTCGACCGTGGGGATATGGCGGAATGGCTGGCGCTGGAGGGCGGCGGCGGCGTCGCGGCCGACCAGGTGCTTTACAACCTGGCCCGCCGCGGCCCTGAATGGGATCTCATCCCGTGGTGCCGCGAGTATCGGGTTGCGATCATGGCTTACACCCCGCTTGGGACGGGCACAATGCTGGGCGACCCGACGCTCGCCGAAATTTCCCGCCTCCGGGGCGCGACGCCTGCGCAGGTGGCCCTCGCGTGGCTGTTGCGCCAGGAGAACATGATCGTGATCCCAAAGGCCTCTCGCCTCGAGCATGTGCGTGAGAACCACGGCGCGCTTGACTTGAAGCTGGCGGACGAGGACCTGACCGCGCTCGACCGGGCCTTTCCGTCGCCCAAAGGCAGGAGCCCGCTCGATATGCTCTAACTCCGGTTTATTGCGCGCCCCCTGCCGCATCGCTAGTCTGGCGGGCAAAGGAGGGGTGGCCGAGCGGTTGAAGGCGCACGCCTGGAAAGTGTGTAGACGGTGATGAATCGTCTCGCGGGTTCGAATCCCGCCCCCTCCGCCAGCACCATAGGTTACTTAATAACTTAGCAGCGCACCCGCGCGCCGACTCACGCTGAGGCCCACGAAAAGCTACTCGACGCCGGGAAGGGGTGCCGGCTTTATATTCCGGTCGGATCGAGCGAGGCGGCATCCACCCCGAACAAGCAGAGGCAAAATCCGCATAATCCGGTGTTCCCCTTTTCCGGGGGAAGGTGAGATCTCAGCGGTTGACCGGACTCGGACATTGGCTTGATTAGCGCCTGAGGCCAATTCTAGTCCAAACCCGCCCGGCGGAAGGCGTGCCCGGGGAGCGCTGTGGCGATCACGACGTCGGAGCATATCTCGCTCAGATCAATGGCATGAAACGGCAATTCCTGAATTTGGCCGCGGAAAGAGTAAGAGCGCGGGCTCGGGAACCTTGTTTCACGCGCCGCTGAAACCCTCGAGATCCGCGCCGCCGGCGCCAAGCTGTTCTTCCTGCCCCGCGACTCGCCCGCTTCAATCCGATCGAACACGTCTTTGCCAAGCTGAAGACCTTGTTGCGCAAAACGACTTTCTGCACAAAGGAAGGAAGCAGCATCGGCGAGATTGGTGGGGCATCACCGCTGCTCTTCGGTCTTCTGATGGATTATATGGGCATCGGCATGCTGGCGGTTTCGGCCGGCCTCAGTCTGAGCGCGCTTTTCGCGCTGCTGATGCTGAGGGCAAGACCGGCGGCTGCTCCTGCTAGCTCGGCGAGATTAGCGCTAGCAGATATTCCGGGGCAGGAAAACGGTCGCCGCGGCACCGACCAACAGGCAAGCCCGCAGGTGCCGAAGCTGAGCGCCCAGGCGGCAAGCCGTGACGTTCCGCCGAATCGGTCGAGTGTGACGCCGAACAGGAGCGTGCCGAGGAAGCTGGCGCCAAGGCCGATGCAGGAATAGAGCCCGATTGTTGCTCCCAGATAACGCCGGGCGGCAACGGCGAGCACGCCCGAAGTGAGATTCGAAAAGTTGCCCTGCACGATGAAGCCGGCAATCACGGAAAGTCCTAGCACGGCGATGTGGGGCAGCATCGCGGTGAAGCCGAACAAGCCACCGGCGAAGGCCGAGAGCAGGAAGACCAGGGTGGCGATGGTGCGCAGCCCATAGCGGATCGAGAGCTCGTTGCCGATCAGGCCGGCGGGTACGCCGAGAACATTGATCACCGCTCCGACCACCAGGATGGTCCAGGCTTGCGCGGGATCAGCGGCCTGATCGCCGGCACGGAAGGTCAGGAAGACGACAATCCACTGGCGCAATCCGACGCAGCCCCAAATGGCCGCGGCGTGGCCGACGGTCAGGACGAGGACATCACGGTTTGCAAGCACCGGGCGAAAGTCGCGCAGCGGCTGGGGTTCGTCCTCGCCTCCGGTATCGCCGCCCGGCAATGCTGCCAAGGCAATGAGGACGCCAGCGGCGCTAAGAATCCCGGCGATAACAAAAGCGCTGCGCCAACCCAGCAGCGTTCCGACCCGGCCGAACAGGAACGACAGCGAGGCGCCGATGGTGAACGAGCTCGTGTACCACGCTGCAATGCGAGCACGGGTTGCCCCCTCGACGCCATGCGTCAGTGCTCGCAGGCCGGGCATATACATGCCGGCCATGGCGATGCCGGCCAAAGCGCGCAACCCGAGCGCTAGGAGCAGACTGTCGGATAGCGCCATGCCGAAGCAGGACAGCGCGCTGAGGACGCTCGAGGCGATATAGAGTTGCCGCGCGGGCCGCCGGTCGGTCAGGCTGACGAGAGGAATGACGGCGAGCATATAGCCGGCGGAGGGGATCCCCGCGAGCCAGCCGGCTTGCGTGTTGGTCATCGACCAGGCAGCGATGAATTGCGGCAGCAGCGCCGGAACAATCGAGAACTCGGCCAGGCCGAGAATTTCGGCGGTGCATATGACGGCAACGACCGGGGTCGAAGACGCCGGCGTGGCGGATTGAGCCAGAGTCACGGTTTCCAATGAAGAAAACCCCGGTTGGGGGAACCGGGGTTTTGGGGATCGACGATCGAGCAAGGGGGAAATGCGATCGATCGCCTCGCCATAGGAAACACCGCATCGGCCCGGCCGTCCAGGCGGCGGTGTACGATATCCAAAAATTGTCGCATCAGATGTTGCCGCCGGATGCCCGGCCGCCGCCGGGCCTCCGACTAAGAAACATGGCCGGGGGGCAAGTGCCAGAGATGTCGCGTTGACGATCCGGATCCATGCGTTGATTATATCGGAACTCGATAACGGGTAGCGGTAGATTCCTCCAGAGGCTTGATGCGTTCGCGGATCAATGGACGACAGATACCTCTATGGCGGTCTGATCCGCCTTCACCTTCTGCACCATGCCGTCAAAGAACCGATTTACGGCCTCGCCATGATCGAGGAGCTTGGCCGGCACGGTTACAAGCTCAGCGCTGGCACCCTTTATCCGATCCTGCACGGGCTCGAGGAGAAGGGGTACCTGACCTCGACGGAGGAGCGGACCGGGAGCGCCGCGCGCCGTGTCTATCGCGCGACGCCGGCGGGCGTTCAGGCACTCGCTGCGGCCAAACTCAAGGTGCGCGAACTGTTCGGCGAATTGTTCGAGGGCGATGCGGGCGTGACCTGACCTGCGCCGGGACCGGGAGCAGCTTGTAATGGACTGGGCGTCACTGCTGCGAACCCATGCTCAAGGATGGACGATCCTCGTCCGCCTCATGGTAGGCCTCGTCGTGTTTCTTCCGAAGGCTTTCAGAAGCTTGCTTTACCCGAGGTTCTGGGCGCCGGGCGCTTTGCCAATATCGGGATCCCATACCCCGAGGTGATGGAGCCCTTTGTCGGCACAGTCGAGATCGTCTGCGGCGCGCTCATCATCTTCGGTCTTTTCACACGGCTGGCCGCGATCCCGCTGATCGTGATTATGGTCGTGGCGATCACCTCGACCAAGCTGCCGATCTGGGCGGGTCACGAGATCTGGATCTTTCACATGCCGAAGCTCGCTCGCTACGGCTTCTGGAGCATGGCGCATGAAGCGCGCGACGATTTCCTCATGCTGCTGGGATCGATCTACCTGCTGATCGCGGGAGCGGGCGCGTGGTCTCTGGACGCTTTGCTTACCCGCGAACGCAGCTCTTTGTATCGGAGCGGGGAGTGAACCGATGATGGATCGGCGCTCGTTTCTCGGATATGCCGGACTGGTTCCGCAGATCGGCGCCATGCCGCGGCTCGCGTTCGGCGCTGAGGAAACCACTGCCGAAAAGGCGGATTACACACTGCGCATCGGCACGGGACTGGTCGAGCTGGCGCCGGATCACATTGTCTCGACCACACTGTACAACGGGCAGTTTCCGGGACCGCTGCTGCGATTCAAGGAAGGCCAGCAGGTCATTGTCGATGTGCACAATGACACCGACACACCTGAGCTCGTGCACTGGCACGGGCAGATGATCCCGAGCGATGTCGACGGCGCCGCCGAGGAAGGGACCCCGTTCGTGCCGGCGCACGGGATGCGCCGGATTTCCTTCGTGCCAAAGCCTTCGGGGTTCCGGTTTTACCACACGCATGTCGTGGTGGGGGGCGACCTCAACCGTGGCACGTACACAGGGCAGGTCGGGCCGGCCTACATCGAACCGAGGAATAACCGCGGCGCCTACGACCGCGAGGTTTTTCTGGTGATGAAGGAGTTTGAGCCCGCCTTCAGTTACGGCGGGGATATGGCAATCGATGCGCTCGACGGCGCTCCCGTCAAGGAGCTGCAACGGATAGGTAAGGCAGCAGACGAGGAAGCGCGGGAGAAGACGAAAGGCTTCGAGGTGGGGTACGAGCTCTTCGGCATCAATGGCCGGATGCTCGGCCATGGGGAACCGATCCGCGTGAAGTACGCACCGGTCATTCCCGCCATCACGCACCCACATGTAAGACCGCGGCGGTTTGTCGGCGATGGCGATGCGGAGCTCGGCGATCTCCGTGCGGACATCGCTGAGCCCTGACGTCAATTCGGCCTTTTTCGCGAGATACGGTCGGCCGCGTGCTCAACATTCGTAACAAATGTAGTCGCTTCCTCGCCACCGATCCTCTGTCACATCGGCCTCCTTGGCTATCACCGCCGTCGCCGATACCGCCCCTTGCTCGGCGGCTCGTAATTGCGGAGTGGCGGCAGCGGCGCCGGGCGTCCCGGCTCCGATCGGAGCATGGCGAGGATTTCCCTTAGCACCACGATCCGGGGGCTGAGAAAATAGCGATCGCTCCGGATAATCTCGTCCAACTCGCGGATCAACGCTTCGGTCTGTGCATCATTGAGTTCAAGGTGCGTCATACACAGGATATGGGGTCGTGCAGATTCCGACGAAGTCGCCCGCTGATTCCGAGATGATGTCGCCCGGCGTTCCGAAATGATGTCGCCTGGCTGGCGGGCGCCCTGCTGGCAGTAGATTTTTGGCAAAGTTGCGGTTCGGTGGTCAATCCCTTGGGATCGATCTGGAGCGTCGGCGTCTGAGGCTCTCGCCGGCGAGATCGATGCGATGGGCGTTGTGAACGAGGCGGTCGAGAATGGCATCGGCATAAGTCGGGTCGCCGATAAAGGCGTGCCATTTGTCGACCGGGATCTGGCTGGTGAGGATGGTCGAGCGGCGCCCGTAGCGTTCCTCGAGGATCTCGTAGAGGTCACGACGGCCGCCGCCGTCGAGGGGTTCGAGGCCCCAATCGTCGAGGATGAGGAGCTGGACGCCGGTGAGACCGCGCAGGATGCGGGCATAGCGGCCATCACCGCGGGCGAGCGCGAGTTCGGGGAAGAGCTTGGGGACCCGCTGATAAAGAACAGAGCGGTTGTCGCGGCAAGCCTTGTGACCGAGGGCACAGGCAAGCCGAGATTTGCCTACCCCGGTCGGCCCGCACAAAATCAGATTGTCGTGTGCGTCGATCCACTCGCCATTGGTGAGCTTCTGGAACAGAGCGCGGTCGAGGCCGCGTGGGGCCCGGTAATCGACGTCCTCGACGCTAGCCTGCTGGCGCAGTCTGGCATAGCGCAGCCGGGCGGCAAGCCGCTTGTCGCGGCGATGGGTGAGTTCGCGATCGACCAACAGCCCAAGCCAGTCGGCATGAGTGAGCGCGGCGGTTTCGTCG
>Ga0126383_10003317_pt1 | contig 10628 bp, 13 predicted proteins | sample PanSoiMetPlot_35_FD_96882 | JGI IMG/M metagenome (GOLD analysis project Ga0126383, IMG submission 96882) | Tropical forest soil microbial communities from Panama - MetaG Plot_35 | ecosystem: Environmental > Terrestrial > Soil > Tropical forest > Bulk soil | place: Panama | collected 2016-02-17
ATGCGAAGTACGAATTAATGATACGCGGTCGGCCAATTGCGTATCATTTTGAGCGTATGGCTTTCAGCACCGTGGCCTTGCTTACCTCAAATTCCTTGGCCACTTTGGCGACCGCCTTTTTCTGGTCGCCGTGCTTATTCCCAAATGCTCGCTGATATGCAGCGACCGCTTTTACGAGTGCAATGTTGTTAACGCTCTTCGTCGGGCTTTTGCCGCTACGCCGCCGCTCTACTTTGAGCTTGAAGCAATCATCCCCTTGCGGATCTAGCCAACGCGCCACCATGTCGAGGATTGCACGGTCGGGGGAAGGGTCGCGCAAGCGGGCGGCGAGAAGCCTCGCAATGGTGTCCGGTCCCTTCACCGCGAAAAGCTGCTCGATGGTTGCCGCATAAACGGCATCGGTAGCGATTCCGCGAGTAGCGTGGACGACCTTCCCGACAGGGATATACTCGGTTTCTCGCTGTTTGGTCATCGCCGCCCCCGTCCGCCAAGCGGCACGATTTCGGCGGGCGACTTGCCAGTAAGGATTGCGCTCGCCCTTTCGGTGGCTGCGCGCAGCGGGTCGTCGAACAGATGCGAATATCTGTGAGTCGTGGTCGGGGTTGAATGGCCGAGCAATGCCCCAATCACCGGCAGCGACAAGCCAGCGGATGCCAATGTGCTGGCGAAGGTATGTCTTAGATCATGTAACCTTGCATCAGAGATGCCAGTGGCCTTGCGCAACTCGATCCAGGCGCCGTTGATGTGCGGGCGATGGCCATCCCCGCGGGCGGGGAATATCCATTCCGCGTCGTCGTCCGCTTGCGCTCGCATCTCGGTCAGGAGTTGCACCGCTGCGGCGCTCAATGGTACCCGATGCAATGCCGCCTGCTTCGTCGTGCTGGCGGGCTTGGTCCACACACCGGCCTCAAGGTCAATGTCGGTCCACTTGGCGGCCAGGAGCTCGCCCCGTCGTGCGCCGGTTAGCAGCAACAATCGGACAGCATTGGCCGCGCTTACATCCTCGAGCTTGGCAAGGGCTGCGGAGAGGCGTGTTAGCTCGGCTCCCGTCAGATAGCGGTGCCGCTTGTTCTCTTGGTTGCGTTCGACGCCCTTGCAGGGATTGTCACTACGCCAGCCCCAGCGGGCCGCAAGGTTGAACATCCGCGACAGCACGGCGAGCGTTCGATTAGCGTGCGTCGGGGCACGGGCACTCAACCGATGGTGAAAGCCGTCAATGTCGGCGTGTGACACCGCTGCGACCTTCATGCGGCCAAGGGCGGGCAGGATGTCGGTTTGGATCTGTTGCCGATAGACGCGTTGTGTTGATGGCCGGTTGCGCGGAAGGTAGTCGCGCTCGAACCTCGCGCAGAGGTCCGCGACGGTAGCCGCGGCTCGGTTCTCTTCCTGCTCGCCAACGGGATCGGCACCGCCGTCGATGGCGCGCTTGAGCCGCTTGGCTTCCTCGCGTGCTGCAGTCGTGCCCCAATCGGGAAATGAGCCGATGGTGTAACGGCGCTCGCGCCCATCGAGCTTGCGGCGGTAATTCAAGATGAAGGCCCGGCCGCCGGCGGCGGTGACGCGGCATCCGAACCCCTTCACCGCGTCGTCATAGGTGACTTTGTTGCCGCGTGCAGGGGTCGGCAGTCGCCGTAGCAGATTATCAGTCAGCTTCATCGAGGCCCCGTCGTGTCCGCAATGTGTCCGCACCGAAATGGGATAGCGCTGGCAGACGGTGGCAGAGAATGTCTGTTTATGTCAACGCAGTTCTGCCGATGTCATGGGCATTTCTTGACTTCCGAGGTGAAAGCCGTGTCCGCAGAACAGCTTGGGCAAAAGGCATACTGTGGACTTAAAATCTGCATCCCGGCTTTCGGGAGTCCCGGTTCGAGTCCGGGCGCGGCCACCATCTTCATTTCCCGGCCTTTTCCTCTCAATGGGTTAGGCAGCAATTTATCAAACCAGTCACCTAGGTTTGACACTGGATGTTCTCGTTACGGGCGCCGAGAACGTGTTGGCTACCGTCTCCATCGCTGATCGCGCCATGCGCGCTTGGTCTGCCGCCTCCGTGTAGCGCTGTACCTCGCGCAAGCTCTTATGCCCGCTGACCGCGGCGATGAGGTTGGCGCTGCATCCCGCTTCGGCAAGCCTCCGACACGCGGCCTTCCGTAACCCGTGCGCCGATGTCCCACGCGGTAGGCCTGCCTCATTGCATCGGTCGCGGAACCAATTCGTGAAGCCTGCTGGCGAGAAAGGCTGACCGGCCTGTGTGGTCAGGAAAGTTAGGTGCTCAGACGATGTGCCAGCGAGAATTGCCTGCAAGGCGGGATGGACGGGAATCTCGAGTGATCGCCCCGTCTTTCGTTGGCGGAGGTACAGGACACCGTTGCGAACATGCTGGCGCCCCAATGTCACACCGTCGGAACGCCGCTGTGCGGTATACAAAAGCAAGGCAAGGGCAAGGCGTGCGCGTGAGCCGACAGGGTGAGCGGATTCGAAAGCCTCGATGTCGGCCTCTGTCCAAGTCCGATAGCCATCGGTCTTGATCTTGGCGCCCCTGACCCCCTGCGTCGGGTCATCGATGCGCATGCCCTGATCAATGCAGTGCTGCATCAGCGCACGAACCGTCTTGAGGAAGTTGTTGGCTGCCTGCGGCGTCCCGGCCTTCGCTGCGACCATGCTCTTGACTTGTTCGGACTGGAGAAGCGCTATGCGCTTGTCGCCGTGCTGCTCACGAAACCGTTCCAGGATATTCCTGCGGGTGCGCCGAGTCTCCGCCGCCAGCTTACGGAACGCCCAGGAGTTGAAATAACTCATCACCGCGGCGGCCACGGTACCAGGCTTCATGGGCTTGGCGGCGATCTCAATACGCGGAGCTCCCTCAATCGCCTCCTCATAAGCGGCCATGAACTCAGGCGACCATGGAAGGCCGGGCAGGGGCATCCGTTTGAAGCCGGGACGCCGGAAGTACCAGCGTGGCTTGCCATGTCGGTCGGTGAAACCCTGCACAAATTTCGGCGGCCGGCGCATCAGAGACGGTCCCATTCGTTCTCTCCTTGCGTTGGCGGATCTTGCACCTCCGCGTCGTTGGTCAACACCTCGATGTCGCCTTGTGCACTGACTTTTACGCCAGCGACATGCAGCCCGGCGGCGATCACGGCCTTTACCGCCCGAGTAACGTCCCGCTGCCGGAACGCAGACGGCGGGCGGGAAGTCGGCTTATCGGCGGTCATCACACGCCCTCCGGCAGCCCGTTGCTGTCGTACCAGGGCGCCTCGCAGCGCTCATGGAGCCCGATGATGCGGGTGGGATGGTCGGACGGCCAATCCCAGGGCCGCATGTCCCCGAACTGGCTGCCACAGTAATCGCAGCGGCGCACTGACTTTCTTGGCCAGGCGGCGGCGCCGCGCTCAGGGTCTAAGGTGCTCAGATGATCGCTAAGATGCTCAGTTGAGCACCTTAGATGTTGAGTGAGCATCTTCTGAGGATAATCGCTAAGATGCTCACACTGGGTTGAGCACCTTAGATGCTGAGTGAGCATCTTCTGAGTGAACACCTTAGGTATCGTCGGGATCACGGAAGCCCCCAATACCAGCGTCCCTCATCGGCAATGCCATCGCCTCGCCGGGGGCGGATCTTAAGCTCGGTTTGCGCGCGCCGCACCGTACTCCACGAGATGCCGGCGGCCCGAGCGGCCCCTTGGAGTTCGGTCACCGGGCGCTCGCCGTCGCAAAGCTCAGCACGCAGAAGCTCGACCGCATCCTCGCGCGCTGCTCGGTCGTCGCCGCCGGCGTCGATCGCGCGCAGCACGTCGTCCGCCGAACGCGCGATCTCCTCACCAGTCCACGCAACGCGCGACGCCATGATGCCGTCGGTGACGATGGTCTGCTCGAGGCGCAGCGCGAGCCCTGTGCCGAGCGACGCGAGATTGGCCTTGGCCGGGAGTAGCAGCCGCCGGTGGTCGTCGTCGGAATCTGGATCGCGCGTGAGCACATGCACCGACCGCGCCACCGCGCCGAATGCTTGGGACCCGAGGATGCGATGCAGCGCCGCCAGGCCTCCGCTCTTCGGCGGGTGAGCCAACGCCAGTACAGAAAGCTGGTGGTCGGAAGCCAGCATGCGCAGCGGCTCGAGCACGTTGCGCACCTCTGTCGCGCGATAGTGATCAGTGTGCCCCAGGTACGCCGTGATCGGATCGATGATCATAACGCGCACGTCGCCCATCTCGTTGACCTCGTCCTCGAGGCGGTCGAGATCGGCGGACAGATCGAGAGCGCGGCGGCGACCGGTGTCATGCACTCCCTCGACGATGCGCACCCGCTCGATGTCAGCGCCGGCGGCAACCAGGCGCGGCACGAGAGTGTCGTCGCTGTCATCCTCGGCAGAGAGCAGCAGCACGCGCCCGGTCGGCGCGCTGGCGTCGCTGCAGGGCCAGCGGGCACCTGTGGTCACAGCCGCCGCGATCGCGAGGGCGAGCTGGCTTTTGCCTGTACCCATCTCGCCGCTGAGGATTGTGAGCTTGCGAACTGCGATGCGACCCGGCCAGAGCCAGCTCATCGGCCGCATCGCGATGCGGGAGGCATCGCGCACGATGAGTGAGGGCGGCGCATATGGATCGAGACCGTCCTGGCCGGCGGCGGTGAGGATCAGCCACAGATCGCGCTCCGTCACCTCGCCGCGTGTCATCAGCTGCCGACACCGGTCACATAGGTCGGCATAGGCATCGCCGAGCGCGGCGGCGACCGGGATCTTGTACTCAACCGCATATTTGAGTGCGACGTCACGCGCATCGCGCGCGGCCGCACAAGCGGCGTCCCTGGTGGCAATACGGCGGCGGAAACGCAGCTCCAGGCGGGGCACCTCGCTGGCGGTGGTGTCGCTCATGCGGGCTCCTGATCGTCAGGCGTAAGAACAGCGGCCCAGGTGGCAGCGCGGATTGCCGCGGCCAATGCGTCGACTTCGCGCTCGATGATCGGTTCCGCGATGCCGCGACTGCGCATCTCCTCAGCGTAGACACGCATCATCCGGCGCAGATAGAGCCGTGCCGCCTGGGGCGAGATGCGCGCGATGTTACGGGCGTGGTGCTCCACGAGATCGCGCTGGCGTCGCCTCGGGAACGGCACCACCGCCCGCGGCGGCTTCTGCGCCAGCGATCTGCCGGCGAAGCGATAGCCAGCGCGCTCGCCGGCGCGAGCCGTGTCGACGACGATCAAATGCTCCCGGCGGACAAGCTGCTCGAGCGCCGCCACGATCGCGGCGACGTCGACGCCAAGCTCGCGCACGAGTGCCTGGTGATCGGGCCGCATTACCCCGTCGGTGTCGGCGCTCGCCGGCAGCCGTCGCGCGACGCTTAGCGTAAAGCGGCGCAAGCGCCACCGCGTCAGCGGCGATGCGCGCCGGCAATCCGGTGTCAAGATCGAGCGGATCATCGCTCATGGTTTCTTACCAGTTCCTCCGATGACTGCTCATAACGAGACTTCTGAGGGGAAGCGCTCATCGCCGAACCGATCTGCTGTGTTTTTGACGCCTGCGGCGATCGGGGTTCGGCTGCCGCATCCGCTGCAGCAGCCATGCCTGCGCGGTCGCCAGATGGATGAGCCTTTGATTGCCGAGGCGGGTGTAAGGCAGTCCGTCGGCCTCCTCCATCCACCGCAGGATGGTGCGCGTACATTTGCCGACGTCTTTTGCAAACTGTTCGATGGGCACGAAGTCCGCGAGAAAGTTCCTCATTTTGGCAGCTCGATATGCGCGTTTGCGCATGCGCGCGACTTGCGTCCGCGCATGATCAGAGCACACCTATTCTGAGGAGCTGAACGACCGGAGGCGTTTGCGTCTTCAGTTAGAAGATGGCGTGCGCTGTTTTTGTCATCGCGTCGACATCCCTCGAAGAGCCGAGCCGAACCTTGGTGCCTGGCGTATCAGAATCTCAAATGGCGGGAGTTTCGCCAAGGCCAAAATAGGTGCCGTCAACAATTCCACGAAAAATAAAGCGCTTGACACGACACCCGCCGCACATTCGCGGATACGGGCGGACACGGCCCGCCGCGTGATTCGCGGACACGATGCGGATACCTAGCCGCCGGCCGATTAAAGTGACTCCAGGAATAGGCCATTGGCAGAATGGACACCGCGAGACGCTATCGCGGTGAGCCTTTCTCAATGCCCCACTGCCTAGCCAAGTGAGGCGACGAGGGGGGCCTCGCGGCCGTGGCGCGCCGGGACCTGCCGGCTCCCCTATGAAGAAAGTATCGCTGACGGGAATCACCATTATGGACATGTGGCAAATCGAGAATTGGTTTTCACATGAAAGCCCGGGTCGGCTGCCGGATAGCGCCCGTCAAGGCCGGCGCCTCGGCTTCCTGCCCCTCGCCGGCATTTGACGGCGTTCGATCTCGCGCTCGACGGCTTGGCGAATAAAGGCGGTCCGCTCCTCCTCCTCGCCAAGCACAGCGGCGATGCGTGCCAGGGTGCCGCACGCAAACTTCGCCCCCACTCGCTCTGGCCAACGCTTTTTGCGCCCCATGCGTGGCCCCATAGCAACACTCTCGCCCGGAGTCATCATTTTCGTGTGCCCGTATTGACCGTATCGTGTGCCCGATATATAACGTGTGCTCGATATTTTCAAGTATCGGGAGGGTTGGATGAACGCGCTGGTCACCATCGAACGGCCGGCACTCCCGGTCGAGCTTACCGCCACGCTCGAGCTCGCCGCCGACTTCGCCAAGGCGAGCAAGGCCCCCGCCACGCAGGCGGCCTACGGTAGCGATTTCCGCATTTTCGAGGCGTGGTGCACGGCGCGCGGGCTTTGCGCGCTACCGGCCACCGCTCCTGCGCTGTGCGGCTTCCTGGCCGACGAGGTGGCCGCTGGGAGGCGGGCAAGCACGCTCGGGCGCCGCTTGGCCGCCATCCGCCACTTCCACCGCGCGGCCGGCCATAACAACCCGACCAGCGATGAAGCCGTGAAGGCGACCTTGAGCGGCATTCGGCGCACGATCGGGGCGGCCCCCGTGCGCAAGAGAGCCGCCACCTCGGACATGGTCATTGCCATGAGCGCAAGGGGCACATCGCTTCGCGCGCTGCGTGACCGTGCCATCATCCTGCTTGGCTTCGCCGGCGCCTTCCGGCGCTCCGAGCTTGTGGCGCTCGACGTCGAGGATCTCGAGGAGGCGCCCGAAGGCCTCCTGGTCTCAATCCGCCGCAGCAAGACCGATCAGGAAGGCCTCGGTCGGCGCGTTGCCATCCCCCGCGGCGAGATTGCGTGCCCGGTGGCGGCGCTGCGAGCGTGGCTAGAGGCCGCCTCAATCACCAAGGGCGCTATCTTCCGTCGCGTCTTCAACAAGCGCGCGCAACGCGTCACGGATCGGCGCCTCGCCGCCCGCAACGTCGCGACCATCGTAAAGGCTGCCGCCGCCAAGCTCGGGCTCGAGGCTGCGGCCTTTGCCGGCCACAGCCTGCGCGCCGGCTTCGTGACCTCCGCGGTGAAGCGCGGCGCCAACCTGATCAAGATCACCGACGTGACCGGCCACCGTAGCCTCGAAATGCTCAAGACCTATTCCCGCGATGCCGAGGCCTTCGTCGGGCATGCCGGCGCGGGACTGCTCTGAAATCCAGTTATGGGCAGTAATCTCGGGTAGGCTCAAGGCGTCTCGGAACATGGGCTTATCGGTGATAGTCTCGGCGGGCGCATTGAAGTAGCAATCTCATCTCCTGAGCCGCTTTGACCACCATGGAATGAGGCCCTCCGCAGTGCTGAGACAATGCACCGTGTTCACCCCTCTGCCCCCGAGAACAAGGCCGCGACCGCCAAGTCCACGGCCAAGTCTTCAATCGCAGCGCCAGCAAGGAAGGCCTGCTCCAGATAGATGCGGCGCTTGCGAAGTCTCCAAGCTTCTCCAGTATGAACCTGCCTACCTTGGCTAAGGCGGCGGCATCGCCACCCAGAGCGCGGCGGAGCAGCTCCGGTCCGAGCGGCGAGAGCCGGGTTTCGGAGGCGTCAAGGTACCGCTCATGCACCCCCCCAGGCGTCCGAGTAGAGAACGGCAATAGCAAAAAAATGGGTTTCTTCGAAATTCGTGTCCGCGCGGTGTCTCGGATAGACCTGCAAAACATGGACGGCAGCCGATAAGTGTGTGCCGAGACGCCAGTAAGGGCCATCTGCGACCGCCGCGGATTATTACGGTCGAGCAAAGTTGATGGAGGGGGGCATGGGGCGCTAAGCTCGGATCACAGAGCCTCTCCGAAATGCTTGCCAAGTGCGCGCTGTCTGTGCGACCAAATTGTGTCCGGCGGAACGTTGTTCCATCAATGCCCTAGGGTCTCCCGATATATACTTGTCGACAAGGCGTAGCCTCACCGTGCCGGCACAACTGCTCGCCCGCGCCGACGGGGTGATCGAGTGAAACGGCGCGAGTTCATCACGCTGCTCGGCGGCGCCGCGGCCGTCGGCTGGCCGGTCCTGGCGCGGGCGCAACAGACAACGATCCCGCTGATCGGTTTTCTCCACAGCGCATCGGCCGCGGCCGATGCGGCTCCCTTGGCCGCATTCCGCAAGGGGCTGAGTGAAGCCGGTTACGTCGAGGGTCAAAACGTCGCGATCGAATATCGCTGGGCGGAGGGTCAAAATGATCGTCTGCCGGCCCTGGCGGCGGAGCTAGGGCGTGTACTCATAAAATCGCCCGGCCTGGTCCGCTTTCGGGCGAACCGGACCGACTTCGCCGAATGGAAGGTCTCTGTTGAGCGCTGTTCCTACCACCGGTATCGGATCGTGCCAGTACCGGCGTAGGTGTTGGAGCGCCCCGCGAACTCGCCGTCGAACTTGGCCAGCAGCGTGACGCCGTTGGCGACGCGAAGCTCCCCGCCGGCCGAAACAAGCGCCGAGTCCTTCACCGGGAGCGGGCCGTTGACGATGAAGCTCGCTCCGGGGAAGCGTCTGGAACACCGGCGCAAGCGTCGCATCGCTCACCCAGTCATGCGCCCAGGCGACCCGGCCGCGCAACGCCAGCACCGCATTGGCATAGACCGACAGAACCCGGTCGAAGCGCGCGCCCAACTCGCTCCTTGTGTCGGTGGCGTCGCGGCCATTGAAACTGAGCGCAAAGCCATTGGGGATCAACCCGGCCTCGGTGTAGCCAGGCGTGTGGAAGCTCTGCGCCTGGATCGCGGCGTAAGGCGTGAGCCCGCCGTAGTAGGTCGCAAAGCGGTAGCCGCCCTCCACGCGCCCGCCGAAGCTCTGCGCGTTGAAGCTGGCGGTGAGATGGTCGCCGGCAAAGGCGAAGCGGTCGGTCGACATCCAATGGTTGGTATAGGCGAGCGCGGCGGCGAGGTAGGCCGGGCCCCATCGCGTCGTGCCGTAGACGCCGGCCTGGAAGGCGTCGCTCTTGCCGCCGCCGATCCCTTGCGCCAGGGACCAATTGGTGCCGCCGCCGGCGAGCGCGAAGCCCACGACCGTGCCGGGCGCGAGCCGGTAATCGAGCCCGGCCGCGCCGCCCGCCGTGGCGGCGGAGAGATCGTGGCTGCCGACCACCGCCACGTCGCCGCTGGTGCGATTGCTGCCGCCATAGCCCGCGCCCCACACGCTCCAGCGCTGCTCGAAGCTTGGCGGCTTCGGCGGCTCTTTCAATATCTTTGCATAAGCGAGCGCGATGTCCTCCGGCAGTTCTTCACGATCGGGCGCAAAGCCGATCCGCCGGCGCCGCCATCGGCCCGTGCGGGCGCGGCCGCGAGCGCGGTGAACAACATCGCGCCCGCGAGCGCGGTGGCGCACAGCAATGCGCCGCGACGAGCGGTGAAAGCGCGATGTGGCATGAGGTCCCCCGACCCCTGCGCGACCGCTGCCTGGCTTGGCGCGGCGCATAATGAGTCGTCTTTAACATGATGGCTCCGCCGCGTTCCGCGTCAATGGCCGGCACGGATACGACAGACCTTTTCATGCGCACGTGCGTCTTTCCGGCAACAAATTGTACAGGCGACGCTGTGTTTTTTTGCGTGCTGTGAAACCCTCTCCCGCTCCGCAGGCGATCAAACAAGAAAATCTGCTGCAATGCGGAATGTCGTCTATTGGCACAAACCGGACCTCAATCGATGTCCGCTCCCATGTCGGTTGTTGGGGGTAAAACGGACGTACCGATTTTATGAGTACACGTCCTAGCTTAGAGGAAGGACAAAAGAATGCAGAGCAAAGTGCTGGGACTGAGCTACGCCGACCGAGAGGCCGCACGCGCCGATGGTCGGCGACCTCTTTTTTCTGGCTGTACTGCTCAGGCGATCTTCTTCCGCCGTCGCCACCAGCCGAGAAGGCCACCGCTGGCGAAGATCAGGCCGGGACTCGGCCGACCCGATTACGGTGAGCCTAAAGCAAAAGCGTGCTGACCGTGGAAGGCCAGCACGCTTGTAAGCTCATCGGTGATCGGTGGGAGTGGGGTCCAACCTTTCAGGCGACGAGCGGCCGACGGCGGCGCACCAAGGCCAGAAGAGCACCGCAAGCCAAGATGAGGCCCGGCAGTCCCGCACCGACGATGGGACCAGGGACTGGGTTCGGCTCTCCATAAATGAAGTCATCCATAACGGTTACACCCGGGCCGAGTTGGCCAAGCGCCAGAGCTACATTGCCACTTGTTATCCTGACACGGCTCACTTCGGGTAACCCAAAG
>Ga0126383_10003318_pt1 | contig 10628 bp, 14 predicted proteins | sample PanSoiMetPlot_35_FD_96882 | JGI IMG/M metagenome (GOLD analysis project Ga0126383, IMG submission 96882) | Tropical forest soil microbial communities from Panama - MetaG Plot_35 | ecosystem: Environmental > Terrestrial > Soil > Tropical forest > Bulk soil | place: Panama | collected 2016-02-17
TCCCTCGAGGCCGCCCACAAACCCTACCGCTTCGTTGTCTATCCCGATAACGGGCATCGCCTGCCGGCGGAAGACGTTAGAAAAAAAGCCACTGCTTTCCTCAAAGAAAACTCCGGATTGGCCTGCCGTGCTGGCGGTGGGTAGTTCTCTGTGATTCGACTCAACAAATCGGCCGGTGGGTTGTCATACCGGATGCTCTCTGCGATAAATAGGCATGCTCGGTTAGTTTTCCGCCTGCGATAAGCCTGTCACTATTGCCTCCATAGAACCCTATTTAAGAGCATCATTGAGCAACCACGCCAGCCTCACTCCTGCTTGTACTAATCTCTTATGAAGGATCGGCATGGCGCGTTTGACGTACCCCTCGCTAATCTCGTGCGACTCAGGCAACGGGTAAACGTACTTGATTGTGAGTGATAACGATTCATTCGCCCAATCCGTCGGCGTACCGGCTTGCCAGGCCGTTTGGTCATCTGTGCCCAAGCCTTCGTCGAGTAGTTTTGCCATCGCTCGCGCTGTTCCTTTTTCCGTTTCAAGCATTCCGGTATCCCATAACTCATGCAGCGTCTGCGTCTTGCCTTCAAACGTCACTTTTGTTTTGGTTCCGCCTACATCATAAGAAAACCGACGTGAAGCGGCTCGTGGAGATCGCCCACAAGGTGAACGAAGTAATCCAGCGCAAGCTGTTTTTCGGCAAGTGGTGAGTCATTCGACTTTAGAACGTTCACGTACCACGTAACCGCTTCAACGATGCAGTTCCGCTGCGGACAGTCACGCTCCCGGTCGTATGCCGTAGCGCCTCTCGGCACGTCCACATAGTGAAGCGGGTTCATCTGCGGCAGCGCTTTTCTAACTTCGTCCGGCCATAAGGATGCTTTTGCGAGCGTGCCGTTTTTCGGAAGTATGGCCTTGATCTTGTCTCGCGTGCTGGCGTCTAGGTGGGCTTCTGCTATCAGGGCGACGATTTGGTGACCCTTGATCCCCCATGCAAAAGCGGATGACGGCACAGTGAGCAAAACGGCGAACGTCACAATGTGCATGTGCTGATACTTCGACATATTTGTTCCTACGACGAAACGGCGCACCTATATCGCTACAGGTGGGACGGAGTCAAGGCTAAAAGTCAGCTTGACACGGTCACGCGAGGTGGTAGCTTTTTTGTGTGGAACTGCGCAATCATCCGCTCATGTACTATCGGGGCATTCCCAATTGGCCGCCGGTTTGGACACGGACAAGGGACCAAACTGTCAAGAAGTTAGATGGCGAATTCGGAATACTTACACACGCCCTCTTACACGAAAATTTGCCGACCAGGTGTTTCCTAGTGATTGAATACGAGAAGTACAGTTATATGGGCTGCCTTGTCTTTGACGATGCCGTCTTCTGTAAGCAAATCCATAATCTTCTCCAATCCTATATCGGTAGCTCGATCAAAGACATTGGAAGCATTGATTTGAGCTTCACCTTGTAAGAGAACGGCGCCGCGAACTTGCGTCAAAACGCCACGGGCGCAGAATCTAAAGCGTAGAGGTAGCTCATCATAAACGTGGTCGATAGAAGACTGCAAGCAAGATCCGCGCATTGGTTGAAGGGATTTGGGCCTTCAAGGGCAACCGAGAAGCAGCTCTTCGTGCCATCGGGAAATACACGCGCATGACGGACCGAAGCCTCTTGGAGGAGACCTATCAGACCTACACGAAAGCCGTCCGGCTAGTTCCTCGGACAACCGAGGCGGGGGTTCGAAACGTCCTTGACGCGGTCGCAGATCAAAACCCAAGAGCTCGGAGTGCGAGCCCGCAGGATTTCTACACCAACCGCTTTATCGATGAGCTTGAGCAGACAGGCTTCATGCGCGAGTTAGCCGCGCGCTATCCTGAAGTCCTTCGCTGAGTCCAACGGCTTCACGAACGATGCGCAGAGATTGGCGCCGCTTCAGCCGATCGAGATGGAGCGGTTCGCGGGGACGTTGCTGTAAGCACCTTTGCAATAGTTCTTTACCTCAGTAAGCCGAGCCAAAAGCTTGGCTTTTTTTCGCTTAAATTTTGCATTTTGTGATTTGATTGAGGCGTTGTACAGTTCAATCCTGCGGGAACTTTGCGATGGTCTGGCCGAAATAAGCCGCCGTTCGTTAGGTAAATAACCCGTCGCCCTTGGCGGCTTTTGTCGGGAAACTAAACGTTGACAAATTGGGGTAGCTGACGGATATTGCAATCGATTTGGATTTTATTGTCGGAGCCACCGCCGGAGATATGCCGACCGCCATTTGTCGGCGCCTACGGCAGCTCACTTAATACGTTCGGTATTACCGCCAGGTCGCGCAAGGCTCGCAGCGAAACCCTGCCCAACAGGATCATCGACATTTCCCATCACGATCGGTATGGTGCCGGTCGCTTGTTTAGCAGCACGGGTCGCCGGCGTCCCCGCTGTGACAATGCAGTCGAGCTTGAAGCGCATCAGTTCAGCTGCAAGATCAGGGAGTCTTTCGACTTTGCCGTCTGCGAATCGGTACTCGATAGTAATGTTTTTACCCTCGACATAGCCAAGCTCGCGGAAACCTTGCTTGAGGCCGTCGACACGAGGCGAGAGATCGGAAGAGCTATTACCGCCTAAAAATCCTATGAATGGGATTTTGTTAGGCTGCGCTTCGGCGGAAAAGCAAAGAGCCAAAAGCAAAGCACAAACAGCGAGACCAGTGATTTTCCTCTTCATGTTTTTATCTGCTCTGTCCACTCAACACTTGAATGCGTCGGTGCGGACCGCGGAGAAGGAAGACGAGTTTCCTGATAGATACCCTATCCTGGAGACTTTCGGCTGCTGCGCCGCAGCGGGTGCGCAGAGAGCAAGGAGCATGGCGCATAGCATGAAGTCAAAGGCGCTCTTGCTGACCGCTGATAGGTGATTGCTTATTGCTTTCATCGAATCACCTTGTCCGCCCGATACAACACGGTCTGCGGAATCGTGAGACTCATCTGCTTCGCAGTCTTAAGGTTGATAAGGAACTCGAACTTCGTCGGCTGTTCCACTGGTAAGTCGGCAGGCTTTGCGCCTTTCAAAATCTTGTCCACGTAAGTAGCGGCGCGGCGGTAACTCTCAGCATCATTGGCTGTATAGGACATTAGGCCACCAGCATTTACGTATGTGCTCCCGGACTAGATTACTGGCAATCGGTTCTTGGCAGCAAGTTCTACGATCTGCTTCTCGTTGGCAAATCGTTGGTCACGCTAATTGTGACCAGCTGGATCGCTGAACAAAAGGGCTTTGACTTTCGGCAGCCCTGGCAAAAAAACTGTGTCACTGCGACATACAAAAACGCCACTGTATAAACCGATGGGCAGTGTTGACAGTCCTGTGAGTGGGCTTGTTTCTTGCTAACCCACGGAGGAACAACAATGGAAAAGCTACTAGGGTCAGATTTCGTCGTGATGTACGTGATTGTGGCTTAGTGATCGGTGTTGTCAAGAAAGTGCTCGGGAAATTCTAACGAAAAGGGGGTGAAACGAATATGGAACTGTTAAAGCGCCTGATTGTTGAGGAAGAAGGCCAAGGTTTGGTCGAATACACCTTGATTGTGCTACTTGTGGCCCTGGTCTTCTGGGTCGCGATTAAAGACACCAAGATTGGAGATCAGCTCTCTACTAGTTGGGGCCTAGTTAAGGGTTGCCTTGCAGACCCAACTGGAGCCGGCTGCACGTCGGGATCGTAAACGTAAAGGTTGGGAGTCCTTCCTCCGGCATGGGGGCTGTAGTTACTCTCCGAATAGTTGCAGCCCCTTTTTTCTTCCACTAATGCCATTCATTCGAAAGCATCTCTGCAACGAGCCGCCTGAGTAAAGAATGGAAACAGGGGTTTCACCTTTTGGACAGTGACGAAATCGAAGCCAGAAAATTTTGGAGAGAGGAAAAAGTCAACGAAACCTTATGGCTAGAATTATTTTAATCACGGCGGCGAACAGAAAAGCCGGTGAAAGGCAGCTCGAATGGACCTTGGGATACATGCCGCTGCAATGGTGTACGGACAAACTTGGACTGGAATCTGAGCCACTAGGTCTTGGAGCACGTCTCATTCTTCTCCCGAACCCATCCGGTAAGAAAAGCATTCACCGTGTATTTGTCGAAGTCGATAAAAACGAGAAGGGTCCACTGACGCCGGGATTCTATCCAAGCAGTCTGGGCCACGCAGAGGTGAGAGAACTTTTGCGAGATGAATCGCGCCCGGTACCATCTGACCCATCGAGCAGTTTTCGTGGAAGGGACGAACCAACGCAAAAAACCTTAATTAAGGTAGTGCATATTGCAAACCCGTTTTCAAAGCGGATCATCCACCACCCTGGCAAGATCGAGCAAGTTTTCCAGGACGGACAAAAAGTGACTATTGCTCTGCCACTTTGCGAAAACATTGACGGATCGCTTGTCGCCGGAAACATTGACGGAATTACTACGTGTAAGGAATGTCGGTCGATTGCTGGGGCGCGACGCTAGTACCATAGCAGGAAGTAACCCTCAAGCCCGCTTAACCAGTAGTCTGTTCCAAGAAAACTCGCCGTAAAGAGTCGACGGCTAAGACAGACGCTGTCGGTTTCATTTACCAATCGGCGCGACCCTGAAGAATTCACCACCATGACTGCATCGGCAGGTCCGCTCTATCTCGTTACGTCCCACAGTCCCATCTCGTTTTTAACTCGTCTTATGTCTTGAGCCATCTGTTGGACGAGCTTGTGAGTCTCCGCCTGCATCTTCAAAAGTTCTTTGAGCGTCTCCGGTTGGTCTTCGTTTGTGTCTGCCATATTTGTTCCTCTTTGGCTTGGTGAGGGAGCAATGGAAGGGCCAACCCATTGCTGACTACCAAGATTGCCACAGTGAACCCGGACTATCTAAAAATTGACATGACTTGAGGCAAATACATGAGGTGCGCCAGGAGTTGCGGCAGGAAAGTTTTACGACGTTCAGGTCAAAAGGTCTGTTCCTTCTGCTTAGGCCGCGAGGCCCAACGCGCCACGGCAGGATGAGCAGAACGGATACGTGCCTTGCCGGTTCAATTAATGCCTCAAATAATCTCGCCTATTGCGCAAGGGTCGATACGATAAGTTCTTTCAGCGTTACCGACTTGCTACCCGTGATTTCGGCCATTGTTTTTACTCTCCTGCGCGTCGCCATTCACTTCAATGAACCTATTTCAGAGCATCGTTGAGCAACCACGCGAGCCTCACTCCTGCTTGTACTAATCGGCTGTGAAGGATTGGCATGGCCCGTTTGACATACTCCTCGCTGATCTCGTGTGATTCCGGTATTGGGTAAACGTATTCTATCGTCAACGCCAGCGATTCATTCGCCCACTCCGCAGGCGTGCCGGCTTGCCATGTCATCCGGTCGTCTGCGCTACACTCTTCGTCGAGCCGCTTCGCTATATCTTGCGCCGAGCCTGCTTCCGTTTGGAGTATTCCGGTGTCCCATAGTTCATGTAGATTCTGCGCCTTCCCTTCAAACACGATTTTTATCTTAGTTCCCCCCATATCATCGAGAAACCCAACGTGAAGCGGCTGAGATTTTGAGGTTTTGTGGGAAACAGTGACGGGCGCGTTCACAATGCTGGCTTGTAGACTGACCGAGGCCTTAATGCGCTGCCGAGTTCGGGTAGCGTCTTGCGTTCATCTTCCATCGTGGCAAAGTGCTCCAGCAGAAGACGGTGGATGAATATGTAGCCGCCACCGACTTTTTGTAAGAAGACAAGTCGGGCGGCGTAGTCAAGAAAGTTCGCGTAGCGAAGTGGCGTGTGGCCCTTCCAGTAGAGAATGAATCGGAGGGTATAGTGCCGAATGGCGTCTCGGCCACCGTACACGAAAAACGCAATTAGCCCCAATAACGGCCCAATCAACAGCGCGAAGGGTAATGCCTCACGCAGCCCCGAAGAAAGCTGGAAATTGATCTTCCAAGTCAGTAATCCTTTTTCTAGAAAATCACGCAGGCCGAAATTCAGCCCATATAAAATCTCAGACAACAGCCCGAATACGGCCAATCCGATTCCCCCCGCAACCAAAGCGTTTCGGATCGAGAGTTTGATGCCCAAGTTGGGGACTCCTTTCGTATCTAAAATGCCCCTCTGAAGGCCGAAAAAGAACGCATTAACCACCGGACCCAATATACCCAAAATCAGCCCTGTAGCGAGTCCGTAATTCCACGAGGGTTTTCGGCCGAAAGTAAACCCCGCATAAGCTCCAAAAATGAGGAGGGAATACAGCCCCCCAACTAACGCCTTTTGAATGTCTGCCCGCGACCAACGCAGAGTTTCCACACTTGTAATATCGCTTTTGAGGCTTCGAGCCGCACTTCGGGATGCCGAAATTCCCCAAATTCGCTGCCACCCAGGAGAAGTCTGCTCCCGCCTTTCCCGACTACTATATTGCCAGTTGTCGAGCAGTCCAATAACTAGTCCGAAAATCAGTCCGCCAATCAATCCGCAAATCGGTGCGAAAAACAGTAGGTCGACCAGTTTGAGACTCTGCCCCTCAACTAGATTACAGCTCAATGAAGTCAGGCTTAGAATCAGCCAGAAAATGAACCAGGCAACCATTCGCGAACCGAATATGTAGACCACACGTTGTCCACCCTTGGCCAGCCAGCTTGGCTGGAGCTGCTCGATCAAGAATACGGTTTGACCGTGTTGCTGCATGCCCGACGCGAGCCAGCTCAGCCACCCAAGCGTCTGCTCTCTCGCATACTCTTGCGCCCCTTTTCCCTTGCGAATAAACATCTTGTCGATATACGTATCGAAAAGGTGACTTCGCCGCTCTTTCTCAGTATTCAGTAAATCGCTGCTTAATTCTTCGGCTGGCAAGTCCCGATACGCCATGCTCATTACGTCTAGCATCAGCGGCGTTTCGGCTAGTGTCAGCAACGCCTGGTCTTTATCTAGAACCGCGCTCAGTCCCGATAGAGCATCACCCGAACGGGCCACGTAGCCCTTCACCTGCTCCGGTGTCAGGGGTTGCAAGCAGATCGCGCCGGTTACGTGCAATCGCACTGGCAAATCCGTATATTCTTTCAGCCGGCTGCACACGGCTAGCCCCGGCGCTCCGTGGTTCTGCACGTATGCATTGATCGCTTCCACGCATGCCAACTGATTTGCCGTCATCACCTCATCAAGGCCGTCAAGCAGCGGTACGAGCCAATTCTCCTCCAACCACCGATTACTGATCCTCTTCGGGACTTGGTACTTCGCCAGCAACTCCACGATCAGCCAATCCAACAAATTCTGCCTTGGATCGATCCACGACGAAAGATTGAAAACTACTGGAATAGGCTGCACGGGATCGCCCTCGGCACAGCTGATGAGTTCACGGGCCAAAACGAGCAATGTGATTGTCTTGCCTGAACCGGGCCCACCTAGAATCAGCAGGGAGCGTCCTACCTCGGAAAAGAGTTCGCCGATAAGCTCTCCAGGCCGGAGCCTTCGGCTTGTCTGGTCGGGCAGTTCAAGAATCTGCTCCCAGGGATGCTCCGTTTTTTCGGTCCATGCTTCTTTGTCTAAGTCGATCAACGCCTGTCCGTGAACAGATTTCTCCAGCACACCCTCGACCCAAAATTCCTTAACCTTACGAAGCAGTATCAGCAGCTCATCGCGCTCCTTCTTTTCAGCCAAGGAAAGGTTTAGGTTAATCTGGGGTGTACGGCGTTCACGAATTATCCGTGCCTGCCACTTAGCTACGTCATCTTTAATCGCTTCGCTTAGTTGAAGCGGGTCGTCAAACCATTTTATGGTAAGGCCCCTCTCGACGTTACCGATCCGATCAAGGAACGCTTGGAGCCTTGGATCACGCTGCCCGTTTAGGGCCCGCTTTTCGTAGATTAGACAATCCTTGCCAAGCTTTCGGGCGTGCTCGTATTCCTCGATGGTGTAATCTCCATACCCTTTCCAGAACAGGCCAATGTAGAGATCTGCCGCCTCAACTTCCTCAAGAAACGCTTTTTCGATAGATACTGGCCGCGCGCCAGCATCCTGCTCAAACACCCAGGCGTCGACTTTCAGTGCGTCAAGGGCTGCCCTGAGCGCCTGGCGTTCCGGCGCTAGTTCCTGCATCTTGGAACTGACAAAGACGCGGAGACGCTGAAAGATCATATTGGCCTGAGAGATACTATACTTTCAGGGCACCTTATAAATCCGACACAGCTGCAAATAGTCCCGGCAAAGTAACCGCTTTTCTAGCGCGTGCGTGGATACAAACTCGTAATGATATTCCTCACCGAATCACCCTGTCCGCCCGCGCAAGGACGTTGGGCGGAATCGTCAGTCCGATCTGCTTGGCCGTTTTGAGATTAATCACGAACTCAAACTTCGTCGGCTGTTCGATCGGCAAATCCGCGGGTTTGGCTCCCTTCAATATTCTGTCCACGTAATAGGCGACACGCCGGTAGCTGTCCGCGAGGTCCGCCCCGTAGGACATGAGCCCACCGGCATCTACAAATTCCCTCCTAACATACACCGACGGTAACCGGCTCTTTAACGCAAAGGCCGCGATCCGATTTCTGTTAGCAACCATTAGCAGGCCCAAGGGACACGTAGAGTCCATCCGCGCGCTCCTTGTTTAGCGAAGCGAAGACACTGTTGAAACCGTCACCAGCTCGTACCTCCCAAGACCGAATACTCAACCCCATGCGCGTGCCGTGACTGGGAGCACTTCTCTCACCTGTTGTACACTAGCCTGAGTGGCCGGATCGTGGAGAACCGCGACACGGATAACTTTGGGAACCGCTTCTTTGAGCAGCTCCAGCCGCTTACCGCCCAGTTCGCCGGTAAGGTTTGTAAGGCCGGTGACGTTACCGCCGGGACGGGCAAGGCTTTCAACGAAGCCCGCCGCAACAGGATCGGACCCAGTGCCCCCCATAACGATGGGAGTCGTCTTGGTTGCATTCTTGACCGCCTCGATCCATGTATCCCCTGCTGATACCACGATAATATCAACTTTGAGACGCACCAGCTCGGCTACAAGCTCAGGGGCTCGATCGCGGTTCCCCCCGGAATATCGGTACTCGATAGCGATGTTCTGCCCTTCTCTGTAGCCAAGCTCGCGCAGAGCCATCCGAAATGGCTCGGAACGGGTGGACTCAGTGGCTGGGTCGGACGCCGCTAGATACCCTATCCGTGGGAATTTCTTCGGCTGCTGTGCTTGGCTACTGGATACGGCGGTAAGAAGAAAGGTGAGCAACAACGCGACGAGCGAGTTTTTGCTCATAGCAACCTCTGTTTACTGCTGATCGTTATCTCTTGTCCAGTCCCTTTATCGCTGGGCTACTCTCGGGTATGCTGCGGGAAACAAAGGGTAAACGATCATGGGAACGCGACGGAGGCAAATCGATGGCTGAAGCCGAGCTATTGAATCGGATGTATCACACAATCCTACAGTGGTTCCTCGAGCATGGCCGGGCGCCGCACTATGTTGAGCTGGCGCATCGACTCGAACTACCAGCGGAAGAGACACGCCGTACGCTACGCGAGTTGGTCGATATGGGGTTGCCCGGCGTGTGGCAACGTCCGGGCACGGACTGCATCGAATCCTTCGCTCCATTCACTAATCTGCCAAGCCAGTACTTGATCACGATTCGCCGACGCCAACGCTGGTGCGGGCAGTGAGGGTTTGAGTCGCTGGCAGTCTGCTGGCTCTTCCCCAAGCACGAAGTGCGTATTGATTGTCCGTGCCTTGACTGTGGTGAGCCAATCAAGGTGCGGATGCGTGACGGCGAGATCCTCTCCGTCGATCCGCCCGGCACGGTTGGTCACTCTAATATTCCATTCTGGCGGTGGCGCGAAGACTCGGCACTGGCTTGAAGCCAGATGAATCTCTTCCGGTCGGAAGAGTACACTCGGCGGTGGACGCTTTTTCATCCGGCAAGCGAGGAGGGCATCCGGCCAATCGCGGAGTTTGCTGCGCTCTTTGGTCAGCGAATCTTCCGAGAGCGCTCAGCACCCGATTATTTGCAGCGTCTGCCTGCACTGCGGCAAGAACTTTTAGCCGCCGCGGAACGATTCGCTAAAGGCTCACCATTCTGGGCCGCGTCTCGTCCGGCATAATTCTAAGCCAGGTCGAGAAACTGAAGTTTTCCATACTGAAGCCTTTCGTTCGTCCACTTTCGCTCCTGAGCCTTATTACTGCTTCGCTCCTGATCCGATCACCTCTGCGAGCTAGGCCGCGTCTTCAGCGGAACCTGCTATAGAGAGAAACGCTGACTTTAACTTAAAGAGCAAACTGCAAAGCGCGAAGCCGCGGACTTGGACTTTCTTACTATTGCTCATGCCTCTATCTATTTGATCACCCTGTCCGCCCGGTACAGCACCGACTGTGGAATCGTGAGACCGATCTGCTTTGCCGCCTTCAGATTGATGACAAATTCAAACTTCGTTGGCTCGCACGCCAACGAGGAGGTTCAAATCATAGTGGAATTCATGCCCGGAATAATATGTCGCTGCAAGATAGTCCAAAACAAGATAGTCTTCTGTACCCTTCACAAACAAGCTAGCTGAAAATGCTTTTGGCGGTCTCCGACTACCTACAGAAGTTTATAAGGAACGTTAAATTGGATGATCAGCAAGTGAGGGCGGTTACTTTCAACCCGCCAAATTTCATGTTACGCAGCAGA
>Ga0126383_10003319_pt1 | contig 10628 bp, 7 predicted proteins | sample PanSoiMetPlot_35_FD_96882 | JGI IMG/M metagenome (GOLD analysis project Ga0126383, IMG submission 96882) | Tropical forest soil microbial communities from Panama - MetaG Plot_35 | ecosystem: Environmental > Terrestrial > Soil > Tropical forest > Bulk soil | place: Panama | collected 2016-02-17
GCCCAGGCGCTGCCCGCCGAGGTGGCAAGATTGGGTGGTGGCTGTGTGGACTGCTGTGCAGCGGTATGGGTCATAACCTGCTCCTTGCATATCGGTCACGTTGAAGCCATGTGGGGCTGCCGGTGCTTTTCGCCTGCTCGCCGAGGTAGTTGCTGCTAGCGGCACCGGCTCGGGCCAAGATAGGAATAGCGGTCGATGCGGGTGGCCGCCTGAGCCCGGAATCCCGCGCCGACCGCCTGCACCGACTCGATCACCAGGGTGACCGGCCCTGTTCACCCCGCGGACCTCCAGGTGACCGGCACCCAGCCGTCCCCGGCGCGGCTGAGGGTTCCGGCCTGGAAGGTGATGTCCGGGTACCGGCCGGCGTGCAGGAACCTTCCGCGGGCGTCGCGGTCACGGCCGCGGTTGCCGGTGCGGAAGGATGCGGCGCTGATGGTCGCGGTCACCGATGCCTGCGGGACCACGGGGTCGAGGGTGATCTCGCCGCCGGTGACGGCCACCGTTCCCGACACCGCGCCCAGCCCGAACAGGTGCCGGGTGCGGAAGGCGACCACAGTGTGGCTGGGGTCAAGCCGGTACCGGCCCGCGGCCGGGTCGCGGGCGAATCAGCCAGGTGGCCAGCGCAAGTGGATAGTCATCGCGGACGGCGGGACTGGCTGGGGCGCCGCGTGCTACCAGCTGCGGCGGCGCGACGGGGATTGGGTGGATGAGCAGCGGCTCGGCGGACCCCCGTGACGTTCGCCTGGCCGGGTCCTCGGCCATCCACTCCTCAAATGGATTACCTCACCGGGAATCGAGGCTGATGGCTGGCCGTCGCGGCTGGTGCGCTGGCCCAAGGTGGGGTATAGCGTCGGTGTCGTGCCGGAGTCCGCGGATTCTACGATGCGGAAGGGCGCGGTGCAGCTGCTGGGCCGCCGCACCGAAACTGAGGCACTGGACCGGCTGGTGGAGGCTGTCCGGGCGGGTGAGAGCCGGGCCCTGGTGCTGCGTGGCGAGCCGGGTGTGGGCAAGACGGCGCTGCTGGAGTACCTGGCCGGGCGGGCGGCCGGGTGCCGGGTGGTGACTGCCGCGGGTGTCCAGTCGGAGATGGAGCTGGCCTTCGCCGCGTTGCATCAGTTGTGCGCTCCGATGCTGGATCGGCTGGAGCGGCTGCCGGTGCCGCAGCGTGAGGGGCTGCGGACCGCGTTCGGGATGAGTGCGGGGCCGGTGCCGGACCGGTTTCTGGTCGGCCTGGCCGTGCTGGGCCTGCTGTCGGAGACGGCCGCGGCCCGGCCGCTGGTGTGCCTGGTCGATGACGCGCAGTGGCTCGATGGTGCCTCCGCACAGGTCCTGGCGTTCGCGGCGCGCCGGCTGGGAGCGGAGTCGGTTGCCGTGGTGTTCGCGGCCCGGGTCCCGGCCGGCGATCTGGCGGGGTTGCCGGAGCTGGCGGTCGGGGGGCTGCCGGAGCAGGACGCGCGGGCGTTGCTGGATTCGGCGCTGGCCGGCCCGCTGGACGCTCCGGTCCGCGATCAGCTCGTCGCCGAGACGCGGGGCAACCCGCTGGCGCTGCTGGAGTTGCCGCGCGGTCTGGCCGCGGCGGAACTGGCTGGCGGCTTCGGGCTGCCCGACGCGCTGCCGCTGACGGGGCGCATCGAGGAGAGTTTCCGGCGGCGCGTCGATGCGTTGCCGGATCAGGCGCGGCGGCTGCTGCTGCTCGCCGCGGCCGAGCCGGCCGGCGATCCGGCGCTGTTGTGGCGGGCAGCCGGGCGGGTCGGGATCGGTGCCGCAGCGGCACAGCCGGCGGCCGAGGCGGGCCTGGTCGAGTTCGGCGCCCGGGTGCGGTTCCGGCACCCGCTGGTGCGCTCGGCCGCGTACCGGTCGGCGTCAGCCCAGGAGAAACAGGAGGTGCACGGCGCCCTGGCCGAGGCGACCGATCCGGCGGCCGATCCCGACCGCCGCGCCTGGCACCGGGCCCACGCCGCTCCCGGGCCGGATGAGGACGTCGCTGCGGAACTGGAGCGCTCGGCCGGCCGCGCGCAGGCACGCGGCGGCCTGGCCGCGGCGGCGGCGTTCCTGGACCGGGCCACGGTGCTGACACCAGATCCGGCGCAGCGGGCCGCGCGGGCGCTGGCCGCAGCACAGGCCAAGGTCCAAGCAGGCGCGTCCGATGCGGCGCTGAACCTGCTGGCCATGGCCGAAGCCGGGCCGCTCAGCGAGCTCCAGCATGCTCGCATCGATCTCGTACGCGGGCAGATCGCGTTCGCCTCGACAGCGGGCAGCGGCGCCCCGGCGCTGCTGGCGGAGGCGGCCAAGCGGCTGGAGCCGCTGGATGCCGCGCTCGCACGCCAGACCTACCTGGACGCATGGCTTGCCGCGATGTTCGCCGGGCGGCTCGCGGGCGCCGGCGATCTGCACGAAGTCTCCCGGGCCGCCCGGTCAGCCCCGCCGCCCCCTGGCGCCCCCCGGCCGTCCGATCTGCTGCTGGACGGGCTGGCCGTCCTGGTCACCGAGGGCCGCGCCCAGGCCGCCTCCTTGCTGCAGCAGGCAGCGCGCGTCTTTGCCGAGGAAGAAATCCCCCCGGCGGAGCGCCTGCGCTGGGCCACACCGGCCACGCTCGCCGCGGTCATGGTGTGGAACGAGGAGCGGTGCCACGCGATTGTTGCCCGGCAGCTCCAGTCCTGCCGCGAGGCGGGCCTGCTCGCCCAGGTAGTGATCTATGTGAACTGGATGGCCATCCGCACGGTATGCCGTGGCGATTTCGCAGCGGCCGCTGCACTGGTCGCGGAGGCGGAGGCGATCGCGACCGCAACCGGGACCCGGTTCGCCCCGCCTGCGGCCGTGCTGCTCGCCGGATTCCGCGGGGCAGAAGCCGAGGCCGCCCCGCTGATCGAGGCCGTGATCACGGCTGCCCAAGCTGCGGGCCAGGGTCTAGGAGTCCAATTTTCGCACTGGGCAGCCGCCGTCCTCTACAACGGGCTCGGCCGCTACGAGACGGCCCTGGCCCAGGCGCAGCAGGCCGCCGAGCAGGCACCCGAGCTGCATGTCTGCATGTGGGCGCTGCCCGAGCTGATCGAGGCGGCCAGCAGGACCGGGCAGACCCGGCGGGCCGCCGAGGCGCTCGCCTGGCTGGCCGAGGTGACGAGGGTCGGCCAGACCGACTGGGGGCAGGGGATCTACGCGCGCTGCCGGGCGCTGCTCAGCGACGGCGAGGACGCCGAGCGCTGGTATCGCCAGGCCGCCGACCGGCTGAGCCGCACCCGCCTTCGTCCCGAGCTCGCTCGCGCGCACCTGCTGTACGGCGAGTGGCTGCGCCGGGAACGCCGCCGCACTGACGCCCGGGAGCAGCTACGTACCGCCCACGGCATGCTGGAGGCGATGGGCATGACGGGGTTCGCCGAACGGGCCCGGCGCGAGCTGCGGGCCGCCGGCGACACCGCCCGCACCCGCCCCACCGCCACCAGTGTTGAGCTGACCGCCCAGGAAGCCCAGATCGCCCGGCTGGCCCGCGACGGGCTATCGAACCCGGAAATCGGCACTCGGCTGTTCCTCAGCCCCCGCACCGTCCAATACCACCTGCGCAAGGTCTTCACCAAGCTCGGCATCACCTCACGCAGCCAGCTCAACCGCGTCCTGCCCAGCACCTAGGGCACCCCGCCGCGGCTACGGCTGGCCCGCTGGCGGATGCCATCGCGGCCCCCGCCATGACGATGGTAGCGATCCGTTGCTGACCGGCCGGCATGCCCGGTCGCGTCGCCGCGGCTGGTAGCACGCGACGCCCCAGCCAGTCCCGCCGTCCGCGATGACTATCCACTTGCGCTGGCCACCTGGCTGATTCGCCCGCGGCCCGGCCGGCATGACGATGGCAGCACGCAGGCACCCGCTGGCCAGCACCTGCAGGCAACGCGACCGATGCGCACGCCAGCGGGCGACCAGGGACACCAAAGGAGCAGCCATGACCCATCGAAGATCAGAACATGCAGCCGAGATGCGGGCTGTGAGCAAGCGCAAAGCGATCCCGCGCCTTATCCGCACGGCGGCGGCAGGTGCCATCGGAGGGAGTGCCCCATGCGTGCTGTGATCGTCCAGGAATACGGGAGTACGCCGGTCGTGGCCGAGGTGCCCACGCCGCAGCCGGAACCGCGGCAGGTGCTCATCAGGCTGCAGGCGGCCGGGATGCAAACGCTGGACTATCTCCTCGCCACGGGCGCCTGGCGCCCGGCGCCGGCAACGTTTCCGATGGTGCTCGGCGCCGACGGCGCGGGCGTCGTCGAGCGGGTCGGCGAGGGGGCCACGAGGTTCGCGCCCGGCGAGCCGGTCTTCGGGCAGCTGTTCCTGCCCCCGATCGGGTCGACCGGAACGTATGCCGAGTACGTCGCCGTGCCCCAGGACGCGCCGCTGGCCCGGGTGCCCAACGGCCTGGACCCGGTGGTCGCCGCGGCGCTGCCGACGGCCGGCATGGCCGGGCTCGGCCTGATCGAGCAGCTGGGGTCCGTGAACGACAAGACGGTGTTGATCGTCGGGGCCGGCGGCGGGGTGGGTTCCTTCGCTACCCAGTTCGCCGTCACCGCCGGCGCGCAGGTGATCGCCGTGGTGCGGGCGAGCGAGGCCGGGCGCCTGAAGGAGTACGGCGCAGTCGAGACCGTGGATCACACCGCGGTGCCAGTGGCAGACGCCGTCCGGCAGGCGCACCGGGACGGGATCGACGCGCTGATCGACGTGGCCAGCGATGCGGACGGCTTCTCCGCGCTCGCCGGGCTTGTCCGCCGGGGCGGCACCGCGATCACGACCCAAAGCTTCGTCTTCGATGCGAAGAAACTCGTGACCGACGGGGTCACCGGGATCAACTTCGCGCTGCAGGCCTCCAGCCCCCTGCTCGAGCGGGTGGCCGACGCGGTGGTAGCCGGGCGCATCGCCGCGCCGCCGATCACCCGCATCACGCTGGAAGAGACGCCCGGCCACTGGCCCGCGAAAGGCAAGACCGTCATCACCCTGTGACCTCAGCAGGACCCAGGCCGCTGATCTAGACCATGCCTAGATCAGCGGCCTGCGTGAGCGAGGCCCCGGCCCGCGGCCACTCATCCAGGGGCGGTCACGTTCATACCGTCTAGACGAGACGATGTGCCGGTGTAGGCCGTCTATGCAAAAACGGAACGGCCAGTGTGCGTGGGGATAACGACCCGTCTTGGGAACTGCCCAGCAGCACGGCCCGCACAAACTTAACAAGGCCCGGGCCGCCCCGTATGCTCTCATGGAGCCGGCTAGCCAGGGCTGACCAACTTCTTCGAAGAGGCCCCGCCGTGTGAGTTCGTGACGGTGATACGAGGCTATAACCGTCACCTGTTTGACCTGCACGCCCGGCAGCTGGTCAGCAACACTGAGACGAACGCCGACCAGATCATCAGCCAGGCCAAGGCCCAGGCCGACCAGCTGCTGACCGAGGTCAAGGCGGATGCCGAAAGCCGCCGGGCCGCGGCCCAGCGCGAGGTCGACGAGCTGACCAGGCAGAAGGACAGCATCGCGAGCCACCTGGCGCAGGTGTGTCAGCTGCTCGGCGGGCAACTGCCCGGCATGGATGCGGTGCAGGCGGCACAGGCGAAGCCCGCCATCGCCGGTGACTCAGGGCTCGCTGACGGCGCACGCGCCGACGGATCCGGGGTGGCTCCGCCGACCCTGTAGGGAATCGGTTGGCGATATGATCACCGGCGGAGCCCCGGACCGGGCTCTCGCCGCCCGGCGATCGTCGTAAAAAACGTTGCAAATCCAGCATGTCCAGCAGCCGGGCCAGGACCGTTTTCTCCAGTCCGGGTGTGACCGAGCCCGACGCCACCAGTCCCTCCCCCGTCGCCATCGGCCCGCGTGACGCGCCGCCGCACGCCGGGCAGGTCGTCCGTCGCGTCCTGCTCCGCCGGAACATCGTCATCGACGCTGAGACCGCGGCTCGTCGGGGCCGCCGTCCAGGCCGCGCTCGGGCCGGTGCGCCGTCCCGACCGTCGCGCCCGGGTCGGCGGGTCCCGCAGCCGACTTCGAGCCGCTGTTCTGATACCGGCTCATGCCGGGCGGAGGGCCAGACACCCCTGGTTGACTGCTCCATATTGGATGTTCTGCGCTCTCGGCTGTCCGAGACCTTCTGGCCATCAACCGCGCTAAATCGGCGATATGCGCCAAATGTCCGGGCCACCCGCCCGGCGGGTGTTCACCCTCCGTGACAGATTTCCATCTGGGCGACTGAGGGCTTGGTTTGACGTCCGCGGCCGATAGTCACGGGTTCCGGCGGCGCCGCGAGTTCGGCAGCTAACGCCTCACGCGCCGGTCATCACGGCGCTTCGTGTAGTGCCGTCCTGGCCTGGTGGGCGGTGCGGCGTCGCCCGTTCTCCCAGGATGCGACGTAGCCGCTGCGTTTTCGTGGCTTCTTGTCGGCGGCGCCGGGCTGCCGGCCAACCGGCTTGCCTTGCGCGCGGCGCCGGTCCAGCCCTGCCTTGATCCGCTCGGAGCGGCGACGGGATTCCTGCTGGGCCATCCAGCCTGCGAACGCAACCAGGACATCCTGGACCTCCGGGGCCGCGTTCAGCCAGGATTCCTTGACCGAGACCAGGATGCAGCCGCGGTGGTTGAACTGGCGGATCAGCCGCAGTGCTCCCTCGGCGCCCTCGCGGTTGATCCGGTCCAGCGCCCATACGACGATGACTTGGAATTTCCCGTCGTGCGCGTCGTCGAGGGCCTGTTTGAGCGCGCGCCGGTACTCCCCGCCGTCCTTGCCGCCGTTCCATGCCGACTCCGATACCTCGTACCGGGCGGTGACCTGGTACCCGTGGTGCGCGGTGAAGGCCTCGACGTCGGGCACCTGGTTGTCGGGCTCCTGGTGGCCGGCGGAGACCCGGAGCCACACCGCAACGTCCATAAATAAACTTTAGCATATTCATCATGCGAAACCAGCGCAAAACACCCGGGCGACATGCGGAAACGACCACCCCCGTGCCGCCTGGCGGGGACATAGTTTGTTCATCGGGCCGCACGGGCGAAGACGCGGGCGATTCCGGTGGAATCAGAAGCAAGGAGGCCCCCATGCCCAAGAGGGCCAGTGACGAAGTACTGCTCGCCGGCATCCTGCTGGCGCAGATCGAGCGGTGGCTGGAGCAGGAGGGCGTCTTCCACGTCGCCGGGTTCGGCGACGTGACGCTGGCCGGCGAGTTGGACTGGGAGCCGGGCGCCGGCCCGGTGTACCTGCGGCGGATAGCCGACGGCCAGCTCTGGCGCGCCGACATCAGCATCACCGCCCGCCCGGCCGAGCCCGGAGAGCCCGGCATGCACTGGCGGGGAGCCACGTAAGATCCCCCAGTCGACCGTCGTTACCCGGCCGTGATCCTAATCGTTGTTTTTGCGCTGGATGGTGCCGCAAGCCCGTCTACCGGCCACGCTCCGCTGAAACCGCAACTTGCCTCAGGTTCGCTGAGACGGAACCGACGGCAAGTGTCTCACCAATCTGACGCACCGCAGGTCAGCAGCATGGCGCTGCCTCATCTTCGATGAGACGGGACAACGGCGGCCGCAGCCTCGCGCTGGCTGAGCCGGGCGCCGGAGGCGAACACCTCGTCGAACCGGTCGGTGCCCAGGGCCTGGCGGATCCGGTCCGCCAGTTCGTTTTCGCCGCGCCGCAGCACCGGCCAGGCCCTCAGCCCGGCCCGCCGTCGCAGGCCGTCGGCCGCCCCGGCCGCCAGCGCCGCGCGCTCGGGGTCGCCCTCGGCTAGGGCCAGCCGGGCGAACGCGACCAGGCACAGCGCGACGTTGCGGCTGACCCGGATGGCCAGGCTCAGGTTTAGCGCGTCATCCAGCAGTTCCCGGGCCTGGTCCAGCCGCCCTTGCAGGACAGCCACGGTGCCCAGCAGGGCCCGGGACCAGGCGGCCAGCCAGGCGTAGCCGAACCGGTCCGCTAGTTCGCGCATCTCGCTCAGATGGCGTGATGCGGCATCGTAACGGCCCACCGCCGTCTCCGCGCCGCCGAGGGCGGCGTAGGCCTCCGTCGTAAAGAACGGCTCGTCCTGGCGGCGGAGCTGGTCCAGGCTCGCCGCCGCCACCTTCAGCGCGGTGTCGAAGTCGCCGATGATCGGCGCGGTCCATGCCACCGCCAGCTGGCACACTGCGTGCAGGAAAGGATCCCCGACCACCTCCAGCAGCGGCCACAGGCGCTGGCGGGCGGCCAGCGTCGCCGTGTCGTCGCCCACCTCGTTCGCGGTCGCCACCGCGGCCCACTCCAACTCGGCGCGGGCTTGCGGGCCGAAGGAGGGGGCGGCGGGCAGGAGTTGGCCGACCCAGCCGCGGGCCTCGCTGATGTGGTCTTTCAGAAACCAGAACGACCACAAGACCCGGAACAGGTGGGGCAGCGGTGCCTGGTCGTGGGCTAGGTACCAGCGAACGGCGGCGGCCAGGTTGCCCGCCTCGGTCTCCAGTCGCTCCAGCCACTCGCTCTGCCCGGCGCCGCGCAGCGGCCGGTCGGCCTCCTCGGCCAGCGCTTTGTAGTAGCCGGCGTGCCTGCGCTCGATCTCGGCGGCGTCGGGCCGGGCGGCCAGCCGCTCGGCCACGAACATCCGGATGGTCTCCAGCATCCGCGACCGGGGACCGGGACCGCTGGTGTCCAAGTAGATAAGGCTGTGCCGGTCCAGCTCCTCCGACAGCTCCAGCGCCCGGTCCTCGGTCAGGTCCGCGACCTGGGCGGCGGCCTCGAGGGTCCACCCGTCGGTGAACACCGCCGTCATCTCCAGCAGCGACCGCTCGGCGTCCTGCAGCAAGCCCACGCTCCACTCCACCGTGGCCCGTAGCGTCTGCTGGCGTTCGGGCAGGTCCACCGCGCCCGTCCCCAGGGCGTCCAGCGAGGCCGCCAGCCGGCGCAGCAGCGTGCCGGGGTCCAGCAGCCGGATCCGGGCGGCGGCCAGCTCGATCGCCAGCGGCAGCCCCTCCAGGCGCAAGCAGATCTCAGCCACCGCCGCGGCGTTGCCCTCGGTTAGCTCGAAGCCGTGACGCACCGCACGAGCTCGGTCCACGAACAACGCCACCGCGGGCGAGGCGGCCAGCTCCGCCATCGAATCCCCCGCCAGGCCAGGCGGCACACTGGCGGGCATCGGCAGCGGCGGCACGCGGTATTCCTGCTCGGCCGCCAGTCCCAGCGCCGCCCGGCTCGTGGCCAGGATCGCCAGCTGCGGGCAGCGGGCCAGCAGCTCGGCCAAATCGCGGCCGGCCTGGACTACCTGCTCCAGGTTGTCCAGGATCAGCACCCAGGCGCCGTCGCTGAATCGCTCGGCCAGGGCGTCCAGCGGCGAGCCGGTCCCGGCCAGGTCCGCTCCCGCCGCCCGGGCGATGCCCGCCAGGACGAGCGCAGGATCGCTGACCTCGGCCAGCGGCACGAACACCACGCCGGCGCCGAAGCGTCCCCGCAGTCGCTCGCCCACCGCCAGCGCCAGCCGGGTCTTGCCCACCCCGCCCGGCCCTGTCAGCGTCACCAGCCGCCCTCCGGACAGCTCCAGCAGCCCGGTGACCTCGCCGATATCCTCCTCCCGGCCGATCAGCGAGGTGGTGACGGCCGGCAGCGGCCGAGGGCCGCGCGGCACGCCCGGCGACAGCACAGCGGCCGCGGCCGGCCGCCGTGCGGCGGCGAACCGCTCGCTCAGCAGCACCGCCAGATCATCGCGCACCAGGCGGCCCAGCTCGGCGGGAGTCCGAAAGTGACGGTACGAGGCCGAGGCGTCATCCTGGATGCGGGCCAGCAGGTCGGCCAGCCGTGGCTCGCGGCCGGGCGCCGGCGCCTTGACATACAACAGCCGGGGCAGCCCCGCCGACAGCTCGAACTCCTCCTCCAGGCCGGAGACCTGCGCGCCCGGGGCGAGCTGTCCGTACCGCTGCCAGTACAGCCCGATGAACACGTCGCTTTGCGCCAGGTACTGCTGGTACACCTCCCGCGGCGGGTACGGTCGGGCCCCCAGCTCGAACATCACGGGGGTCAACCGCAGTGCCGAGACCGCGCGCGAGACAGCCCGCCGCTCCTCGGCCAGCTCGCCCAGCGAGGAGCTCACGAACACCCGCAAGCGCCGGTCCGGGGTCCGGATGACCGCGTCATCCCGCGACCCCTGACGGACCGCTCGCCCCTGATCAGGGCCCACGCCGCAAGTCTGCAACCAGGCACCGCGGCCAGCAACCCCCGTGCGTGCCTGCCGGGAAGCCACCAAGCCGACCGCGACGCCGACGACGGTCCCGTAAGTCGCAAGATCGGCCTGTCCAAGCGAGAGCTCAGGGCGCGGGCGAAGAAGATCGCCGAGGGCAACTGGGCATCTGCGGCCGTACGCAAGGCGATCGAGGAGATGATGGTCACTGGCGGCTGACCTCAGCTGCCACTCGCGCGCTCCCTGCGGTCTGCTCTCCGAAGATGTTTGGCCGGCCTGTCCATCCCTGGCCGGAACGGTTCTGGAAGGATGGCCGGCATGGCATTGCCTGCCCTCCCCGAGGAGTCCTTCCGGCGCGTGCTCTGCGTCGTCGCGCACCCTGACGACATGGAGTACGGCACGTCCGCGGCTGTCGCTCGCTGGACCGCGCGCGGCATCGAGGTCGGTTATCTCCTGCTCACCCACGGCGAGGCCGGCATGCCGAACCCTCCCGAGGAAACC
>Ga0126383_10003320_pt1 | contig 10628 bp, 6 predicted proteins | sample PanSoiMetPlot_35_FD_96882 | JGI IMG/M metagenome (GOLD analysis project Ga0126383, IMG submission 96882) | Tropical forest soil microbial communities from Panama - MetaG Plot_35 | ecosystem: Environmental > Terrestrial > Soil > Tropical forest > Bulk soil | place: Panama | collected 2016-02-17
CGTGCCGGCGAGCGCCTCGTGAATGATCACGAGGATCTCAGCGGGCGCAAGCCGGTGGACCTCTTCTATAACTCTGACAGCCTCCGCCGCAGTTCCGGCGGCTTCCTCGCCATGGCCCAAGCCGCTGGCGACCATGATCAACGAACGGGATGGCTGGTGTTTCGCCGCCCAGGCCTCACCAATCACCCTCACTCCTGGAGGGTCTACCGGAGAGGCGCCCGATCCGGCCATGGAGATCGCGCCGGATTTGACGCGAGGAGAGGCGTATTCGCGCGTCGTGGCGTAATATCGCAACGAACGGGCCCAGACCTGCGCAAGGAGCGCCGTGCCCTGCCCCGGGCGCGAGTAAATATCGAACACGTTCGAGGCCCGCGACATGGCGCGCAACCCAAGCCCCGAGCCGCCCGAAGTCGAATACCCGCCGCGCATCGCCGCGCTCAGATGGGCGATGCCCGGCCCCCGATCGAGCGCAATGAGCTCGACCGCCGACTCGGTCTCCCCAACCACGCGCGCCAGTATCCGCCCCGCGCCGGCGTGCCTGAGAATATTGGCGGCGGCTTCGGTGGCGATCAGCGCGGCCCGTTCCGCCACACTGTCGTCGAACGCGGCCTGTCTCGCCAGATCGAAGCTGACACGCCGCGCCTCATCAACGCCCGCTGTCCCCGTGATTTCAATTAACACGTGGTTATTCATTTTTAGCGCCGCCGGCTCCTTCCCGGCTCGCCGGACCGGCGACGCATAAGTTGACGATGCGACTTGAGACAACATTGAATTCGCTCCAGGTACTGCTGAAAAAGACAGGATTTACATGATTTTTCAGGATTCAACTCAATCCACAAAATCCTGAAAAAATCATGTCAACCCTGTCTATGCCTAAGAATATCTTCGCCGGGCCAGACCATAATTCTGGCCCGGCGCTCATTACCGCAACGCATCCGTAAGCGCCAATGGGAGCGCCAGGGGCCGACAGCGACTCCAGCGGGCACAACGGGGTGAGATTTGCTGCGGCATGGGCAAACGAATCTCGTGGGGCTATGAATGACTGAAGAACTCAAACAATTTGCCGAACAAATTGGATGGAGGCGCAGGCGCGCGTCTCCTGGCAAACGCCAACATGCGGTTATCCGCATTTCGGGAAAGCGGATAGGATGAGAGAGAGCAATACGTTCCTTGGGCCGGGGCTATGATAAGGCCGCTCATCACTCGGGGTCAGGAAGGCTGAAAGTTGGTGTGGTAACCATCAGCGCCGAGTTTCGCGGCGACAAAATTTTCCGCTCTCACCTCAAGCCGCTCTACCACATGGGGAATGGATTGGGCGCGCCATATGAGTTCCTGTTTTACTGATCAAAGAGGGGTCGGGGTCTTTGCTTGTCATCCTGCTTCCTGCCTGACCATCTCACCTATTTCGTAAAGGCCGCGCGACCTGCTCAGCCGTCCGGTCAAGCTGGCGACTATAGTGAGCAATTCCATCGGCTCGACCGGCTTCGTCACGTGTATCTGGAAACCGGCGGCGAGCGAGCGCAGGCGATCTTCCGCCCGGGCATAGGCGGTCAGCGCAATGGCCGGCACCCTCCGGCCCCGCTGCGACTCGATCTCGCGCAGTTTACGAATCAATTGATATCCGTCAGCTTCCGGCATCTCGATGTCGGAGATCAGGAGTTCGGGTTGCCATTCTTCAGGCCGCTCGAAGACGGCCAGCGCCTGACCGGCGGAGTTGGCGGTCTCAACGATGGCGCCGTACTGAGTGAGGATGGTCCGGATCAGATCCCGCGCGTCCGAATCATCATCAACCGCGAGCACACGCAACCCGTCGAGTTCGAGCGTTTGATCTATCACGTCAGTGTCGGGCGTATGGGGCGTATGCGACATATTAGACATATGGGGCGCCGGGGTCGCATAGGTCGCATAGGTCGCGTAGGTCGCATTAGTAGTATCTGGAAACTGGTTTTGCGCGATGATCGGCAGCTTGACGATAAAGGCCGCGCCCTGATCCGTTCCGGGGCTTTGGGCCCGCACGCTTCCGCCGTGCATCTCGGTCAAGTGTCGGACGATCGCCAGTCCCAGTCCTAGACCGCCCTGCCGGCGTGTGCTGGAACCGTCGCCCTGGCGGAAACGGTCGAAGACGAAAGGCAGAAAATCCGGGGCGATGCCGATGCCCGTATCGCTGACCGAAATTTCGACGCTCTCGCCGGCGCGTTCGAGCCTCACTTGCACGCGCCCTTGCCTGGGAGTGAATTTGATCGCGTTTGAAACCAGGTTCCAGACGATCTGGCGCAGCCGTCCAGAATCACCTGAAATCGGCCCCGCGTCGTGTTCTAAAATGAGCTCGATGCCGATCTCCTTGGCGTCGGCGGCCGGGCGCAGCGATTCCACCGCCGATTCGATCACCGCCGCCGGCCGGATGGGTCTGGCGTTCAGACTCAGCTTGCCCGTGATAATGCGCGAGACGTCGAGCAAATCGCTGATGATGCGGTTCTGCGCGCGGGTGCTGCGTTCGATGGTCTCCAGCGCCCGCGCGGTCTCATCAGGATTCAGCCGGCCGTCGCGCAGCAGTTTCACCCAACCCTGAATCGCATTGAGCGGCGCGCGCAACTCATGCGAGACGGTGGCCAGGAATTCGTCTTTCAGACGATTGACGTCCTCGGCCTGCCTGCGGACGGCCCGTTCGCGCAACAGAAGATCGTCGCGCTCCTTCTCGATTTGTCTGGCCTCTGTGATGTCGCGCAAAATCGCCACCAGAAATTCGGGCTTGCCGCGATGGTCGAGCGCCGGCGAGACGATCGCTTCCCACCATTTCAACGCGCTTTTCGCCGTCTTGCTGGAACCTATGAAACGACCCTCGCCTCCGGATTTGGCCGTTTCAATCGCCGCGCGCGCTGCGGTCTGCGCTTCCTCTTCCCACAGTTCCGCCCATATCGCGTCGGCGTAAGCGGAGAAATCGTCAATCTCCATAATCTTCATGCCGCGCCTGTTAATGGACATCAGCCGCCCGTCGAGGTCCAGCGCCTCGATCCGGTCGGCGGAACATTCGAGAACACTGCGGCCGAACTCCTCACTCGCGCGCAAGGCATCTTCGTACTCCTTGCGTTCATGAATATCCACGCAGGCGCTGATGTATCCGGCCAGAGTTTCCTGAGCCCCATCGGCGCCATCGGTCCAATTGGAATCGAAATGAGGCGCGCCGTGATTGAGAACCCAGCGATACTGGCCGTCATGTCGCCGCAGCCGGTATTCCATCATGAATTCTCGGCGGTCATCGAAGGCTTCGATGTAAGTCTCAAGACAACGCTCGGAATCATCCGGGTGAATGCTTTCGGCCCATCCGTTCTCAATCTTCTGTTCGATGTCCCGTCCCGTGTAATCGAGCCAGCCTTTGTTAAAGAAGGTGCAGACCTTGTCCGCGTCTGACATCCATATCATGACGGGAGCGGAATTCACCGCCAGCCGGAACCCGGCTTCACTTTCGCGCAGCCGAGCCTCGGCCTCTTCGCGCGCGGTCGTATCCTGCTCGACGCATTCGCGTTCGATCATCTCGGCCCATAAATCCTGGTTGGCGCGCTTCAACTCGGCAGTCTGTTCGTCGAAGCGTTTCTGCAGGTCGGAGTATGATTTGTAGAGCGCCGTTTCGGACAGCTCACGCTCGGAATCGAGCTTGCGCAGTCGCGTCGCTCCGCGCCAGATCAGGGACAGGAAGAATGAAATGAGCGTCAGGATGAGCAGCAGAGTCCCGAGCGAGCCGTCGAAATAGCCGGCTTTAGCGCCAAGCAGCCCCAGATAGCCGAGGACCACGGGGACCACGATCGCCGGCGGCAAGAGTCGCCGGGCCAGATGCCCGCCTGCGCTCTCGCTGGTCAGCAGCGAAATCAGGCCGCTCCTGGGACGCGCGCAGACGACCCCGAATGAGAGCGCAACAAAAATAATCGCCATCCCCCCCGTCATCTCAGGACAGCCCCTGGCGGCGATGTAATTGTAGAGGACCGATGTTTGATAAGCGTGACCCAGCGCCACCATCAGCGACAGGAACAACGCGATCAACGCCAGATGCTGCGCCGGTCTCGCCCCACGACGTGTTTCAACGTCCAGCATCGTCAGCGCGATCCCGTTAAGCAGGAAAGCGAACGCCGCGCTCGGCGCCATCCGGATAGAAAGATTTGTAGGCCCGCTCCAATTCCCTGCAGCCGCGCCTATCTGGGTCAGCCATCCACTCACGCTGGCGGCGCTGGCGTACCAGTTGAAGAAGTATCCGGCGAGCACCGCTACGGCGATCGCCGCCGCGACTGATGAACAGAGCTGGGCCAGTCGGCGCGAATATCCTTTCGCGCCGGGGGTCGCGCCGGGGGTCGCGCCGGGGGTCGCGCCGGGGGTCGCGCCGGGGGTCGCGCCGGGGGTCGCGCCGGGGGTCGCGCCGGGGGCCAAACTCTTCCCTTGCTGGGAACCCTGCTCTACTTCATCTGGCTGCGGTAGGGCAGCGCCACATGCCTTATCCGAAACTTCATCTTCAAAAGGAACTTTGATCAAAGAGGCGCGGAGCAAAGCCGACTCGAGGATAAACTTTTCAGCCGGCGACTTTACAGGCGGCGCCTTCCTGCCAATCCCAGTAGACTCACGCAACACCCAGAGAGAGATCCCACATAGTATGAAGCAAAGCGCAGCGTCTGGAGTGATTCCCAGGGCTGCCTGGCCGTGCTGATTCAAAAACCACGGGACGAAATCACGCTCGCCGAAGATCCAACCCGCCATCGCCAGACAGGCCATAACGATGACGATCACTCCCGCGGCCAGCGTAAACAGCCTCAACACCTGAATCAGACTGAACCGATATTGTGCGCTCATAATCGTAGATGTCTCTGGACGAACACATTGTGGTCGCAATGACCCTTTTGTCAGGGGGACCTCAATGCAGGGCTGGAATCGGGTCGAACGCTGCCCGATCGAATAGCTTGGATGCGAAGATGTTGGAAACCAACCGCGCGCGCGATAGATGAATTGGCCGAGCAGGGGAGCGCCGCTCCCGCGAAAACCCAGACAATCAAGTTGGGTCGGGACACGCAATTAATCCGCGGCGCCTCTTGCCGCTCCCCTGCTCACAATGCTCTCCCCGCCGAAAATGTGGGACGGACATTAGTCTGTCCGCTATCGAGGACAGACTAATGTCCGTCCCACATTTTCTGCCTTAACGGAAGAGCTCCGATGCGATCTCCGAAAGCGCGTTCATCAAGGGCGGAACGATCCGCCTCGAACGGCTTCGCGTTGTAAAACCGTTGACCATTAACAACCCGAGGCCGACGCCCACCCCGAAGGCGATCAGTGTGGATTTGCCGGGATTCTCACGACTGTAATTCATCGCCTGTTCCCAGGTTTTATACAAACCATATGATGAATGCTCGCGAGCCTGCCGCGCGCCGCCGCTTACTCGCCCTTGGCCCGAGGGCTGTTCTGTCGAACCCCCGGTCATCCTCGAACCTGCGCCCGCGTCCTGGTTATGCGAATGTGAGCCGATTGTCCCGCCAGTTGTTCCGCCGGTTGTTTTGAATGCTTCCTGCGCGCTTTTCATCGCTTCCGCCATTGTTCTACCTTACTGACTTGCTCTTATCAGATTATTGGACGTCTCGGGAATCGCTCCCAAGACAATGAACTTAATAAGATGAGATGTCGTCGGCATTAGTGTATTCCGGCCTGTATTCAGTATATTGCTGATAGCGGACGGCATATCTGTTCTGCAAATAATCCGTCAGCGCCTTGGTAATCAGCCCTGTGGCCGCCGCCTTGACCGTCCTGCGCACACCGGAGCCGGACCTGCGTGGCGCCAGGTCATCGAGTTGATTTCGGATGCGGCCCGTAAAATCTTCGATCCCGTAGGCCAGGGCGTCCTTGATTCGCTCGCCTGCCGACGGACGGGGTTTGAATATCCTGCCGACGAGAAAACCCACGCCCGCGGCGACGCCAATGGCCGCCAGAGGATAATCGGAGACATAGGCTCTCCAATCCAATGTTCGCTGAAAGCGATCGCTCAATCTGTCCACGGCTTCGCTAATTGATTCGCGACGGGCGGCGATGTCATGGCGTATCTCATCCGCGCTGCGTTGAGTAGTATCAGGAGTAGAGGCTGCCTCATGCCAATCCGCGGTCAGGTTATTTCTTTCAGCCATTCTTTGTTCTCCTCCAAAGTCTCGATGGTCTGTACCGGTTTGAGGCTCGTTCGTTTTAACCTGCTGACACCGATTAAAAGGATGACCCCGGCAGTCATCCCCAGGATCAGCCCTACAATGAGGGCGGACTGCCAGGGTCCCACGTGTTCAGCCAGCGCAATGATGACTGCGGCACACAACGCCATCGCCGCAATCAGGGCAATAATCGCCCCGATTATGACGACAGACGCGGCTGACTGAACCGTTTTCAGTTTTTCTCGCACTTCCCGCTTGGCCAGCGCTAGTTCGTCACGCATCAGCCCCGCTGATTGACTCGCCACGAAGCCGACTAACTCTCCAAGTGATTCGTGAGCGACCATGTCCCTTACCTCCTGCGCAGCAACCCGCCGAGCGCCAGCCCGACTATGCCCGCAATCAGAAGGCTTCGACCCGGATTGCGACGGACCTGATTTTCGAGGTCGGATTTCAGACGCTGCGGCTCCACCGCATTCACGTAGTCAGCCGAGCGTTCCAGCCAACCGGCAGCTCGATGCCCCAAGGCCGTGACTTCAGGCGGCTGACCAGATCTATCAGCCTTCTGATGAAGCGCCTGCGCCGCCGACTGTAACTTGTCCGCGACGGTGGTCTTGATTTGTTTAAAAGTCGAATCACGCTGCCTCCCCTCTTGCGGATGTTCCTGATCCCAGCTTCTCTCGCGCTCACTCAGTCGGACGTCATCGAATCCACTTTCGTCTTCCGTTCGGTTCATCTTACTTCCCTCTTCGCGCCTCGTTTGCGCTTTTCCTATTGGAGCTGTTTTGGAGCTGTTATTGAACATTTGTCGCCGAAATCCACTCTCGAATCGCTACCTCCCTCTTCCCTTTCGGCATGCTTCACCTTACGCTTTACACAGCTTTTGTTATAGCAAGGCGTAGGCCATACAAGCGCGTTATGACAAGCCAACCCCATTCGGCGTCGTCTGTCCTCCGTCCTACCATAACTCTAAGAAGGAATGTAGTTTCGTGTTGAGATCAACAATCTATGGTTTCGCTCACAATTTTAATGGACTCGTTGTGCCACACTATTCCATAGCTTTTTTCCACACTCTCAATGGTGTATGGCAAAAAGACAGGCGCCCGCGCTCAATACACATTGGATATAGACCATACAGATAGATTTGCGCCTTCAACTATGAGGAGAGGCACAATTATTGCCGCCAATGGGAAATGTTGGTTAGAAAGAATTGTAAACGCGCGGTACGGTTTAGGGGCGGTAGCGAATTGGCATCAAGAAGTTAAGGAGATGGGAGGGGAAGAGCAAGTACGAAACAGACGGAAAAAGCGGTAGAGGCGGAAATATTCATGCCAACTCCAAGTCATCTTCCGTTTGCTGCGGCCTTTTCCGTCCGTTCCGTACTCTCTCTTCGCTTTACACGTGGATAAGGGTGGACAAGGCCGGTACAAGCCTGCACTCGAATGTGACAGGCCGTGCGGAATCCAAACGCGCCGACCAATCGCACGCCGATCAGCGCAGAGATCTAGAACGATCAGACGCGATTGCGGCCTGATCGTCAGGGTAGTCGGACGTGCTCTTTGATCTTGAGAGAGTCAGGCTCGATACAGGGGCGAAGGAACGATTGAGCAAACTCACCGCAGGTATATCGCCGGATCGCTCTGGCGATTACCGCATCGAGATCGAAGGGCACGCCGACTTTATATGAACAGAGCCGAAGAGCAATTCCGCATTGAACGTGATCCGCTGGGCGAAACGCGTGTGCCCGCCAATGCGCTTTACGGCGTCCAAACCAAACGCGCGCTCGACAATTTCCGGATCAGCCGACTGCGAGCAAATCCGGCGCTGACCGTGGCCTTCGCCGAAATCAAGAAGGCCGCCGCCTACGCCAACATCGAGACCGGCGGGCTCACGCGGGAGATCGGCGAAGCCATTTCTCGGGCCGCCGACGAAGTGATCTCCGGGCGCCTCGACGATCAATTCAAGCTCGACGCTTTTCAGGCCGGCGCGGGCACGTCTTACAACATGAACGTCAACGAAGTGTTGGCCAACCGCGCTCTGGAACTGCTCGGATCCCGACGCGGCGATTATTCGCGCGTCAATCCGAACGATCACGTCAATAAGTCGCAATCCACCAACGACACGATGCCGACGGCGATGCGCATCGCCTGCCTGCGGCTGTTAGGCGCGCTCATTCGAGACCTGGATCAGCTCACGCAATCGCTCCGTGAAAAAGCTGATGAATTCAGAGAGGTCGAAAAATCGGGCCGCACGCACTTGCATGACGCCCTTCCGATGACGCTGGGCGACGAATTCGACGGTTACGCCGGCAACATCGATCGCGCCACTGACCGGTTACGCGTGGCCGGCGCGCCGCTACTCGAAGTCCCCTTGGGCGGCACAGCCGTGGGCGGTGGTCACAACGCGCGCCCTGACTACGCCCGCCTGGCGGTCGGGCGATTGAGCGAGATCACCAGGCTGCCGCTCATCGAGGCGCGCAACTTGTTTCAATCAACGCAGAGCCTGGGCGATTTCGTCGCATTGTCGGGCGCGCTGCGCGGCCTGGCCGTCGAGATGAGCAAGATCGCGAACGATCTACGGCTGCTCAATTCAGGCCCGCGCACGGGGTTGGCCGAGATCGAGTTACCGGCGACGCAGCCTGGCTCTTCGATCATGCCGGGCAAGGTCAACCCTTCTGTCCCCGAAATGGTCAACATGGTTTGCTTCCACGTTATGGGCCACGACGTGGCGATCGCCATGTGTGGCGAAGCGGGACAGCTCGAATTGAACGTCATGATGCCTTATGTCGCATACGCGCTGATGGAATCGCTGGAAATCATGTCCCACGCGGTCAGGACCTTCGACAAAAAATGCGTCCGCGGCATCGTCGCTAACCGCGAGCGATGCCGATGGTACGCCGAAAACACCGTCGGGCTGGCCACGCTGCTCAACGAAGAGCTTGGCTTTATGGGCGCCGCGGAACTGGCCAACCGCGCGCTAGATTCGGGCCGGAGCATCCAGGATCTGCTCGAAGAGGAAGCCGGGAAAGGCGTCCCCAAGACCAAGGCTAAGGGAAAGTAATATTTGAGATTCGCGGATGAGCGCCACTCCGGAAGATCTGCTCCCGCCTCCGCGCCGGTTTACGCGGCGGCGACTGTTTGTGTATTCGGCGCTCGGTCTGATCGCGCTCCTCATCATTACCGTCCTGCTCGGTCTTCTCTATCTCCGCTCCGAAAAGTTCAATCGTTTTCTCGTAATCGAGCTTGAAAAGGCGCTCGAAGCTTACGGGCTGCGAGCCGAGATCGGGGGGCTGGAGGTCGGGCGCGACTTTCGTACGTTCACGCTTCACGAGATAAAACTTTTCAATCTGCAAACCGATCAGCTCATCGCCACGATCGACCGCGCCACGGTCTCGCTGACCGTCCGCGATCCATTCGCGCTCAAGTTAAGCCGCGAAATCGTCCTGGACCGTCTGGAGCTTGACGGGCTCGACCTGTGGGTCGTTTTCAATGAGCGGGAGGAATCCAACTTTAAAGGTCTGCGCCGCCCGCCGCCGCGCCGCCGCCGCATCACTTTCGATTTTTCGAGTCTGGTCGGATCGCTCACAAAAGGCGCGCTCAACTACATTGACAGGAAACGCGATCTTCAAAGCGATCTGCGCGACCTGACCGGAGAGGCGCGCCCGATTAAAGGCGGCGATCCGCCGGAAGTCAGCGTTCGCCTGGCTTCGGGCGCTGGGCGCCTCGGCCGTAATGACCGCGAGACGCCGATTGACGCGGTTGAATTCATCGGACGCGTCATGAAATCGGGCGCCGCGATCGATCGATTGGCGCTGCGTTCGCCGGCGGCTGAAGTCACAGCCTCCGGGCGATTGGATGATTGGGAGGCGCTCCGCTTCCAGTTGGACATGCAGGCGCGAGCGCGGCTTGAAGAAGCCCTTCCCTTCTTCGCGCCGAAACTCCCGCTCAAGGGCGCGGCCAGTTTCGACGGACGCCTCGAAGGCGAAAGCGGGCATTGGAGCGCCGCCGGGCAGTTAAGCTCAACTGAGCTGGTCGCGAACGGCGTTAAGATCCGCGACGCGCAGGCCGACCGAGCGCGCCTCGATGCGCGGAATAGCAAGTGGAATTTTTCGATAGGTCAGGCGCAGGCGCGCTCGATTCTCAGCGAGGGGATCGAACTCACAACCACGTCGGCGTCAAATGTGAAGGGAACGGTCGCTAACGGGCAAGCGCGGATCACTTCCGATCAGGCCACGGTCAGACGCGTCAAGGCAGGGCAGAGCGAGTTCAACGACGTCACGTCGCGCGACATCGGCGCGACCTTCGCCCCGGTGGTCGTGCGCGAACCGCCGCGCACGCCGGGCGACGTGGGGTATGCGCTGATGATGAATGCGCTCTATGGCCCGGACGCGGCGCTCGCGGCGGGCCGGCTCGGTCGCCTGCCGTTCATCATGGGCCAGATCATGGTGTTTCGTCCGGAGGCGCTGCA